>P_1C_Sed_2_UnCtyDRAFT_1000018_pt1 | contig 42134 bp, 37 predicted proteins | sample Pon1CUnioCityCA_4_FD_10229 | JGI IMG/M metagenome (IMG submission 10229) | reverse complement strand
AAACGACATCCGCGGCTGCAGCCGCGAGCCACCTCAATGCGCAAACGATCGTGTACAGGTTTACCGAAAGGCACGACGGGTTTATCGGGAAACTCGGCCGCATCCAGATCGGCAATGACAGAACGTGTCACCGAAGAATATTCCCCAAATTTGGGAACAAGGATCTCAAAACCCGCTGCGTCCCAAGCGGGTTCAAAAAAAGAGGGGATGTAGACGCCCTCAATTTCAGACCATTGGTAAAGCAGCTGTCCCCTGTCGTTTTGACCGCTTGCAACCCAGTTTATCCAGGTACGGGCCATCTCTAAAATGACGGATTCGCCGTCGCCGACCACCATGGCATCAAAAAACTCGGCCATGGGCTCAGGATTGCAGGTACAGGGGCCGCCGGCAATAATCAAGGGATCGGACGCTTTGCGACGGCTGGCCCTGAAATCAATCCCGGCCAGGTCCAGCATGGCAAGAACATTGGTATAATTGAGCTCATAGAGCAGAGAAAAGCCGATGATGTCAAAGTCTTTCAAGGGCGTTTCGGACTCCAGAGAAAAAAGGGACATTTTTTCCCGGCGCAGGAAGTGGGTCAGATCCAAGCCGGGCATAAAAACCCGCTCGGCGACCAGATCGGTCTGGCGATTTAATATATGATAGAGAATCTGCATCCCTAAATGGGAGGTGCCAATATCATAGAGATCCGGAAAGGCCAGCGCGAAACGGAGCTTCACCGCATCATGGCGCTTTTTTATGGCATTGATCTCGGTTCCGAGATAACGAGAGGGTCTTGCCACCTGGGCGCGAATATCATCAAGCGAGGGGTTTGCCATCATCCTACTGCATGCTCGCCTGGACAAATTCAAGGGTCTGGCGCACATCCTCCTGGAAAAAGCAGGCCAGTCCTTCACGCCAGTTTTCATCTTGCAGCTTCCGCTGGATGCGCCTGGCCGTATCCATTCTTAAAAGCTCCTTCATCCGCATAAATGGCCGATTGGGTGTATCGATGCATTGAGAAACGAGCTGCTTGGCACGATCAATCAGGGCGCTCTCCTCCACGACCTCATCAACCAGCTCCATCTCCCTTGCTTTATAAACATCCATCATTTGGCCGGAGAACATGACATCGCGAAACTTAAGGTTGCCGTCAAAGCCAAAACGCATCACCTCATGCTGGGCAATGGTGAGCGGCAAACCAATTTTAATCTCACTCATGCCGATTTTAATTTTCGGGTGATCCTTGACGATTCTGTAATCCGCGGCCATGGAGTAGATCAGGCCGGCAGCAGCGGCATGGCCGTTGATGGCTGAAACCACGGGCTTGCTGCAGGAAAACAAGGATAGCAAAACAGCTTCCTCAAAGGCAAAAAACTGCTCTGCGGCATCCAGATCCTTGAAGTTAATAAAAATCGGCAAATCAAAGCCACTGGAGAAAAACCGCCCCTCCCCGGTCAGAATCAGCCCCTTGGGTGAGGGGTTGTCGTTGACGGTGCGGACAATGTCATTTAACTGCTCAAGCATCTCGTAATTAATAGGATTGGTTGGCGGATGATGGAGTTTAACGACCTGAATATCATCCTCCACGTAAGTTTCCAGCATATACGACCTCTTTATTTTGAAAATTTAACAATGATGGCGCCGTAAAAAGTCCAATATCTGCGTTACGCGCAATTACTCAGAATTTCACGTACAGCTAAGCACTCTGCATTCTTCGAAATTGCGCAAGCCTTGATCTTGAACTTTTTACGGCGCCATCTAAAATCAGACTTTTTACGAATCCATTTAGTTGCACAACTTATGGGAAAGTGCTTTCACGTGTCAAGCAAGAAGATCCCGCGCCTAAACGATCATCAGGGCCAAGTGCCGGCCCGTTGGGGGTTTTGTTTAAAATCGACTTGCGATTGACAGGAAAGCCTTCTTTTATTATATATAAAAGTTTATTGAAACCGACGTTTATAGAGAAAAGGGAAATCCGTATGATTCGAATCAATGAAAATTTTTTGAAACTGCAGGCCTCCTATCTTTTTTCAAAGATCGCGGGCAAGATAAGCGCGTACCAGAAAACGCACCCGGACACGGAAATCATCAAACTAGGGATCGGGGATGCCACCCGCGCCCTGCCGGGAGCATGCATCGCGGCCTTTCACCGGGCGGTGGACGAAATGGCCGAGGATGCGACGTTCCGGGGGTATGGACCGGAGCAGGGCTATGGGTTTCTGCGGGAGAAGATTGCAGCCGAGGATTTCCAGGCCAGAGGCGCGGAGATTTCAGCAGACGAGATATTTGTCAGCGACGGGGCCAAGTGCGATACCGGAAATTTTCAGGAGATTCTGGCCGGCGATATTGCCGTGGCCCTGCCCGACCCGGTTTACCCGGTTTACCTGGACACCAACGTGATGGCCGGAAGAACCGGACAGATGCAGGATGGCCGCTACGAGCAGATCCACTATATGGAATGCACGCCCGAGAACGGCTTTATCCCCGAGCTGCCGCCGGAAAACGTTGACCTGATTTACCTGTGCTTCCCCAACAACCCAACCGGTGCGATGATCTCGCGCTCCGAGCTTGCCCGCTGGGTGGACTTTGCGCGGCAAAACAAGGCACTGATCCTCTATGACGCAGCCTATGAAGCTTTTGTAACGGACGATACATTGCCGCACTCCATCTACGAAATCGAGGGCGCCCGGGAGGTGGCTGTCGAATTTCGAAGCTTTTCCAAAACAGCCGGCTTTACCGGCACGCGCTGTGCGTTTACCGTGGTTCCAAAGGACTGCCGGGCCTATGATGCAAGCGGGAATCGTCAGTATCTGCACCCGCTGTGGAACCGCCGGCACGCAACGAAGTTCAACGGCGTTTCCTATCCGGTACAGCGGGCGGCCGAAGCGGTATACAGCCCGGAGGGAAAGCAGCAGGTCCGGGCGGTCATTGATTTCTATATGAATAATGCGCTGCGCATTCGACAGGAAATCGACGCGTTGGGTTATGCCTATGTCGGTGGCACCCATTCCCCCTACATCTGGATCCACACCAAAACCGATTCCTGGGAGTTCTTTGATATGTTGCTTAACCAGGCCGGTGTAGTCTGCACCCCCGGTCTGGGATTTGGAACCTGCGGCAAGGAATTTATCCGGCTTTCAGCTTTTAACAGCTTTGAAAACATCGAAGCCGCCATGAACCGGATACGAAGGGCCGTTACATCCTGAAGCCCTTTCTACAGGACTTCCCTGCGAATTGCCTGACAAAGCTCCGGATAAGCCCGGATTTTCTGTCCGTCCAGGCTTGTCACGGGCACGGCGCCGATAAGCGAATTGGTCAGCACCACCATGTGCGCTGCTTGCAGGTCCGATGGGCTTAATTTCCGATGGGCCGTATGATATCCCCGCCTGCTTAAACACTTCAAAACTTGCTGCTGCATCACCCCGTCGAGCACATGGGGGGATATCGGGGAGAAGACCCGGTTAGCGCAGAAAACAAGGATATTGGCCGTGTGGCTCTCAGAAACACTGCCATCCGGGTTCAGAATAAGGGCTTCATCCGCCGATTTCTCTTTCGCCCACTGGCCGGCAAGATAATAATAAAGATAATTCAACGATTTAAAATCAGCCAACGGCGTATGCCGGGCATGCGGATAGGTCGCCAGGGAAAGGCCGCCTTTCTCGGCAAGGGCGGGACGGGGTGAATAGGGCCGCGCGGTAACGATCAGTTGATGATCATAGGGCGGCCGGGGGCGGCTACCCCGGGTGGCGATCAGTTTGATCACAGCCGTTGTTTCAGTCAATCTGTTTTTTGCAATCACCTGCTCAATGACATCAAGCCAGGTCACGTCGGGCAGCGGGGTTTTAAAAAGATGCGCCCATGCATTGTGGAACCTTTCGACATGTTCGGACAAGAAAGCGGGCACCCCGTTTGCCGCCCGAAGGGTTTCAAAAAAACCAAAGCCGTATTGCACCCCAAGATCCGACAAGGGCAGGCAGACGCTATCTTCGGGAACCAGTCCGCCGTTATGCCATACGATCCCCCTTTCTTTAAGGACATGCTTACTGCAGGAATGCTCCGCTGACAGCGCCTCGATTAACGAACGTCCCTTATCCAGGGTTTCCTGATATTCCGCCTCGGCCACCGAATCATAAACAATGCCGCCGCCAACAGAAAACAGGAGTTTTCCTCCGGTAATAGTTGCTGTACGGATGGCGATGGACAAGTCCATACTTCGATGAAAACTGATATAGCCGAGGGCGCCCGTATAAATATGGCGCTGGCAGGGCTCAAGTTCATCGATTATTTCCATGGCGCGAATCCTCGGGCACCCCGTTATCGAGCCGCCAGGAAATGCCGCCTTGATGAGATCTACGCAACCCATGGGCTTCGCCAATCTGCCGGTGATAATTGAGACCAGGTGAAAAACATTCTTGTAGGCTTCCAGGCGTTTGTGCGCTGCCACACGGACGCTGCCGCCCTCGCAGACCCGGCCGAAATCGTTTCTCAACAAGTCAACGATCATGGAGAGCTCTGCATCATCCTTGGCGCTTTCCAAAAGGGCGTCTGCCATGGCCTGGTCTTCTTGCGCCGAACTCCCCCGGGGCCGTGTCCCCTTGATCGGCCGCGTCTCGACCAGGGAGCCGGTCTGCTTGACAAAACGCTCCGGGGAGGTGGAGACAATGTGGTGATCACCAGCATGGATATAGGCATAAAACGGGGCCGGTGCGGTCTCAAACAAATGTTTGAACAAGGCAAAGGGGCTGCCGTAAAAATCGGTTTCAAAACGCTGGGCAAAATTGGCCTGATAAATATCGCCGTCGCCAATATAGGCTTTTAATGCTGCAACAGCCGAGAGATAAAAGGGCTTTGTCATACCCGGCGACAAACTCCCGGACCCACTGAAACCGGACCCAGTGAAACCGGACCTGTTGAAAAAGGATTCCCGCGCAAAATCCGAAAACCCCTCCGAGAAGGCAGCGGAGCAGTTGAAGTCCGGAGCAGCAGGCTTGCTGCCGGCCCATTCGGGAAGGCAGCGCCAGGTGAGCCCTTCAGTTCGGTCATGGACAATGATAAGGGAGGGGGCGTACAGGCACATGTGGGGCAAACCAAGATCATTGACCGAAGTCCGGGGTAATTTTTCGATAAAATTTTTCAGGTCATAGGAAAGATAACCAAACAGCCCAGAAACGATGGGGAAGACAGTATCTTCAAGGGGCAAGGCAAAATAATCCAGCAATATTTGCAGCGCTTCAAAAGGATTTTCTTCTGCTGCCAGGAACTGTTTGCCGGCCGCCAGTTCCATGCGACGGCCGTAAGCCTTGACCTGCAACCATGGGTGGGCGGCCAGAATGTCATATCTGGCGCAGTCAGAAGATCCGCCGCTCAAAAGCACCACGGTTCCTTCAGCATCGGCAAAAGCGGCCGCCATGTCGGCAAGCGAGCCGCCCAATTGGACTTTTTCGGTCCTCACCGCGTCTATTCGGCCGACATGAGTTTTCAACCAATTGCGGATGGGGGAATTCATTTATGCCACACTCCAACAGTAAGCGGGGGTTACCCCCCGTACGAAAGAAAATTTTCAATCAACGCCTGCCCGTTTTCCGTCATAAAGCTTTCGGGATGGAACTGAAGACCAAAAACCGGTAAATCCGGATGGGCAATCCCCATCACAAGGTTGTCCCCGGTGCGCGCCGTTATTTCAAGCCGGTCTGTGGCAGGCGTTACCATTAAAGAATGGTAGCGTGCGGCGCTCAACGGTGATTGCAGGTTTTTAAAAAGCCCCCGTCCATTGTGGAAAATTCGGCTTTTTTTGCCGTGCACCGGCAGCGGGGCGCGTGTGGTTTGTCCTCCCATGACTTCATTGAGGCACTGCATGCCCAGACAAATCCCCAAAATGGGAATCCTTCCGAAAAACTCCCGGATAAGCAGCATGGAAATCCCGGCATGAGCCGGGTCCCTGGGCCCCGGGCTGACCAGCAAATAGTCCGGCCTTAATTCATTCGCCTGAGACACCTGAATCCGGTCGTTTCGAAAAACCCTTATGGAAAGCGCCGCGCGCATAAACATCTGCACCAGGTTATGGGTAAATGAATCGTAGTTATCAATCACCAAAAGCGTTGGCATCTGTCTTTACTCTCCTGGCTTCAAGCCTTGCCATCCAAAACCGCTTTTTCAGCAAGCCACAAAAAAACGCCACCCGGACAGAGTCTGGGTGGCGTTGGCCTATGGCATAACTCATAAAAAATATCGAATCAAATTTTTGTCAACAATATATAATCTGAGCGCGCCGATCAAGAAAAAATAAGACCCGAAACCCCGGCTGAGGCAATATTTCCGGATACGGGCTCGACAAAAGCAAAAACATGATAATAGTGTTAAGCTCGTGCAGATAATTGGTTTTTTCCATTGACATCAAGGTTGATCCAGTCTTATCTGTTAAATTTTATTATCAATATATGCATCAATCAGACCGGATTCGGGTAGCCAGAAAAGAGCGCTGTTTGGCTGCAAACCGATGACCGGCGACCATCAGCCAGTTTTAACATATGGGAGACCGTGGGCTTGACCACACCAAATCTCGATAAACTCAATCAATTTTATGATCAGTTCACCGGCGCCGACCACGTGCTGATCATTATCAACGCCGATCCGGATGCCATTGCCAGTGCCATGGCCGTCAACCGGCTGCTGTGGCGACGGGTCACTAACGTGACCATATCCAATATCAACACCATAACCCGGCCGGATAACATGGCAATGATCCGGCTGTTGGATGTCACCCTGATTCATTTATCCAAGATTGATTTTTATTACTATAATAAATTCATTATTGTTGATTCCCAGCCGGTCCATAACGAAAGCTTCTCAGATATCCAATTCGCAGCCGTTATCGATCATCACGAGGATTCCGGCTGTGACGTGCCCTATAAAGATATCCGTCCCGATTACGGGGCCACCGCCACCATCATGACGGAATACCTCCGCACAGCGAAAATTAAACTTTCAAAACCATTGGCCACGGGTCTTTTCCATGCCATTAAAACCGATACCGCCAACTTTGAACGCAATGCAACCAACGCTGATATACGAGCTTTTCAGTACCTTTTCACCCACGCCAATATCCATATGGCCAGACGCATGGAACAGGTAGATCTCCGGATTGATTTTCTGGAGTACTTCAATAAAGCCTTAAACAATTACGCATTAAACCGGAACCGGATTTTTGCGCATTTGGGGGACTTGAAAAATCCTGATGTTTGCGTTTTAATAGCTGATTTTTTCATGCGGGTAAACATGGTGACATGGAGTCTGGTCTCGGGGGTTTATGAAACCCGCCTGGTCATCGTTATCCGCAATGACGGCCTGCGCAAAGATGCTGGGAACACAGCCTATCAGGTCTTTGGAAATATAGGAACGGCGGGCGGGCATAAGAGCATGGCCCGGGCCGAGATTCCGCTGGAAAACCTGAAACCGGAGGTGGACGGATCGAACGAGGCCCGGACAGTCGAATGGATGATAGCTAAATTCAGTGAACTGCAATAGTATGACAGCGGGCACAAAGGAGTTTACCGTCACCATTCTGGGATCCGGCACTGCTGTGCCTTCTCTTGCCCGCAGCGCCTGTGCTGTACTGCTAACTTTTGACGATGTGGTTTTGCTGCTGGATTCAGGCCCCGGAACTATGCGGCGCCTGCTTGAAGCGGGATTCTCTGTCTTTGATGTCACCCACATGGGCATATCGCATCTGCATCCCGACCACACCGGTGAGCTGGTTTCCTTTTTGTTTGCCAATAAATATCCGGACGCCAGTCTGCGTCAACAGCCCCTGACGCTTATCGGGGCAAAGGGATTAACCTCTTTTTACAATCAATTAAAGGGTATTTACGGTGAATGGATTGACATGGCCGGCAATTTGAAGCTGGTGGAAATGGATAACACCGCGCCGGGTGAAAAAATTTTTTCAAACTTTCTTTTGCAAACCACGCCGGTATGGCACCGGCCGGAAAGCATTGCTTTTCGAATCAATGTGCCGAACGCAAAAAGTATTGTCTATTCCGGGGACACAGATGTCAGTGAAAATCTGGTTGTGCTTTCAAAAGACGCGGATCTGTTGATTTGCGAAGCCGCTTTTCCCGATGAGATGAAACGCGATGGCCATCTGACACCCTCGCTTGCCGGCAAAATGGCCAGCCGGGCCAAAGTTCGGCACCTGGTCCTGACCCATTTCTATCCCCCGTGCGAACAGGCGGATATGATTGGGCAATGCCGGAGCACTTATACCGGCCCCCTTGAGTTGGCCTACGATTTATTATCCTTTAACATGGATGAGCAAGCATGAGATACTACCCCATCAACCTGGATATCAACGCCCGAAACTGCCTGGTCGTAGGCGGCGGGGGCGTTGCCTCACGAAAAGTAAAATCCCTTCTGGACTGCGGGGCAATTGTCACTGTTGTGAGTCCGGAATTTTCCCGGGAACTGGAAAACCTTGCCGAGCATCCCAATCTGTTTTTGGTTCACCGATCGTACCAGGCAAGCGACTTGCAAGGTCAATTTTTGGTCATTGGCGCCACAGACGACATGGGTCTTAACCGCCGGATCAGCTCAGATGCGCAAAATCGCCAAATGCTGTGCAACATTGCCGATGTGCCGGATGCCTGCAATTTTATTCTGCCCGCCGTCATCCGCCAGGGCGATTTGGTGCTAACCATCTCCACATCCGGAAAAAGCCCGGCCTTTGCCAAGCATCTGAGACGGAACCTGCAAGACACCTACGGCGTGGAGTATGCCCGCTTTTTGCAGTTAATGGGGGGGATCCGGAAACGGCTGCTGGCTCAGGAGCACGCCCCGGAGGCCCATAAGCATTTATTTCTGCAATTAATTGAAAACAATCTGGTGGAATTGATCCGCCAGAACGACGCCCCCGCCATTAACCGCATCCTTCAGGACATCCTGGGCCAAGACTTTGATTATGACACGCTGATGGATGAAGCCCAGTGCCAGGAGAAGGACACATGATACCGGTGATGGCCATTATTATTTTGTTTTATATGTTGAGCTCAGCCGGATATCTGGGGTTTTTTCTGCTTCAGCACAAATTTTTACATCCCGCGGCGCTGGGCTTTTTGCTGACTGGCTTTGCCCTGCACACCGGGCTGATCGGCTATCAGTACATAAATTGCGGCCACATGCCCGTACAGAATCTTCATCACACGCTCTCCTTTGCCGCCTGGACCCTTGTAGGCGTCTATTTGGTGTTGAAACACCGATTACGGTTGAAAATCCTGGGCGCTTATGCCGCTCCGTTGGCAACCATCATAATGATCGCCGCATTCTGGGTTCCCCATGAGATTCAGGAGCCGGCAGCCGTTTTAAACAGTATCTGGATCGTTATCCATGTCCTGATTATCTTTATTGGTGAGGCAGCCCTGGCCTTGGCCGGTGGAACCGGCATGCTTTACCTGCTCCAGGAGCATGCCATCAAAACAAAAAATCCGCGATTTTTTTTCAGGCGGCTGCCATCGCTGGAGTTTCTTGACAGCACCGGCTACGCTTTTATTATCACCGGATTTACGATGTTGACTATCGGCCTGGTCACCGGATTTGTCTATGCGGAAAAAGTCTGGGGTCGATTCTGGAGCTGGGACCCCAAAGAAATATGGTCGGTGATCACCTGGCTGATATATGCGGCGCTGCTCCATGAACGGCTGGTCTCGGGTTGGCGGGGCCGGCGAGCCGCGATTATGGCGATTATCGGGTTTGCCGCGTTGATATTTACATTTTTCGGCGTCAATTTTTTTCTGGAGGGCCATCACAATGAATTCACCCGATGGTAGCCGAAAATGTGCGGGGCTTCAGGACATTGATCCGGAATCATTAGAAATTGTTTTGATCGGGGTGAATCACCGAACGGCACCGGTGGAGCTTCGGGAAAAGCTGGGGTTTACCGGTACAGAAACCGAAAATGCCCTGCTGACCCTGCGGAAACTATCCTGTATTCATGAGGTTTTCATGATCTCCACCTGCAACCGGGTGGAAGTCCTTGTCACCACGGATCAAGCCGAAATCGCCAAAAAATCCATAACTTCTCATTTCGCAGAATGGAAATCCATACCGCTTAACCGATTTATCCCTTCCGTCTATATCTATACCGGCGATGATGCCGTCCGTCATCTATTCCGGGTAACCGCGAGCCTTGATTCCATGATGCTTGGCGAACCCCAGATACTGGGCCAGGTCAAGGATTCCTACAAACAGGCGGTTGAAACAAAGACAACCGGTGTTATTGTAAACCGCCTGCTTCATAAAGCATTTTCCATCGCCAAACGGGTCCGAAGCGAGACGGGTATCGGGGGGTTTGCTGTTTCCATCAGTTATGCTGCCATTGAACTGGCAAAAAAGATTTTCGATTCCCTTGAAAAGAAATCGGTTCTTCTGGTCGGTGCCGGGGAGATGGCTGAGCTGGCGGTCGAACACCTGATACGCAGCCGTCATGAAGGCAGTATCTTTGTCGCCAACCGGACGTTTTCCGTTGGCATGGAACTGGCGCACCAATTTAATGGAACCCCCATCCGGTTTGAAGAAATTGAAGAGACGCTCCAATGGGTAGACATAATTGTCAGCTCAACCGGATCACCTGAGTTTGTCATCACTCGCGACCAGGTCAAACCGGTCATGCGCCGGCGTAAAAACCGCCCCCTGTTTTTTATTGATATTGCTGTGCCCCGTGATGTTGACCCCAAGGTTAACCGGGTGCCCAATGCTTATCTCTACGATATTGACGACCTGCAGGGAGTAATTGCGGAAAACATCAAATCCCGGAAGAAAGAGTCCATTCTTGCCGAGCGCATAGTGGATGAAGGAGTGCTGCGCTTCCGCAGCTGGTACGACAGTCTTGATGTCGTTCCCACCATCGTTGGGCTTCGGGATAAATTGCACGGCATCGCAGCGGCAGAGTTAAATAAAACCTTGCACTCAATGGACTTTTCCGAAGCTCAACAGCTCGCCCTGAAAAAAATGACCGAAGCCATGATCAATAAAATTCTTCATGACCCCACGATCTTTCTCAAAAACCCGGGCAGCCATCGAAATAAGTCCGTCTATATCGATCTGACGCGCAATTTATTCAACCTCCATGATGATGAGGAATAGATTCACTCCGTTTGCATCGCCGTCTGTATTGTTGTAGGGCCTCTTATTTTATGCTTTACATTTGTTTTTTAATCATGATAATGAAATTCCTCCGGATAAATGGCTATGACGAATAAACGGCTATGAATTGAGGAAATATTGCATTTATCAATACCCGTTGATAAAGAAGTAAATATAGAAAAGGGGATGGATGATTATGGAAAAAGAAGATCTCGATTATTTTAAAGAACTTCTCACGAACCGATTGGAGGAACTACTCTATCAGGCCGATGATACGGTATCTGACATGAATGATCCAAAGGACAACTTCCCGGATCCAACGGACCGCGCTTCTTATGAAGCAGACCGGAATTTTGAACTGCGGATCCGGGATCGGGAGCATAAATTGATTAAAAAAGTCAAGAAGGCTCTGGACCGGATCGAAAGCGGCACTTTCGGTATATGTGAAAAGTGCGGGGATGACATCGCCATTGAGCGTTTGAAGGCCCGGCCGGTAACCACCTTGTGCATTGAATGCAAGACGAAAGAAGAGGCGTTGGAAAGAGCCCTTGGATTATAGTTCAGCAGGGATTGATCTTCATATCCATTCAACTGCATCCGACGGTTCGCTGCCCCCCAAAGAAATACTAAACCTTGCGGATAGGCTCGGTCTAAGAGCCATTGCGCTTACAGATCATGATTCTGTAGAGGGTCTAAGGCAGCTCCGGCAAACAGCCATTCCTGAAAACATTGAGGTATTAAGCGGGGTGGAAATCAGCGCCGCTGCTCCCCCAGCTTTCACCCAGTCCGGAAGTGTTCATTTACTGGGTTATGGAATGGATATCGACGACCGGGAGTTGAATATAATTCTGGACCAGCAACAGCAGGCCCGTATCGACCGGACCCCGAAAATGATCGCGCGTTTAAATGATCTGGGCGTACCGGTAACCCTTTCCCTCCTCAAGGAACAAACCGGTAATAAACAACTTGGGCGGCCTCACCTGGCGCACTGGATGCTTGCAAAGGGTTACGCAGCTTCAATCGATGAGGCGTTTGAACGTTATCTCGGCAAAAACCAAGCGGCTTATGTAGAGAAATCGCGAATTCCGATGGCCGAGGCCATACAACTGATTCGTTCAGCCGGCGGCGTGGCCGTGCTGGCCCATCCCGGTTTGATAGAGATCACCGATGAGGCCGGCTATGAACAATTGCTGGTGGAACTCATGTCCATGGGACTGCAGGGCATTGAAGTCTATTACCCCAAGCATACACCGGCGCAGCGCCGCTTTTTCGCTGATCTTGCCGAACGATTGGGAATTCTTGTTACCGGCGGCTCGGACTTTCACGGCGATATCGACTCAGATGTTATGCTGGGTAAAGGCTCCGGTGATCTCTACGTTCCATACAGCCTCTATGAGTCGTTGATTAACAAACTCATATAAATGCGATTCCCGGTGATCCCTTAACCTTTAACCCCTATCACTGAAACACATCATGGCAGTCAACTCACTGGAAAATCTTGAAAATCGACTTCATTACCGTTTTAACCACAAAGAACATTTAAAAACAGCGCTTCGTCACAGTTCCTTCGTCAACGAACTGGCTGAATCGGAACTCGAGGACAATGAACGCTACGAATTTTTAGGCGATGCGGTTTTAAACCTGATTGTCAGCCATATTTTGATGATGCGCTACCCGGAACTCGCCGAAGGCGATCTTTCCAGAACCCGCTCCTATCTGGTCAATGAAATCCAGTTGGCCGAGCTGGCCAGAAAAATCGAACTGGGCGATTATATCGAACTGGGTAAAGGTGAAATCCAGACAAAAGGCCAATATAAAAAATCAATTCTTGCGGATGCCTTTGAAGCCTTGACCGCGGCGGTTTATCTGGATGCCGGATTTGAACGGACATTTAAAATATTAGCCGACCTGTTTACCCCCCTTCTGGCTCTTGTTGAAATGCCGGAACAGCACCGCGATTACAAAAGTCGCCTCCAGGAGCTGGTTCAGACCCGCTTCAAACAGACCCCCGTTTATGGCATCATAGATGAAATTGGGCCGGATCATGACAAAACGTTCAAGGTGGAATTGACTGTCGGCGAAATGCGTTCTCAAGGAATGGGCAAAAGCAAAAAAAGCGCTGAACAGGCCGCCGCCCGAAAAGCCCTGACTCTGCTTGAAGGCGAATAATGAAGCCCTTTGTCGTCCCCGTTTTCCTGCCGCACGCAGGATGTCCGCACCGTTGTGTATTCTGTAACCAGACAGCCGTCACCGGCACCCATGATGGTTTTCCGGCGCCCGAACAGATGCGCACGGAGATCGAGCGTTTTTTATCCTATAACGGCCGCAACCGGGAAACCACTGAAATTGCCTTCTTTGGCGGAAATTTTCTCGGGCTTTCGCGGCAACGAATTCAAATGTGCCTGGATGTGGCATCTGCATACATTAATGCGGAAAAAGGCGATGGGCTCCGATTCTCCACCCGCCCGGATACGATAACCTGCCGGACGCTCCAATGGATCGCCCCCTATCCGGTGACCACCGTGGAAATCGGGGTGCAATCCATGGCCGATGAGGTGCTGACGCTATCAAACAGGGGACACACGGCGGCTGATACGCGACGGGCAATTTCAAAGATAAAAAAAACATCATATCAGCTAGGTGTTCAACTGATGGTGGGGCTGCCTGGTGACAATCCGGATATCTCCGAAGCATCGGCGCGCGCTGTTGTGGATTTGGCACCCGCTTTTGTGCGGCTCTACCCGGTACTTGTACTCAAGGGCAGCCGCCTGGAAAATTGGCTCCGGGAAAAGCGCTATCAACCCCTTTCGCTGGATGATTGTGTTGCGCAGCTCAAGCAATTGGTCCAGCTCTTTTCAGCTCACCACATTAAGGTAATTCGAATGGGCCTTCAGGCAACAGACGGGCTGTCCGCCGGCAGCGTTCTGGCCGGGCCTTATCATCCCGCCCTGGGGCACATGGTGCTCTCTGAAATTATGCGGCATCATGCAGAGATTGAAATCCGCAAATTAAACCCGCCTATATCCGATCTAACCCTTTGGGTGCATCCAAAAAGCTACTCCCGAATGCAGGGGCTGAATAAAGGAAATCTCATTAAATTAAAGGAATCTTTTCAGCTCCACCGGATTCATTTGTTAACCGATCCCGGCATGTCGCAATGGGCTGTAAAGGTGTTTAAGCGTTAACTCTCCGCTGTCCGGCCGTTTTTTTCGCCTGGCATAATACTTATGCCAACACCTCCTCCCGGAGGAGAAAACGCTTGTATTCATACATTTTTGCCAGGGATTTGACCGCCTGTTCGGGCGTTGGATAAAACAGCCCTTTGTACCGGTGGTTCTCAAGGCTGTAGACCGTGTGATCCGTGTCATCTTTTAACATACTCACACCTAGCACGGGTTTGGGATAGGATTCCATTAAGGCCACAATATGCTCGATATATTGCTTTTCAAACGCATCATGTCGCCGGATGAACTGCTCTAAAAAATCCCCCTGGCAGGTGGGGTCGGCCTGGCTGACGGAATTGGCCAGCCGGGAGACCATGTGCCGCCTGCCCATAACACCGAGATTGATAACCGCGTCGCAGCCGTCCCATTTCATTAGAGCCTCCATTACGGTCATCGGAATCATTGGGTCTCCTTCACCCACCAGATCTACGGGATTGGAACGGCTCCAGTAGGGCGGCAGAATCTGGTTGACAGCTTCAATTATAGACGCATCCAGGACAGGGACCGTCAGTCCATATGTTTCACACAGGTCTGCTGCAACAACCCCCCACCCGCCGCCAATCGTCATAATGGCCACCCGGTTTCCCCTGGGCAGGGGGATAGAGGAGAAGGCAGCGGAGAGATCCAGCAAATCCATTGGTTTTTCAACTTTAACGACACCGGCCTGACGACAGACCGCGTTGAATACCCGGTTGTTTGATGTAAGGGCGCCGGTATGACTGGATGCAGCTTTAAATCCGGCCTGGGTCTGGCCGCCTTTTAAGAGCACAATAGGTTTTTTTTGTCCTACGCGGCGGGCACTTTCAAAAAAGCGACGGCCGTTTTTGACACTTTCGATGTAGAGCATCACGGTTTCGGTTTGTTCATCCACCTCGAATGCATCCAGATAATCTTCGATGGTGATCATGGCCTCATTGCCGGAGCCGCAAAAAGCTCTTATCCCGATCCCCTGGAGTTCAGCAAACGCCAACAGCTGGTTGCCCATATTGCCTGACTGGGCGACAACGCTGGTTGCCCCGGGTTGGGGACGGACATGACTGCCGGTGCAGTAGAAATTGATATGCGGATTACAGATCCCCATGGTGTTGGGTCCTATAATATTTATCCCGGCGGCCCGTGCTGCTGTAATCAATTCCGCCTCCAAGGCCTTCCCCTCGGCTCCGGTTTCGGAAAAACCTGATGCAATAAGCAGCATATTTTTAATGCCCTTTTGGGCAAACTCCGGTATAAGCGCTTTTACCCGCGAAGCAGGTATCGTAACCACCCCTACATCGACTGGACCAGGAATTTGCGTGACAGAGGAATAGACCGGCCGACCAACAATGGTACCGCCTTTGGGATTGACCAGATAGATATCGCCTTCATAACCTCCGCTTATGATATTGGTTAATAGAGTATACCCCCATTTGCCCAGTTGGGCGGAAGCACCCACAAAAGCCACAGAGCGCGGATAAAAAAGATCTCCCAAACGACGGGGAACCACAGGCTGGTAATCCTGTTTTCGCCGGGCTTTATCCCCTTTGACGACAAGGGCATCCACTGCCACAGGATCACCTTCCGGCGTTATCAGCAGGGGATTGATATCAATTTCCGTTATATCGGGATGTTCGGCAGCGACCTGCGACAATCCGGACAGGACCTTTATCAATACGTTCCGGTCTGCGGGTGCCTGTCCCCGGAAAGCATCGAGCATCGCCGCCGAACGGAGTTCCGATATCATATCACCGGCATCGGATTCAGAGAGCGGCGCCAGCCGAAAACTCACATCCGACAGAACTTCGGTGAAAATACCGCCAAGACCGAACATGATTACCGGCCCATACTGTTCATCATAGAAAAGACCCGCCACAAACTCACGGGTTCCAGAAACCTGGGGCTGCACCAGAAAAGCTTCCAAAAGCTCCCCGGCTGCTCCGGCGATGGCTTCTGCGGCTGCATAAACTGCAGATTCACTATTCAAATTCAAATGGACCAGCTGAGTTTCCGTTTTATGTAAAAGTTTGCTTCCCATTCCTTTTAGTACAACCGGAAACCCGGTTTCCCTGGCAACTCTTGCCGCGTCTTCGGCATTTCTGGCAGTTTTTTCGGAAACCACGGGTACACCGTAGGGGGCAAGAAAGGACTTTGCCTCATATTCGGACAAAACTATTTTATTGTTTACAGCATCCATTTTTTCACCGTTATTTAATTCCACAAATCACAGCTTTTAGTTCCAAGTAAACCATCCAAATATTCCCTGCTTTTTAGTGCCCGAATTATAGCTGCCCTTTTCGTTCAGCCACTATCTATCTTTTACCCGCTTATCATTTATCCCGGGGACTTTGAGATTCACTGGAAAATATCACCAGGTTGGATTTATCTTTTTTAAAATTAAGGCCATTATGATCCGCTCCGATTTCTTCAATGGAAATAATGGAATAAATCGAAAGATGCAGCGTTTTAACACCTTCAAATCGCCGTTTCTGGTCTTCTTCGGCCGGATTCACCACCCTTGAATTGGTGTCAAAAATAAAATTGGAAATGGCCACAAAGCTCAAGCCCAGTGAAGAATCCGTCACGGTTTGCGCTTTCAGGGTCACGACCTTTCCCTCCCGGGCTTCCCGGTAAGTAATGTAGAAATAGGTTTTCTCTGCTGCCTGTCCCATATTTTCCTTTCGATTTAATCCAATCCGTGCTTGAAAAATTCGTTCGAATCAACGGTATGTGACGCCTTGGTTTTTTCTTTGGGTGCGCTCCCCTCTTTGAAGCATTCATAGACCGTGTGTTCGGATTCCGGTATCGGCAGCAGTCCGGTTTCTAAATCAATTTTAGTGAAGACAACATCTTCCGGAACGGGAAAAACCTTTTCGGATTTGCCGGACAAAGCCTGTTTCATAAAGTCAAGCCATATCGGACTGGCCGCCCGGGAACCGGTTTCATTCTTTCCAAGTGACTGTTCCTTATCAAATCCCACCCACACACCGGTTACGTAGCGGGGCGTATAACCGACAAACCAGGCGTCATATAGATTATTGGTGGTCCCTGTCTTTCCGGCAACCGGCCGATTCAGGGCTTTAATCCGCCATCCGGTGCCGGAGCGCACCACTTCCTTTAACATATGGGTGATAATGTAGGCGGTGCTCTCATCAATTACCTGTTTCTTCTCCGGCTCCGTTTCAAAAATTACGTTGCCATCCCTATCCTCGATGCGCGTAATAAATTCCGGTTCAATCAGTGACCCCTGATTGGCAAAAACGGAATAAGCTCTTAGAAGTTCAAACAGGGACATACCGGAAGAGCCCAGGGCCAGGGATAGATCCCGGTCCAGTTTGCTCGTAATACCTAAATTCCTGGCATACTCAATAATATAGTCGATACCGATATCTCTTAAAATTTTTACAGTAATGATATTTCGGGACTTGATCAATCCGGTGCGGAATAGAGTGGGGCCGTGAAAGGTTTCATCATAGTTTTTGGGCTTCCAGGTAAAATCCTGTTTGATGTCCCGGAACACGATGGGAGAGTCAAATACAACCGTCGCCGGGGTATAGCCCTTATCCAGGGCTGCAGCATAAATTATCGGCTTGAATGCGGATCCTGGCTGCCGCCGGGATTGGGTCACCCGGTTGAATTGGCTGTCAGAAAAATCGCGACCGCCTATCATGGTTTTAACGTCACCGGTTCCGGTTTCAATACAAAGCAGCGCTGCCTGGACTTCCGGTGTTTGCTCAAGGGCCACCGGCCTCACACGTTCATCCTTTTTCGCTTCTTTGATCCGCACAAGAATGACATCGCCCACGGATAAAACATCACCGGGATCATCGATTCGAACATGTTGTTTTTCCGCATCCTGCGGCCGGGCCCATTTCATATCGGCCAGTCGAAGTTCACCGCGCTCAGTGCCGATACGAACCATGGCCGTATCTTTGGCGTTGTCTACCTCTATCACCACGGCTTTCACCCGCCTGCCCGGCTGAAGCGGCGTCTCGGCAATTTCCGACTGCAGCTGCTGCGAAAACGATTCCATATTTTCTGGTTCCAGATGTTTGATCGCCCCGCGGTAACCCTGACGTTTATCCAGTGCATACAAACCCTTTTGAACAGCGTTTCGAGCCATTTTCTGCATCGCAGTATCAACGGTGGTATATACCTTCAATCCACCGGTTTGCACTTTTTCCTCGCCATAGTTCTCAACCAGGAACCTCCGTATATGCTCGGTGAAATAGGGAACATTTTCATTAAACCAGTTTTTTCGAGGCTTAATATCTAATTTCTGCTTAATGGCCCAATCAAATTCCATTCGGGAGATCATACCCTCCTGCCGCATGCGGTTTAGAACATAAATCTGCCGCTGTTTGGCAAGTTCAGGGTGCCGGTAAGGGGAATAACGACTGGGCGCCTGAGGCAGGCCGGCTAACATGGCACATTCAGCAATATTCATATCCTTGGCTTTTTTTCTGAAATAATTCTGTGCCGCGGCTTCCACCCCGTAAGCGCCATGGCCCAGATATATCTGGTTGAGGTAGAGGTATAGGATCTGTTCTTTACTGAATTGCTTATCAATTCGATAGGCCAGAATGGCTTCCTTAATTTTTCTGGAATAACTGCGCTCTGGTGTTAAAAAAAAGGATTTGGTAACCTGCTGTGTGATGGTGCTGCCGCCCTGCACAATCCGGCCGGCTTCCAGATTTTTAAAAAAGGCACGAAAAATGCTATGAAAATCAATACCTTCGTGTTCGTAAAAGCGCGCGTCCTCAGCAGCAATAAAGGCATCGATAAGAATTTTAGGCATTTGCGACAATTCGAGGACCATCCGCCGCTGCTTATAAAACTCGGCAATTTTTTTATTGTCCTGTGAATAAACTGTTGTGATGACGGACGGACGATAATCTTCCAAACTCTGAATTTTTGGAAGATCCGCGGCAAAATAGACATATAATCCCCCAAGACCGACAACTGCGGCCACCACACAGAAAATGAGGCAAATAGCAATCCATTTTAAAATTTTTATCATTTAATCCAATCACTCCTGTCCCCGTTGCCCTTCCAGACACGGGCTAAACCGATAAACGCCAACCAAATCAAAATGGGGTAAAATTTTGACGCGTTGACACTGATATAAAATGGCATTATTAACAGAAAGGGCGCTCCTTATCAAGCCTGATAGTCTTGATAATTAAATAAAATTGACCCAATGAACGGTCTGTGATAAGGTAGATGCATTAAAAATCAGATTTGTGGTTGAGCTGGCGACGCAAGCCTTCCTGGACCATTTTTATGTCAGCAGTGCATACCCACCAAAAAAATTATTTGCTTATTTTTTTCGATCCTCGGAACGCCTTCTTTTTTTTCCCACCAGGCGATAAACGCCTATTATCCGGTAAATAAAACCGGTAAGTAAAACAAGGCTAATTAAAATCATCAGATTGGATGAAAAAAAAGAAAGGACAAAATTAAAGGGATCTTCAAGTTGGTAGGCATAAATGAGGACCTGGATACCTAAAACCAGGAAAAACACAGCCAGAAAAATCAGTACAATCTGCCAAATCCACCATAAATAGCGGAAATATATTTTTTTTAAAAAATGTATCATTGATGATCTCGTAGAAAGTGAGTTTTGTATTGATATTTTGTCTATATCTTAATAGTTTTGGACACCTTTAAAAAGTGATGTTTAAAACAGGGTTAATAATTGAACCTTCTTAAACAAGATTATAAACAATTTACAATCGTCAATTTAAAAGTATTTTTAATTAATTAAAACGTTTTTAACAATTTGAACAATGATATATAATAATAATAACTTAATCCATACTTAATTATTATACAGGATAACTTTATGAAAACAATTTTATCCAAACCGGAATTATTGAATGTTTTATCCAAAGTTCAAGGGCTGAGCAGCCGGAAAACAAGCCTGGCAATTACGGAAAATATTTTAATCCAGACAACAGGCAATGAAATTATCATTACGGCAACAGACCTGGAAACCGGGTTCAAAGGCAACTATCAGGCAACCATGGAATCTGAGGGTATAGTCGCCATTAATGCCCGAAAATTCCATGATATTGTAAAGATATTTCCAAGCGATCAGATTCACCTGGAAGAGATGGAAAATCAATGGATATCAATTACTTCCGATACAGTTGAATATCAATTGGTCGCCATGAATCCTGAAGATTTTCCGGAAATACCGGAATCTGATGATGTGGACTTTTTTGAAATGGAGACCAGTGCATTAAAGGCAATGATTGAAAAATCCATTGCAATCGGTACCTCCGGTGATGAAAAACGGGCCCATTTGATTGGCGTGAATTTTGAAAAAATAGCGGATGCGCCGCAAAAATGTGTACGGATGGTGTCAACCGATATCAGACGGCTGGCAAAGGTGGATTATCTCTGTGATGCTGAAACCAATATAACGACGGCTGAAAATGTGATTATTCCGAAAAAGGGCTTAAATGAAGTAAGTAAATTTTTAGGCACGGAGGGCACGGTTGAGGTTGGTGTCAAATCCAATCATTTCATTGTCCGAAAAGATAATGAAATTATTATCATTAACCTGCTTGATGGAGAATTTCCGGCGTATGCGGATTTATTGAATATCGATCCGGCATACGATGTGGTATTTCCCCGGGAGCCGCTTTTGATGATGCTTAAACGGATGACGATTGTCACTTCTGATGAATACAAGGCGGTTATTTTTAATTATGCCAGCAACAGCCTTCAAGTCCGGGCGGTTAATCCCAATATCGGGGAATCCAAGGAAAGCATAGATATTGAATATGATCGCGATCCCCTGGAGGTGGCATTTAATCCCCGCTATTTTATTGAGGCAATCAATTTTATCGAAACCGAAAAAGTCATTTTAAATATTGTCGATGCCGAGCATCCCTGCATTGTGCGTGGGGACAACTCGGATAGTTACCTGAATATAATTATGCCGATGAAGATATAGCGGCAAAACCTATTTTTAAGAGAAGCCAGGATATGAGTGAAGAAGCCAAAAATACATATGATGAATTAAGCATTAACGTTTTAAAAGGCCTGGAAGCGGTGCGGGTCAGGCCGGCCATGTATATCGGCAATATCGATATACAGGGCCTGCATCACCTGATTTACGAGGTTGTGGACAATAGCATAGACGAGGCCATGGCCGGTTATTGCGACCGCATAACCGTCAGGCTCCATACAGATAAAACGGTCAGTATTGAGGATAACGGGCGGGGTATTCCCGTGGGCATGCATAAAAGCGAAAATATGCCCGCCCTTGAGGTGGTGCTTACCAAACTGCATGCCGGCGGAAAATTTGATCACAATTCCTATAAAGTATCCGGCGGTCTTCACGGCGTGGGGGTCTCGGTTGTCAACGCCTTGTCCGCTTTTCTGGAAGTCGAAGTTTATTTAAATGGTAAAATTTATTACCAATCCTATGAAAAAGGGATAAAAACCAGTGAACTGCAGGTTCTTGGGGAAACCGATCAAAGAGGAACCAAAATCCGGTTTAAACCGGATACGGAGATTCTTACCACCGATGAATTCAATTTTGACACCTTAAGCCGGCGGCTCCGGGAACTGGCGTTTTTAAACAAGGGGTTGAATATTATTATTGAGGATGAGCGCTCGGATCAGAAAGAAGCGTTTTGCTACGAGGGGGGGTTGTCCCAATTTGTAAGATATCTGAACAGACGACATACACCGCTTCACGAGCCGGCGTTGATTGAGGGGCAAAAAAACGATATTCAGGTGGAAATCGCCATCCAGTACAATGATACCTATAAAGAAAAACTCTTCTCCTTTGCCAATAATATCAATACCGCTGAAGGCGGGTTTCATTTAATCGGGTTCAAAACAGGACTCACCCGGACCTTGAATCAGTATGCGGCCGGAGCTGACCTGTTGAAGAATGTCAAATCCAAAATCAGTGGCGAGGATGTCCGGGAGGGATTAACCGCTATTGTCAGCATCCGGATTAAATCTCCGCAATTTGAAGGCCAAACCAAGACCAAGCTTGGAAACAGTGAAGTCAAAGGGGTGGTTGAATCTCTGGTCAATGAGAAATTGAGCGTATTTTTTGAGGAAAATCCTGCGATTGCCAAAAAAATCGTAGCAAAATCGGCGGATGCCGCGCGGGCCCGGGATGCGGCCAAACGCGCCAGGGATTTGGCCCGCAGCAAAGGGGCGTTAGCGGATTCCACGCTTCCGGGAAAACTGGCGGACTGTCAGTATTCGGATCCGCAATACCGGGAATTATTTATCGTTGAAGGCGATTCTGCCGGTGGGTCGGCCAAACTCGGTCGGGACCGAAAATCTCAGGCGATTTTGCCGCTTAAGGGAAAAATTTTAAACGTGGAAAAAGCGCGTTTTGATAAACTCCTGCGAAGCGAAGAAATCAAGAATATGATTACCGCCCTGGGCACCGGCATCGGCAGTGAAGAATATGATATCGAAAAGATAAAATATCACAAAGTGATCATCATGACCGATGCCGACGTGGACGGTTCTCATATCCGCACCCTGCTTTTAACCTTTTTTTATAGACAAATGCCTGAAATTATAGATAAAGGATATTTATATATTGCGCAACCACCGCTTTTTAAGGTAGGAAAAGGCAAAAAAGCCCTTTATTTGAAAGATGAGCGCGAGTACATGGATTACCTGTTGGAGCGGGTTTGCGAGAACGTCAGTTTGACCTTTGATGCTGATGGAGAGCAAATTTCGGGGCGTGAATTGTACATGTTTATTTCCAGTCTGGCTGATTATTTCATCATTCTCACGCGGCTGGAAAAGCATGGTATTTATTCGGAATTGGTTGAACTTATGATTAAAAGCGGCGTTGAAGGAAAAGAGTTTCTTCAAAGTGAAGAACGGATGGCCGCCCTTCGCGAGATTACGATTGAAAACGGCTATGAGGCAAGTGATTATATATGGAACCCGGAGCGCAATGTTTATGAAATGACGGTTACCTCAACCCGGCAGGATATTCTCAATCAATTGTTTAAGGATCAGACTGCCAGAAACCGGATTCCGGTAAAGATAGGGCGAGGTCTGGTTTATTCCACAGATTTTCAAAATGCCCTTGTGTTGTATAAAAAGATCGTCAAATATGATCGCCCCCCTTTTTCCATCAACAAAACGGACAAGGAAGCTAAATCGATCAAGGTGGAAAGCAAGGAAACATTGGTTAATCAGATGTTAGAGGATGGCAAAAAAGGTATGAGTATTCAGCGTTATAAAGGCCTGGGGGAAATGAATCCGGATCAGTTGTGGGATACCACGATGAACCCGGAAAGTCGAACGCTGCTTCAAGTACGCGTTGAAAATATCGTGGATACCGATGACATTTTTACGATCTTGATGGGAGATGAGGTGGAACCCCGCCGTAATTTCATCCAGACCAATGCCCTGGAAGTCAGCACCTTGGATATTTAGATGTTAAAACGGATATTTAGTGCTTAAAACGTGAGGTTGCCGGGAGTCCGGGGAAAGGGTATCACATCCCGGATATTGGAAATCCCGGTGAGCAGCATCAGTAGCCGCTCAAACCCCAGGCCGTAACCACTGTGGACGACACTGCCGTACCGCCTGGAATCCAGATACCACCAGTAATCGGACTGACGGATGCCGGTTTCATCCATCCGCCTTTCAAGAATATCCAGTCGCTCTTCCCGCTGACTGCCGCCAATGATCTCTCCTATCCGCGGAACGATGACATCCATTGCCGCCACGGTTTGCTCATCATCATTGACCCGCATATAAAAAGGTTTGATGGACTTCGGGTAATCATAGATTATTAAGGGCTGTTTGAAATGGGTTTCAGCCAGAAATCGTTCATGTTCGGTCTGAAGGTCAGCCCCAAAATGGATTTCATATTCGAATCGACGCTGGTTATCAGATAAAATCGGGATGACCGCTTTATACGGAATCCGGATAAATTCGGCAGAAGCGATGTTTTCCAGGGTCGTCAGCAGGGTTTTGTCCACATATTTGGCAAAAAGACCCAAATCCGATGGGCAGATTTCCATAATCCGGGCAGTTACCGATTTGATAAGGGCCTCTGCATTGTCCATATTCCCGGCCAGGTCACAAAAGGCCATTTCCGGTTCCACCATCCAGAATTCGGCCATATGCCGGCTGGTATTGGAATTTTCCGCGCGGAAGGTGGGGCTGAAAGTATACACATCCCCAAGCGCCAGGGCCAGCAGTTCCGCTTCCAGTTGTCCGGATACGGTAAGGTTGGCGGGTTTACCAAAAAAATCATGGGAATAGTCGACCTGGCCGTTGGTGATCGGCGGATTGGCCATGTCCAACGCGGTAACCTGGAATAATTGGCCGGCGCCTTCACAATCTGATCCAGTGATAATCGGCGTGTGCACGTAAATAAAGCCGCGATCATGGAAAAACTGGTGAATGGCAAAGGAGATTTCGGACCGCATGCGAAATGCCGCGCTGTATTTGTTGGTACGTGGACGTAAATGGCTGATGGTGCGCAAAAATTCATCCGTGTGTCGTTTTTTTTGAAGCGGGTAGCTCTCCGGCGCCTGGCTTAAAACCTCGATATCGGTTGCATGAATTTCCCATGCCTGCTCCCGTCCAGGTGAAGGGGTCATTTCACCGGAAACTGAAATTGATGAACCGGTGGTCAGTTTCTTTACCTGTTCATATCCCTTAATGCCGGCATCCGCAAGGACCTGGATATTTTCCAGGCTGGAGCCGTCATTGACCTCCATAAATGAAAACGACTTGGCATCCCGGCGGGTTCTGACCCACCCCTTGATGCAAACCCGGCCCAAAGTGGTTTGAGCGGAAAGCAGTTGTTTGATTTTCGTGCGATTCATGCCATTCCTACCATGCTCTGCGTTAACTGAAAAACATGCATACCGGTGGGATTCTTGTTTCCATGGTCGGGACCATACCGGTTTTGCAAAGTTTTAACCATATATTATCATCATAACGGACAAGTTTGACAAATAATCTTGACAGATTCGTCAAAATTGAATATATATTCAACCTTTTGCAAGTATAAAAAAAATTTTTTTACACGGGCTAAATAGTCAATAAACTCAAATACTATCATGGGGACGGCGATGAATCCGGAAACCGTATTATCAGAGAAACGCAAAGAAATTATCAGTCAATGGTTTGATTCGGTTATTGCTGCCTATCCTGAAGATTCCGCAAAATTTTTTAAAAAAAATGCCGACCCTTTCGCGAACCCGGTGGGAAATACCATTTTTCGGTCATTGGATCAATTGTTTGATGAAGTGATTCAAATGGACATGGACCCGGAGGCTGTAAAAAAATCACTTGACGGCATTATTCGGGTGCAGTCGGTTCAGGAGTTTAAGCCGTCTGAGGCTATTGGATTTATTTTTACCATTGAGCCGACGATCAAAAAACGCCTGAAAAAATTCCGCGGCGAGAAAGCGGTTGAACAATATTTAACCGCCCTGGCCGGGAATACGGAAAAACTGCTGCGCACCGCGTTTGACCTGTACATGGAATGCCGGCAGAAAGTGTTTCTGTTAAGGGCGAATCAGTCCAGGGACCGGGTCAGGCAATTATTGATTAAGAAAGGCTATATCAAGGAACTTCCGGAAAAAGGAATGAATCTTGACGATATTATTGCATAGACGGACCATCAAAAAACGGCGTCAAACTGTAGAATGAGGTAATGTCAATGAATGTCAGTTATTTGTATTCGCTTCTGGCGGTGATCGTGCTGGGGTTAATTGCTTACGCTGGAGCAGCGGTTGGATTGGAGGGCTTGTTTGGCATTTTTATCCCCTACCTGGCGGTGTTGGTTTTTCTTGTCGGATTTATCAACCACGTCCTGGATTGGGCCAAATCGCCGGTGCCGTTCAGGATTACCACCACATGCGGGCAGCAGCAGTCCCAGGATTTTTTTAAACAGGCGAAGATAGATAACCCGAGTACCACCAGGGGTGTAATCATCCGAATGATTTTGGAAATTCTCTTGTTCCGCTCCCTTTTCAGAAACAGCCGGGTGGAGTTCAACGGGGAGAAAATTTCATACAAATGGGTTGTCTGGCTTTGGCTGTTTGCCCTTTTGTTTCACTATTCCTTTTTTGTTGTAGTGATCCGCCATCTGCGGTTTTTCCTGGAACCGTCCCCGTTTTTTGTAGGAGCTCTGGAAACCGTGGACGGGATGCTGCAAATCGGACTGCCCGGGTTGTTCCTATCCGGTGTGGCGCTGCTGGGCGGGGCTGTCCTGTTACTGCTGAGACGGATTTTACTGCCCAAAATGAATTACATTTCCCGCCCTGCTGATTATTTCCCGCTGTTTTTAATAATCGGCATCGCCCTGACCGGTATTCTGATGCGCTATTTCACCAAGGTGGATGTGGTTAAAATCAAGGAGCTGACCCTGGGGCTGGCCTCGTTTCACCCCGGAATTCCGGATGGTGGCGTCAGCGCTTTGTTTTATGTTCATCTCTTTTTTGTCAGTATTCTGGTTGCCTATATTCCCTTCAGCAAGCTGATGCACATGGGCGGAATATTTTTGAGTCCGACCCGGAATCTGGCCAACAACAACCGAATGAAACGGCATATCAACCCCTGGAATCCCGATGTTAAAATTCATACATATGATGAATATGAAGATGACTTCAGGGAAAAAATGAAAGAAGCGGATATCCCGGTGGAAAAGGAGTAAATATGGCAGAAATTCCGAAATCTGAAGAAATGTTTGAAGACATAGACCATACCCCCCCGGAGAAGGACTGGGAGGAAACCGGCGCACCCATAACCCCGGGCCGGTTTTCGTATCCGGCCAAAGACAAGAGCCTTGCAGTGATGGGGTTTCCCCAGCCAGGCGAGTGGTCTCCGACAGATGAAGCGTGGCCTTTGCCGGAGAACTGGCAGGAAATTATTCACGAAGGATTCAAGGAACGGCTTGATAAATACCGCTCTTTGAAAATTTTCATGGACACCTGTGTTCGTTGCGGTGCCTGCGCGGACAAGTGCCATTATTTTATAGGCACCGGGGATCCCAAGAACATGCCGGTGGTTCGGGCGGAGTTGATGCGCTCCATTTACAGGAATGATTTCACCACTGCTGGAAAAATTCTGGGTTCCATTGCGGGCGGTCGCAAATTGACCAAAGAGGTCATAAAGGAATGGTTTTCGTATTTTTACCAATGCTCGGAATGCCGGCGCTGTTCCGTTTTCTGCCCCTACGGGATAGATACCGCGGAAGTCACCATGATGGGCCGGGAACTGTTAAACCTGCTTGGAATCAATATCAACTGGATCATGGAACCGGTGGCCAACTGCTTCCGTACTGGCAATCATCTGGGAATTCAACCGCATGCCTTCAAGGAAATGGTCGAGTTCTTCTGTGATGACATCGAGGAGATCACCGGGAAAAAACTCAATCCAAGCTTCAACCGGAAAGGTGCGGAGGTGCTGTTTATAACACCCTCCGGCGATTACTTTGCGGACCCCGGCACCTATACCTTCATGGGCTACCTGATGCTCTTTGAAGCCATCGGCCTGGATTACACCCTTAGCACCTATGCCTCGGAAGGCGGTAATTTCGGTCTGTTTACCTCCTCGGACGCCATGAAGAAGTTGAATTCGAAGATGTATGCCGAGGCCAAACGGTTGGGGGTTAAATTCATTCTTGGGGGTGAATGCGGCCACATGTGGCGGGTAATCAACCAGTATATGGATACCATGAACGGGCCGGCGGATTTTATGGAAGTTCCAAAATCGCCAATTACCGGAACGGTTTTCAATAACGCGGCCTCCACTAAAATGATTCATGTGACGGAGTTTACATCGGATCTTATTCGGCACAACAAGCTTAAGCTCGATCCCAGCCGAAATGATCACCTCAAGGTTACATTTCATGATTCCTGCAACCCGTCGCGAGCCATGGGCCTTCTGGATGAACCCCGCTACGTGATTCAAAATGTTTGTAATAATTTCTATGAGATGCCGGAAAACACCATCCGTGAGCAGACTTTCTGCTGCGGCAGCGGCTCTGGGTTAAATAATGAAGAAGCGATGGACCTGCGTCTGCGGGGGGGGCTTCCCCGGGCAAATGCGGTAAAGCATGTCCATAACAAATACGGTGTGAATATGCTGGCGTGCATCTGCGCCATTGACAGGGCTGCATTGCCGCCATTGATGGACTATTGGGTCCCTGGCGTGGATGTCACAGGCATTCATGAACTGGTGGCCAATGCGTTGGTAATGGATGGGGAGATCGAACGAACAACCGACCTTCGGTTCGAACCCTTGAATGGAGAGGAGGGCGAAGCGGATGTATGATAAGGGAAAAATCATATTGGGACTGATCCTCTTCTTTGTCGTGTTTACGTTTCCTTTCTGGTACAACCACGGGGCCGCAACGCAGACTCCGGAACCGGAGTTGACCAAAAAGGCCAAACAGGCCGAAAACTGCGTTGAAGATACGTCCTATATGCGCACCGAGCACATGCAGATACTGGATGACTGGCGGGATATTACGGTTCGTGATGGCAAGCGGTTGTATGTAAACAAAAGCGGCAAGGAATATATGGCAAGCCTTTCCAACACGTGCATGGACTGTCATTCCAACAAGGCGGATTTTTGTGACAAATGCCACAACTATGCATCGGTGGACCCTTACTGCTGGGATTGCCATAAATATCCGGAGGAGAATGAGTAATGGATAACAGCAGACGAAGCTTTTTAAAAATCGCGGGTGTCTCAGCCCTCGGTTTGGGAGGTGTATCCGGACTTAGTGCTATGATTCCCGGCCCGGTAATAGCTGAGCAGGGAACATCGGCACCGCTTTATAAGGATACGCAAAAGGCGCTGACAGCAGGAAGATGGGGAATGGTGGTTGACACCCGGAAATTGTCCCGCAGCCTTTGCGAAAAAATGGTTGCTGCCTGTCATAAAGCGCATAATGTCCCGGATCATGACCATGAGCGGCATACCATTAAATGGATATGGACCGATGGGTTCGAGCACATTTTTCCGGGCAAGGATGATGAATACCTGCCGGAGCGTTTGAATAATCTGCCCATCCTTTCCTTGTGCAATCAGTGCAACAACCCGCCCTGTGTTCAGGCCTGCCCGACAAAAGCCACCTTCCAGAGAGAAGACGGTATTGTCATGATGGATTTTCATCGCTGTATCGGCTGCCGATTCTGCATGGCTGCATGTCCCTATGGCTCCCGGAGCTTTAATTTCAGAGATCCCAGGCCCGCGATTGATGAAGAAAACCCTGATTTTCCCACGAGGATGAAAGGGGTGGTGGAAAAATGCAATTTCTGTGCAGAGCGGTTGGCGGAAGGTAAAATGCCGGCTTGTGTTGAGGTGTCAGAGGGAGCTCTGGTGTTCGGCGATCTTGAAGATCCGAAATCTGAGATCCGGAAGGTTCTGCGGGAAAACTACGCGATTCGGCGCAAACAGAGCCTGGGCACAAATCCTTCGGTTTATTATATCATATGAGGTAGATTATGCTTGAGAAGGCGTTTAAAGGAAGTAGAGCGTACTGGATCTGGTTGCTGGCCTTGCTTGCGGTGATAGGGGTGGGGTTCGGTTTTTACCTGCGCCAGCTCAATTTCGGGTTGGGTATTACCGGCATGAGCCGGGACGTTTCCTGGGGATTCTACATCGCCCAGTTTACCTTCCTGGTCGGTGTCGCGGCCTCTGCTGTGATGCTCGTGATTCCCTATTACCTGCATGATTACAAAAAATTTGGCAAAATAACGGTTTTAGGCGAATTTCTGGCGGTATCCTCGGTGATCATGTGTTTGTTATTTATTATTGCCGATCTTGGTCAACCCATGCGGCTGTTTAACGTGCTGATTCACCCTACTCCGCATTCCATGCTGTTTTGGGACATGATCGTATTAAACGGGTATTTGCTCTTAAATATCGTTATCGGCTGGAATGTGCTTGAAGCGGAAAGAAATGAGATTCCCCCGCCGCAATGGGTCAAGCCGCTGATCTATCTGTCTATTCCCTGGGCGATAAGTATTCATACCGTAACGGCGTTTCTATACTGCGGCCTTCCTGGAAGGGGCTTCTGGTTGACAGCGGTTCTGGCCCCCCGCTTTCTGGCCTCGGCGTTTGCTGCAGGGCCTGCCTTTTTGATTCTGCTTGCCTTTATCGTCCGGCGGTTCACAAATTTTGATGCCGGGCGGGAGCAGATTCAGACATTGGCAAAAATCGTGACCTACGGGGCGCTTGCCAACCTTTTTTTCTTTCTGTGTGAAGTCTTTGTTGCCGTTTACAGTCAGATTCCGGAGCATACGGCCCACTTGCAGTACCTGTTCTTCGGTCTTCACGGCCATGATGTGCTGGTACCCTGGATGTGGACGTCTATTTTTCTGATGCTTGCGGCCATCACCCTGCTGGTTATCCCCACGGCCCGACGCAATGAAGCGGTCCTTGGGGTTGCCTGTGTGGCCATATTTATCGGTATCTGGATTGACAAGGGACTCGGTATGATCTCCGGCGGCTTTATCCCCAATCCGCTGCATCATGTTAGTGAATATGTACCAACCTTTCCGGAAATCATGATTACCATTGCCATCTATGCAACCGGATTTTTGGTGCTTACCATTTTATACAAAGTAGTGGTGGGCGTAAAACAGGAAATCGGGGAGTAATCTTCAGCTTCGCAATAGTTGAAGGGTTCATTCCGAGGGAATGAACCCTTTTTTAGTTATTTTTTATTGACAAATTGGTTGTTTAATTTATAATTTTAAAATTTATAATTTAAATATAAGAATCATGATCATGGATGGAGGATAATAAATATGTATGCGGTTGTTGCAACAGGTGGAAAGCAATACCGGGTGAAAGAAGGCGATATTCTTAGAATTGAGAAAATGCCGGGAGGGGTCGGTGAATCGTTTTCTTTTGACAGAGTTCTTCTTTTATCTGACGGCTCACAGCTCACCATCGGGGAGCCGGAGGTTGCGAATGCAACAGTGAATGCCCGGATAATTGAGCAGGGAAAAGCCAAAAAGGTGCTTGTGTTCAAATATAAGCGCCGAAAACGGTACCGTCGCAAGCATGGCCATCGCCAGCCGTTCACTGCAGTTAAAATTGATAGTATTTCTCAATAGATATTAGAAGGTAAGCTTAATTTATTTAAAAGCCAATACCTGATAACAAGGAGTCTATAGCCATGTCACATAAAAAAGCGGGCGGTAGTTCAAAAAACGGTCGGGACAGTAATGCCCAGCGCCGCGGCGTTAAGCGATACGGCGGTCAAGCCGTAAGAGCCGGCAATATCCTGGTCCGCCAGGTGGGATCCAGTATTCATGCCGGGCAGAATGTGGGTGTGGGAAAGGATTTCACCCTGTTTTCCAAAATTGACGGCCGGGTTACCTATGAGCGGATGGGACGCTCCAAAAAACGGGTCAGTGTGTACGCCGTGTGAAATTCATCGATGAAGCGGTTATTCATGTCAGTGCAGGAAATGGCGGCCCCGGTTGTGTAAGCTTCCGACGGGAGAAATATATCCCCAGAGGCGGGCCGGATGGCGGTGATGGCGGAAAAGGGGGCGATATCATTATCCGAACATCCTCGCGTCGGCGGACCCTGCAGCAATTCCGTTTCAAAAGGCACTTCAAAGCACCCAATGGCGGACCGGGCCAGGGAAAGCAGAAGACCGGCCGAGGCGGGGAAGATATCGTTATCGAGGTGCCGCCGGGAACCATTGTTCGGCAGGCCGAATCGAAAACCCTTCTTAAAGATTTTACCCGGGCGGATGAAACAATTGTGATTGCCCGAGGCGGAGCCGGAGGCAGGGGGAATCGACGATTTGCCACGTCTACCAAACAGGCTCCGCGTTATGCTCAGCCCGGACTGCCCGGCGAGTCCCTGTCTCTTCAGCTTGAGCTTAAACTTCTGGCTGATGTGGGTATTATCGGATATCCCAATGCCGGCAAATCCACATTGATCAGCCGGATTTCAGCCGCCCGGCCTAAAGTTGCCGATTACCCCTTCACTACCCTTACCCCAACGCTGGGGGTGGTTACCCCGAAAAGCGGTGAGTCGTTTGTTGTCGCCGATATTCCCGGCTTGATTGACGGGGCCCACAAGGGCGCCGGTCTTGGGGATAAATTTCTGCGCCATGTGGAACGGACACGTATTTTACTGCATTTAATCGATGCTTCTGAAATCGATCCAGAATTCCCTTTTCAGTCCTATAAGGCTATCAATCAGGAATTGGCTGGCTATCAGACAGAACTCTCTGATAAGCCGCAATTTGTGGTGTTGAATAAAATCGACCTCCCGGCGGGGAAAATGGGGGCGGATAGGTTTATGACCGACTTCAGGGAGCATCCGGTGATGACGTTGTCCGCATACACCGGTGAAAATGTCGCCGCCTTAATCGAGAAATTAAATGAACTCATCAATGTCAATGGATCCGCAGCGGAGGCTTGAAAGGCAAAAATCGTTGGAATCCGCACGGCGCATTGTTGTTAAGGTGGGCAGCAATGTGCTGACGGCAGCGGGTGGATTGAGTCTTCCGGTCATCGAGGCCTTGTCTGATCAGATTAACCGGTTGTTTACAAAGGGACTTGAGGTGATTCTTGTATCATCGGGCGCCATGGCATCCGGGCAGAAAAAGATCGGCCTGGAACGCCGGCCTGATGAAATCCCCAAACGCCAGGCCATTGCCGCTGTTGGACAGGCGGGATTGATGCTTGCCTATGAAAACGCTTTTGCTAAATACCAGCGAAACGTTGCCCAGGTGCTTTTAACCAGCGATGATTTGAGCGGCAGCCGCAGACGCTACTTAAACGCCCGCAACACCCTGTACACCCTTTTGTCCTGGCAGGTGCTGCCGATTATCAATGAAAATGATACAGTGGTGGTTGAAGAGATAAAGTTCGGGGACAATGACAACCTGTCCGCACTTATTTCGCTGATGATGAATGCGGATATCCTTATCAATTTGACAGATATTGACGGCCTGTTCACGGCGGATCCAAGGCGGCGGCAGGATGCGGAATTGATAGAGGAGGTCACAACCATCAGCCGCTCCATTGAAAAAATTGCGGGTGACATACCGGGAACTCTGGGCACCGGGGGAATGATGTCCAAGATACAGGCGGCCCGAAAGGTCACCACTGCCGGCATTCCCATGGTGATTGCCAATGGAAAAACCCCCGGTATCCTGGAAAAACTCTTTACCGGAGAGGCAAGGAGCACTTTTTTTATTCCGGCAAAGGACAAATTGTCCAACCGCAAATGCTGGATCGGATTCACCGTAAAACCCAAGGGCGTGATCAAAATTGATGAAGGGGCGGCACGGGCCATCCAGTCTCGGGGAAAAAGCCTGCTTGCGGGGGGAATCGTAGATGTTTCAGGGGATTTCCGTATTGGCGCCCCGGTTGAAATTAGCGATACCAAGGATCATCGTATAGCTGTCGGTCTCGTCAATTATAGTGCCGGAGAATTAAGAAAGATCAAAGGCTGCAATTCTTCTCAGATTAAGGATCGGTTGGGCCACAAATCCTATGATGAGGTGATACATCGCGATAACCTGACAGTGTTGGACTATTGTAATCCAAGCCCGTTTGGTGAGGAGGTGTAAATGACAGTGGAGAAAACGGTTGTGGAAATGGCAAGATCGGCACAGGCGGCAGCCGCAGCGCTTGGCCGTTGTCGAACTGAAAAAAAAGATGCGGCGCTTTTGAAAATCGCCGATCAACTGGAAGCGGACGCGGCTTACATTAAGGCCGAAAATGCCCGGGATGTGGCGGCCGCAAAAGAGAGCGGACTTTCTGCAGCCATGATTGACCGGCTTAGCGTGAGTGACACCAGCATTTCAGCCATGGCCCAGGGTTTGCGTGAAATCGTGCAGCTCACCGATCCGGTGGGTACGAGCTCTGAGACATGGATTCGTCCCAATGGTCTTGAAGTAAGCCGAATGCGGATTCCATTGGGGGTCATTGGTATTATTTATGAATCCCGCCCGAACGTAACCATTGATGCCGCGGGACTGTGCCTGAAAGCCGGAAACGCCGTTATTCTGCGCGGTGGCTCCGAGGCCTTGAACTCGAATCGGGCGCTGGCGGATACCGTGTCCAAGGCCCTGTCAGAGGCAGGTCTGCCGGAAGCCTCGGTTCAAATCATTCCTCTACGGGAGCGAGAAGCCGTGAATGTCCTGCTTCAACAGGAAGATTACGTGGATCTTATTATTCCCCGGGGCGGCGAGGGCTTGATCCGGTTTGTTGTGGAGAACTCCAGGATACCGGTATTAAAACATTATAAAGGGGTCTGCCATGTTTTTGTGGATGAATCGGCGCAACCGGACATGGCCGAGGATCTGTGCTTTAATGCCAAGGTGCAGCGTCCCGGCGTGTGCAATGCCATGGAAACCCTGCTGGTTCATCGAGCGATAGCTCCGGAGTTTTTACCGGAAATGGCAAAGCGCTTCATTCAGGCTGGCGTGGAACTCCGTGGTTGCCCGGAAACCTGCCGAATGGTAGCCGATGCCAGGCCGGCGCTTGAAGCTGACTGGTCGGCGGAGTTTCTGGACCTGATCCTTGCGGTGAAGGTCGTGGATGATATGGATGCGGCCATGGCGCATATCGACACTTACGGCTCCAATCATACCGAGGTGATCGTCACTTCGGATTACCACCGTTCCAAGCGGTTTTTACGGGAGGTTGATGCCTCGGTCGTTCTCGTCAACGCCTCCCCCCGGTTCAATGACGGCGGCCAACTCGGCCTGGGGGCGGAAATGGGGATCAGCACATCAAAACTCCATGCTTATGGCCCCATGGGCGTAAGGGAGTTGACCACAACCAAGTTTGTGGTATGCGGAAGCGGTCAGTTGCGATCTTAATGGAGCGGATGGTGAAGCGCGCCGGGCTTTTTGGCGGTACATTCAACCCCATTCACATGGGGCACCTACGGGTGGCTGAAGAGGTTAAAACCGGATTTGGCCTGGATCGCGTTTATTTTATCCCGGCGGCCCTGCCCCCGCACAAGGATACCGCCGGACTGGTCAATGCAGATGACCGGCATGCAATGATTGCCCTGGCAATAGCTTCAAATCCGGGATTTGCGGTATCGGATGTGGAAATCCGGCGGGCGGGGAGATCCTATACCATTGACACGGTCAAGTCCTTTCAGGCGGACGCATCCGGAGATGCAGCGTTTTATCTGCTTATCGGCATGGATGCGTTTTTTGAAATGACGACCTGGAAATCTTATGAAATGCTTTTTGAAAAAATTGCCTTCATTGTGATGACACGGCCATCGGCTTCCGCACTCGGCCCGAAGGGCGGATTTGATGCCATTGCCGAATATGCGCGGTTGCATGTGGACAGGAATTACCGGGTTAATCCGGAGGAAAAATGCCTTGTTCATGGAAGCAAGCAGCCGATCTGGATTCATGAAGTAACACAATTGGAGATCTCTTCAACGACAACCCGCTCTTTGGTTGGACGGGGAGAGAGTATCAAATATTTGGTTCCCGACGCCGTGGAGGAATATATTTTAACTAAGGATCTATATACTTATGGCACATGATGACCTTGATGCTTCATTGAAACTCTATGTTCAAGCCGCATTGGGGAGAAAAGCCAGCGATTTGCTGCTGCTTGATGTCAGGGAAATAACAACCCTTGCCGATGTTTTTATTTTGTGCACCGGCCGTTCCAATCGCCAGGTGAGCGCCATTGCGGATTACATCCGGCGTTATTTAAAAGAAAATGGGATTCGGCCGATTTACGTGGAGGGTATCAAGGAGGGCCATTGGGCGCTTCTGGATTACGGGCAGATCGTCATTCATGTTTTTTATGAACCGATCCGGCAGTTTTATGACCTGGAAGGCCTCTGGTCGGATGCCCGGCGAATTCCGTTGGAGCCGTTTATAAAAGAATTGCCGGATAATGATGAAATAAATGGAGCGATATAGCAATATGCCTTGCATGCTTTTGATACTGGACGGATGGGGAATAGATGCACCTGGCGCGACCAATGCGATATCCAAGGCGAATACGCCGTTTTTGGATCACCTCAAGGCCACCTACCCTGGCACGAAGATAGACTGTGCGGGCGAGGCGGTGGGTTTGCCCGAAGGCATTATGGGTAATTCAGAAGTGGGGCATTTGAATCTGGGTGCCGGCCGAGTGGTCTACCAGGTATTGATGCGAATCGATATGGCCATAAAGGATGGGACCTTTTTTAGCAACGAAGCGCTCAACACGGCCATGGACAAAGTTAAGGAGCGTCAAACGGACCTGCATCTGATGGGGTTGGTCTCCGACGGCGGCGTGCACAGTCAGTTAACCCATCTTTTTAATTTAATTGACATGGCGGTGCGGAAAAAAATGGACCGGGTATATATCCACGCTATTCTGGACGGTCGGGATACGCCGCCGGACGGGGGGGCGAGATATGTGGAGCGATTGGAAAACTACATCAAGGACAAACCCGGAGTTACGATTGCATCGATTTGCGGCCGCTATTACGCCATGGACCGGGACACCCGCTGGGATCGAACACAGAAGGCTTATCAATTGTATACCGAGGCAGCAGGAAGGGCGGAATCCGATCCTGTGACCGCCGTTGAGAATGCCTATGCAAGAGGCGAGACGGATGAATTTGTCAAGCCCATAATTATGGTCGATGATGCGCAATCGTCAGTGGCAGCGGTAAAGGATGGCGACGGCATCATTTTTTTTAATTTTCGGCCGGACCGGGCCCGTCAGATTACACGGGCGTTCACAGAGCCTGAGTTCGATCTGTTTGAGCGAGAAACAACTCCTGAACTCTGCAATTATGTCTGCATGGCGCAGTATGACGAAGGGTTCACTCTGCCGGTGGCTTTTCCGCCGGTACACCTGGACCAGATCCTGGGTGAGGTGGTGAGCTATCAAGGGCTTACCCAACTGCGGATTGCTGAAACAGAAAAATACGCCCATGTGACCTATTTTTTCAACGGCGGTGAAGAGACGCCCTTTGCCAATGAAGACCGACACCTGGTGCCCTCGCCGCGGGAGGTGCGCACCTATGATGAAAAGCCGGAAATGAGCGCTTTCGAGGTTGCGGACCAGACGGTTTCTTATTTATTGATGGAAAAATATGATTTGATTGTGCTCAACTTTGCCAATCTGGACATGGTGGGCCATACCGGGGTGATGGCGGCTGCGGTAAAGGCTTGTGAAGTCGTTGACCAATGTGTTGAAAAAGTGGTGACAACCGCGCTTAAAAAAGGAATGACTGTTCTGGTGACAGCTGATCACGGCAATGCCGAACAGATGGCCGGTGAAAACGGACAGGCCCATACCGCCCATACCTTGAACCCGGTTCCCTGTCTGCTGGTATCCCCGGAAGGGCACCACCGTCATGCCCGGTTGAATTCGGGTATCCTGGGCGATATTGCCCCGACGATTCTGCATCTGCTCGATATTGAAAAACCGGAGAAGATGACCGGCAATAGTTTAATCCAACCCTGATTCAATCCAATCCAAACCTGGTCCAAGAGGGTGATCCATGAATTCAGATGTGCAAAAACCCTATGATCTTATAACCGATTTTGTAACCGGCCGCCGGATTCCCGATATCGGGGCTGAAGAGCATCGGCAGGCGGTTGAGAAATTCCTCTGCGAAGAAAAGGGCTATCCGATTGAAAGTATCGGTGTTGACGTGGAGTTGACGCTCGAAGTGAGGGGCGAGCCGTATTCCGGTCAACTGGATCTCGTGATAACCCTGGGCGGAAAACCCTTTATGGTTATAAAATGTGCAGCTGCCTCCCTTGAATCCCGGGAGAAGGAAGTAATCTCAGCAGCCCGGCTCTTAAACCCCGGTCCTGCACCTTATGCAGTGGTTTCGGACGGTAAAACCGCCGTGGTCTACGATGCCGTAGAACGGAAGAAAATTGGCACGGGGCTTTCCCAAATTCCCCCCTACGATGCGGCAGAGCAGTTTATGTATGCTTATGATCCGGAACCGATTGCGGAAAAACATTTGGAGCGGGAAAAGATTATATTCAGATCCTATGACAGCATGAACCTCAATGTCCAGCGAAGCCTCAAATAGACTGTCGCTCGTCCTCTTTATGCTTCACCATGGACTTTTTTTCAAANTCCTCATATTTATAATAAAAACAACCAGGTTGCTAAACTTTGCCTTGTTTCGTTGGCAGTGATGTGGCAATATACTTTTCAGGAAATCGGTTAGTTACTTAACTCTACAGGATAACGTGCCGATATGTAAATAAAATACTCGAGCTCCCCTTGTCATGCCGAATAGCGATAAAGAACATAAAACGGTTGAACTCCTCACCCATATAAACGCGGCAATAACCAATGTTCGCCTGTACCCGCCGAAAAGCGCCTTAATTGCAAGTTCGATGGAGCGATTGAACGCGACATTCAATAGCCTGTTAAACGAGACCCCCGCCATTAATTATGCAGAATCCGAGAAAAAGCTGTTGATCCAGGGTGAGCCGCTCCCGGAAAAAAGCCAGCGGCGCCCCCAGGTTCAAGCCTTCCTTGCGATACTTCAGGCATTGGGCATTAAAAGCATCTCCTTTGAACAGGGGTTAACCAACGCCGAGATAAACGACTTTCTTCAGTTGCTCGGCAATCCACCGGATGATTATGCCGGGGCCGGCGAATTGCAGGAATTGATGGCCCAAAAAGCGATTAATCATATCCGAATCGATGAAAAGATCTATGTGGCGCAGGGAGCCGATCAAAGCAGCGCAACGGGTATAAACCTATCCGATGAGGAAGAGATTCTCCGGGCGGTTTTCGGGGAGCAGTCGGTGTCAGCGGAAGCCAGGGTGAAACTTCGGGAAATGGCCGATAATCCGGGCTGGATCTCAAATGTTTTTCAGGCGGGGGTGCGCCATGTCATGGGTTCGGCGGAGGCAGACGCCGGAGAGGCCCAGGCCCGGCAATTGGCACTGCTGATTGACAGGCTGGCGGATCTCTCCGGCCTGGACCGGCAGGAGGTTTTGTTAAAGCTTTTTGATTCCACGGCGCAAATCGATGATGGGCTTTTGTTCGCAGTGCTGGCCTTGACCCTGGATAGCGTTTCGGACAGAAACAAGTTTAAAGACCTGGCCAATACCCTGGGTGAGGATCAGTTTAAACAAGTTTATGGCCGGGTTGCGGCGGCTCCGGCAGATGCGGGTGCCCCGCTTGAGCGGCTCCTTGAATTACTGCGGGGCACTGATAAGGCGAAAGCGCTGGGGTTTCTATCAGAGCAGCCCCCTGACGGGGCCGCGCACACGTCAAAAATGGATTCCGCCGAATCTTTGGAACAGTTCAAAACATCCTTTAACCGCTTGTTAAACGGCGATGTGACCGTTTTACCACAAGTGGCGGTGATGAGCGAAATGCCCCGGGCCGTGGAAAGCCTTGTGGCTAAAGGGCGGTCGGTCATGTTAAACGCCATGTGTAATCACCTGGTCCGGGGACTGCAAAGTAAGAACCCGAAGATCAAGGAAAGCGCTGCAGATGTGGCCGCCGCTCTGGACGTTTCCCTGGCCGCCGCCGGACGGCTGAATGAACGGTTTGAATTCTCCAAAAAGCTTGTGGCATGGGCCGGGCGGGAAAAGGAGATGTCAAATGCCCTTGAAACTGTCAGCCGGAGATTGGGTGCAATATCTGAAGCCCTGATTTGCGATGATCGGCTCCAGGATGCCGCCCCTATCCTGGAGGCCTATCAATTGCTGCAAGCCGGAGATCCGTCAAAAGACGAAGCCATTCAGGCGCTGGCCACCAATTTATTGCAAAATCTGGTAACAGATGACGTTTTTAATGTTATATTAAGAGAAAAGATGTCTGAAACCAGCATTATTTCTGAAGATGATGTTTACAGTCTTGTTATACTGGGGACGCCAACTGTTGAACGGCTTCTGGACCGGCTATATGAGAGCCACAATCGATCGGAACGCAATCGCATTGTTCAGATCGTCACCCGGATCGGTGCTCCGGCACGCCAACCGCTGCTTGAACGCCTGAGCCAGGGCGGCCCCTGGTTCTACATCCGCAATCTCATCATGCTGCTGGGCCGTGTCGGCGAGCAACAGCACATGGCGGCCCTGGAACGCTTTTTAAATGATCCTGATTTCCGGGTTCAGCGCGAAGCCGTACTTGCCATTCAGAATATTGGCGGCCAGAGCGCGGGGGATCTTCTGTTAAACCGTTTGGATGAAGTGGCGGACGAAATCAAATGCGTCATCGTTTCTGTTCTTGGGATGATGAATTATCAAAAAGCCCTGCCCTATCTGATAATGAAACTTGAAAACCGCGATCTTGGCGGAACCAGGGAAGCCACAACCGAGATCAATGTAAAAATCTGCGAGGCATTGGGTCGCATGGGGGATGGCAGGGCACGCCCCCTTTTGGAACAGATTGTCCGGTCCAGAAAATTTCTGGGGGGCAGGTCCCACGACCAGAAAGTCAAGACAGCCGCCGCCAGGGCGCTGGCCGCTTTTGAGCAATCATGACCCAGCCGATTGGCCATTATTGAATATTTCTAAAGAAGGAGGATATCAATGGAGTCAACCGGGGAGCCAACCAACCGCTTGGAGCAGGAAGCATTGCTTGAACATTACGTGGCCCAAAACGATACGGAAGCTGCGACAAAGCTTTTGTATGAATTGATTGGCAATTATGCCAGGGAAAAAAATTTTGAAAAAGCCGAAGCCCTGCACGACAGAATGTATGAGGTCGATCCCATGGCATTGACGGAAATTGTCCGGGCCCGTGAGCTCATAGAGGCGGAAAAGAGCGAGACATTGGATGCGGAACATCTCGAGCTATGGCCGGAGCTCTATTACAGCCTCAACACCGCGGAAGCCAATGCCCTGTATTATTCCATGAAACCGGCCACCTTTGAAGCGGGAGATACAATCATGGCCCAGGGCGAGCTAAAGAGGCGGCTTTACTTTATTTTAAGCGGCTACATCCATGCCTTATATAAACGGGGGGGTACCGAGCATTTTTTTACCACGCTCTCAGCCGGGGACCTTTTTGGCCAAGCCTCATTTTTTTCATTAACCGTTTGTACGGTTACCTTAAAAGCCCAGAGCCGTGTTAAAGTCAATTATCTTGAAAAGGATGTGCTGAAAAACTGGAAAACCGACGTGCCGGCGCTTGAAACCAAGTTAGCGGACCACTGCAGCAAAAAGGACAGGATCAAAAAAGAGCTTGAAAAAGAAAATATGGAGCGCCGGGCGGACAAGCGATTCGCTCTCTCCGGCCGGCTCTCGTTTCAATTGCTGGATAATTCAGGCAAGCTTATGGCAAGAAAGTATAAAGGCCATGTCGCCGATATCTCCGCGGGAGGATTGTCTTTTCTGATTAAAAGCAATAATGTGGATTCCATGCGCCTGTTATTGGGCCGTCAGCTCCGGGTTGGGTTTGAAGTGTCCCTTAAATCCGGCCATGTCCAAAAAGTCAGCGAAATCATGACCATTATTGCCATTCAGCCCCAGGTTTTCGATGATTTTTCCATCCACGTTAAATTCGAAAGCCCGAAGAACATCCAGTTTATCGCGGAGATTGACCCTGAAATCCCGGTTCAGCCGGAATAAATTTCAGAGCCCGGCAACCTCTTTGCCGCAGTGCTTGCAGATCTTCGCCCGTTTCTTGATAATTTCGGCACAGAAGGGGCATTCACGCGTGAAGGTACGGCCATGTATAGTATCTACCGCAGCGTCGGCTTTTTCCTGCAGCAAGCGATTGCCGAAATTATGATTGCGGATCAGTTCGAGAGCCTCGATACTTCCCAGGTCACCCGCCATTTCAGCGGCCTTTACTCTTACCCGCGCCGGCTGAGAAGCATCCATCAGCAATTGCA
>P_1C_Sed_2_UnCtyDRAFT_1000016_pt1 | contig 42454 bp, 29 predicted proteins | sample Pon1CUnioCityCA_4_FD_10229 | JGI IMG/M metagenome (IMG submission 10229) | reverse complement strand
ATTATTTTTAAAGTCAATAATTCTATCATATATCCTTTCATCAACTACCTTGAGTACGTTCGCGTACATGTTCAGAAAGTATAGAGCAGTAGGGGAGTTACTAAAATCATAGTCATAGGGATTTATAATTTTCTCATCGACTATTTTATTGTTGAGCTCCCAAAAGACTTTACTGTTTGAATAGTTAGAATAAAACGAATTGAATTGCTTTTTTCTCTCTTCTTTATTCGTCTCGTTTAGCAGATAAAGCATAAACAAGATCTCGTCATTAAATTCCTGGCTAAGATTAAGTATGGAACGGCGAGTTGATGATGTATCGATAGACTGTTTAAAACGAGAGGAAGGTATTCTGCTTAATATATTTTTCTTATTCTCTTGATCTGAGCTGTGATACAAAAGAGTCCAGGCCCAAACTATTTCAGTCGTCTCATCTGAAGTACTTATTAGATCATGATAAGGGGTTTTCGTACCAATGTCTTGGGAAATAACTTTTCCCTCGAACAGGAAGCAAAAAATGATACAGAAAAAAATGTACCTATACCTTTTACCGATAACTTGCATTCAATTAAGTGATTAAACGTTTAATCGTTTACAGTATTATCGGCAAATATAGTATTAAATATAGGTACTTAAGGAAGAAAATTAATCCAATCAGTCAAGAACAGAACCGGGAAGTTTGGGCCGGTCAATAATAGGATCCATGTCATCACCATTACGTGTATCCCAAGTTGTGCCTTCTGTATTATTGATTTTAAAGGAAGGTTTTTCTTCTTCTGGAAGATCAAGGTTTGCATCAGTTACAGTAGCGCATCCTGCTGCAAATGCAAGTGCTAATGCGAACAATGCAGTTTTGGTTATGATGTTTTTCATACTTCTAACATTTAATGGTTGAGAACAAGAGTAATTATATGTCTTGCTTATTAATCAAGAACAGAACCAGGTAGTTTAGGGCGTTCAATAATAGGATCCATATCGTCACCATTTCGGGTATCCCAAGTGGTGCCTTCAGTTGCACTGGTTTCGAATGTGGTTTGCTCTTCTTCAGGTAAGTCAAGGTTTGCATCGGTTACAGTGGCGCATCCGGCCGCAACAAGAAGTGCAAATGAAAAAGAGAGTAATTTAATCGTTGTAGATTTTAGTAAGTCCATTTGAGAACGGGTTTAAGTATTGATGGATAAAGACGATACCATTATTGGTGCAACCAGGAGACAGAAATTTTGTACTTCAAAGATTAAAATATCTTAAAGTTTCTAAAATCTGAGCTCAGATTGAGTCTATAACAGCAAGTTAGTTAGTCTGTGATGGCAGACGTTAAAAGTTGTTTGCGCTACAAATGAAAAAAAACTAAACATTTTTACACAAGTTTATTTTCATATTAAAGTGCGTTTCAGCCTTATATGCTATTGTATAGCACATAAATGATAATGTATATGACTGATCTACTTTTTAGTTACGAATATATTTTTTAAAGGTTTCGTTTAGAACTATAAATATTGGTAGTTCATTCACTGGGAACCAAACCACTGTATATATTTTAGTGTATTTATTTGAAACTTGAAAATCATTATTAAAAAAATGATTTAATACAAGAAACTGATTTTGTGAACCAATGCTTCCGTAAAGTATAAGTATAAATAGAAACTTGACAGAAATCCCGTGTATCGAGTTGATTATTCAGATTTAGTAGATGCCCTCCTTGATGGAGATGAAGAAACGTCGAACCGGCTTCTTAAGGAAGTGATGCCACGGCTGGTAGATTACCTTCAGGTTGTAATGAACGCAAGCCCACAGGAAGCTCAGGAATGTGCATACCAGGCATTCTCGGATGTGCTCGAAAGAATCAGAGCTGAAAAAATCAAAGAGAGTAAATATATATTTAGTTATCTCATCACCACGTCAAGAAATCAATATCTACATTTTAAGAAAACTCAGCATCGATTTGATCTTGATCCTGATGACGGACTTCACCAGGCACAACCCGCTGAACAGGTAAAATCTTTGATTGATGAGGAGCGTATGGAGATTTTGGAGAGTTGCCTCGATCAGCTCGATCCTGACGATAAAGAACTGATTAGCTATATGCTCGCTAATCCAAAAGCAACGACAAAGCAGATCAGCCAAAAATTCGGGCTCAGCGGTGCAAACGTAAGAACTAAAAAATCGAGGCTGACTCACCGGCTGCATCACTGCTTTAAACGTAAAATGTCCAGCTAAAAAGATTTGCGGTAGGTTACTCCCGTCGGCTGCAGTTGTATATCATCCAGAACTTCAAGCAGATTATTACTCTGCTGTTTGCTCGCCAGATACATTATGATATCGAAAGTGAAAAGGAATCCACCCTGAAGTATCAATGATTGTCCGTATCCCTTTAGACGACTATTTTCTTTCCTTATTCCACGCTCCCACAGATAGGCGCCTGTTGCCATATATCCGACGTCAAGTCCTGCATTGAAAAGAAGAATATTCTCAAATTTGTTGAATTCCTGTACTGTCTCTTTAAGGTTAAATGCCGAAGGATCTCTTCGGGAACCAAAATATCCTAGTCCCGCAATTGCAAGATTGACACTGTTCCAGGCCAGGTTCATTTGGTGAAAGTAACGAACACTTCCTTCTGACTGGGTCATTCCTGCCCCACTTATAATCATATTACCTGCAGCCCAGCTTCCAAGAACCTTCATCCCGTCTTTATTAAGCTTTAGCCGCTTCTCATTAATTATTTCCAAACTCATATCTGAGCTTTGAGCTTTAATAATTCCAATACCACCAATTATAATAGATGCTAAAATTGTCGTGAACTTAAACATGATTTGTCTTTTAAAATGAACGTTAATTATATGGTGTTTAACTGAATGATTTCATTTTCAGCAATAGGATAAATACATTCTGCCTTTTCCTCTGAAAGGACAAAAAGACCCGTAAACTCTCCAAATGCTGGCAAAATGAGTTGATTTTTTGTTTGATAAAAACATGGAAGCTTTATTGATTGCCGGCCTTTTCCCCTTAATCTCACTCCGGGGTGAATATGTCCGGAAAACAAGTATTCAAATTCTGATGTTGATATAGCTGACGAATCGTGGATAAATCTGAAGTTTCCCTCTGTTAGATCATTATAAACATCCAGATTAGCTTTTTCATAGAAAGAATCATGTAGTGAATCGTGATTTCCAGCAACAAGTACCACATTAAGTTGCGGGTAATTCGCTCGCCAGTCTTCAAATTGAAACCATTCCCGATTGACATCGCTATGGAAAAGATCTCCCAATATAAGAAGCCTGTCAGGCTTAAGCTCATTTACTAAGGAGTCAAGGCGTTTGATATTGGTTTGGTTAATCTGATGTGGTGCTGCTATACCTGACTTTCTAAAATGCCCGGATTTGCCTAGATGAAGATCTGTAACTATTAAGGTGCTTTCATTCAGCCAGTGTACTGCACGTTCCGGCATAAGCTCAAAAGATTGCTCTAAAATCGTTAGTCTCATTTTTTCCGGATTATGATGCTTCCAGCTGTTTTTGCATTTTCTTAATTCGATCCGTCAGTTTTTCAGATGATAACCGTTCGCGCAGTCTGTCCACGTAAATAGGAAATGCGAATGGAGAAAAGCGATCAATCTCTTTTAAAATAACATTTTGTTTCTGAATTCTTTGAAGCGCCAGCCTCAGTCTGGCTTCATCAAGCTGTGTACTTAAAACCTCGTCATAAGCTTGTTGAATAAGTAGATGTCCGGGCTCATATTCCATAAACACATCAAAAAATAGTCCGGAAGACATTTGAAGGTGNTTCCCCTTTTTCTGATTTCCGGGAAATCCTGAAAAAACGAGCCCGGCAATTTGGCTGATCCCCCTAAACCGCCGTTTGGCAAGTTCAGCATCGTTCAGACTTCCCATAATATCATGAATCAGTTGCTGCTCTGAAAAAATATCTTTCTCCAGGGCCTGAGCTATGGGGATATCCTGATCGCTCAGCAATTCAAATCCATAGTCATTCATTGCGATTGAGAATGTGATGGGTGTAATTTTGGATAATCGATAGGCAATCAGGGCAGACATTCCTTCGTGAACATATCTGCCTTCAAAAGGAAAGAAGAAGCAGTGGCACCCTTCATTGGACCATGATTTTTCAATCAGGAATTGATCGGCATTGGGAAGAATAGAGCGGGTTCGTTGAATATCTAAAATGGGTTTGATTGTCTGAAGGTCAATAGATTCAGTCATATCTTCATTCGCCTCTCTGAGCTTTTTTCTCAATCGGTCACTCATATTTGATGAGAGTGACATTCGGCCGCCCATGTAGCTGGGTACTTTACTGCTGGACCCTTTTGCCCGTCGGACGTATGCTGTCATATCTTTGATGTTAACCAGTTCGAGATTTCGACCGGCAAACCAGAATGTATCACCAATATTAAGCTGTGATATAAACCACTCTTCCACACGGCCCAGATTGCTTCCCTTCAAATATTTAACACTAAGCATGGAGTCACTTGCAATGGTACCAATACTCATACGATGCCTGCGGGCTATTTTTCGATCAAAAACACGCCACAGGCCATCCTCGTCAATTTCAACCTTGTTGTATTCATCGTATCGTGTCAGTGACTGACCACCGGTTTGGATGAAATCAAGAATCCATTTCCACTCATCAGGCTGAAGTGTTTGATAGGCAAATGTAAGTTTAATTTCATCGTATAGAGTGTCTGGGTCAAACCCTTCTGAAACCGCAAGCGTGATCAAATATTGAATCAGAACGTCGAATGGCTTAAGGATTGGATCCCGATCCTCCATCATACCGTCTTCTACTGCATCTTTTAAAGCCGCTGCCTCAATCAGCTCGAGTGCATGGGTGGGTACAAACCAAATGGTGCTGTCTGCTCCGGGCTGGTGACCACTTCTGCCGGCACGCTGAACAAATCTTGCAACACCTTTTGGGCTTCCAACCTGAACAACTGTATCCACAGGCGTGAAATCGACGCCAAGATCCAGACTTGAGGTGCAGACCACGATTTTTATAAGTCCGTTGTGAAGAGACTCCTCAACCCAGTCGCGAACGCTCCTGTCCAGGGAGCCATGATGGAGCGCCATCGTACCCGCGAGATCCGGGTTCGCTTCCAAAAGCTGCTGAAACCAAATCTCTGATTGGGCTCTTGTATTGGTAAAGATCAGTGTTGACCCGCTTTTATCCAGTATCGGAAGAACTTTTGGAATCAGTTTTGTACCCAGATGGCCAGACCATGGAAATGATTCCACATCGTCTGGTAACACTGAATGAACGTGTATTTTTTTTGTACTTTTCGCTTTTACAATAACAGGCTGCTCGTTGTTTTGATCAACCCCATGAAGTACCTCTGCCGCTTCTTCCAGATTTCCGATCGTAGCTGATACTCCCCATATATTCAGATCGGGATTCATCCCCTTCAGCCTGGAAAGACCGAGTTCAGTCTGGATTCCACGTTTGGAACCAATGAGCTCATGCCACTCATCAATTACAACGGACTTCAAATTTTTAAATCTTTTTGGATAGCCTTTTTGAGCGAGCAATATGTGAAGGCTCTCCGGCGTGGTAATCAGAACTTCCGGCATTTGCCGTTTTTGCTTCTGTTTTACAGACGATGAAACATCCCCGGTTCTTCTCTGAACCTGCCACGAAATGTCCAGGTCAGATACCACTTCCTGCATATTTTGCTCAAGGTCTTTTGCCAATGCCCTCAGTGGTGTGATCCATAAAAGCCGCAGGCCATTATTTTCTTTCTCCTGATAGCTATTGGGGTTCTGATTGATCCATTCAATCAGAAGCGGCATGAAGAGCGCAAAGGTTTTTCCGCTGCCGGTAGGAGCATTTAGCAATCCCTTTTTTTGATCCAAACAGTGCTTCCAGACAGTTCGCTGCCACTCAAATGGCTTCCAACGTCTGCTTTTAAACCACTGCTCAATTTTTCGCTGTCCGTCTGTCATATAATGTCTGTTCTTTCCTGATTAAGAACACGGAACGGTACTGCAATCGTTTGAGCAATAAAAAATGATGACATAACCTGATAACTTTTTTCAGAAAAGACTTGAAAATGCCTCGAAAAAGCATCAACATAGAAGCGCTTTTGTTACATTCGCAAAACGTTAAAAATTAAAAATATCATATCCTATGTGGCTCAACATAAAATCCTTTGAAGAATACAAAGAAACCTATCAGCAGAGTGAGGAAGACCGATTAAAGTTCTGGGAGCATGAGGCAGGTACTTTCTACTGGAGAAAAAGCTGGGACAAGGTTCATTCAGGCGGCTTTGAGAAAGGAGACATTAAATGGTTTGAGGGCGGAAAGCTTAATATCACCGAAAATGCGCTCGATCGTCATTTAAACACAATTGGAAACAAGACCGCATTTATTTTTGAGCCAAATCACCCGGATAGTTTCCGCCGGACAATTACTTACAGACAGCTTCATGAAGATGTTTGCCGGTTTGCGAATGTGTTGGAAAGTAAAGGAGTAGAAAAAGGCGACCGTGTCTGTATCTACATGGCGATGACACCGGAACTGATCATTGCAGCGCTGGCTTGCGCCCGTATTGGTGCGGTCCATTCAATAGTTTTTGCCGGATTTTCGGCTCAGGCACTTGGTGAGAGGATTCAGGATTGTGATGCCAAGATGCTGATTACAAATGATGGCCTTCGNCGGGGGGACAAGCACGTTCCACTGAAAGATATTTCTGATAAAGCGCTTGAAAATTGCCCAAATGTGGAGAGCGTTATCGTGTGTCAGAGAACCAACAGGGATATTGACTGGGTCGAAGGACGCGATGAGTGGTGGCATATGCTGCTTCGAAATGCATCAAAAAAACACACCGCTGTTGAGATGGATGCGGAGGATCCGCTCTTTATCCTCTATACATCTGGCTCTACTGGCAAACCGAAAGGAGTTCTGCACACCTGTGGCGGATATATGGTGTATACAAGCTACACATTTCGAAATGTGTTCCAGGTAAAAGAGGAAGACATTTATTGGTGTACGGCCGATGCCGGATGGATTACGGGGCACTCATATATCATGTATGGTCCGCTGTTTACCGGTGCAACGGGAATTATTTTCGAGGGAACGCCTACCTATCCTGATCCAGGCCGCTTGTGGGAAGTCGTAGAAAAATATGAGGTCACTCACTTCTATACGGCACCCACGGCTATCCGTGCTCTCATGAGCTACGATATTGATTATGTGAAAAAATATGATCTAAGCTCACTAAAAGTGCTTGGCAGTGTGGGTGAACCCATTAACGAAGAGGCCTGGAACTGGTACCATGACAATATTGGCGGCGGTGAATGCCCTATCGTAGATACCTGGTGGCAAACTGAGACGGGCGGAATTATGATTTCACCATTGGCCGGCATCACACCGACAAAACCGGGATTTGCTACTTTGCCGCTTCCGGGTATTAGTCCGGTACTTATGGATGAGGATGGAAAAGAGATCGAGGGCAACGATGTGAATGGAAACCTCTGCATCAAACATCCGTGGCCTGGAATTGCCAGAACAGTTTGGGGTGATCACGAACGGTATCTCAAAACGTATATGAGCGCTTATAAAGGTTATTATTTTACGGGTGATGGGTGCCGACGCGATAAAGATGGCTACTACCGGATTACCGGACGAGTTGATGATGTTCTGAATGTATCAGGTCACAGACTGGGTACTGCCGAGATTGAGAACGCTATTGATGAACATAAAAAGGTGGTGGAGACCGCTATTGTGGGGTATCCTCACGACGTGAAAGGGCAGGGGGTTTACGCATTTATGATATGTGAGAAGCAGCCGGATGATCCTGAAGCGTTCAAAAAGGAAATTCATGATCTGGTAACGCAGATTATAGGTCCGATTGCCAAGCCTGATAAGATTCAGGTTGTTTCGGGACTACCAAAAACAAGGTCCGGAAAGATCATGCGTCGTATTTTACGTAAAATTGCTGCACAGGATCTGGATAATCTTGGCGATACATCAACACTTCTGGATCCATCAGTTGTGGAAGATATCAAAGCTGGAAAAGCGTACTAGTGTTAAGACAAATATGAAATGTCGTAAGCAACCTGTCAACACCCACTGGATCTGACAGCGTTGATTTTTGACGCTGACAGAAACCCTGAAAAGCACCGGGGATGCTGTCAGGTCTTTATTTCATTTATGAAACTTTCAGCTGAACTGGTTGAAAAGAGACTAATTATACCATTTTGGTTGAAAAGATATTTATTCAACTAAATTGGTTGAAAATTGCTATATTCAACCAATTAGATTAATTGGTGCGTAAATGAAGCGACATATAGTACTCATAGGGGATTTGGTAGGATCGAAAGAACTTGGAAACAAGGATCGGGAAAAGTTTCAGGCAAGACTTAGTGATAAAATATCGCAAATTAACCAGGAGTCAGATTCAATCATATCACCTCTGACAATTACACTGGGAGATGAGTTTCAGGCTGTATATAAGGATATGTCAGCACTGATTGCTGATAGCTGGTCAATACTGACTGCACTACATCCGGTGGGCGTTCGGTTCTCAGTGGGGATAGGTGAAATTTTTACGCCAATAAACTCAGAACAGGCTCTTGGAATGGACGGTCCTGCATTTCATTCAGCCCGGGATGGCATGGATCAGGTGAAGGAGTCGGGCGGCACGTATTGTGTCAAACTAGGGTCTTCCAAAGATCAATCTGACGCAACCCAATCACTTGTATCGCTGGTAAATTACAGTTTGATGTTTCTGTCAAATGAGATGGGAAACTGGAAGGAAACAAGGTTGCAGGTGTTGACGATGCTCAATGACGGCTTGTCCATTAAAGAAATTGCGGAAGCAATTGGTATTTCAGAGTCTGCGGTTTACAAGAACAGAGAGGAAGGGAATCTGAATTTGTTTTTGGAGATAAAGCATAGTATTGGCGAAAACATCAATCGAATTTTGTAGGCTATGAGTTTGCTCGCTTTTTTTGGAACCATGAATCTGATCCTGCTATCGCGATTATGGCTCACCTTCAAGGATGATGGAGCTGATACAAAAACGATTCTGAAAATTAGCATTGTACCATTTCTCTCGCTGATATTTGTGGAAACCGGGCTGTTATGGATAATGGTGCTGATTGTTCTTTCAATTTCACCTCTGCTCACATTCTTTAGCGAAAAGAAGAGTTCAAATATTTACCGCGCCAGGGGTCTCGTGCTTTTTGTCCATATCCTGGTATTGGGATTGATATTTGGTTTGTTGGGAGAAAACGGACTAAATGATCGGGCAGCAGAAGTTATACAAGGAAGCCTGATTCTGAATCAGCCGAATATACAATCTTTACAAATTCTGCTTTTTGGCGGTCTGCTGGTGATGAATGAGATGAATATCATCCTACGTTACCTGATGTATGTATTAAATCTCGCTCCGATTGGAAAGAAAAAAAGCCAGTCAAAAATAACAGGCGATCAGTTTAATACCGGTCGTGTAATTGGAATGCTTGAGCGTATTTTTATCTACTCGTTTGCTATAGCCGGGCAATTTGCGGCGATAGGATTTATTCTAACAGCAAAAGGGGTTGTCCGCTATCACGATTTCGAGGACAGATCATTTGCGGAATATGTATTAATCGGCACGCTGCTGTCGGCACTGTTGGCAATGGGAACTGCATTGATCGTCAACACAATTATCAGGCTGTAATCGTAAAAGATTCAAAAAATGATTGCTGCACGTTTAGCCTGCGACTAAAAGCCCGCCTGCCATCATCAATATACTCAGAAAAAAGAGTGAGAGTCTAAAACGGGTTTTTATGATGATTGGGTGAAAGAGCAGCCCATACGTAAATGTGTAATTCTGAAGCCATCCGTAATAATGCTCTCTGTGCGAAGCACCAACGGCCATAGTAACGTGGCCGTGAAGGAGGGTGAGCATAAAGGGGAGTGCAAACATGATGGATCCGGGAAATGAAATAATCTTGGGTACCATAAAAAATTCTGATACAAAAAAATAAGGCCAGGCAAATATCAGAAGGATGGGAACAGATATTGCCCAGTTGATAAAGCAAATTCTCAGATAATTTTTTTCGTTCAACTCAGTGCTGCTCATTGGGTCAATTCTTTTGTGCCTATTTACTCACTACATCACAAAACTTTGTTATATCTATTCCCGTTCAGAACTGAGTACGAATTTCCCATAGATCAGGAAAAATGGGGTTATTCAGAGTTTTTCGAAGGTATTTTGCGCCATCAGAACCGCCGGTACCTTTTTTTGTACCAATTGTTCGTTCTACCATTTTCACATGTCGATAGCGCCATTCCTGAAGCCCTTCATCATAATCTACAAAAAGCTCACAAAGATGTGCCAATTCGGGTTTTTTGTTCATAATTTCAATCAATACAGATTGATTTTTCACTGATGGTTCATGGATCAATCCATGTTCGTTTACGCGCTCAGGAATTTCTATATCATAACCATGAACTTTCAGAAATAAGCAAAAACTCTCCCATAATGTTGATTCTTTCTCACGTTTAATGAGCTGTTGTTGAAGTTCAGGCTGATCGCTATGAACTTTAATAATTTGGCTCGATCGCATTCCACAGATGATTTCCATCTCTCTGAATTGTACAGACTGAAACCCGCTTGCCTGCTGAAGAAAACCCCTGAAACTATTGAACTCTAATGGCGTCATGGTTTCAAGGATGTCAATTTGAGAGACCATAGTTTTCAAAATAGTAAGTACACGGCGCATTGTTTTTACTGCGGCCCATGTATTTCCTTTCTCAAGATCGGGGCGTAGTTTGTCAAACTCATGCAGGATCTGTTTGAACCAAAGTTCGTAGCTTTGATGGATTATGATAAACAACATCTCATCGTGCTCTTCAGGTGATGATTGAGGTTCCTGAAGCTCCAGCAATTTGTCAATGTTAAGATAGTTCGTATAAGTTAAACTCATGTGGCTGTTTGGATTTACTTGGTTGTAATATTATCAAAGTACAAAAGCATTAACGAATTCTGGTGATAATAGTCTGAAATTTTTCGCCTTGACTCAGACTCTTAAATGTATGATCGTTGATTGGAATTTATCACGAAAAATTTAAGATGCGAACAGGATGAGTATACTAATTGCAGACAGCGGGGGGACAAAAACGGACTGGGCATTGGCAGAACAATCAAAATCCGAAATTATTAAAGGAACCGGTCTTCATCCATCGTATATGACCGTTGACCAGATTGAAAGGTACATCAGAGAGGATATAAAGATCGTCCCTGAACGTATTTACTTTTATGGTGCAGGATGTCATGGTGATAAGCCCAAATCAAAAATTACTAAAGCGCTCAAGAAGGTATTTCCGCTAGCGAAAATTGATGTTATGGATGATTTAACAGGGGCGGCTCGTGCACATCTGCAGAATTCTGAAGGAATAGTTGCTTTATTCGGAACAGGTTCAATTTGTGGCCGCTGTAAATCTGGTAATATTATAGAGCGCTCAGCATCACTGGGTTATGCAATTGGCGATGAAGGAAGTGCTGCTGACCTGGGACGCTCAATTATAAAAGCATATTTCCGTCGTGCCCTGGACCTCGAAACTAAAGAATTGGTAGAACATTTTTTAGTTGAGAAATCATATTCTGATTTAATGTCCCGAATTTATTCCAGCGAACGGCCGAACCGTGAGCTCGCTATGGTAGCGGGTAATATTTTAAGCAATCCGTTGACGGTTCAGTTGAAAGAATTGATTTTAGTGCGATTTACGGAATTTATTGATACGCAATTGGCAATGCTTGTTCCTTCTTCTGATGAAAGGATAGTATGTACGGGTAAAGTGGCAATTGCTCATGCGGATATTCTCTTGGAAGCAATGGCAACCCGGGGATTAAAAAAAGTAAACATCTCAAGAAATATTATAGAAGGGCTGGTGCGCTACCACACGGCCTGAAACCGACCGATAGACAAGTCTCCAAATGAAGAGATATGTTTGTAGTTTGTGTATAGAAAATCTAAACCAATAAATTCTGACTTTGTTATTAACTGATACCCATTCTCATCTATATTTAGACGCGTTTAAAGACGACCTAAACTCTGTTTTAACCCGTGCCGTAGAATCTGACGTTCGTAAAATTTTGCTCCCGGCAATTGACTGGAGCTCTCTTGATCAAATGGAGCACCTTTATCACGATAAGATTGAGTTTCATAAGATGATGGGGATTCATCCTTGTGAAGTGGATTTACCCCGGGTCGGGGAAGAAGAGCACTTGATGGAAGTATGTAACATGACCCAATTTGTAGGAGTCGGTGAAACGGGCCTTGACTACTACTGGAGTACTGAATTTGTAGAAAATCAGAAAGAGTCTCTGCGTATGCATTGCAGAGTTGCAAAGCAGGTAAACAAGCCAATAGTACTGCATAACAGGGATGCCACTCAGGACTTACTTCAAATCATAGAAGGTGAACAAAATGGAGATCTGACCGGGGTGTGGCACTGCTTCAACGGAACAGAAGAGGAGGGAAAACGCGCTATAGATCTCGGTCTCTATTTGGGAGTTGGCGGAGTGGCTACCTTCAAAAATGCGGGTGTTGGAGAGGTTGTTGCAGCCATGCCTTTAGATAAATTGATTCTTGAAACGGATGCTCCCTACTTGTCACCCACACCGAAGCGGGGTAAGAGAAATGAGCCGTCATTTATGAGGTATACCGCTGAAAAACTTTCTGAATTGAAAGGATTATCTCTGGAAGTGATAGCTAATAAAACGACATCAAATGCAAACCGACTCTTCGGTTTAAGTGAATAGATATTTTTAAATAGCTTTTATTCCCAGTTTTTCCAGTTCTGGAAATTTATCCAGATGTTGTGATGGGACTCGAATATTAGAGTACTCATGCCGAAGGGGTGACTCTGAACGCAGTAAGCTGAACGACTCAGCTCGTTCTTTTTTACCGAGCGTTTTGAGGTCTCTTATTTTCTGATCAAACCAGCCAAGCGGATGAAGCTCCATTAAAAGCCCGGTAAGCGAATTATAGCTGTCTTTAAGTTTTGGCTGGTATGCTGAACTTGATTCAAGTTCGGCTATTTCTATGCCAGCGTGTTCACAGAACTGATTGATTATCATTCTGGATGCCCGGCGTTTTGATTGAATAGAATAACCGGCTATATGTGGGGTCGCAAAACGAGCGGCCTCGACAACTGCCGGATTAAAGGCCGGTTCATTTTCCCAGGTATCTATGATAAGCTGTTTCAATTTGTTTTCTTCCAGCATTTTAAGAGCAACTTTTTCATCAATAACACCGCCTCTGGAAGAGTTTATCAGCAGCTGATAATTGGTATTGTTCAGCCAGCTTTCATTGAATAGGTGCCGTGTTGGGTATTGTCCGGATACTGTCAAAGGCGTGTGAAATGTGATCAAATTGCACTCTCTTAACTCGGCAAAATAAGAGGAACTAAAATCCGGGTCGCGTTCAGCTCTCGGCGGGTCATACAACACACAGGGAATAGAAAAACCCGAGAGTAATTTGAATACTTCACTTCCTACAGCCCCAACGCCAACAATACCGGCTTTTAAATCTTTTGTTGTGATGTTGCTCGTCTCACTAATTACGAGCATGACAGTTGCAACATACTCTGCAACTGTAACAGCATTACAGCCAGTAGAGTCGGCAACAGTGATTCCCTGAGATTTTAGATATTCGAGGTCCAGGTGATCTGTTCCTGACGACCCCGTGGCTATGAACGTGATGTTGCCAGGTTCCGGCAGCGTTTGTTCATTCAAAGGAGTAGTGGTGTTCACGAACAGTGCATCGTATTCTGTAACGTTATCCGGAATCTTTTTTGGATCAAAAAGATCAACCTGAACAGATTCAGGCATCATTTTTTGAAACTCATATAAAAATCGATTAGCAAGTACCTTCATATAGTTTGAAAAAATAAAAAACGACAAATAGTATTAGCATTACTGTCGGTTTTTTAAACAAAACAACTTGAATTAAGTTGTGCCAAACACCTTTCGCAGCGTTTAAAAAAATCACCAACTGATCTTGTCTGCACAGTAAGTTATCTTAAATCTGTCAACAGTTTTGTAAAAAGACTAATCGTTCTCATCAAGCCAATTGTAATGACTTATCATTCGGTATACTGTATATATTTGTTCTTGAGAAATGGTAAATTACGTGGGTTCAGTCTAAAAAAAACAAAAAAGAAAAATGCCTGACAAATCGCTAAATCCTGTAACACTTATCAGAAAAAAAAGAGACGGAGAAGCCTTAACTGAGGCTGAAATAGGATACTTAATCGATGCCTATACAAAGGACGACCTGCCTGACTACCAGATGAGTGCTTTTATGATGGCGTGTTTTTTAAACGGTCTGAACGATAACGAAGCCGCTGCCCTGACCCGTTCCATGCTGCACAGCGGTATAGTACTCGACCTTAGTGACATACCGGGTGTTAAAGTTGATAAGCATTCAACCGGCGGTGTGGGTGATAAGCTCTCCTTGATCCTGGCACCGATTGTAGCTTCATGCGGTGTGCCTGTGCCGATGATTTCGGGGCGCGGGCTGGGCCATACAGGCGGCACCTTAGATAAGCTTGAATCCATTCCGGGGTTCACCGTTGATATTTCGCTAGACAGATATAAGGAGATACTAAAAAATGAGAATATGGTGCTTGCAGGACAAACTGAGGATATTGCACCAGCGGATAAACGCCTATATTCTTTGCGAGATGTTACTGCCACAGTTGAATCCATACCACTCATTGCCGGTAGTATTATGAGTAAAAAACTGGCCGAAGGTATCGACGCACTCGTACTGGACGTTAAGTTCGGGTCAGGTGCATTTATGAAGAAGCAGGATGATGCACTTCGTCTGGCAGAGACGCTTGTTGGCATTGGTGAACAGTTTGGTAAGGAGACCATCGCATATCTTACAAATATGGAACAGCCGCTGGGTAATGCTGTCGGAAACTGGCTTGAGGTTAAAGAAAGTATTGACGGGTTGAAAGGGAGTGGCCCTGAGGATGTGATGCAAATTACACATCTTCTTGCAGGAACCATGATCTACCTCGGAAAGAAAGCCGCAACCATTGAGGAAGGCATTGAAAAAAGCAAAGCTGCGGTTAAGGACGGCAGTGCGTATGCTAAGTGGATCGATATTGTAAAAGCACACGACGGTGATTCATCNGTCATCGAAGATCCGTCATCTTACCCGGCAGCCAAAACAATTGAGCCGGTGAAATCTCAGCAAAGTGGTTACATCTCAACGATGGATGCCTTCTCGATGGGGATGATATCTTTAGAACTTGGAGCCGGCCGCAGAAAGAAAGAGGATGATATTGATCCGGCGGCAGGATTTGTTCTTCACAAGAAAGTTGGAGATTACATTGAAGAAAATGAAACATTAGTCACACTTCATACGAACAATGATACGGTAATATCAGATTGTAAAGATGGCATGTTAAAGGCTATTACACTTTCGGACAGCAAGCCCGAACAACATAAGCAGATTACTCATAGAGTAGATAAAGATGGAATTCACGATTATAAATCGTAGAATACATTGTTATTTATAACTTGATAACTGCACTTCGTTTTTACAGATTGATTTAATAGAATTAGTAAGAATGTGCTCTCAGAGCGCAGATAATAACAACGGGCACTAATAAAAAGTACTATGTTTGACAGATTTATAAGAGCAATTCGATCGATATTTGGCGGTTTTGTCAGCTCAATGGAGAATCCTAAGATGATTCTTGAACAAAATATACGTGAGCTGAATGAGCAGATACCCCAAATGAATGAAAATATAGCCACGGTTAAAGCCAACGTTTTGATGCTGCGCAAGGAGGTAGACCGATATGAGAAAACCATTAATGATATTACATCAAAAATAAAATCAGCTATTAATGCTGATCGGGACGACCTGGCGCAAGGATATGCTCTTCAGCTTGAGAAAATGCGTGAAAACCTTGAGCATTCCCATGAACAGCTCAGATTTGCAGAGCAAGCCTATGAGAAAGCTCAGAAGGTGAAAAAAGCGTTTATGCGTGAGAAAGACAGAAAAATTAAGGAAGCCCGGGAAGCTCTTCGCGCCAGTGAACGAGCTGAATGGCAGGCGAAAGTGGCTGATACGCTTGAATCTTTCGAAATGGGCGGACTGGATCAAACCCATAACGAAATGCTCAACCGCCTCAATGAGCAGACGGCCAAAAATGAAGCCCGCATGGAAATTGCTCTCGACAGTGTTGATACTGAAACGATGGAAATTGAAGCGAATGCTGAAAAAATAAGGGCACAGGAGCTTGTTAATCAATTCAAGCAGGAGATGGGCAAGGATGTCAAAAGCTCCGATAAAACCATTTCAATTGAAGAGCCGACTGATGAGCCGGTATCTGAAAAAACGGTAGGGAAAAAAGATAAAACTAAATCGTAACAGATTATGAGTGATTCAAGCCGTGACGACCGCGAGCGAATGAAGGAGGAGTATAAAGATCACTACCGCCGAATTCGCGAAGCCAAAGAAAAGCTCAGAAGCTCCAGTTATGCAAAAAAAGCGGGTGATGCTGTTCGGCAGATGAATGCGGATGAACTGCTCAATTCTGTTGACCATTTTCTTGGAAAACTTAAATACAAAATGGCATCTATTGAATCGAAGCTAGACGTCGCTATGGACGATATACTAGCAGATGATGAACAAATTAAAGATGACCTTGACGAGGAAATGAAGAAAGAAAAGGCCAAGGATACACTCAGGCAGATAAAACAGGAAATGGGCATGCTTTATGACGACCTCGAGCAGCAAGCCGAAGACATGAATGTTAAAAAAACCGTGGGTCCTCATCCGGATAAACTATCTGATTCACCCACAGACGGCGAATAATTAATTATGGATAAAGACAGCAACATATCAACAATAGATTTTACACGGGAAGCTTTCCTATATCCGGTAAACCTGGTGTCACTGCTCGTTGCAACGATTGTCGCCTTTGTAATGAGTGGCACAGGGATGATTTCCAATTCCATCTTGTCACTGGCATTTGGGGCGGAACTGCTGTATTTGGGTATCGTNCCTAATTTGAGTTCTTACCGCCAGTCGGTNATTCGAAAAAAACGCCAGGAAAAAAATGAAGTGAATGGTGATAAGACTCTTTTTCATCAGCTGGATGTACGGTCTCAAAAACGGTTTCTCGTACTGAAGCATATCGCATCAGAAGTAAAAAGCAATTTTTCAAAACTGCCCTATAGTTCCCGCAGTATGCTCGAGCATATCGAGAAAAAACTGGATGACCTATTGTCAACCTATTTGACACTCCTGGATATGAATCGGCGGTACCAGATTTATATGAATTCTGAAGTGGAAGAACAGCTTAAAAACGAAGTTGCTTCCCAGGAAGATCAAATCAGTAAGACTGAGTCTGAACAGCTCAAAGTAACAAAAAAGCGGCGGGTTAAAATTCTGAGGAAACGGCTGAATAAATTTGATGTGGCAAAAGAGAAATATCTCATATGTGAAACACATCTTGAAACTATCGAAGATGCTACCAGATTTATTTATGAGCAGTCGATGACCATGCCGAATGCGGAAGATGTAGATAGTAAGCTAGACCATCTGCTGGTTGAAATGGAAGAGGCAACTACCATTATCGAAGAACTTGATGACAGCCTGCTGCCTGGTTTTGATGAGCTGGACCAAGAGCTTGAACTTGCTGAGCTGAGAAAAGAAGCAGAAACTCTGAACAAAAAAACTGAACAAAAAGTAAATAAATAACGCCAATGGCGGAAACCTATCAAACCATAACACTCTCTGTTGACGATGCCGGAATTGCCCATCTTGAAATTAACCGGCCCAAAAAACTTAATGCCCTCAATAACCAGGTACTCAACGAAATAAATGAGGCTGTTAAGCAGGTAGAATCAAAAAATGAAATTAAAGCACTGCTTTTGACCGGCGCAGGGGATAAAGCATTTGTTGCCGGGGCAGATATTTCGGAGCTAGCCGAGCTAGACGGATCCGGAGGTAAAGCAGCATCTGAAAAAGGGCAGAATATTTTCGACCGCATAGAAAAACTCAACAAACCGGTCATAGCTGTCGTTGACGGGTATGCGCTTGGAGGGGGTGCTGAGCTGGCAATGTGCGCTCATATACGCGTCGCATCACCAGGGGCGGTGATAGGCCTTCCTGAAGTATCGCTGGGGCTTATTCCAGGGTATGGAGGCACACAGCGTCTGGCAGCTCTTGCCGGAAAAGCAAAAGCATACGAAATGATCCTGACAGGTCAGCCTGTAAAATCCGACGAGGCACTAAATCATGGCTTGGTCAATTCAGTATCCGAGAATGCCCTGGATGAAGCCCATAAAATATTTAAAGCTATCCTGAAAAACGGCCCAATTGCAGTATCAAAAGCTATTCAAGCCATCAGATCTGCTGGAAAACCAACTGGATTTGAAACAGAGGCATCATTATTTGGCGAACTTTGCGAAACAGATGATTTTAAAGAAGGGACATCTGCATTCATGGAGAAACGAAAGCCTGATTTTCAGGGCAAATAATCTTGGGGCGGAACAGATAATTCGCAATTAGATATCCAAGCTAAGGGCGGAACCAAGAATCGGGTGTCACCTGAATTTAAAACAGTTTATATTGGATTCAGCGATACGTCTGGTTACATTTTGCTTTAATTAATATCAATTTATCCTTCTATTGGAATTTACAATCATCTTATTCACGGTACTCGCGAGTGCTTTTTTCTCCGGTTCTGAAATAGCTTTCGTGTCAGCAAACCGCCTTAAACTTGAAATAGAGAGCCGAAAAGGATCAGTTGTATCGCGGGCGCTGGCTTTTTTCAATGAAAAGCCGGAGACATTTCTTACTACAACACTGGTTGGCAACAATATTATAAATGTACTGTATGCCACCCTTATGGCTATTTATCTGGCAGAGCCGGTGAGGTCTGTTTACACTTCCTGGATGGGCAATGAGCCATCTACAGTTATTGTACTTTTGATTCAGACCATCGTTGCGTCGTTGGTAATTATGATATTTGGTGAAATTATACCCAAAGCCATCTTCAGAATTCAGGCCGATTTTATGGTTAAGGTAGTTGCTTTGCCTCTGCGAATACTGAATGTGATTTTGCGTCCACTGATCTACATGGCGAATTCAGCATCCGGGCTGCTCGTGCGTTGGCTCAAGACAGGCAGTGAACGCAGCGACAAAATTTTCCGAAGGCAAGATGTTGAAATGATTCTAAAGGAACTACGCGATACGGGCGGGGGTGAGGATTTTGACCAGGAGGATTCACAGATTTTGCACAATGTGCTAGAGCTCTCGAATAAGCGTGTGAAGGAGACGATGGTGCCACGAACAGAAATGATAGCTGTGGACCAGAATGCAACAATAGATGAGATACAGCGCATATTTATTGCGTCAGGATTTTCAAAAGTCCCTGTGTATCAGGACAATATTGATGATATCACAGGAGTTGTATTTGCATATGATCTGTTTGATGCTCCTGAATCGATTGCAGATATCATCAGGCCTGTAAAACTTATTCCCTCAAGCAAAAAGTCTAAAGATCTTTTGGCAGAGTTTCGTCAGAGTAACAGCTCCGTGGCCATCGTCATAGATGAATATGGTGGAACAGCCGGTATGGTGACTATCGAAGACTTGATAGAAGAAGTAGTGGGCGATATTCAGGATGAATACGATACAGATGATGAATTTATTAAACAGATTGACGTTAATACGTTTATTTTAAGTGGAAATGTTGATCTTGACGAGCTTCATGAAAAATTTCCCGAAATCGATCTTAAGAACGACGGGGATGAGTTTGAAACGTTGGCTGGATATATCATTAATCATATTGGCAGAATTCCGAAAGTAAACGAAGAGCTTTTTATTCACGGCCACAAATTTATTATCAGTAAAGCTACGCCAAACAGGCTTGATACTGTAAAACTAAAGCTAAGCGAAGTGGAGTAATCTGCTGAGAGTTTCTTGCGATTTTTTCAAAAACATACATTCTCAACATTAACCGGTGTGGTTGATGAACTATAACGACAGTAACGATGATTGAGCACTATCCGGACTGGGCTAAAAAATTTGCAAAACTGTATTTAAGCCGAACACTTAACCAATTCGTGATGCACGGTAACGTACACGATATGGTGCACGTCAGAGGCAATAATCCACGATTTGACCGTCTTAAAACATTTCTTGCCGATGATTTTTTTGGAGCCCGTGACCTGGTGCTTTTCTATGACAGGGCTACTGGCATATATTTTCGAGATCAGGAGACACAAACAGATTTTAATCGGGCGCTCTCGGGCCGTGATACCATTGCAGGCACACAATACAGCAAGAAACTGCCTAAAGATCCTGTGGGCGCATTTTCAGTTCTCGAGCAATATATCCGGTCGAGGCTGAACTCAAACCGAAGTGTGGCATTGATCATTGACCGGGCGGATACCATTGTGCCGATGAATGATGCGGGCAGCTCAGGCAGTGAAGACCGAAACGCTTTAGTCTACCTGCTGAAGTGGGCACACGACCCGCTATTTCTGGCTGGCGATTTCACAACCGTTTTAATGACGGAAAATATGGCTGATCTGAACAGGAAGTTGATTCAGCATCCTTACACAGCCGATATACATGTGCCTCTTCCAAATGAATCAGAGCGGAAAGCATACCTGGCACGTCATGATGAAGATGGAAAAGTAGTATCTGATTTATCAATCTCTATTATTGCTGAGATGACGGCTGGTCTGGGACTGGTTCATTTGAACAGCATTCTGTTGAATGCTGAGGAACATAACGATCCGATTACGTACGAGTCACTTTCAGCCATAAAGAAAGACATGATAGAGGAGGAGGCATACGGTCTGCTTGAGTTTGTGCCTACCACACGTACTCTCGATCATGTAGCCGGCCACAAAGCTGTGAAAAAACATTTACGTTTAACGTCTGACGCACTCAAATCAGGACGGCATGATGTAATTCCCATGGGTTATTTAGTGTGCGGACCTGTTGGGACCGGAAAAACTTTTTTAGTAACGTGTTTTGCCGGAGAAGTGGGTATACCCATGGTGAAACTGAAGAATTTTAGAAGTCAGTGGCAGGGTGTTACAGAGGGAAATCTTGAAAAGATACTTGGGATTCTGAAAGCGATGTCGCCAGTAGCAGTTATGATAGATGAAGCAGATGCTTATCTTGGTGATCGTCAGGCTTCCGGAGATTCAGGTGTATCAAGCCGCGTATTTTCGCAGATTGCCACATTTATGAGTAACACCGAAAACAGAGGGCGAATCGTGTGGTTTTTAATGACGGCCCGCCCGGATTTAATGCCGGTTGACTTAAAACGACAGGGCAGGGCTGAGGAGCACCTGGCACTTTTTCATCCAGAAACAGCTGAAGAGAGAATTGAGCTTTTTGATGTAATGAAAACGAAAACCGGCCTTGAGATGGATGAAGATTACGTCCCAAACGCGATTCAAAGTGGATCAATACGCTATTCAGGGGCCGATATGGAAGCTGCACTCACACGGGCAAAATTTCACGCAGCCGCAGAAGGACAGACTGTCGTTACGAAAGAAATATTAGATAGAGTCCTTGATGATTTCATGCCACCAACCTATCCCGAAGAAATTGAGCTGCAGACATTGACGGCTGTGGTAGAGTGTACTTCGAAAGCACTTCTGCCTAAGCGGTTTCAGAATATGACCCGTGAAAAACTGCTCAAACAAGTAGAAAAATTGAAAGCAAGTGTACGTGTTTAAAGGCACAAACCAAGAGTTTTCAGATATATCCTTTAATTGTGTTCAGATTAAGAAATAGAAAATTCCGATATGGCAGATGATACCCTGAATTCGATCAGGAAAACGATTGATAAGCTCGATCAAACAATTATANACGCTTTAGGAGAGCGTCAGCGAATTGTACGCGATGTGCTTTCCGATAAGCTGGAAAATTCAAAAGAGATTCGGGACCACGACAGAGAAGAGGAAATGATGGAGTCTATTCGTGAAAAAGCCACTCAGGCCGGAATGGATCCATATTTTTTGGAGCAGCTATTTCGTGAGGTAATAAGCCATTCTGTTCGTTATCAGACACATGCGTTAGTTGATCATCAAAACAAAAAAGCGAATCAGACATCAATAAAGGTTGCCTACCAGGGAACCGATGGAGCATTTAGTCATCAGACCGCGATGCGGCATTTTGAGCAGCGCTACGATGAGGTGATTTGTATAGGATTTACAAGATTTGATCAGGCGGCGGAAGCGGTAGGAAAGGGAGATGCAGATGTAGCAATGCTCCCGATCGAAAACACAACCGCCGGTTCAATTAATGACACGTATGATCTGCTGGCTGAAAAAGACCTTTTTATCATCGGAGAAGAAATTCTAAAGGTTGTTCATTGCCTGATGGCTCCAAAAAAGGTTGAGATTGAAAATATTCGCCGGGTTCTTTCTCATCCTCAGGCAATCGCCCAATGCAGCCGTTTTTTGGCAACGTTGCCGCGCTGCCACGTTGAAAGTTATTTTGATACAGCTATGGCAGCGCGAAAAGTGAAAAATGACGGTGATCTCTCACAGGCAGCGATTGGAAGTGCTTATGCCGCTGAATTATATGGTCTNGAAATACTGGAGCGTGACCTTGCGAATCAAAAAGAAAATTACACNCGATTCGTTGTGGTTGGTCCTGACAGCGTAACATGCGACCCTCAGCTTAACTGTAAAACCTCACTCATTTTTGCTACTGCCGATGAAAAGGGTGAACTGTTGAAATGCCTGAATTTGCTTGGCGATCATGGAATTAACATGACGAAATTAGAATCGCGTCCGCGCCCACATCATCCGTGGCAATCTCTGTTTTATCTCGACCTGGAAGGAAATACAGAAGAACTTCGCGTGTCTGACGCATTGGCACGGCTCAAAAAACAAGCGCAGTTTGTTAAAGTACTTGGTAGCTACCCCGTTCGTGAAGGCAAATGGTAATCGGTAAATAGTGGCCTAATAATTTTCTAAAGCAGATATATCAATTTAGATTTAGATACCGTATTAAGCCTAAGCAAGTGAATAAAATTTATATCCCGGCGTAAGGATCAGACATATCCGGAACCGTGAAAACAGTTAAGCCTATGAAACTATCTCCATTTCGAATTGCAGCTATTTATCTGGTAGTAGCTATGATCTGGATCGCAAGTACGGACTCGATTATCGGGTACATTGTTCAGAACACAGATACGCTGGCATACATAAACATAGCTAAAGGCTGGTTGTTTGTAATCAGTACGGCGTTGGGGCTGTTTTATCTCATCAAAATTTATGAGAAAGAAGTTGACCGNGAGCGGCTTAATCTTGAAAAAAAAGACCAAAGCCTGACGCAGGCTCTCGAAACCAATAAGATGGCTACCTGGGAATATTACCCAGATGTTGATCGCTTTATTACATCATCGAATCACCANAGTTTATATGACTTACCCCAATCAGAGGATCTTAAGCTAAAAGACGTTTTCTCGCGACTCCATCCAGATGACCTTGATCGATATAAAAATGAGGTTTCAAATACACTTAATTCACACCAGGATTTAAATATTGAATACAGGGTAATTCATTCAGACGAATCTATCCACTGGCTCTGGGCACGAGGATCGGTAAAAAGATCCAATGGTGAAATTGAATCTGTTACAGGAATCACTTCAGACATCACTGAAAGCAAAACCCTTAGGCGGAAACTGGATCTCGAAAGAGAGAAATTTGAGATGTTGTTCGACAGGATACCGGTACTGATAACTGTATTTAACCCTGAAATCAACATAAATGAGGTAAACAGAGAATTTGAAAAGGTTCTTGGTTACGATCCTGCGAAAGATTACGGTAAAGACCCGATCTCCATTTTCTATCCCGACGAAAATGTGAGAAAGGAAGCGGTTGAGCACATGTCGAATCCTGGTGGCGGGTGGAAAGAGTTTGAGGTTAGAACCACTACAGGGGAGAAAAGGTATCAGTTATGGAGTAATATTCAGCTATCAGACTCTACAATTGTAGGTATTGGGTACGATATTACGGAAAGGAAAGATCTGGAAATACAGGAGAGCAAAAGCCGCGACCGGTTGCGGGATATCTTTAACAAACTGCCAATATTTATAAATATAATCGACGACAATGATATCATTATAGAGAGCAATGATTTCATGAAAGAAAAAATGGGCTACACTGAAAAAGATCTGGCTGAAGGTGACCTGATTGATAGATTGATACCAGACGATTTTTATCAGGAAGCAAAGTCTCACATTCGGACTGCGGACAACAGCTGGAAAGACTTTGATCTGTTTACCAATTCGGGGGAGAAATTAAAGACGCGCTGGATGAACATGCAGCTGGATGATGCTTACAAACTGGGAGTGGGAATTGATTTGACAGAAGTAAGAGAGCTCGAGGAGCAGCTGTCACTAGCCGTAAAAGGAGGAAGTATGGGGCTTTGGGATTATTATCCTAAAGAGCAAAAAATCCAGATTAATGATGAGTATGCAAATATGCTTGGTTACACGAAAGAGGAACTTGAGCCCAGGGTTTACAGCGAATGGATCAAACTCATTCATCCAGATGATTTTGAAAAATCTGTTGAACATATGGCAAGGCATTTCGAAGGAGAATTGTCGAGCTATAAGAATGAAATACGATTGAAGCACAAAAACGATACCTGGATTTGGGTACTGGTACGTGGAGAAGTTACAGAACGAGACGACAATGGTGAGGTTATTCGTTTTACGGGTACCCACATCGATATTACAGAACGTAAGATACTGGAAGAGGAGATTGAAATTAGCCGTACCCGCCTCAAACAGGCAACTGAAAGCGCAAATATTGGATTATGGGAGTGGAATCCACAAACAGGTGACGTAAAAATTGATGTAATCTGGGCAAGACTGGTAGGGTACTCTCTCGAGGAACTTGAGCCAGTTGATATCAAAACGTGGAATAAGCTTGTTCACCCGGGTGATCTGAAAAGATTCGAAAAAACCGTTGATGATTATTTTTCTGGCAAAACCAGTATCTATGAGATTGAAGTAAGAATGCGACACAAGGATGGCCATTGGGTATGGATTCTCGACAGAGGAAAGAATCTTGAGTGGAATGATGCTGGTGAGCCAACGAAGATGATTGGTACGCACGTTGATATTACCACTCTGAAGCTCAATGAAAGAAGACTTGAAGAGAATGAACGTTTGCTCTTGGAGACACAGCGAGTGGCAAACCTGGGTACGTTTACTGAAGATTTGTTAACTGACCAGGTAATTAACTCAAAGATACTTAATCAAATGTTCTGGATGCCTGAAGGAGAGAATCTGAACTCAGAAAAGCTGATAGAAAGACTTCATCCCGACTTTAAACATGTAGCAGACATTTATAAACGAGCTATCGAAAACGGTGAATCATTTGAGGCTGAATATAAGATCCAAAACCCTGAAGATAAGCAGGTACGCTGGGTCTACGAAAAGGCAACTGTTGAGCTCGACAGAGAAGGTAATGCTAAGCGTGTGATAGGAACGATGCTGGATGTGACCCGGTCGAAAGAACAGGAGATCAGAATCAAACGAACGCTTGCACAGCTGAGAAAAGCAGAACAAATTGCGGAAATAGGGTACTGGGAAAAAAATCTTGATACGGGTGGTACTCACTGGGGGAATAATAAATATGAATTGTTTGATGCTGACCATGTTAAAGGCCCTTTACCACAAAAAGAATTTTTAAAACGCGTACATCCTGACGATCGAAAAAAACTTCATGAAGCCCACCTTGCCGCTGAAACAAATGAGGGATTAGATGTCACGTACCGTTACGAGCAAATAGACGGTACTTATAATACGTTCAGGGATAAAGCAGAGGTCGTTTTAGATGATGTTTTAGGCAATAAGATTTTGCGGGGAATTTCAATGGATATCAGTTCAATCAGAAATATTGAATCCCGTCTTGAAGACGAACAGGCTCGCCTGCGAACAATCACATCACTTGTAAGTGACGTGATCTGGGAGTGGAACTTCGAGACAGATTCAATTACCTGGAGTGAAGGAATGGAGGCTGTATTTGGTTACGAATCAAAAGAACTGCCCGGAGATGAGGAATCATGGACAGATCATATTCATCCTGAAGACAAGAAGAGAGTGCTAAAAAGCATGAATGAGGCAAGGCTTGGTGGCAATACGAACTGGGCTGAAGAATATAGATTTATCGACAGTTCCGGGAAAATTCGTTATGTATTAGACCAAGGATACATTTTCCGTGATGATGATGGAAAAGCTCTCAAAATGGTCGGTGCTATTATTGATCAGAGCGAGAGCAAGGAATCTGAACAAATATTGAGTGAACAGGCACAGTTGCTTGAGGATATTTCCGATGCTGTCATTGCAACCGATGAAAATATGGTGATCATGTCCTGGAACAGGGCTGCAGAAACGATGTATGGCTGGTCGGAGCAGGAGGCGTTGGGGAAAAAAGTCGATAATCTGATTAAGACAAAATATGAAGATGAAAGTGAGGAAAAACTTTTTCAGACTCTACTGGAAAACGGAGAGTGGAGTGGTGAGGTCATCCAATTTAACAGGCTCGATGAGCCAATGAATATAATAAGTTCAGTACGCGTAATTTCAGACAGAGAAGGGAAGTTTGAAGGAGCAGTAGCTGTTAATAAGGAAATTACGGCAATCAAGAAGATTCAGGAAAAATTAAGCTATGAACAAAAACGATTTGAATATGCCACATCTGTCGTAAGTGATGCTATTTGGGATGCGACCCCAAATAGTGATAGTGTCTGGTGGAGTGAAGGATTAAAAACCCATTTCAAACATGAGATCCCTGAAACGGCCAAAGGCTATTATGTGTGGGAAAATAATATCCATCCGGATGACAAAGGCAGGGTGATTGAAACAATGAAACAAGCCGAAGAAACCGGCGCCAGTGAATGGGAAGAAGAATACAGGTTTTACCGTGGAGATGGCAGTCTTGCTATAGTCCTCGATCGGGCACTCATTATCAGAAATAACGAGGGAGACATTTTACGTGTCATTGGATCTATGAATGATGTAACGCTTGAGAAGAAAGCTGAAAAGGAACTCAAACGATCAGAGCACCAATACAGGCTTCTATATGAACGGAGCCCGCTGCCAATGTATATTTTTGATAAAACATCATTTAAGTTTTTATCAGTTAATGAGGCTCTTATTGAACTATTTGGCTATGGCGAAGATGAATTTTTAGAGATGACAATCTTCGAACTATTCCTTCCTGAAGAACAGAATCATATTAAGGAAGAAGCTCGTCAAAATCTGCAGAAATCACACAGTGAGTTTGATGTTTGGCGTCAAAAAACAAAAAGCGGCTCAACTCTGTTTTGTGAAATTTCCGGTTCCGATATAAACTTCAGAGGCAGTCAGCAGCGTCTTGTTCTTAGCATTGACATCACTGAGCAGAGAAAGGCTGATGAGCGAGCTATCAAGGCGATCGTAGAAGGAGAAGAGAGGGAAAGGCATCGAATAGCCAATGAACTGCATGACGGTTTAGGGCAATATCTGTCAGCGGCCAATATGCATTTGAACACGATATATGAAGATTCTGATTCTTTTCCGGCCTCTGTTGATCATCCATTCAGAACGGGACTCCAGATGCTTGAACATGCCATTTCTGAAACCCGGTCGATTTCACACAACCTGTTACCGAAAGCCATCCAGGATTATGGATTGAAAATGGCGGTAGAATCACTGGTGAATGAAATTCAAAGTACGCAAACCTTATCCGTTCATCTCTTCCAGAAATATGATGATGAAGATCTTCCTGGAAATATTCAGATAAATATATTTAGAATTGTACAGGAAGCTCTCAATAATGCCCTGAAATATTCAGGTGCTTCTTCTATAAATATAAATATTGTCTACTCTGATGGAGACATAATTTGTGCTGTAGAAGATAATGGAAAAGGGTTCAATACTGAAAATATCGCTGGTGATGGGCTTGGGCTCCAAAGTATGAAAACGCGAGTTGCGGCAATGTCAGGTAATTTGGATATTGAATCAAAGGAAGGTAAAGGTACTGTAATAACAGCTATCGTTACTATATAAGTCTAATTGTAGAATTGAACAATCAAAAATGGCGAATATAAAAGTATTGTTGGTTGATGATCATAAGATTGTTAGAGACGGAATTAAGCTTATGCTTAAATCTCAGGCGGGAATCGACGTCGTTGCAGAAACAGACGATGGCCAGAAGGTTACAGAGCTTCTTGAACATACTCCGGTCGACGTTATTGTGATGGATATTAACATGCCCGAAATGAACGGGATACAGGCTGCCAAAATGGTAAAGAAAGAATATCCTGATATTAAAATCCTGGCTTTAACCATGAGCAGCGACGACACACATATTCGGCAAATGGTACAGGCCGGCGCGTCAGGGTACATCATGAAAAGTGCCGGACGAGATGAACTTACTGAGGCTATCCAGGATGTGATGGGGGGAAAACACTATTTTAGTGATCAGGCGACGCAAAGTATAATGATGGACCTTGTTAAAAATAAGGGCAAATCATCAGCTCCTGATCCTGTTCATATTACAGACAGAGAGTTAGAAGTGCTTCAGATGATCGTCAAAGAACATACAAATCAAGAGATAGCAGAAAAGCTGTATATAAGTCCCAGAACAGTTGATGCTCATCGGCGCAATCTGCTTCAAAAAACGGGCGCCCGAAACACTGCAGGGTTGGTGAAATATGCATTTCAAAACAACTTGATAAATAAAGATTAGTCATTTCTCTTTTAAATAGCGGTTTCTGAATATCTGTCGAAAACACAGAAAACCCTACGTAAAAACACGTAGTAAAAATCTAGCACAATAAGCCAATAGAATACCTTGAAAATTGGTATTAGTTTAAAGATAGTTGTATCGAAAATATAGTGACGAGCTATTTAAACTTTAATCAAGCTATTACTCTGATTTAACCAACTCGGATTTATCTTGTTTAAAAGCACGATTCGGGATGTATTAATCACCATGCTTAGCAAAGCGAAACAACATATCATTCTCTGTAGCGGATATACACCCCGATCAAAGGTGTTAATGGAGAGGATTGATAAAGCCAGTGGTGAAAATGATACTGTAGAGTTGATTGAGGAGGCTTACTTTACTAATGTGGAGAAAGTCCCTGATTTTAAATCTATCGTTATTCTTGACCTTCCCAACATTAAGCAATCCGCACTAAATACGATACATTCTGCGAAAAAAAACAATGCAGATAGCAAAATTATTGCAATTCATATCTATACAACCAAATTATTGATTGAGCCGCTCATTAGAGCCGGAATTAATGGGTATATGATGTATGAACCTTCCGTTAAAGAGTTTCGTGAAGCAATTGCGTGTGTCTCAACAAATGAGCTGTATCTGCCTTCAAAATTTTCTATTTGAGTAAGATAGCTTAATGGAATTTTGACTGAACAAATACTAGAAGGCGAAGTTTAAAAAACGGTTTCATGTCTTTACCCAGAATAAACAGGGTAAAACTGTTACCAACAGCTATAATAGATGTTAACATTGAGATTAGAAATTTGAGAAAAGCAAAAGAATTACCTGTGGATCAAGGACAGATTCAGTTACTGGAAACATTCCCCTATCCTACGGCCATTTTAGATAGTGCCGGTGAAATTATACTGACAAATGATGAGTGGAACACCAGGAGAGGCGAATGCGTATTTCTGGATTCCTTGATTTTGAAGGGGGATTTTTTTGAATACTGCAGAGAATTAGCTGAAAAAGGCAGCGATGACGCACTCAAACTGATTATTGGCTTAAGGCAGATTCTTGATGGTAACACAGATAGATTCAATTTTACCTTTCTGTGTTCTATTGGCGCTGAGAATGTTTGGTATAAGCTTAACATTCGTCCTTTCAATGGAGGCAGAGCAATATTGTTTGCTGAAGAAGTAACACAGAATATTACAGCTACCCGAGATCTAAAAGAAACACAGGAACGCTATAAACAGCAGTTCAATAATTCTATTAACGGTATAATTATAGGTAAACCATCAGGTGAAATTATTGATGCAAATCCATCTGCATGCGCGATTTTAGGTTATAGCCTGGATGAACTCAGGAAGATCGGGCGTCAGGGTATTCAGGACGAGAAGGACCCCATAAATATAAAGGCGTCTGAGATGCGCAATGAACAATCGTATTTCGAGGGAGAAAAAATTTATATACACAAAAGCGGACTTAGAATTCCAATTATGGTATCCTCGGTTCTATTTCGCGATACAGACGGAAACTTATCGACAATTAACTCATTTCGGGATATTTCAAAAGAGAAGAAAATTGAGAAAAGACTCAAAACCGAACAGATATTTGCCCAAACAGCCATATCAAGCATTCCAGGAACCTTTTATGTGTTAGACGCGACTGGTTCTTTTCTGGAGTGGAATGCCGCGTTTATAAACGATCTGGGATATACAGAAGAAGATATGGCTGGAATGAAGCCGTCAGATTTATTCAATTCTGATGACAAAGAGCTCGTGATAGAAAAAATTGAAGAAGCCCGGCTAAAAGGATCGGCTCAAATAATCGCAAATGTGCTTACAAAACAGGGAGAAGAAAGAGTTTATAAACTGAATGCCAGAAGCTTTACCAATGGAGAAAGTGTCTATATTGTTGGTACAGGCGTGGATATTACTGAAATGGTTCAAGCCAAAGAGTCTAGTGACTACCATTTCAGGATGATGAATCAACTATTTGAGAATGCTCCGATCGGAATCGTGATGATCAATCAGGATAACAAAATCGCCAGGGTTAACAATGGGTTCAGAAAGATGTTTGGTTACATGAACCGGGATGTGGTAGGATCAAATGTCAATGATTTGATAACTAATGAAAATAACCGGGAGATGGCTGATAAAATCAGCATTGACGCCTTTAAAGGCAATGCGTCACAATTTGAAGGCGTACGGATTACGAAAAGCGGTCAAGGTGTTCCTGTGATTGTGAGTACGGTGCCCGTGACGGACGGAGAAAATATTATTGCAGTGTATGGTATTTACGTGGATCTGTCTGAGCAAAAAGAGCTTGAGATTAAAATTAAAGAAGTGCTGGAGCGAGAAACGGCAGCGCTGCAGGAAGCACAAGTCTCCTTAAAAGAAAAAGAGATTCTGTTACAGGAAATTCATCACAGGGTTAAAAACAACCTGGCAGTTATTGCAGGACTTATTGACTTGCAGCTTTTAGAAGAGAAGGATGAAGATGTGTACAGAAAATTAAGTGAAGTTCAGAGCCGGATTTTCTCGATTGCTAAAATCCATGAGACGCTCTATCAGGAGAAAAACGTAGTTAACATACACTTTGACAACTACCTGAAATCTTTTGTGAAGTTTCTGCCTCAGCAGGGATACAAAAAGGAAATTATATCAGACCTGAATCTTGAATGTGATGAAACAACTCTTAACCTAAACCAGGCTGTACCGGCCGGCTTACTTATTAATGAATTGATTAATGTTTTGTTGCCAGATAATAACGATGGCGATCTGAATTTGAATCTGACGTCTGATGATAAACAAGTGAAAATTTCTGTTCAAGGATATGGATTGAAACTCGGAAATTTTCAAAGTGACCTGGAATCTGAACAGTTTCAGTATAAACTGGTTCATATTCTTGTCGCACAGCTCGACGGAAACATTCACGTTGATCTGCAAGCAAATAATGTGACAGTTGAATTTGATAAGACAGAAATGAGAGGGTCGAGCAATGCATTTTTCTAAATTACGGGTGATGAATAATGGATAAAAGCATACTCATTATTGAAGATGATCTTATTCTGGCATTGAGTCTTGAAATGATGCTAAAACGGATAGGTTGCAGAGATATCAAAAAGGTGGAGACGGGTGAAGAAGCCGTTAAAGTGACTGAGACGTTTAATCCTGAGCTACTGATCGTAGATGTTCAGCTTGGAGCTGGAATGTCTGGAATTGACGCCGTTGGCATTATACAATCGAAGCATGATATTCCTGCGCTTTATGTGACCGGTAATTCTGATCAGTATTACAGGCAAAAAGCTGAAAAAACCAATTATATCGATTATCTCATTAAGCCAATTACTTATCGCGAATTGAATGAGATTCTCTGCGAGAATGTGTGATTACACCGCTCAAAAGGCAGACTGACAACGATTTCATGATAAAATATATGGGAGATACAGAACTCTAAAAAAAGAGCGAATCAAGACGCCTGTAATAGCTCAAGTCATACGATACCTTTGACTCAATAGAACAGGAGGAGGTTTATAACCTCCCCCGTTTTTCCTCAGAAATTCACGAACTTAGATTGCCATGATCAACATAAACGATATGGACAGGTCGTGGTCAATATCTATGATTTAGATTCTAACTACTTTCCAGGAATTACCCCAGCTGACTCCCAAATGTAAGTTTAATATAATCCTATTTCGGGTTACCTCTTTTGGCAAAAAACTATAAAAAAGGGTCGCTAGCGTGATGTATTGTTAGGAAAAATCTGTCTGAGACCCAGGAAATCTAATCGATTCTTCCCCCTTGCTACCGTAATAATGCTCAAGTAGGGGTTTAATCTGAGATTATCTAAAATAGAAGTTGATTTAATAAACTGAATTGATTAATCTTATAAACAGATTAAATCAAACAAATTTACTAATTGTGAATGCATAACCTTTTAGGGGTACTAGACTCGTAAGATTCAATTTGCGGTTGCAGCTTTACATTTGATCCATTCCAGTTCACTACAAAGTATTGATAAGTATGAAGATGTGAGTCTAAATAATATTTATTGGAAGCGCTTCTTGAGGTCTAAAATTATTTACCATTTATGCTAAAAAGGTGTCCAGGTTAATAGCAAAACAAAATTCATATGCACAAGATAGTTACAATTATTTCCATACTATTTTTTACAGTTGTATTTCAGGGGCTCACTTTAGCTCAGGACAGTGGCACTATTGAAGGGACAATTATTGAGGCGGGTTCCGGTGAGCCGCTTTACGGGGCGAATGTACTTATAATGGGTACCAGTAAAGGAGCAGCCGCTGATGCAAACGGAAAATTTATTATCAGAAACGTATCGGTAGGTACACAGACGCTAAGAGTGTCTTACCTAGGCTATGAAACCTTTGAGGAGACCGTTGAAGTAGTGGCCGGTGAGGTAACAGATGTTGAATTAGAAATGGAGTGGGCCGGAGTAGAAGGTGAAGAAATCATGGTTTCTGCACAAGCCCAGGGACAGGTTGGGGCAATCAATGAGCAAAGGAGCTCAAACACAATATCGAATATTGTTTCGGCCGCCAGAATTAAGGAACTACCCGATGTAAATGCGGCAGAATCGGTAGGTCGGTTGCCGGGTGTTTCCATTCAGCGGGATGGAGGGGAAGCCAGCAAAATTGCAATCCGTGGCCTGTCGCCAAAATATAATAACATTTCAATAAACGGTGTTAAACTTCCCTCTACGGGCTCCGGTGACCGAAGCGTGGATTTGAGTCTTATTTCGAGCAGTATGTTAGATGGTATTGAAGTGTCGAAAGCAGTTACTCCCGATATGGATGCTGATGCTTTAGGCGGAACTGTAAACCTGAGGATGCGAACTGCCCCGGATGAGAGTTTCACAGATTTTCGATGGCAGGGTGGATATAATGCACTTCAGGAAGATCTGGCCAACTACAAAACTGTATTGAGTGTAGGGGATAGATTCTTTGGCAGTAAACTGGGTGTAATTGTCAATATGAACCTCGACAGCTATAACCGCACGGCAGATACTTTTTCCGGCAATTACCAGTTGCTGGCAGATAATTCCGGGGTTACCCGACAAGCTATCAATACCATCGATTTAAATGAACGCGGACTGCGCAGATCACGAATTGGGGGGAGCCTGATTTTTGATTATAAAATACCGAGAGGAGAAATCGTCTTAAACGGTATTTACAACCAGATTGAAAATGACGGGCTTCAGCGAACCAACCGGTTCGACGCAAATCGTGAATACCATGATTTTGCTGCTAATAAATATGAAAGAACGACATCTATTTACCAGTTTGCTACTGATGTAAAGCAGAAGTTTAAATATTTCGAATATGATGCTGGTCTGGCATTTACAATGTCTGATAATGATGCTCCAAAAAACTACTACTGGAGCTTTCAGCAGCAGACGGCCCTTCATCCGGACTCCGCGCTCGGAATTGATGCGAGATTTGGAAGTCCTGAACAAATTCCGGATTACTACGAGAATGACCCGTCACAAACATTTTTCCTTGGTTTAAATACAAGCTCTGATATTACTGAGCAGGAAGAAATAACAGCGCAAGCCAATCTGAAAATCCCATTTGATATATCGCAGAATGTAAATGGGTATTTCAAGTTTGGTGGAAAGATGCGATTTAAGGACCGCTCTTATGACAGAACATCCCTGAATGGTCCAGGATTATTTTATGGAGGCGGCCGAGAGGCACGGAGTATTATTGCGGCTGAATTTCCGGAGTTTAGTTTAGCCGCTGATGGGTCAGACCAGATATCAATTGAAAATTTCTATATCTCGGACTACAGCCGATCTAATTTTGTAGGCGGGGATTATCCGATTGGATTTGCACTGGATCAGAATATTTTAAGAAGGGCTACCGGTGCAATAGAAAATGCAGATTTGATGTTTCATGGGGGAGGGTCGGTTCAGGATGACTATGAGGGCACTGAAAACTACAAGGCTTTTTATGCCATGTCGGAGTTTCAGCTATGGGACTATCTCACGGTAATACCGGGCTTCAGGGTTGAAATGGATGAGACGGAATACAGTGCAAAATTTGTCTCATTCAACTCACCAACCGCTCCGGGTGAACTTCCGGCATTTAGTGATACATCAGCCAGCAGATCGGTTGAACACTTTTTACCTATGGTACACGTGAAGGCTAATCCGTTCGATTGGATGGATATTCGGTTTGCCTATACCGAAACCATTTCCAGACCGGATTTTTCACAGTTTGCACCAAATACTTACATAGGACAATTCCGGGATTTTGTAAATGCACCAAATACCAATCTGGGTAATGCCGAATCCAAAAACCTGGACTTATCTGTATCAGTCTATGAAAACCGGCTGGGTTATTTCGGAGTCTCGGCATTCAGAAAGGAGATAGATGGATTAATACGGTTCGTCCAGTTTCCATTAATTGAAGGCCAGGACATACTGCCCGAACTAAATCTGCCAAATATTGCAGGTCAGCCCAACATTAACACATACATTAATTCTGAAAACCCCGCGTATGTCAGAGGAATTGAATTCGACTGGCAAACCTACTTTTGGTATCTCCCGTCTTTCCTGCAGGGATTAACGCTGAATGTGAACTATACGCTAATAGCATCTGAAACGGACTATCCCTACACATACACAGAAAATAAACCTATAACACCTCGTCCGGTTTTTCCTCCTTTCTCTGAAAAGGTCCTAAGGGATACCGTGGGTACTCAGCGAATTCCTGACCAGCCCAGTAATATTGCCAATGTAACGCTCGGATACGACTATAAAGGTTTTTCCGGCCGGTTTTCAATCTACTACCAGGGGGATGTATTTACCGGGAACTTCGGAAGCCGGAATTTTGAGCGAAACGAGGAGGATGAACTTGTATTCGTAACCACTGATGATGTGTTCACGGGTGATATCTTTCGAATGGACGTGATGTTACGCCAGCAGATCTCGGATAATCTACAGATCTATGCAAATGTTAATAACCTCAACAATGAAAACGACCGAAATTACATGTCTCAGTTTGCAAGGTATCCGACGTACGAGCAGTACTATGGCGTCACATTTGATATTGGTTTGAGAGTAGAATTTTAAAGCAAATCGACCTTGAATTAACCATACCATAACCAAAAACACAAAATCCTTAAGAGGTAAATATGAAAGACTTCTACAAATATATACAGTCATTGCTTGTGATCTGTCTACTGACAGGTATGAGTACATTGTCTGCACAAACAGCAAGTGATACTCTGGTCGTAGAGTGGATTAATGAAGCAGGAACAGAGGTTTTGCAAAACTCCCTGTTCGAAACAATTATTGCCGATACTAACGACACGGGTGACAGATTAAATCCTAACCGAGTATATAAGTTACAGGCAAGCGGATTTTATTATGTGACCGAACGGATTACGAATGAAGGATGGCACCTGAATATCGTAGGCGAGATGCCGGATCCAAACAACCCTGACTCATTCCCTCCGGCGATTCAGTTAAATCACCGTGAAGATAACTCAAGACCTGGAAAGCTGATTTCGGCAGAAGGAGACTTGACGATTAAAAATGTAACACTTTTAGGTATGAGCACGGCTGGAGACTACCCTTACGAAGTGTACGAAATGCAGGGAAGCGGCATTCGGCTGACGTTTGACAACGTTACGTTTGAAAAAGCCCAGTGGGGATTCTTTGGAGTCTATGGGGCAGAAACAGATCTGTTTGTTACAAACTCTCGTTTTAGAAATCTTGCGTCGCACACTCAACCATGGGGGGGACGAGGATTTTCTACATGGGCCGATATGGATACCGTATGGGTTGAAAACAATACATTTTTGAACGTAAATGGTTTTCCGATCCAGGTTGAAAATGGTTCTGCTAACTTACTTTGGGTGAATCAAAACACGTTTGTAAACTCCGGCCGTCAAGTAGTTTTGGGGGCGTGGGTTAAGAATATGGTATTTACAAATAACCTGATACTTAATGGCTTCTGGCAAGGTGAGTCAGCAGCTGAGATTAGCGCAGATCGTCTTGCATCAGATGATGAGCAATACTCCGGTATGTTTGGCCTGGACAATATCCCATCACGATACGGGCTTGATGCGGAACGGAAAATAGCGATTGCTAATAACTCGTTCTTCCTGGAAAGCGAATATCCGGCTTACTACACCGCTGATAACGATACGTTCAACATTAGAAAACAACCGTTGTTAAACGTGCGTACGCAAAACCTCTTCGATGAAGAGCTTAATTCTAACTGGGTTGTTAAAGACAACTTGTTTGACGAGCAGAATCCGGGTTTTACCAACTACCCAACTAATCATGACGAGCGTATCCAGTTTATTACAGCGGTGCGTAACGGTCAAGAACCAACTGCATATGGGTACTGGTATCCGAATAAATTAAATCCCAGTCAGCCTGATATTGAGGTGATCTTCAGCCCTAATCCGCCTGAAGATCTTACGTACTCAAATTCTGCGCTGCAATCTGCCGCAATTGGCGGATATCCGCTTGGTGACCTGAACTGGTATCCGTCGCAAAAAAGCCAATGGATGAACAACCGGGAAACTCAGCGTGCAGAAATAATGGATATCTTTGGTGCAGAAATCACCAGTGAATTTGTAGAGCGTCTCCAGTCAGAGAATGGCCAGCTTACCGGAAGTGCAGAGGCTAAAGCTGCACCTGATCGTCAGATCGTGAGAATTGAAGGCGGCGGCGATATTCTCTGGGATGAAGTAAATGTTGAGACTGCCGGAAGCTACGACATTAAGATATATAAGCGGACCTGGTATTCTGATGAAAGTACAGGGCGCCAGACAGATCTTGTTGTTAATAGCGGAGACGCGATACCCGTGCAAATCGGCGAGGTACAGGACGGCGTAGCATGGTCAGAACCGGTCGCTGCAGGCGTAGGTCTTGAACAAGGAGTGAATTCAATACGGCTCAATAAAAATTGGGGATTTCTCGAGTATCAAAAGGTTGAAATCCTTGAAGCCGGTACGGAGAATATTGTCACTACACTCTATCCGGGAGAAGCTCAGCTTGTGGGCGGCGGCTCGCTAAGATGTGAGGAAGGTAGTGTATGTGCAGATGGTGATAATCTGGCAGAGATTACAGGTGATGCCACTGTGAATACACCTTTTAATGCGGACGTAGCTGGCCAGTATGTGCTTAAATTTGAGTACATGGTGGATGGTGATTTACCCGTAACCATTAGCATAAATGGTGCAGATCAGTCAGCAACCCTAAGCGGTGAAGCCGACACATGGAATACCCTCGATTTGGTGGGTGTAGCGCTCAACCAGGGTCAGAACGATATAGAAGTCAATTACATAGGTTCGGCAACCTTTAGCCTTGATTTCGTAGATATCCTGAAAATCGAAGGGTTTACAGGTGTCAGCATTGAAGATGATGCATTAGCTTCAGATTTTGAGCTTTCACAGAATTATCCGAATCCTTTTAACCCAACGACAAATATCAGTTTTAGCCTGCCACAGGCGAGTGATGTGAGTTTAACGGTTTACAATGTGATTGGGCAGCGGGTAGCTGTACTTGCGAACGAAGTACTCCAAAGCGGTGCACATACCTATAAATTTGATGCAAGCAACCTTGCGTCAGGCATGTATCTTTATCGTCTGAAAACAGATAATTTTTCGACGACAAAGAAAATGATGCTTATCAAATAGATCTCATTAATAACCAAATGAAATGATCTGTTAAATTTATTGCGGCAGGCGGTACAGCTTTTAAAGCTCATCGTCTGCCGCATTTTATTATCAACCGGAAATCTTTTGAGTCCTCTGATGCCTGAAAATTGATNAGTCTATCTGAATTACCTGGCAAAACTAATTTGTAGTGCCTCATCCTGTTTTTTNGGGGTATTATTATCCTGTTACCAATATTACCANTGCCTGTTTATGCTCTGCTTAAGCAGATTATACAATTGCCAGAGACAATATCCACAGATGACATTTTATAATTTACGGTCCGATTGGATTCTATCCTGTTTACTTATTAATACTATGAAAAACATAAAAATAACCGCATTAACAAGTTTACTGCTGCTTATTCCATTATTGTGTGCATCAGGGCAGCAATCGCCTGATAATCGCATCGAAGTGGATGGAAAAGAGGTTTTTCTGAGTGGTGCAAATATCGCCTGGATTAATTACGGCCGGGATGTCGGGCCAAACTCAGTTCCTCTCTCAAGTTTTGATGACGTTTTCCAAGCAACTGAATCAAATGGAGGAAATGTACTACGATTATGGATTCACATTAACGGAACCAATACACCCGAATGGAGCGGCGATGAGGTAATCGGACCGGGATCTGGTACAATATCAGATATGAGGGCGATTCTCGATGCCGCATGGGAAAAAGATATAAGTTTTGTTCTCTGTTTATGGTCGTTCGATATGCTGCAGGGAGCCGGCACGCAAACGGGGCTTTCATCTGCACAGATAGAAAAAAACAGAGGCCTTCTCACCGATCCGGTCAAACTTCAGACATATATCGACAATTCACTAATACCCATGGTTGAGGCTCTCGGGGATCACCCCGCTATAGCTGCGTGGGAAGTATTTAATGAGCCGGAAGGGATGAGTAATGAGTTTAACGGCTGGACTCCCAATAAGGTCGATATGGCTGATATACAGATGATGGTGAACAAGGTTGCCGGCGCCATTCACAGAACCAACGAAAACGCTGTTGTTTCAAACGGTGCATGGAGCTTTCACTCGCTGGCAAATACATCAAACCAGAATTCAAAAAATTACTACTCAGACGAAGAGCTTATTGCTGCAGGTGGGGATACNCTTGGAACCCTCGACTTTTATATGGTGCACTATTATCCATGGGGCGGTACTGAAATTTCCCCGTTCCACCACGATAAAGACTCGTGGGGTTTGGATAAACCGGTTGTTGTTGCAGAGTTTGACGCTGTAGATACGTTTGGGGTTCCTGGCGAGGATACATACGCTACGCTTTACGAGCGCGGGTATGCCGGGGCACTTGGCTGGGATTATAGCCCGAACGGTGGGGACTTTTTTGAAAGCTGGCAGAATATCAAAATAAACATGCAGAACATGCTGGAGATNTATCCGGAGGATGTAATTCTTGGCGAAATAACGCCATCAATTACTGAACTTNNTGCCTCGCCTGAACAAATNGCTGNGGGGGATTCCTCANTNATACGATGGAANGCNATNTTTTCCGACCAGGTGACAATGAATGGTCAGGCAGTAAATATTGAGGATTCAATGTATGTTGAGCCGGCTGTAACAACTGTATATGAATTTATTGCAACAGCAAATGGATCCGCAGATGCAGATACCGCTTCAATAACTGTTGAGGTTGTTGAACCCGGAGAGCTTAACCGTGCTTTTGGCAAAGAAGCAACTGCATCAGCCAGTGAACAGGGATTAGGTAATGATGAGCCAGGTGCCGTAACCGATGGTGATCTGAGTACACGCTGGTCGAGCCCTTACCAGGATGATCACTGGATTTATATTGATCTTGAAAAAGTATATGCAATCAACTCAATTACACTTTACTGGGAAGTGGCCTATGGCGAATCCTATGATATTCAGCTATCGGTTGATGCTCAAAACTGGACAACTGTTCATGAGGAGCGAAACGGAGATGGCGATGTAGATGACGTTGTGCTCAACCAAACCCCGAAAGGCCGGTACGTAAGGATGAAGGGCCTGAGCAGGGGCACGGAGTTTGGGTATTCACTGTGGGAATTCGAAGTCCGGGGACTTGTATCTGATACCCAGGCACCTGAAATTTCTCTGATCGAGCCCGGTGATGGAATTAATATGAGATCTGGATCTCCTCTGTTTTTAAGTGCGGATATTGGCCAGAGTGAAAACGACCAGATATCTGTATCCTATTACATAAATGACGAGCTTTTTTCGACTGTCTCAGAGAGTCCCTATGAAATAATTTCAGATAATCTCGAAGATGGAGAATACTCTGTATATGCGATNGCTGAGACTGATGAATTTACCGTTCAGAGTGAGACATCTGTGATTACNGTTGATGCCTCTGTGAACAGCAGGNGGCTCGAGGCTGAGGATGCCACCGCAACCGGCACAATTGAACAAACNACAGGTTCCCCAATTATCATAAGTGGGGGTGGCCTTGCGATAATAAAAGATTCAGGATCTCTTACCTGGCACAACGTGGGCTTGGGAAATGAAGAAAGCTACACTCTGAAGCTTAGATATAATTTGCCGGACGGAGAAAAGTTTCAAAAACTGAGTATAAACGGGGAGGTGACCGATACCCTGTACTTTGAGGAAGTTGGGTCAGGATGGTTATCTAAGGATACGACGATAACCTATTCAGAACCGATTCACACCCTTAGTCTAGATCATTATATGGGGAATTTTAACCTTGATTATATTCAGCTGACGGTCAATCAGGCTGTTTCAAATGAAGAGACGGCCACTACAACTCCGCAGCGTGTGGCACTGGATCAGAATTATCCAAATCCTTTCAACCCTACCACTAACATTTCATATAGTCTTCCTGAAAGTGAACATGTAAGCCTGACTATATTCGATCTTTCGGGACGAAGGGTGGCAGAACTGGCAGATGGGTTTAAGTCGGCCGGAAATCATACGGTTAGCTGGAATGCGGGTAATATGGCCAGCGGCATTTATATCTACAGGTTACGAGCAGGTGGCTCAACCTTTACTAAAAAGATGGTTTTGGTTAAATAAATTACATCGCGTTATCAACGCAAAATGCTTTAAACTAGATTTAATAAACCAATTTGATTAAATATCATTGCGCCTGTAAAAAAGCTGGTGCAACAAACATATGAACTGCGCGCCTGAGCATGAACGAAAATCAGATTGTCTGATCGAATCAAATAATGAATTGATGCAGCTTTCCATTTTCCGCTGCCGGTTGAATCAGATCAGATAAGGTTTAGAATAAATTAAAGACTATGAATGAATATCAATTTAAACATGAACTCGAACAGTTAAAGCAGAAACAGGAAACGTTTCTGTCGCTTAAAAATGAGCCGACTGATGAGCACAATGGTATTTTCACGCGATACCTTCGTCCTGTTCTGACAGCCGAACACGTGCCGCTGCACTGGCGGTTTGATTTTAATTACCAGGATAATCCTTTCCTCATGGAGCGTCTTGGGGTAAATGCGGTTTTTAACCCCGGTGCCATAAAATGGAACGGCAAATATGTGATGGTGGCACGGGTTGAAGGGCACGACAGGAAATCATTTTTTGCAATCGCTGAAAGCGATAACGGGATTGATAATTTTCGCTTTTGGGATAAACCTCTTGTTATGCCGGAAACAGATCGGCCTGATATAAACGTCTACGACATGCGGCTAACAAAGCACGAAGACGGCTGGGTTTACGGGGTTTTTTGTACTGAACGAAAAGATCCGGATGCTCCTGAACATGATACGTCTTCGGCAGATGCTCAGGCAGGTATTGCACGCACAAAAGATTTAGTGTCATGGGAGCGGCTTCCTGATTTTGAATCACCATCACCCCAGCAGCGAAATGTCGTGCTCCACCCGGAATTTGTGGATGGCAAGTACGCATTTTACACGCGGCCACAGGACGGGTTTATAAGCGCAGGATCGGGTGGCGGAATCGGCTGGGCGCTTGTTGATGATATTGAGAAACCTATCGCTGAATCAGAGTCTGTAATTGAAACGCGTGTATATCACACCATAAAAGAGGTGAA
>P_1C_Sed_2_UnCtyDRAFT_1000015_pt1 | contig 43377 bp, 36 predicted proteins | sample Pon1CUnioCityCA_4_FD_10229 | JGI IMG/M metagenome (IMG submission 10229) | reverse complement strand
GCCGACTGAACCCTATCTGCTCGGCTCTCACTCCGGCTGCTGCGGCTTGTGGACATCGGGTCCGGACTATGACTGGATCCCGGATTCCTACAAGATCAAAGCTGACAACGGCAAAGTCTACAACCGGATGACGACCGTCAATGGTCTGTTCACCTCTGGTGACGGCGTCGGCTGCTCAGGCCATAAATTCTCCTCCGGATCTCATGCGGAAGGCCGGATGGCTGCAAAACAGATGGTCCGTTATGCCAAAGACCATGCGGATTACAAGCCTGAGCTGCCCATGAGCAAAGAAGAGATCGTTGACATGGTCTACAAGCCGGTTCGGGTATTCCTGGATAACTATGAATACACCACGGATATCGATATCAATCCGGCCTACATCAAACCTTCCGGAATGGCACTGCGCCTGATGAAAACAACCAATGAATACGGTGCCGGACATCAGACTTATTATGAGACGACCTCCAAGATGCTTGAAGTTGTCATGGATCAGCTGCAGGTCATGCGCGAAGACTGTGAAAAACTGGCTGCCGGAGATCTCCATGAACTGATGCGTGCCTGGGAAATCTATCACCGCATCTGGACGGTGGAATCCCATCTGCGCCACATTCAGTACCGGAAAGAAACCCGGTATCCTGGCTTCTATTATCAGGCGGATCATCCGAAACAGGATGACGAGAACTGGTTCTGCTTCACCAACTCCAAGTATGACCCAAAGAAGGGCGAATGGGAAACCTTTAAACGTGACTATGTTCAGATTATTCCTAACTAAAGTGGGATTTTCTGTCTTATGAGCGACATACCTCCAGGTGTCTTTTTCAGGCACCTGGAGGTTTTTATTAATTAATTGGGCCCGCTGGCTGGCCGCTGATTGTGCTGCGTCTATTTTGCGAAACTTCTAAACTGGGCACCGGATAAGACCCGGCGGGTATTACCGGTATCGAGTTTTCAGGTTTCGAGTCAAATCTTGGAAAGGTTGGCGCATATTCAGCAAATTTAGTAAACGGATGGGCCCATCATAAATTGCAATTGAGGCGCGAACTGACAAGTCCAACAATTTAAAGTACGGAGGGTTAGGATGACTGAAGGAACAGGAGCCCCGTTTAGCGGAAGTATTATGGTCGTCGGGGGTGGTATCAGCGGGCTGACAACAGCCCTCGAAGCCGCCGAGGTGGGGTATGAAGTTTTCATTATTGAAAAAAACCCCTATTTAGGTGGGCGCGTAGCTCAACTGAAGCAGTATTTCCCCAAACTTTGTCCTCCCACCTGCGGCCTTGAGATTAACTTCCGGCGTATTAAGGACAATCCGAACATTCATGTGTATACGATGGCCGAGGTTGAAAAGGTGGCGGGCGGCCCCGGCAACTATAACGTCAGCATCAAGAAGCATCCGCGGTACGTGAATGAAAACTGTACCTGCTGCAACGCCTGTGCCGAGGCCTGCCAGACGGAGATTGCCAATGACTTCAATTTCGGCATGGACAAGATCAAGGGGGCTTATCTGCCGCATGAAATGGCTTTTCCGGCGCGATACGTGATTTCCCCACAGATTATCGGAACAGAGGATGCCAAGCGTGCCCAGCAAGCATGCCCCTACGATGCTATCGATTTGGAGATGCAGCCCAAGGCATTTGACCTTACCGTGGGTTCCGTGGTCTGGGCTACCGGCTGGGAACCCTATGATGCCTCAAAACTTGATCAACTGGGCTATGGTCGGTTCTCCAATGTGATTACCAACATGATGCTGGAGCGGCTGGCCGCCCCGAACGGGCCGACCAAAGGGCAGATTCTGCGCCCCTCGGATGACAAGGCGCCCGAGACGGTCGCTTTTGTTCAATGTGCCGGTTCCCGGGATGAGAACCACCTGCCTTATTGTTCCTATATCTGCTGCATGGCATCACTCAAGCATGCCACCTACATCCGGGAGCAGTATCCGGATGCCAAAATCTATATTTTCTACATTGATATACGCTCTCCAGGATACCGGTACGAAAAATTTTACAAACAGGTCAAAGAAGATGAGAACATTTTCTTTATCAAGGGCAAAGTGGCCCAGGTGGAAGAGGGCGCAGACAGCCAGCAGGTAACCGTGGTTGCCGAAGATACGATAACCGGCGAGAAAATCCATCAGACGGTGGATATGGCGGTCCTTGCCACCGGCATGCAACCCAGCGCCTCCAAGGCAAAACTCCCGGCCGACTTAAAGTATACGGAAGACGGATTTATCATAAATGATTTCGACAAAGGCGGCATGTATGCCGCTGGTTGTGCCAATAAGCCGGCCGATGTGGTTTCATCCAACCAGAACGCAACCGGTATGGCTCTCAAAGCGATTCAAACCCTGGTGAAGCGGTAGGAGGTAACCATGAGTAAAAAATATGGTGTTTATATCTGTACAGGTTGTGGCATCGGTGATGCCCTGGATATAAAAAACATTTGCGATGTGGTGGAGGAGGAAGCACTGCCCTGCACAACCCATGAGTTTTTGTGCAGCAAGGAAGGGGCGGAGCTGATCAAAAAGGATATCGAGGAAAAAGGTACCAATACCATAATTATCGGTGCCTGCTCCCGGCGCGTTAATCACGATGTGTTTAATTTTCCCGGCTGTATTGTGGATCGTGTCAACCTTCGCGAGCAGGTGGTCTGGTCCCATCCACGCTCGGAATTTCCGGCCTTGACCGAAGAGGAAAAAGCGGATGAGGAGAATTTCGACCGCGTGCAGATGATGGCAGAGGACTATATCCGGATGGGGATGGCCCGCGTCGAGAAAGTGAGTCTGCCCGAGCCTTATAAACCGGAGACTTTTTCCAAGAAAATTCTGGTAATGGGCGGCGGGGTTACTGGATTGACGGCGGCCCTGGATGCGGCCAGCCTTGGCTACGAGGTCACCGTGGTTGAAAAAGAAGCCGAATTGGGCGGCAATTCCGCCAAGTGGCGCAAGCAGCTGCCGGTTCAGCCGCCTTATGAGGCCTTGATTCCCTCAAAAGTGGCGCAAATGATTGAGAAGGTGGAGGCTGATCCGAAGATCACGGTGAAGACCGAAACCGTGGTTGCCCGGATAGCCGGTCAGCCCGGCGAGTTTACCGTGACCATGAAAAAGCCCGGTGAAAAACTCGAGTTTGATGTGCCCTATCCCTTGCCGGAGGAAATGAAGTATGACGAAAGCGGCAAGGAGCTTGACAATGAAGCGCAAATGGAGCGCTACCTGGAGTACAACGAGGGGCGAAAAGATATCCTGACCATTGATCCCGATGGCGAACAGTTCGGCGCCGTGGTGCTGGCAGCCGGATGGCGGCCCTATGAGCCCAAGGATGATGAATTCGCCCATCTGGGTTATGGACAGATTCCGGATGTGGTCACCAACTACCAGTTTGAGGAAATCGCAGCCAAGGGTAAAATTGTGCGTCCCTCGGACGGCAAAGAAGCCAAATCGGTCGTTTTTGTTCAGAGCCCGGGCGCAGGAGAAGATGACAGCGATTTTGCCTATACCGGGGCGGTAACCAGCATGGTGGCCTTAAAGCAGGCCAAATATCTTCGCGAGGACTACCCGGACGGCAAAGCCTATATTGTTTATCAGCATATGCGCACCCCCGGTCTTTCCGAGAATTTTTACAAGGCGCTGCAGCAGGATCCCGGCATTTTCATGAGCAAGGGCGAGGTTACCGGGGTTTCCAAAAACGGGGCTGGCATGCTTGTGGATGCCAGCCATACGCTTTTGGGTGAGGCCATTCAGATGAAGGCGGATATGGTGGTTCTGGCTACGGGCATGGTGCCGGTAACCGTTGACAACCCCACGGTCAACCTGGCCTATCGGCAGGGTCCCGGGTTCCGCGATAACGCAATATTTGACTGGTATGCGGATTCCAATTTTATCTGCTTTCCCTATGAAACCCAGCGGACCGGCATTTATGCCGCCGGAGCCATCCGCCGCGGCATGACCATTGACGAGTCCATCGAGGATGCCTCAGGGGCTGCTTTAAAAGCCATCCAATGCCTGGAGTCAGCCAACCGAGGAGTTTCTGTGCATCCGCGCTCAGGCGACATGACATTCCCGGATTTTTTCTTTCAACGTTGTACGCAGTGCAAGCGCTGCACCGAAGAATGCCCCTTTGGTGCCCTTGATGACGATGCCAAGGGAACGCCAAAACCCAATATCACCCGGTGCCGCCGCTGCGGGACCTGCATGGGGGCTTGTCCGGAACGGATCATCGGGTTTGCCGATTACAATATCGACAGCATCGGCTCAATGGTCAAGGCTGTTGAAGTTCCATCCGAGGATGATTACGATGAGCCGCCGTTGCGGATCCTCGGCTTGGTCTGTGAAAATGACGCTTATCCCGCAATGGATATCGTCGGGCTTCACCGCGAGTCTTTTTCAGCAGATGTCCGGATCATCCCGGTACGATGCCTCGGTTCGGTGAATGTCATCTGGATCAAGGATGCGCTCTCCCAGGGCATGGACGGCGTATTTCTGCTGGGTTGCAAGAAAGGCGACGATTATCAGTGCCACTTTGTCAAAGGCAGTGAACTGGCTGAAATCCGGATGCAGAAAATCGGTGACGCTCTCCAGAGCCTGGCCCTTGAGGAAGAACGGGTGGCCCAGTACGAAGTGGCCATCGACGACTATGACAAGATCCCGGGCATCATCAATAAGTTTGTCGAAGATGTGGAGGGGCTCGGCCCCAACCCGTTTAAAGGCTTCTAAAAATGGATTCCGTCAGGCTTTGCGCGTTTTCGTGGTAAGGCCTGACGGCCAACCGATGATGGACAGATAATGGCTTAACAGCCAAGGCCAATAGGAGGTATGGAAATGGCGGAGAGAATCCTGGTTGAACCAGATGTTGATTTTATAAAGCAGCTTGGCGAACTCGGCGGCGAAACGTTGAAAAAATGTTACCAGTGTGCGACCTGTTCGGTGGCCTGCCCGATTTCGCCGGATAAGCGGCCCTTCCCCAGAAAGGAGATGATTGCCGCCTCATGGGGTTTGAAAGACCGAATTATTAAAAACGGTGATATATGGCTATGCCACAATTGCGGCGACTGCACCACCCAATGCCCCAGGGGGGCTAACCCCGGTGACGTGCTGGCAGCCGCGCGCGCTTATGCAATTGCCGATTATGGCACGCCGAAATCGCTGGGCATGGCAATTAATGACCCGAAGAAGATGCCGATTTTCGCAGCACTTCCGGCGGTTGTTTTTCTTGTGCTCGGGATTGTGCTAAAGCTTTTCGGTGTTCATTGGCTCAATTTCAGTCCTGAACTCAATGCCCATGGTGAAATCGCCCATGCCCAGTTCTTTTCCACCTGGCTGGTGGATCTTGTGTTTATCCCGCTCTCCATCTGGGTGGTCGTGATTTTTGGCCTGGGGCTGAAACGATTTATTGCCGATATACACGAAAATGCGCTGAGTGAAGGCAAAACCCAAAAACAGAAGATTGAACCGGTAGAATTCATAAAATCCATCGGCATAGCGATCCCCAAAATATTGAAACATAAACAGTTTTCCGAATGCGGAGAGAACAATGAACGGGCGACCCCGCACATGATGGTCTTGTTTTCTTTTATCGGGCTTTTTATTGTAACCGGGATATTTTTTATTGTGCTCTATGGATTCGGCGCGCACGGCCCTTATTCCCAACTCAATCCGGTCAAAATTCTGGCCAATGTATCCGGAATCGCCCTGATTATCGGAACCATCCTGCTCATGCGACAGCGGGCGGCCAAAACCGATCAGGTATCCACTTACAAAGACTGGTACCTGTTGTGGATGATCCTGGGCGTCGCCGCTACCGGGATGCTGGCGGAATTGACCCGGCTGGCGGATGCCGCATTTTTAACCTACCTGATTTATTTCATTCACTTGATGTTTGTATTCAATCTGATTGCGTTTCTGCCGTTCTCCAAACTGGCGCACCTGGTTTACCGGACGGTGGCCATGGCATACAATGAATATTCCGGCAGAGAGTCCAAGGCGGCTTAATCGGTTTTGCTCTGTTAGCGTTATTCAAGATAAAAGAAAAGGAGATCCGGCGGCGACGGGTCTCCTTTTTTTAGATATACGGCCAAAGATAAGCGCCTAATTCACCCCGGTATGGAAACGTAGCGCTCGCTGCCAGCCAAATCAATGCCTTGATTGAAAAATAAAATGCTTGTCTTTTCGTATGAACTTGTGCGAATTATTTGGGTGATCAATTGAATAGTTTCTTAACAGGTCCAATTTTATTATTGATGTGCTGTTCGGAATTTTCCGGGCATGCGCCGGGATGGTGAGAAGCAATGCTGGGAGCCATTGCAGGCGATATTATCGGCTCGGTGTATGAACATCAGCCGATCAAATCGACTGATTTTACGTTATTTCAAAGCCGGTCCCGTTTTACGGACGACACGGTCCTAACCGTTGCGATAGCAGACGCCATTATAAAAAATAACGACTACCAGAGCGCGCTCAAAACTTATGGCCAGGCCTACCCGGACGCCGGTTTTGGAATGCTTTTTTTTAACTGGCTGTTTGCCTCTGACAGTGAACCTTACAACTCCTGGGGCAATGGTTCCGCCATGCGCGTCAGTCCGGTTGGATTTGCCTTTGACAGTGTTGAAGCGGTTCTTTTAGAGGCCGAGAAAAGTGCGGCGGTAACCCATAACCACCCGGAAGGTATTGCAGGGGCCCAGGCAGTGGCCCTGGCGGTATTTCTGGCCCGAAAAGGCGGGACAAAGGACGGAATCAAGCGCGAGATTGAAACCCGCTTCGGCTATAACCTCGGTCGCACACTTGACGACATCCGGCCGGCTTACAGGTTTGATTCGAGCTGCCGCGGGTCTGTTCCTGAAGCGATTATCGCGTTTTTTGAATCCGAGGATCTGGAAGACGCCATCCGCAAGGCTGTTTCTTTAGGCGGCGACAGTGATACCCTGGCCTGCATTGCAGGGGGCATTGCCCATGCTTACTATCGGGAAATACCGGAGTGGATGGTCAGTAAAATCTATTCCCGCCTGCCAGAAGCCTTTATTCCGGTCATTGAGAGCTTTGTCCGGCGGTATCAGGTAGTTGTATAAAGGACAAAAAAAGGCTTATCACTTCCCTTTTCAGGATGCGATAAGCCTTTTTTATGTTTACGCCGGATAGCGTGCGGTTTTTCGCGCTTGAAATTTCGGCTGTTATTTCTTTTTCTCGTCGCCTGTTGCGGCACCGTGCAGTTTGACTTCAACTTTCTCTGTAAGGCCTTCATAGTATTCCCGAAGGACATTGAGAACCTCGACCCGCCCGAAATGGTCGGGAATCGGGGTGCCTTCGGAGAGGCTTTTGCGCAGCATGGTGCCGGAGAGGATAACCCGGTCCTCTTTGCCGTGCGGACAGGTTTTAAGCGAAGCCATGCCGTCGCACTTGTGGCAGTAGAAGGTCCAGTCAATTTTCAAGGGCTTGCAGAGCAGGGCCTTTCCGGGTTCTTCCGGATACGGGATTTTGTCAAAAATGGTCTGTGCTTCGAACATCCCGTAGAAATCCCCGACACCCGCATGATCGCGACCGATAATCATGTGGCTGCAGCCATAGTTCTGGCGGAAAGTTGCGTGCAGCAGTGCTTCGCGAGGGCCGGCATAGCGCATATCCAGGGGATAGCCGCCCTGAACGACCTTGTCTTCCACAAAGTAATTTTTAACGAGCACGTCGATGCATTTGACCCGAACATCGGCGGGGATGTCACCCGGTTTGAGGTTGCCCACCAGGGAGTGAATGAAAACGCCGTCGCTGACCTCGATTGCAATTTTAGCCAGGTATTCGTGAGAGCGGTGCATGGGGTTTCTAAGCTGCATGGCGGGAATTCGGGACCAGCCTTTCTCGTCGAAAATCTTGCGGGATTCTGAGGGGCGCAGGTAAATGCCCTTGTAAGCCGTCGGGAAATCCGCTTCGCTTAGCACCTTGACCGGTCCGGCCAGGTTGAACTGTTTCTGGTTCATTACCATTTGCACGCCGGGATGCTCATCCTTGGCGATTTTCCAGAATTCTTCAGGGGTCGGTGTACCTTCGCCCATGAAAGTTTTCTCGCATTGGTAAACTTTGTTTTCCTCGGTCATTTCGTACTTTTCAGTCACCTTCATGGTGGCCATGATTTCATCGCCTTCCGGATCATAGAGCGCGACTTCCTCGCCTTCACTGATAGCCTCCGCCTCTTCCTTGGACGCCGAAAGGGTGACCGGTATGGGCCAGAAGGTGCCGTCTGCAAGCAGGTAATTGTCGCATACGCTCTTCCAGTCGGCTTTTGTCATGAATCCGGAAAGCGGGCTGAAACCGCCGGTTCCGATCATGATAAGATCGCCCCGTTCGTTCGGGGTGAGGGAAATCCGTTTAAGACTCTGGGCTTTTTTCTTTTCTGCTTCGAGTTCTGCCCCCTCGAGCAGGCAGATGGTCAGGCCTTTGCCGCCATGGGGTGGAATCAAATTGGACATGGTTTCCGTCTCCTTTCAGTTATTGATGGTATGCAATGGTCATATGCAAAATTGCCGTTAAAAACATTCGGATGGCTCCCAAAAAATCTTCTACCAAAGGATCTGTTTTTAGTAGGGAAAAAGAGATTTGTCAAGACCAATCGCAATCATTGCTTCAAATATTAAGTGTTTGAAAAAATGCTTAATATAGGATGCCGTTCAAGATAGGCCAGACTTGCCTGAAAATCAGCCAAACAATGGGGCTCCAGGGTGATGACCGGTATGGGGGTCCGGGCTGCGAGAAAATCAGCCACGGGGTTGAAGTCGATACTTCCGGAGCCGACCGGCAGGTGAGCGTCATGGTCGCCGTGATTGTCGTGAATATGCAGGTGCTCGATAAAAGGGGCCAGGCGTCCTATCCATTCGGAAAGGGGTGTGGGACTGAAAACCGCTTGATGCCCGATATCCAGGCAGCAGCCGATAGGGCCCGGATGAATCGATTGGAACACTTCAAGTAAATCGTCGGGGCTGCGTTCATAAACATTTTCGAGCATTAAGCGGGCTCCTCGCGCGTTGACGGCTGGGGCCAGCCATTGCCATGTTTCAACGCTGTTTGCTGTCCATTGTTCCCGGCAGAATTCATACCGAGAGGTATCATAGGCGGCATGGCAGACAACGTGTTTGGGCTGGAAAACCTCTATGGCCGCAATCATTTGTCTGAACCGCCGCCAGGTGACTTCTCGAATGGCCGCATCCGGAGAGCCCGGGGAAAGATCGAGAAAGGGACCATGAACCGTCACGGAAAGCCCTCGGGCATGGAGTTTTTCCGCCATTTTCAAAAAATCAGCTTTTCCGAACCGATCCAGGGCCTCGGCATCCAGGCCGATTTCCGGGTTTAAGCCAAGGGAAAACACCACATCCTGCCAGGCGGGGTCAACAAACATCGAAAACGGGAGATTGACCTGGATATGGCGAATAAGTTGTTTTTGTGACTGCGAAAAAATTTGATTGTCCGGGTCCATCAGAGGTTCCTTTGCGTTTTTTTTACCGGCAGCGAAAATTGCTTACAGCCGTGGTCCCGATTGCGAACCGCCCGGTTGTGTACCGAAGGGGGCGCTCTCCCTTCAAAGGGTTTTATTTGGATAAAAACCAGTAAACAGTCAAGGAAAAAGTGTTCCTGTCCCGGCTGTAGCCCTTTTCTGGCCGGCCATCAATTTTTATGGGCATTGTGGATATTGACTTCCTCAAAGGTCCTGATCTCTGCCAGAACCCGCGTTGCGGCATCGAGGATTTCCATGGCCAGCGCCGCACCGGTGCCTTCACCCAGGCGTAGATTGAGGTTGAGCAACGGGTCGGCGCCAATCCGGGAGAGCATGTATTGATGGCCGACTTCAACGGATTGATGGGCGGCAAACAGATAATCTTTGGTCGCCGGGACCAGTTCGGTGGCAATAAGGGTTCCTGCGGTGGATATCAGCCCATCAGAGAGCACCGGAATGCCATGGGCAGCCGCACCAATAACAATTCCGGCAATCCCGCCGATTTCAAATCCCCCGACCTTGGCCAGGACGTCTATGGGATCGGCCGGGTCCGGCGCATGCATATCTAATGCGGATTCAATGACTGCCGCCTTGTGGGACAGCCCCCGATCATCCAGACCGGTGCCCCGGCCGGTGAGCTCCCGCACGGGAAGTTTTGAAAACGCGGCAATAATGGCAGTTGATGGGCTCGTGTTGCCTATGCCCATGTCACCGGTGCCAACCATATCAATTGAAGTGTGTGCCATCAGCTCGTTGACCGTTTCAATACCGGCTTCAATTGATGCGACCGCTTCCTCCCGGCTCATGGCCGGCTGTTTATAAAAGTTATGCGTGCCCTTGCGAATTTTTTTGTGAAAAATGGGCAAAGCCGGGTCGAATTCATGGTTGACCCCGAAATCGGCTACCCGGACGCGTGCCCCGGCATGCCGGGCCAGCACATTAATAGAGGCGCCCCCGTCGATGAAATTGTAGATCATCTGGGCGGTGACCTCCTGGGGGAAAAGGCTTACCCCTTCGGCAACAATGCCGTGATCGCCGGCACAGGTGAGGATAATTTTATGATTTAAGCGAATGTCCAGGGTTTTATGGATTGCCGCCAGGCGCGCGGCAGCGCTCTCAAGCATGCCCAGGCTGCCCGCTGGTCGGGCCTGGTTGGCCAGACGCTCCCGGGCGGTTTTATAAATAGCGGTATCCGGAGATGATATTGAACTTAATGTTTCGAATAACAAGGACATGCGTTGCTCCTTCCGTGTGGTTGCTATGGGCTTTTCCTCTATATTGCCGGTTTCCAAAAAAAAGGGTTCCGGCCGCAGCTGCAACGCTCCGGCCGGAACCCTTTACCATCAAGCTCCGTCTAAATCGATTTTTCAGTTCGTCTTCTGACTCCCGGCCGTTCGCCGAATCAAGCCTTCCCGCCGGTTTTGCGCCGGCAGTGACCCTCCCCGAAAGGAGTTGAATGATTCGGGATTCCGGTTACAGCGATGGGATCATAACGGATTTTCACCGTTTTCCGTTAACTGGAAAACCTGTTTGTGAATTTTTTTTGCACAAGTTTAAGAAAAAGTCAAATCATGGTGGGCAGAATTTTCAAAGAGGCCTCAAGATGTGCGTATGAAAATACTTCCAGGCAGACGGTGCCGGTAAAGTCTTTAAGTATGGCCCCGGTTGATCGGCGGATATCTGCCGGCATGCGATCCAGGCCCAGGTGTTCATGCATCTTTTCAAAGCCGTATAAATGGATGATGGGGATTCTCTCCCCGTATTTCCTGTAAAAAGCCGCCCAGTTCATTTCATGGACCGCCATGTGGCCGATATCCAGGCAGATGGACAGGTCCATGGCGGCAATAATATCATCTATCCATTCCAGGGGGTAGGAAAGTGTTTCCACGCAAAGATGCGCGCCGGGGATGTAGGCGGGGCAAAGCCGGTTGAGGCTTTGGCCCACCCGTTCATGCCAGCAATGGAAATTATTCGCTGCATCCTCCGCGGGAAGGTGCAGCGTCCAGGTGGTCGGCGCCAGCGGGGCGGCCAGATCAAAAATAAATTTCAGCTTTTCCACGGCTGTATTCCGCATGGCCGGCGAATCTGCGGTCAGTGAAATATCGAGGGGCAGGTGAATATTGTAAGAGATTTGGTGGTCCGCGGCCAATTGCGTTAATTCCTCGATTTCTGCCGGTCCGGGCAGGCTGTCCGGACCGGTGCTTTCAAAAAAAAGCAATTCCACCTCATCCACAAATGGCTCCAGCATGCGGACGTTGGGGACAATATGATCGGGGTAAATAAACGAGGTGGTGGCCAGGCGAAACGGGAAGCGGTTTTTCCCCGTCTCTGTCAGGAAGGGATAGTTTTGAGATGGGCAATCAGATGCGGTCAATTCGGGAAATGCCTTCCTTTTTGGCAGCCTGAAGGGCTGCGTGAAATTCAGCGCCTGTAATCGGGCGCTCCAGCCCCGGTACCTGATGGGCATTACCGCAAGGCCGGTACTGAGCCATAATATTGACATATGTCTGCGCTGAAACAGAGTCGTGTAGAAAACGCATAATGGAGCGCGTGCCGGCCAGATTTTCCGGGAAAACCAGATGACGGACCAGAAGCCCGCGGCGCGCGATGCCATCAGCATCGATGGTGAGGTCTCCGACCTGCCGGTGCATTTCGGTTATGGCCTTTTTCGCCACTGCCGGGTAATCCGGTGCGTTGCAGGCGGCTGCAGCAATGGGTGTATCCCAGAACTTGAAATCCGGCATGTAAATATCCACCACGCCCGCAAGCAAGCGCAGGGTTTCCACCCGGTCATAGCCGCCGGAATTATAAATGATAGGAAGCCTCAGGCCTGCATGAGCAGCTATTTCCAGTGCGGATAAAAACTGAGGGACAACATGCGAGGGGGTAACCAGGTTGATGTTGTGACAGCCTTCATCCTGAATGGCGATCATGATGGCAGCCAAGGCTTCGTCGTTGACAGGGTGTCCCTGATCTTCATGGCTGATATCAAAATTCTGGCAGAAGCAGCACATGAGGTTGCAGTGAGCGAAAAAGATGGTGCCCGAACCGTATTGCCCCACCAGCGGGGCTTCTTCCCCGAAATGCGCGTTAAAGGAGGCCACCATTGCCGAACCGGATGTCTTGCAGATGCCGGTTTCCCCGGAGAGGCGATCAACAGCGCATCGCCTGGGGCAAATCGTGCAACTGTGCATCTTTTCCCTGGCAATTCTGGCTTTTTCAGAAAGCTGACCGCTGGTGAGTGTTTGAATGTAGGCGGGTTCGAAGGGTCGCATATCATTCGCTTGTTTCGCAATGCCCACCGGTGTCCTGAATGAATTCCTGGACGAGGTCATCGGCCCGTTTGAAATCGACATTGGGCTGTTTTTCCAGGACGAGGTCTTCATTGGTGTGCCTGAGTTTTTCCAAAAGGCTTAACACGATGAGCATCAAAAGTTTATTTCCGGCGTGGGGTTGGTATTTGAAGAAATATAGCAGATCCTGGCGGCTGATCTGGACGACAGTGGTGTCACGGAGGCAGACAATCGCGGCGGTTCTTTTCGATGCCAGAAATATGGCGGCCTCACCGAAAATTTCGCCTTCACCGATGTTGCAGATGACGATTTTCCGTTGATGTTTGTTTTCCATGGAAACCTCGACTTCGCCTTTGATGACGGCATAGACATGGTGGCCGACATCACCCTGGCTGATAATTTTTTCTCCCTTATCAAAATGCAGCAGGGTTGAAATGATCATCAGTTTTTTAAGTTCGATTTCATGGAGCCAGTGAAAAATGCGTATGCTTTTTAGCTCCGGTAAGAATTTATCGATCTGTTTTTCTTTCTTCATGATTTTACCTGCCTCACGGTTGTTGGGTTAGGCCAAGTTCGTGCATTTAATGAATTTTATCATATAGTCAGATCAAAAGACAGTCAACAAAAACTCTGGAGCGCAAGGGGCGCCTGGATTTCCAGCGAATCTGAAGGGCCGCGCATTCAACACCTAAGCCGGATTCTTGCAGACCATGTTCCCAGGGCGAGGAGGGGCGAAAGCGTTTGGTGGACTCAAAATTGGTGGCCTTGGGTAAGGGCTGCTTGGGGCGTCAATTGCAATGCTAATGCGGATGCAGAAATTTTTATTCGGCCTTTTAGTTGGCAGCCTGTTGATGGGCAGGGAGCCGCTGCGCGGTCGGTTCATCCAGCAGGCGTTCGGCATCCTCCAGAGAGTCGGCATTTTGTGAGAGGAAACGCCACTCTTTACCCACAAGGTGAAACCTGTGTTTGCCGGGCGCTGCCCCGACCCGAACCACCCGGCGCATGCCGCAGGCGATCAGGCATTGGTGGATATTTTTTATTTCAGCCATATCCGCTGTGTTGACCTGCCGCGTATCAATTATCCGCGTAACACAGCTGAAGCCGGGCGTGAGTTTTGCGGCCGCCCGTTCGACAACCGGCATGGCATTTCGGATTTTGTTCTTCTGTATCCAACGCAGCGTGAGGTATAGCCTGTTTTTGATTAGGTCGACCTTTACATCCAGCATCTGTGCGGTCCATTCCTTTTGAACGCTTAAACCACAAATTTTGGGGTTTTAAAAAAAAATTAGTGCCCTGTCAAGATGGAATTCTTATCGGCAGGAAAGCGACCGGACGTAAATAAATTTTTGCCGTTGCGTTTTGCCCGCTGACTTGGTATAGGGCAGATTGCAAATATAACCATTCATTTTTATTCGCATTATTATTTTAACAGGCACTCGCCGAACAATGGCTTATCCCAATTATTGTGATCATTCCCATAATGCCGGTTTTGTGTCCACGCGATTCCAGGGAACGGACGGGGTTTCCCTGGAATCGGTGAAATGGGCCGAAGTTTTTGAATCCCGGGGGTTTTCCTGCTTCTATTTTGCGGGGCAGCTCGACCGGGCGCCGGAGCGCTCGTATTTGTGTGCCGAGGCCGATTTTCGCAACCCCGCGGTGTTGGAGGTCAATAAGAGCGTTTACGGAGTGGATGCCCGGGGGCGATTCGTCACGGAAAAAATCCAGACCATGAAAGAGCGCCTCAAGGATGCGCTCTATGATTTTATCGCCTGTTTTGACCTGGACTTGCTGGTTATCGAAAACGCCCTGGCCATCCCTTTGAACATTCCGTTAGGCCTTGCGATCACCGAACTTCTCTGCGAAACTCAGATTCCGGCCATTGCCCATCATCATGATTTTTTCTGGGAGCGGCAGCGATTTCTGATCAATGCGGTATCCGATTATTTGAAAATGGCGTTTCCGCCTCATTTGCCGAGGCTGGCGCATGTGGTGATCAGCTCGGCTGCCGGGGACCAGCTGAGTCTACGCACCGGCATTTCCGCACGTATTATCCCGAATGTAATGGATTTTGATGCTCCGGCCCCGGGCTTGACCGATTATGCGGCCGATGTCCGCCAGGCGCTCGGCATCGGCTGTGACGAATTGTTTGTTTTACAGCCCACCCGGGTGGTGAAGCGAAAAGGCATTGAGCATGCCATTGAATTGGTGCGGCGGCTGGGGAAATCGGCCAAGCTTGTGATATCTCATGCCTCAGGCGACGAGGGATATCACTATGAGCAACGCATCCGGGAGTATTCGCGGATAATGGGGGTGGATACGATTTTTGTCTCGGATGTCATCGACGATCACCGGGGGTGGACCCCGGATGGCCGGAAGGTTTATACCCTTTATGACATCTATCCGCATGCGGACCTGGTCACCTATCCTTCCAATTTCGAGGGCTTTGGCAATGCTTTCCTGGAGGCGGTTTATTTTAAAAAGCCCATTGTGGTCAACACTTATTCCATCTATACGGTGGATATCCGGCCCAAGGGGTTTTCGGTGATAGAAATCGATGGCTATGTAACCGAACAGGCGGTTTGTGATACCTGCCGGGTTCTGGAAGATCCGGATCTTAAACAGCGGCTGGTGAACCACAACTACGAGGTGGCCAGCCAATATTATTCGTATGATATCCTGCGTAAGGAATTGGGTGGTTTAATTGCCAGGACCATCGGTAGCTCCCATGCGGTGGGGGATGGTTGATTGACTAATAAAAGGATGCTGATGAAACTGGTTTCATGGAACGTAAACGGGCTGCGGGCTGTTTTGAAAAAGAATTTCAGGCAGGTGGTTGAAACTATGGATCCTGATGTATTATGTGTTCAGGAGACCAAACTGCAGGCGCATCAGCTGGAGGCGGCGCAAACAGAGATTCCGGAATATGAGTCCTACTGGTCGCATTGTGCGGTGAAAAAAGGATACTCCGGGGTGGGCGCGTGGACGAAAATAGCGCCGGAATCCGTTTCCCATGGAATCGGCATGCCGGACTATGACGCGGAAGGGCGTATATTGGAGCTCGATTTCGATTCCTTTGTGCTTTTCAACATCTATTTCCCCAACGGCCAGATGAGCGATGAGCGGCTTGCGTATAAGCTTGGCTTCTACCGTGATTTTTTTGATTATGCCAATCGTCTGAAAGCGGCCGGAAGAAGTCTGATAATTACGGGCGACTATAACACGGCCCACAATGAAATCGATCTTAAAAATCCCAAGGCTAACGCCAATACTTCGGGATTTTTGCGGGTGGAACGCGACTGGCTGGATGCCATTGAGGCGGCCGGGTATGTGGATACTTTCCGGCATTTTTATCCGGACCGCGTTCAATATTCATGGTGGAGCTACCGGTCAAAAGCGCGGGAGCGAAACGCGGGCTGGCGCATTGATTATTTTTTTGTCACATCGGAGATGATCGCGCAGGGCCGTATACGGGAGGCTTTTATAGCCGATGACATTTACGGTTCGGATCACTGTCCGGTGGGATTGATGGTGGATGAACCGCCCCGCTGACAGCGATAAACCAGTTTATTGAAATGACGGGTGTGAAAAATGTATGATATTGCAGCAGTTTATGGCAGCCCACGGCGGCAGGGCAACACCGCGACGCTTCTGAAACATGCGGTATCCGGTGCCCGGGAGGCCGGTGCGGCTGTGGATGAAATTATTCTAAGGGATTATAAAATTTCTCCCTGTCTTGAAATTTACGGATGCAAAAAAGGGGGGGAGTGTGTTATTAAAGACGATTTCCAGGCAGTTCGGGATCGAATACTGGCCTGTCGAGGGCTGATGATTGCCACCCCCATTTTTTTCTACACAGTCAGTGCGCATTTGAAGCTGTTTATGGATCGCTGTCAGTCGCTTTGGGTTAAAAAGTACTGGATCGAGCAGACCCCGTTTAATCAGTGGACACCGGTTCGAAAGGGCCTGTTGATTTCAGTTGGCGCGACAAAAGGGAAAAAGCTCTTTGACGGGACGCTGCTGACAATGAAGTATTTTTTCGATGTACTGGACATGAAACTATGGGACTCCCTGCTGGTCCGGGGATTGGATCTGGCCGGGGACGTGCTTGCGCACCCGGAATACATGGATGCGGCCTATGCGCAAGGCCGCGCGTTTGCCCAATCTTTGGAAGCGGAAAAATGAGTTTTTCTTTTCGGCCGGTCTCCCTTGCGGACCAGACCGCGTATCGGGTATATCTCGCAAACTGTCCTGAGGTGACATCGGATTACAGTTTTACCAACCTCTGGAGTTGGGCGCCGGTTTTTGGGCTTGAGTGGGCCTGGAGCGACAGTCTGGTCTGGATCCGCCAGAACCGGCCCAAGCCTCTGCTCTGGGCGCCGGTGGGAGATTGGCGGCAGCAGGACTGGGCGGCCTGGAAGGCGGCGGTTCCGCACTTTTTTCAAAATTTTACCCGGATTCCGGAAACCCTGAGAGGTATCTGGCAGTCGGAATTCGGCGACCGGATGCGCTCGGATACGGACGGCGGCTTGTGGGATTACCTCTATGATGCCAAGGAGTTACGAGAACTGAGGGGCAATCGGTTTCACAAAAAGAAAAACCTCCTTAACCAGTTTAAAAAGAACTACGCTTACACTTACGTTGATATGAACCCGGAAATGGCGGATCGGGCCATGGCACTTCAGGATGACTGGTGCAACTGGCGGATCTGCGAGTCCTCCAACCAGTTGATTTCCGAAAATGAGGCAATTATGAAAACGCTGATGAACTGGGAGGATTTGCAGGATGTGATCGGCGGCTGCATTTTCGTCAATGATTTGATTGTGGCCTATACGATCGGCGAAAAGGTTACCCCGGATACGCTGCTGATTCATTTTGAAAAAGGGTGCCCGGAATACAAGGGCGCCTACCAGGCGATCAATCAACTATTTTTGGAGCATCAAGCAGGGCAAGCGATTCAGTGGGTCAACCGTGAGCATGACTTGGGAGATGAAGGGCTCAGAAAAGCCAAACGCTCCTATCACCCGGTTGCTTATCTGAAAAAGTATCATGTTCACTTTGATTAAGGCATCGGTCGGGAAAAATAGCTGATGCCAACATTATTATGCATTTATCGATAAGCGGGGCGGAGCCGGTTGCGGGAGCCCGCTTGCCGGAGAGGGAAATTTTATGGGTGGGTTTTTTGGATGCGTCTCCCGGGAGGATTGTGTTACCGATATTTTTTACGGTACCGATTACCATTCGCATCTTGGCACCAAACGTGGCGGCATGGCTGTTTGGAATCGCCATGGGTTGAAAAAAACGATAAAAAATATCGAAAATACCTATTTTCGAACCAAGCTCGAGCCTGAACTGTCCGGATTAAGCGGCCGGAAAGGGGTGGGGGTGATCAGTGACACCGATGCCCAGCCCTTGATTATCGGCTCCAACCTGGGCACCTTCGGCATTGTCACGGTTGGAAAAATCAACAACCTGACAGATATCGCCTGCCAGGCCTTTAAGCAGGGGCATCATTTTTCGGAAGCCTCGGAAGGTGCGGTCAATCCCACTGAACTCGTTGCCATGCTGATCAACCAGAAGGGCTCCTTTGAGGCGGGTATTGTCCATGCCCAGGAGATGATCCAGGGCTCCTGCTCCCTGCTTCTGTTGACTGAACAAGGCATTTACGCGGCCCGGGATCGACTTGGAAGAACACCCGTGGTAGTTGGGAAAAGAGACGGCACATTTGCCGCTACCTCCGAGAGCTGTGCCCTTTTTAACCTGGGGTATGAAACCGAATGTTATCTCGGCCCCGGCGAGATTGTCCTTTTGACGGCAGAGGGACTGGAACAGCGGAAGGCGCCGGGAACGGAACTGCAGGTTTGCTCCTTCCTCTGGGTTTACTATGGATATCCGGCGTCCAGTTATGAAGGGATTAATGTTGAGGAAGTCCGTTACCGGTGTGGATGGGCGCTGGCTGATCGCGACGATATCCCGATTGATTTTGTGGCCGGTATTCCGGATTCCGGTATCGGTCATGCCATNGGCTACGCGAACAGGAAGCAGATTCCTTACCGGCGCCCTTTTGTCAAATACACCCCCACATGGCCCCGCAGTTTCATGCCGCATGACCAGCGGATGCGGGACCTGGTGGCCAAAATGAAGCTGATTCCGATACCGCAGGTCATTTCGGACAAACGGGTGCTGTTCTGCGATGATTCCATTGTCCGCGGGACCCAGTTGAAGGATAACGCCCAGCTACTGTTTGATTTCGGTGCCAAAGAGGTACATATGCGCACGGCCTGCCCGACACTGATCTATCCTTGCGAGTTTCTGAATTTTTCCGCATCCAGGTCCTCTCTGGATTTGATCGGGCGCAAGGTGATCCATGACCTGGAGGGCGGCAATATGGATGCCATCCATGAATATGCAGTCTCCGGCTCTGCAAGAAATGAAGCGATGGCTGAGAAGATCCGGCAACACCTCCTGCTCACCTCCCTTAAATTTCAACTGCTCGAAGACATGGTGCACGCTATCGGGATGCCCAAGGAGAAGCTGTGCACCCACTGTTGGGATGGGAGCAGCCATTATTAAATAACATGCAATGTCTATACAGCCCAAAAAGGAGAACATATGCCCAAGCTTGAAGATATCCACAAGGTACTGATCATCGGATCCGGCCCCATTATTATCGGCCAGGCCTGCGAGTTTGATTATTCCGGCACCCAGGCCTGCAAGGCGCTTCGCAATCTGGGCTACGAGATTGTGCTGGTCAATTCCAACCCGGCAACCATCATGACGGATCCCGGCATGGCTGATGTGACTTATGTTGAGGCCCTGAATGTGGAAACCCTTTCCTGGATTATTGAAAAAGAGCGCCCCGATGCCCTGTTGCCCAATCTCGGGGGGCAAACGGGACTGAATCTGACCTCGGAATTAAATCAGGCCGGGGTGCTGGATAAATTTAACGTACGGACCATCGGTGTTAATATTGGCGCCATTGAGCGCGGCGAAGACCGGACGGCGTTTAAGGACACCATGGATCGGATCGGCATTGAGATGCCCATGAGCAAAGCCGTGACCACGCTTGAGGATGCCGAAAAAGTGGCGGAGGATCTGGGCTACCCGGTGGTCATCCGACCGGCCTATACCATGGGCGGCACGGGCGGCGGGCATGTTTATAACGTAGAAGAGCTTCAGGTTGTCGCGGCGCGGGGACTTGCCGCCAGTATGGTTCACCAGATTTTGGTGGAAGAGTCCGTACTGGGTTGGGAAGAGCTGGAACTTGAAGTGGTCAGGGATTCGAAGAATCAGATCGTCACCGTCTGTTTTATTGAAAACGTGGATGCCATGGGCGTTCATACCGGGGACTCCTTTTGCACGGCGCCGATGCTGACCATTGATCAAGATCTGCAAAAACGGCTGGAAGCTTACTCCTATGCCATTGTCGAGGCCATCGAGGTAATCGGCGGCACCAATATTCAGTTTGCCCATGATCCTAAATCGGGCCGGGTGGTGGTTATCGAGATCAACCCCAGAACCTCGCGCTCCTCCGCTTTGGCCTCCAAGGCCACGGGTTTTCCCATCGCCCTGGTATCATCGCTTCTGGCGGGCGGTTTGACCCTGGATGAAATTCCGTACTGGCGCGACGGCACCCTGGATAAATATACACCGGGCGGAGACTACGTGGTGGTCAAATTTGCCCGTTGGGCATTTGAAAAGTTTGAAGGTGTTGAGGACAAGCTGGGCACTCAGATGCGGGCCGTGGGCGAGGTGATGAGTATTGGGAAAAATTATAAGGAAGCCCTGCAGAAGGCCATCCGGTCACTGGAAAACAACCGCTACGGCCTGGGGTTTGCCGGGGATTTCCATTACAAGTCGCTTGATGAGTTGATGATGCTTTTGAATACGCCCTCCAGCGAGCGCCAGTTTATCATGTACGAGGCCCTGCGCAAGGGCGCTGACGTTGCCTCCCTGCATGAGAAGACGCATATCAAGGCATGGTTTATCGAGCAGATGCAGGAGCTCGTGGCGCTCGAGGAAAAGATTTTGGCCTGCACGGGGGCGCTGCCGTCGGACGAACTGCTGGTGCAGGCCAAAAAGGATGGCTTTGCTGATAAATACCTCTCCAAACTGCTCCAGGTCCCGGAGGCCGAAATCCGCGCCAGGCGCAAGCAACTGGGAATGGTTGAAGCCTGGGAATCGGTGCCGGTGAGCGGTGTGGCGGACGCCGCCTATTATTATTCCACCTACAATGCACCGGACTCGGTGGCTGTAAGCGAGCGCAAGAAGGTCATGGTTCTGGGCGGTGGTCCCAACCGGATCGGCCAGGGCATCGAGTTTGACTACTGCTGTGTGCATGCGGCCTTTGCCATACGCGATGCCGGATATGAAGCCATCATGGTCAACTGCAATCCGGAAACCGTTTCCACGGATTTTGACACGGCGGACAAGCTGTATTTTGAACCCCTCACCGTGGAGGATGTCCTTAGCATATATGAAAAGGAACAGCCCGAGGGCATGATCGTCCAATTCGGGGGGCAGACGCCCTTAAATATTGCCCGGGAGTTGGCGGATGCAGGTGTCAGGATCCTCGGCACCTCGCCTGAAACCATTGAGCAGGCAGAAGATCGGGACTGTTTCCGGCAGTTTATGCGAAAACTGGGCATCCCCCAGCCGGACTCGGACATGGCCTGCTCCGAGCAAGAGGCCATGGCAGTGGCCCGGCGGATCGGCTATCCCTTGATGGTTCGGCCATCCTACGTATTGGGGGGGCGCGCCATGATGATTGTCCATGATGAGGCCATGCTCAAACATTACATGGCGGTTGCGGTTGACGTTTCCCCGGAGCGACCGATTCTGATCGACAAGTTTCTGGAAAACGCCATCGAGGCCGAAGCCGATGCCATTGCCGACGGCAGCGACGCATTCGTTCCCGCCGTGATGGAGCATATCGAGCTTGCCGGCGTTCATTCAGGGGATTCTGCCTGTGTTGTTCCGCCGGTGAGCATTCCCGTCAAGCATGTGGAAACCATCAATGACTATACGCGAAAGATTGCCATGGAGTTGGGGGTGGTGGGATTGATGAACATCCAGTATGCTATTGCAGATGATACGGTCTATATAATTGAAGCCAATCCCCGGGCCTCCCGTACCGTTCCCCTGGTATCCAAGGTGTGCAATGTTTCCATGGCCCGGATTGCCACCCGGATCATGCTCGGGCAGCGTTTGCCGGATTTCGGACTGGCACGCAGAATGATCCCCCATTTCGGTGTCAAGGAAGCGGTCTTTCCCTTTAACATGTTCCCCGAGGTCGACCCGCTGCTTGGTCCGGAAATGCGCTCCACCGGCGAAGTTCTGGGCATGGCGGATTCTTTCGGAATGGCCTTTTTCAAGGCCCAGGAGGCCACCAAGGTCCCGCTGCCGCTTGAGGGCACGGTATTGATCACTGTGGCGGATGCGGATAAGCCCCGGGTGCTGGAGCCGGCGCGCCTGTTCAAGGACTTGAATTTTAACATCCGGGCCACCAAGGGCACGCATGATTTCCTGAATGCCCATGAGATCCCCTCGGAGCCGGTTAAAAAACTGGGCTACGGCCGGCCGGATATCGTGGACGGGATTAAAAACGGGCAGGTGCAGCTTGTTTTAAATACCCCTGGCGGCCGGGAGAGCAAGGATGATGATTCTTATATCCGCAAGGCCGCCATCAATTATAAAGTTCCTTATATAACCACCACTGCCGCGGCAATGGCTGCTGCCAAAGGCATTCAGGCAAGGCGGGCGGGTGCGGCGCTGCCCAAGTCGCTGCAGGAGTATCACGCGGACATCAAGTGAGTGGTTCAGCCGAGTGATTCAGCCGGATGTCTCTGAAGTCTGCCCTTTGATTTGATCATGGGCTTTGACAATGACCTCGCGCACCATGCTTGCCGTATCTTCGGCCGAAAGAGGGGCAAAGGATTCGTAGGCAATCGGCTCGAGCACGCGGATGCGGATGTTGTGTCGGCCGTGGAAATTCATGCTGTGTTTGGGCAGCGCGGAATTGGTGCCTGAAATGACCACGGGCAGAATGGGTGCTTTCATTTTTTGAGCCACGACAAACGCCCCGGCCTTGAATTTTTTTATTCGGCCGTCGGGAGACCTTGTGCCCTCAGGAAAAATCAGTACCGAGCTTCCCTGGGCAAGGGCATTTTCACAGTCCCGCAGCATCTGGGCCACACTTTTTTTGTCTCCCCGTTTGAGCTTGATGTATTTGTTTAAAACCATATTCCAGCCGATCAAGGGAATCCTGAAAATTTCAACCTTGGATACGAACTTGAACTGGAAAAACAGGTTGAAGATGACCAGAATGTCCAGCAGGGATTGATGGTTGGAGACCACCACATGGGGCGTTTTCCGGGGGAGCAACTCCCGGCCCTCAATTGTTATCCGCCAGGCCGGAACGATCCAGGTGTAAAGGGCGGCCCAGAAGCAGGTAAAATGCTGCAACACGACCAGTCGGCGGTCGAATGGCCGGGTGATGATCCAGATCAGCAGGGCGATTAAAAAAAATAAAACCGATGTTGTGCTCACAAAAGTAAACCAGCAGATGGCGACCAGGCGTTGTGTCATGGCTGTCCCTCTTACTCCTTGATGCACGCGTAGAAAATCATTACTCCTTGAGCTCTAAGATTTCCGGGGTGAAGCAACCACCGGCAACATAGAGAAATCCAATGGATATGGGCAGTTTGAACCTCCGCGGCCCTGCGCTGCCGGGGTTTATAAACAATACGCCGTTTTTTTCTTCAATCGACGGCCGGTGGGAATGGCCATGGACCACAACGGAGATACCGGCTGCCGCCGGGTCGAGGTCCAGCTGATACAGGTCATGGATGACGCCGATATGCTTTGTTCCCGCTTCAATGATATCAAATGGGGGCAGGTGCCGAAGCCCTTTATGTTTATCCATGTTTCCTAAAACCGCATGGACAGGTGCCAGCTGCTTGAGCTGCGCCAACAAGCCTGAAAAATCAATGTCTCCTGCATGGATAATGAAGTCAACACCTTTCAGGGCTTCTACCGCGCTTTGTCGCAGCAAGCCGTGGGTGTCGGAGATTAGTCCGATGGTTTTTGTGTCTGGTTCCATTACTCCCTGTTCTCAGGATCGATGCCTCTAAAGCATCGGCGTTTGCCAGATTCCTTTACTATATTTTTCAGGAGTCGGGTTTTGGGTCAATAAAAAATCGCAAAGGTTCGTAAATACCCGGGCTGTAATTCCGGCTGCCCCCTGGCGATGTAATAAAAAAAACCGACCCCCCGATAGAGGGCCGGCAGCTTTAAAAAAACGAAAGCCCTTTAATCCTCTTCCCAGTAGATACACTCCACCGGACAGTTATCAATGGCCTCTTCAATTTCATCTTCCGGACCGCCTTCCGGCTTAATGACATAAGCTACCTCCTTGTCCTCGTCAAAGGCGAATACTTCCGGGCAGAGCTCTACACAGGTTTCACATCCTTCACATTCATCCGGATCAATGACCACTTTCTTTCCCATATCGGGCCTCCTTTCTTAAGCGTTGATGGCAATGCCGTAAAAAATTGCAAACTTTATAGTGAAAGTTAAGCGATGAATTAAATTCTGTCAATGGCCAAGCCGAGAGGTAAATCCGGGGAAGGGGTGCCATTGTTGTTTTCGGTCTTGACTTGCTCCCCGGGTTCAGATTAAGGCTGATAGCAATCAAGCATAGCAGAAAGAGCCAATCGTCGGCGAAGGGTCGCTGGATGCGGCCAGGCCAATATTTTTGGAGTGTTGCCTGTATGCCGCCGTAAAGTGACCTGTATGGGTGAGAAAGGAGTCAGCCGTGAGCAATTGCATTGAAAAATTGATCCCAGCATCTGAGCAGAAGGATTTTGTTGATTTTATATTTGTTCTGAAGCATTCGGATCAGCCGTATTTTTTGCGAAATGATATCTGGTTGGAGTGGCTGCAGTGGTGCCGGGATAATGAAAAAGGCAGGGACTTTGCGCAAACCTCCACTACGGCAAAATTTTTGAGCAAAATCCCGGAAATTCTGTTCCTGGAAAATATCGTACTGCTGCTTCACCGGTATACTGTGGCCCGGTACCGGATTTACCGAATGGCCGGATCCTGCGATTATATGGAGGAAATCTCGGTTAACCGCTATCTGGACTATAAGGATGCCTATGTTCAGGGCAACCGGGCGCGGGCCAATCTGCACGCACTGGAACTCGATTTTATGCCTTTCTACGATTATTCTCCGGAAATCCGGGATGTTAAAAACGTGGGAAACGGCATCAATTTTTTAAACAAGCACATGTCGAGCAGCATGTTTCAAAAAGCCAAAGCGTGGGGGGGCGACCTGTTTGAGTTTCTGCGGCTCCACCGCATCAATGGGCAGCAGCTTTTGGTGAACGGTGCCATCTTAAACGATATGGAAGACTTTTTAGGGGCGCTTGAAGAAATCATCGAGGATCTTGAGCGTCTGGATCCCGAAACGCCGTTTAAGAGTCTTGAGCCCCAGATCCGAAGCAAGGGATTTGAGCCGGGATGGGGGCATAATGCCGATCGAATTCTGGAGACGATGCAGCATCTTCACGCTCTGTTCCATGAGCCCAGCAGCGCCGGGCTTGAGGAGTTTATCTCCCGCGTGCCGATGATATCCAAGGTGGCGGTGCTTTCCCCCCACGGCTGGTTCGGGCAGGAAAATGTTCTGGGAAAGCCGGATACGGGCGGTCAGGTCATCTACATCCTGGATCAGGTCCGGGCCTTGGAGGCTCACCTGGAGAAGGAGTTTGAGCTTGCCGGCATTGATGTCAAACCGCGGGTGATTGTGCTCACGCGCCTGATCCCGAATGCGGGCGACACTTCGTGCAATCAGGCGCGGGAGGATATTGTCGGGACGCGTAATTCCTATATTTTGCGCATTCCATTTCATGATCATACGGGCCAGCAGCTTCAGAACTGGGTGTCGCGGTTTAAGATCTGGCCATATCTCGACCGTTTCGCCGGGGATTGCGAGCGCGAGCTCCTGGCTGAATTTCAGGGCCGCCCGGATTTGATCATTGGCAATTATTCGGACGGCAATCTCGTAGCAACCCTTCTCTCCGACCGCATGAACGTGATTCAGTGCACCATTGCCCACGCCCTGGAAAAAACCAAATACCTGTTCTCAGATATGTACTGGCGCGACATGGAGTCCGACTATAATTTTTCCTGCCAGTTTACCGCTGATTTAATTGCCATGAATAAATCGGACTTTATTATTACCAGCACCTACCAGGAGATCGCCGGAACGGAGTTTCGGTTTGGGCAGTACGAGTCTTATCAGTTCTATACCATGCCCGGCCTCTACCAGGTGGTGGGGGGCATCAATCTTTTTAACCCCAAATTCAATGTGGTGCCGCCAGGGGTGGATGAAGCCAATTATTTCCCTTATTTTGATACAGCGAAGCGGCCGGACAGTAAAGCCAATTACTGGCGAAAACGCCTGTTTGAGCAAGCGTCCGAAGATATTTACGGTTATCTCGAAGCGCCGGATCAAATACCTGTTTTTACCATGGCCCGGCTGGACCGCATCAAGAATCTCACTGGCCTTGTCGAGGCTTTCGGTCAGCACCCGGAGCTGCGCAAGTACTGCAACCTGATTGTGGCTGCCGGTACCATCCATCTTGAAGCGTCTGAGGACAGTGAGGAGCGCCGTGAGATCGAGCGGATGTATGAATTGATCGGTATCTATGGGCTCCATGGCCATATCCGGTGGCTGCCCAGCGTGCCTAAACAGGAAACCGGTGAGGTCTACCGTATTATTGCCGACTGCCGGGGTGCGTTTGTGCAGCCTGCCCTGTTTGAAGCCTTTGGTTTGACGATTCTTGAGGCCATGCAGTGCGGATTGCCCACTTTCGGCCCTATATTCGGCGGGCCCTCTGAGATTATTGTCGACGGCAAAAGCGGTTTTTTGATGAATACCAGCAAGCCCGATTTAATCGCTGATGTTCTATGGAATTTTATAAGGGATTGTGACAAGGATGAAAACCACTGGCAGCAGATTTCGGAGAACAGCATGGCGCGGGTTAGAGAAAAGTATACCTGGAAGCTCTACAGCGACAAACTCATTCGCCTGACTAAGCTTTATGGCTTTTGGCGCTACACCGAGTCGCAGGCGGGCATGGTCAAGATGGACCGCTACTGCGACCTCCTGTATCACTTGTTCTATAAACCCCGCGCTGATGCGATCGAAAGCGCGGGGTGAGGTCTTTGATACGCCTTAGACTCGCTCGTATCGCCCCATCAGGTAAGCCTGGTCGATAACATGCTGGGTCATGGCCTTCTCAACACTGAGTTTGTCTGTTTTTTCCGGCAGATCCAGCTTGGTATCCAAGGCATACAGTTTAAAGAAGTAACGGTGCTCCCGATCCGGGGGGCAGGGCCCGAAGTAGCCCGTATCCCCGTTGGTACCAAGCCCCGGCGTTCCCGGGGGTTCCTTGCCTTCGGGGATTTCCCGGATATCTGGCGGGATATTGAATACCACCCAGTGGTCCCACATACCGTCCTCCCGGATATGCTTGGGAACATCCGGATCATCCATGATGAGGATCAGGCTCTGCGCCTCTGCCGGAACTTCTGAAATTGATAATTGGGGGCTGACATTGTCGCTGTCGCAGGTGTATTTGGATGGAATTTTCCCCTCGTTTTCAAACGCCGTGCTGATCAGTCGCATATTGCCTCCTTTTGCGCCTCCGCTTTTATTGGATAAAAGAGCTCACGTACGGGACAGCAGTATAATACAAAAAATGGCCCGAGCGGATCAATGGGGGGTAGCATGTATTTTCAGGTTTTAAACTGCCCATGGCCGTGGGCGCCGTTTGACGCTTATGGCGGCAGCAAGGGGCAAGCGGGATAGCGCAGCCGGCACTAAATTCCATTGAAGGAAGGGTTAAACCGGTATCTCAGCTCTTCTATCAAGCGGGTGTCCGGCACAAAGGCAACATCGGGTCTTTCCGGAATATCCAGGTAGCGGCGGCGGGCCAGGGGCAGCTGTTTGATTTTCAGGTTATAGGCCTGGTGCATGAGAAATTCCAGGTTGATCACATCCTCGATGTTGTAGGCGAGCAATGTCTCAAGGGCGTTTGTGCGGCGCTTCACCTTGTACTCCTGCCACAATAAAACGGCAAAATAGCCATCCATCCCGTCCAGTTCATGGCGCGACAGTCCGAACTGCTTTTCGCAGCCCTTTAGTCCGCCGGTGTAGCCCAGGCTTTTGAGCACGTAGCGAAGATCGATATGGGAATGATCAAAAGGGGTCTTGAAATAATCCGTCATGAAAGGGAGGTCAAAGCATTTGCCGTTGTAGGTCACCAAAATATCGTAGGATCTGATATCATCCAGGAATGTTTCCAGATTGATGCCGTTGACATAGGACTTGATGGTTTGTCCGTCGTAGAGGGCGATGGTGGTGATCTCGTTGGATTCTTTGGAAAGGCCCGTAGTTTCAATATCCACGTATGCGGTGGAATCCTTGAATTCCCTGAAAAGCCGCCAGTGGGCATGGGATGGCAAAAGCCCTGAAAAGAATTGGTGATCCCGTCTATTCAGGGCCTTTTGGGAATCCCGGAGATGAGTGCATAAATGTTTGATTTTTTTTTGTGTAAATGGAGTGGTCGGCTGGGCGTCAGGGGCTTTTAAAAAATCGTTCCAATCCAGTATGCCTGCATGCCACAGGGCGTTTTCGCCTTTTGTACCGATCCCTTTGATGTGGGAGAAGGTGTGTTGGAGCATCGCGCCTTTCTTTACGCATCCGCCAAAGTGTTTTTCAACCGCCGGCTATTGCAGATCGGTTTCTGTTATGGGCTGTTGCTCGGGAATCAGTTGGATGCGAATCCGATTTTCCGTCAGCTCATAAATATCCACCCCGAACCCTTTGAATGTGGTTAGAATAATTTCATCGGCAAGTCGTCGGGCGTGGCCCTCGTATTGAAGATGCAACAGGGCTTCATTGCGGCTGCGCTCTTTGGTTTTAAGGCCGGTGACCCCTTCCATGCTGCGCAGGGCTTTGCGCAAACGGACCAATTCCTCAAGAATGCCGTCGCCTTCACGCTTCACATGGATTTCCAGTGCACCGGTTTGCCGGGCTTGTTGTCGCCATGCGATGGAAATCCGGTCCGCTAAAATTTTGGCCGCTTGTTGACCGGCGTCTTCCAGGGCGGATCGACTACCCTGGCCAATGTTTCGATTGGCCGCTTTTCCGGTCTGCTCCACAGTGGTGATAAGCTCTTGTGTGCTTACATTCACAGCATCCAGTGAAATTTTTCCCTGGAACGTTTTGATGCTGCCGCCCATTTTATTGGGAGACTCGCTTGCCCGGGCTTTACCGAAGATAACCACATCCGCATTGGCGCGCCCACCCAGCGAGACGGCCGCCTCTCTTGTGAGATCAGCCGTCAGTTCCAGGTCTGCCATAAGCTTCTCTCTGGTCAATTCCCGGGGGTCGACCATCGGGAACCCTTGCTGGCGCAATATTTGCTTTATCGATTTTACCGCGCCCCTTTGTTTGAGCTCCGGGGGGGTCTTTTGCCACCAGTAATCAAAGGAAAAGGCGTTTGTCTGTTTTTCCGCCACCAGTAACAAAATTCTGGGCAGCCCTTCCGGGGTGAAGGAGATTCCCATATCCTGGAACATGGAGGCTATCTTGTCCGCGGAAACAGTTACCCGGATAAGCAGACGGTAATAATCGCCGGTTGTTGTCTCTTCCAGCACCTGGTAGCCCTGGGTAAAATTCTGACGATTGTCCTGGAGGCCTGCGCTGATATCTTCAAAATTCGCTTTGAGGTTTTCCTGGGGGATCATCTCCAGGGCCACCAGTTCCACGGCCGAGAGCAGGCCCTCGGCTATTGCCGCATTTCTGGCATTGGTGACATCATTGTAAATCCGGCTTGATCCAATAATTGAGATTTCTTTTTCGGCGGCTTTGGTGACGGTTGCGCTGATACCTGTGAGTAGTCCTGCCATCAGGCAAACAGCGACAATTTTTATAAGGCGTGGGCGCTGGCGGGCGAGATCAGCCATTTTTGTCAACCTCCGGTTGGGATTAGAAACTTTTAGAATATCAAGTACTTCTGTTTAATGCATAATCTGCTATCATGGACAGCGTGTTCCGGGTTTCGCCGGGCGGGAAGGTTCCCATGATCTCTTTGGCCGCAGTGACATGGGTCTTGGCCACGCTTTGAGAATAGGCGATGCCGCCATGGGAATCAATCATTTTAATCAGTTCCTGGAATTCATCAGGGGTAAAGGTTTCATCCTCAATGATTTTTATCATTTTGTCGCGTTCCCGGCCCTCGGCGCGGTTCAGGGCATAAATGACCGGCAGGGTCAGTTTGCCCTCCCTTAAATCCGCTCCCACGCGTTTGCCCAGGATATTGGTCTGAGCCGTATAATCCAGCAGGTCATCAGCAATCTGAAAAACTAATCCGATGTGATAACCGTATTGTGACAGCTGTTTTTCGATCACCGGCGCAGCGCCTGCCAGAATCGCTCCTGTCTGGCAGGCCCCCTGTATCAAAAAGCCCGTTTTTCTCTGAATCACCTCCATGTATTCGGATTCCGCCAGGTTGACATCGCCTTTTCGGGATAATTGCTGGATTTCTCCCTGGCACATGCTTTCGGTAATCTCAGAGATGACGCGAATAATTTTCGGGTTTTCCGTCTGGGTGGCAATGGTCAGGGCGCGGGCCAGCAGAAAATCCCCGACCAGAACGGTAACCGGGGCACCGAAAATGGAGTGGGCCACCGGTTTACCGCGACGGATGGCGGCATCGTCAACGACGTCGTCATGCAGCAGGGTGGCGGTATGGAGGAATTCAATGATTGTCGAGAACTTAACCACAAAGGGATCTTCATAGCCGCAAAGCCTTGCGGAAAGTATGTTAAGAAGCGGCCTTAAGCGTTTGCCCCCGCTGAATATGAGGTGTCCGGCAGCCTTGGAAACCAGTTCAATGTGGGGGGTCAGATTCTGCCTGAGGGCGGCTTCAATGTTTTCCAAATCCCGCTCCATGCGTGAGAGCAGCTTATTTTTCAAACCGGGCATGCCACCTCTCCTTTAAGATCATAGGCATAGGCTTGGCCGATGCGCGCATCAACAAATTCTCCAATTGTCAGGTTATGGGCTTCTATATAGGTCACCCCGTCGACTTCAGGGGCTTGAAATGCCGTTCGGCCAATGTATAGATGCTTATCAATGGAATCTTCGACAAGGACCGGATAAATTTTTCCGATTCGGCTCTGGTTGTTTTCCAGCGATATCTCGGCCTGGCGTTCCATCAGCCGCTCGTAGCGCTTTTGGGCAATGGCTTCCGGAACATGGTTGGCCAGTTTGTGCGAAGCCAGGTCTTGGGCATCGCAATAGATAAATACCCCGGCATGGTCAAACCGGACTTTTTCGATGAAGCGCAGCAGTTGGTCAAAATCAGCCTCGGTTTCCCCAGGAAATCCCACAAGAAGTGTGGTTCTAAGTGTTGCTTCGGGGATTGCGCGGCGTATGTTGGCAACCAATCGCAAAAGATCCGATTCCCGATACTGTCGGCCCATGCGTTTTAGAACGCTTTCACTGGCATGCTGGATCGGCAGGTCAAAGTAGGGAAGGAGCCTGGGATGGCCGGCCACCGTCTGGATCAATGCATCGTCGGTATGATCCGGGGAACCGTATAGAAACCGGATCCAGGTGTCGCTGGATTCCCGGGCCAGGTGATCCAGCAGGCCGGCAAGGCGCTCCCCGCCGTCCAGATCCTGTCCGTAGGCGGAAGTATCCTGAGCGATCAGCACGATTTCCTTGAAACCTTCGGCTGTCAGGCGGCAGGCCTCGGCCCGGATATCGGCAGCCGGCCGGCTTCTTAACCGGCCCCGCAGTTTTGGGATAATACAGTACGTGCAATGCCGGTTGCATCCTTCCCCAATTTTAAGGTAAGCCATTGGGTAGGTAGTCGGCTGCCGCCCGGATGCCTGTGTTGGCAGGGGAAGCGCCATCGGCTGGGCAAGGATGCAGGTGCCGGGTTCAAAAGCGCCCGCCACGGCTTCAAGAACCCGGTCATAGGCGCCGGTTCCCAGAAAGACGTCAACCTCCGGGATGGCCTCGACGATGGGCCGACCAAACCGCTCCGGCAGACAGCCGGCAACGATGAGCCGCTGGCAGGAATCGGTTTTTTTATAAGCGGCAAGCTCAAGAATCGTGTCGATGGATTCATTGACGGCAGGGTCGATGAAGCTGCAGGTGTTGACAATGATCACCTCGGCGCCGGCTGGATCCAGGGTTATCGAATATCCGGAATTTCGGATGGTTGCCGCCATCACCTCGCTGTCGACCAGATTCCTTGCGCAGCCAAGGGTGTTAATATATACGCTCATCAGCGATTGAATCCGCTCCTGTGTGTCATTCGCCCTTGAATTGGGGTTGGCGCTTCTCGGAAAAGGCGCTGACGGCTTCCATTAAATCATCTGAAGGGATGATGTTGGCACTGATCGAGGCAACATATTTCAGGCCGTCCTCAATGCTTTTGCCCACGCCGTAATTCAATACATCTTTTGAGGCTTGTACCGCAAGGGGAGAATTTTCGGCGATCTCGCCGGCCAGTTGTTCAGCCCCGTTCATAAGGGCGTTGTAATCATCGTAGACTTCATTGACCAGCAGAACATCCTTTGCCCGCCCGGCATCGATCAACCTGGCTGTGTATGCCAGCTCGCGCGCGATTCCCTGTCCAACAATCAATGGAATGCGCTGCAGGACCCCGACATCGGCCACAAAGCCAACGGCTGCTTCTTTGAGGGAGAACCGGGCATCTGCAGTACACAGCCGGATGTCGCAGGCTGTCGCCATGTCCAGGCCGGCACCGATGCAATAGCCGTGGATGGCGGCAATCACCGGTTTTCTGCACCATTCGATGCAGCTCATGGCATCCTGGAGGGGATGAATTTTTTTAAGAAACCGCCATTTAACCCCGCCTTTCTGATTGGCTTCCATGAGCTCGGAGAGCTCTGCGGTCATGCCCATGAGATCAATGCCGGCAGAAAAGCAAGGGCCTTTGCCGGAAATGATGACCACCCGGATCTCTTTGTCCTCGTCCAAATCCTTAAAAATCGGAAGGGGTTCCTTCCATGCCGGTGGATTCATGGCGTTTTTTTTGTCCGGCCGGTTCAAGTACACCCAGGCAATCGGTGGTTTTTTTACAACTTCGTAGAATTCATACACGCTCATTTATACCTCCTGTTTCCGTAGGCCTCTGCCAAGGGGCCCTCCCCCCCTGTCAATTCATCAATATTGCCGGGCTGCCTGCGGGTTATTGAGATGCCCTCAAATCCTGCATTAAACTATTAATTAAAATACAGATATGGCTTCCAAGTCAAGATTTTTTCTTGATGCAGCGGTGCCGGGCATTTCTTTCCATTATGGCCAGGCGGCATCTCCGGCATCACTACTGCCGGGCACGGTCCGGGTTCCGGGGCAACCGGTATGTTGAGCGGGGGCCTGCTGCTGGAGACCTTGATTTTATTTGTAAGTGTCTTATAATAGTTCCCAATGAAACAGACAACCCGTGATTTTTTAAATACCCCGCTTGAAATCGCCGGCCGGCGAATTGAAAAACGTCTGATGCTGGCGCCCATGAGCGGGCTTGGCAACGTGGCTTTCCGGGAGGTGCTTGGGGACTATGGGGGGGTTGGGCTCATGTTTATGGAAATGTGCAGTGCCAAAGCCATACCCCGGGAAAACCGGTATGTTTCCCCGGTGTTTCGATGGCGGGACCGGGAGCTTGGGCAGCTGGTCTGCCAGCTATTCGGCTCCGAGCCGGGTGAAATGGCCGAGGCTGCCCGACGGGTTGAAGCTGAAGGGTTTTTCGGCGTGGATTTAAATTTCGGGTGTTCCGTGGCCCGGATCTGTAAACGCAATTGCGGGGCCGCGCTTTTAAGATCCCCGGAGCAGGCCGCCCGCATCGTTGACGCGGTTCGACAGGCCGTCAATCTGCCGGTATTTGTCAAATTTCGAACGGGTTGGGAAGACCGGCCGGAGCTGGCAGTGGATTTGGCCCGGCGATTTACGGCGGCCGGCGCGGATGCCCTGACATTTCATCCCCGGGTGGCCCCGGATCGGCGGGCCCGGCCGCCTCGCTGGGATTATATTACACGCGTCAAGCAGGCGGTATCCATCCCCGTTTTTGGCAACGGCAATGTCTTTGCCGCCGCTGACTGTGAAGCAATGATTGAAAGGACCGGATGCGATGGTGTTTCCCTGGGCCGTGGTGCTGTGGCCAAGCCTTGGATTTTTGCGCAATGGACCCGGGGGGAGACTTTTGGTCCGGAAGCATATCCCGCCATGCTCAACCGCCTGATGGATTGTCTGGAATTTCATTATGACCCTGTCCGGGCGATGCGCCGGTTTCGAAAAGCCGTGGGGTATACGGCCGCTTTTTTTCGGTTTGGCCACGTCTTTCAGAAAAAGCTCCGGGGGGCAACTGATTTCAAAGAAGTCCGGCTGAAAATAAAGGATTTTATGGCCAATGATCCGCAACTCACCGAGCAGCCCAATATGAATCTTTTTTGATCCGGACCGGGTAAAATTTATTCTTTACAGTGCCGGGCGATTAAAGGTAATATATATAGCTTGCGTTTTCATCTGGGTTTATGGTGGCTTTGCCGCACCCGCCACCATCACCGGGCGCCTGTCAGCCAATTATTTCTGCCGGGGCACCAGATGGCCATCGGCCTATAAACAGCGGAGTCATGTATCGGCATTTAAACATAAACGGATCCAGCCAGCGGATGGATAAATCCTCCGGGAGTATCCGGGAGGATTTTGAGAACCGGGAAGCAAATTTTATCTCCCCCTATGGCATGCTTTCCTCACGGTCCCGGGGGCGGATGAATGAAGAAGCGCCTTGCCCAATTCGGACCAGCTATCAGAAGGATCGGGATCGTATTGTATTTTCAAATGCTTTCAGGCGACTAAAGCATAAGACCCAGGTCTTTTTATCCCCTCTGGGCGACCATTATCGCACGCGCCTCACCCATACCCTGGAGGTGGCGGAAATCGCCCGTACCGTCAGCCGGGCCCTGCGTCTGAACGAGGACCTGGCAGAGGCCATCGCCCTGGGGCATGACCTGGGGCACACCCCCTTTGGCCATAGCGGGGAGACCGGGCTGAAAGAGATCTTTTCCCCCGATTTCTGCCATAATGAGCAGAGCCTTCGGGTGGTGGATGTTTTGGAACGTCATGGCCGGGGGCTTAATCTGACCTATGAGGTCAGAGACGGGATTCTTAAGCATTCCAAGGGGTTTGGTGATATTATGCCGTCCGACCCATCAGAGATCGCATGCACGGTGGAAGGCCGGATCGTCCGGTTTTCCGATATCATCGCCTACTTGAACCATGATCTGGATGATGCCATCAGGAGTGGGGTGGTCACGGAAGCCCAGGTGCCCGGAGATTGTGCTGAAATCCTCGGCCGCACCCATTCCCAGCGGGCCACCGCCATGATACGGGATCTGATCTATTCCAGCGAACAAAAGGGCGATGAGTTCGATCTGAAATTGAGCGCGCCGGTGGCCGCGGCCATGAATACGCTACGCGGTTTTCTTTATGAAAATGTTTATCGCTCGGAGCGGGTTCACGCGGAATTTATCAAGGCAAAGAAGATGATCGTCGAGATATACAGCTATTTCCTGGAAAACCCGGAGGTCATGAAGCGTAAACTCGCCAGTATGGAGATGTCGGCGGACTATTACCAGGATGTCTCCCTGGAGCGCTTGATCTGTGACTTTATTGCCAGTATGACCGATCGCTATGTTTTGAATCTGTACAACGACATCTTCGTTCCCACCCCCCTGGTTTGATCCCGCCCATGCGCCTGCCCCCTGAGTCCCTGAATTCGGATACCGTTGAATTCTTTAAGAAATTGGCGGACTTGTATGCTGAAATGGATGCCTGCTATGATCGAACGGCGCGTGCTTATGGCTTTGAATGCAATGGGTGCGCGGATAATTGCTGCCAGACCCGTTTTTACCATCATACCCACATTGAAAGGGCCTATTTTCTCTCCGGTTTTTTTCACATTGCCGCCGAGCGGCGGGAGGCGTTAAGGCAGCGGGCCAGGGATGTTGTTTCCGCCTGGGAGAATGGGGGAGCGGGAGCCGAGCGGATGATGTGCCCGGTCAATGAGTCCGGGTGGTGCCTCCTCTATGCCCATCGCCCCATGATTTGCCGTTTGCACGGCCTCGCCCATGAACTGCAGGTTCCCGGCAGAGCCAAGACTTTTGGGCCGGGGTGCGGCGAATTTGACCGTCTCTGCCGCGAACAGGCCTATGTGCCCTTTGACCGAACCCCGTTTTATACTCAAATGGCCGCGCTTGAGCAGGCGTTTAAAGCCACAGCGGGGCTTTTTTCCCGCCTGCGCCAAACGGTGGCGGAAATGATTGTGGACGCTGAAAATCCGCTTGTTGATGAAAGGTAATAGAAGAGGACGTGCAATGAAATATATAACGGCAGATAATCCGGAGGACATCGGCAGCCAACCGCTGGGAGACCAGGAGCGGTTTTGTTTCCGCTGTTATCCGGGAATTTCCTGCTTCAATCGCTGCTGCCGGAATTTGAACCTGTTTTTATACCCTTATGATGTGATTCGTCTCCGTAAGTCTTTGGGGGTGACATCCGGTGAGCTGATTGATGCCTATACAGGTGTGGTTTTTCGGGAGGGCAGTCATTTTCCCTCGGTGCTTTTGCGAATGGCGGAAAATGACGAAAAAACATGTCCTTTCCTAAGTGATGCGGGATGCCGGGTCTATTCGGATCGGCCTCAGACCTGCCGGGCCTTTCCCGTGGAGCAAGGTGTTTATTTTGAGACGCAATCCGGGCAGAGCCGGCTGCTCCATTATTTCCGGCCGCCGGATTTCTGCCAGGGCCGGTTTGAGGAAACTGCCTGGACCACGGATTCCTGGGCGACCGATCAGGAGTCGGTATTTTACAACAAAATGACTGTTGAGTGGGCCCATCTCATGCGCCTGTTTCACGAAGATCCCTGGGCGGGTGAGGGCCCGCAGGGCCAGAGGGGCAAAATGGCCTTCATGGCTACCTATAATATCGATGCGTTCCGGGATTTTGTTTTCAACAGCAGTTTTTTGAAGCGCTACAAGGTAGGCTCTGATATTCGGCTTAAAATCAAATCCGATGATGTGGCCTTGCTGCGACTCGGCATGGCCTGGGTTCGCCTTTTTCTGTTTGGACAAACGGGAAAGGAGATCCGCCCGGGTTAAGGACGGCGGGAATTGGATGATTGCTTTGCTCAGCGTCCGGTCTCCTTTGCTACATCCGCCTCAAAGCTGGCTGGCGTCGCGCTTTTGTCATCTGCCTGGTATTCACGCCGGAAGGTCGCAATGATTTGATCCAGGGGTACATCCGCGAATTCCCCCCGGTGATGGATGTAGTCCATGTGCCGGTTGCCCTTCAGGTCGAAGGGATGGTAGATGGAGTCCTGCAGACCGTCAAACTCAAGCGGCTTTAAGGCAAATTTCTCGCACAGTTCGATGTTAAAAGCTGGCGTTGCCTTCACCCATTGTTCGTTCAGGTATATCGCCGTATAGCCGTGCCAGTAGAAAACATCGGTTTGCATCTGTTGGCGCATCCGTTCTGTGGACAGGTGATTTTTTACATCCGCAAACCCGAGCCGGGCGGCAATCCCCATGTGCCGACAGCATGCGGCAAGCAGCACGGCTTTTGCCACGCACCAGCCCCGTTCGTTTTTTAATGTTGTGCTTGCCTTCAGCCCGTTTACCGTTAGATCAATGGCATAGGGATCATAACGGATGCCGTCGCGCACGGCATAATAGAGCTTGACCGCCTGCGTGACCGGATCTTTTGCCTTTCTGACCTTATCTGAGGAAAATTGAGCGACTTGCGGGGTGTCGCAATCGATAAAAGCAGTGGGCTGCGTGTATTCATTCATGATTTTTCCTGCTCCGGATGAATTTTTGGAAGAAGAAAGTCCGTCCCGTGCAGCTGGCGCGCTAGGCCGTGCCACCCGGTCAGGCATAACAAAATTTGTAGTATGGGAGGCAGGTTGTGTCAAGCTCCGAAATGGTTCCGGGAAAGAAAAATGCTTCTAAGGGGCTTTTGCCGGCAGGGCGTATGGAAAAAGAGAGGGCTTGACAAATCTGTCGGCGCCGGATTATACAGTTATCCGATCAAGGCGCCTGCAAGGGCAATCCGGAGGGAAGGTATGGAGATTCGGATGAACCGAGAGTCAGAAGACCCGCCTTGGGATCATCATCTGTTACGACGCGCGGCCACGCCGGCAGCAGGATAAAGCGAAGGGTCAGGGAAACGGGTGCAGCCCTCTTTAGCCGCAGGCTTGGGAGGGCTTTTTCTATGGCCAGGCTGCAGCGAACGCGGAAGCAAAATTGCGGGTATTTTTATGAATCCAAAAAAACAGAAAGCGCCCTGCCTGGCCATCCTGGGCACCGGATCGGATGTGGGCAAAAGTGTGTTGACCACTGCCATGTGCCGGATATTGACTGATCGCGGTATTAAGGCGGCACCGTTTAAGGCGCAAAACATGTCCAACAATTCCGGTGTCACCCCGGAAGGCCTTGAAATGGGTCGGGCCCAGATCGTGCAGGCTGAGGCCTGCCGCCTGGCGCCGCATGTAGATATGAATCCCGTGCTGCTCAAACCCACCGGCGAGAGCGGCTCACAGGTGGTGGTGCTGGGGGAGGCCCTGGGCAACCAGAGTGCAAAGACTTATTATGCCTCCCGGGCCGGTCTTTTTGAAACCGCGGTGGGCGCGTTAGGCCGGCTGCAGGAGAGCTATGAGGCGATCATTATGGAAGGGGCGGGTTCTTGTGCAGAAGTCAATCTCATGGCCCATGATTTTGTGAACCTTCCCATGGCCGCACATGCAGCAGCCCCGGTGATCCTGGTGGCGGATATCCATAAAGGCGGGGTTTTCGCCCAGATCGTAGGAACCCTGGAATGTCTGGAGCCGGAGCAGCGCGAGCAGATCGCGGGGTTTATTATCAACCGGTTCCGTGGGGACCAGCGCTTGTTTGAAGGCGGTGTCCAATGGTTGGAAACAAAAACCCAAAAGCCCTGCTTTGGTGTGATTCCCTGGTTTGATCACATCCGTATCGAGGCCGAGGATTCCGTGGTGATCGAGCGGCCGGCCACAGTCGCCGCCGCTGCCGTACAGGCGCCGGCCGTGGCAGTTCTGCGCCTGCCGCACATCTCTAATTTCACGGATTTCGACCCATTGGCGGCCATTGCTGGGCTCAATCGCTATTTTTTGGAAACCGTGCAGGATCTTTCAGCCTTTTCAGCCCTTATTCTGCCTGGTTCGAAAAACAGCCGGGCGGATATGCAATGGCTCCATCGCAGCGGCTGGGCCGATCAGATCAGGGCATTTCATGAAGGAGGCGGGCATATACTGGGAATTTGCGGCGGCTACCAGATTCTCGGGCAAGCAATAGGCGACCCGGAGGGTCTGGAGGGGGAGCCGGGAGAAGTTCCAGGCTTGGGGATGCTGCCGATTAAAACCCGCCTGGCGGCCCCTAAAACAACTGCTTTAGCCCGGTTTGTATGGGAGGAAACTGCGGCTGCGGGCTACGCAATCCACATGGGGCGCACGCAGCGCTATGGCGGAAGTCCCTGCTTCAAGATCGTCGAAGAAAATGGCCGGGACGTGGATATCGAGGACGGTTGTGTCTCAGATGACGGGCGCATCCTGGGTACTTATATGCATGGCTTATTCGACGCCTCAGCGATACTGGAGAAATGGCTGGTCCGCATCGGCCTGACCGGGCTGCAGGTTCCGCAAACCCACGGCCTGGAAACAAGGGGTGCTCAGTACGGGTTGCTGGCAAGTCATTTTGAAACCCATGCGGATATAGGGGGCCTCATGGCGCTGATGGGTTTTGGCCGCACCGGGGGGAACCCATGATTTACGGCCACGGCGGAAATATCGAGAAGGCAGCCTCGGCGCTGGGATGTGCTCCGGATGACATTGTGGACATGAGCAGCAATATCAATCCGCTCGGGCCTCTGTCTGGATTGAGGGCCCACCTTTGCGCAAACATGGATCTTATATGTCGATTACCGGAGGTTTCCGCCGCACCGGCGACTGCCGCCTATGCCGACTGGCAGGGCCTTTCTCCGGAGCAGGTGCTGGCAGGTGCCGGAACCACTCAGTTTTTATACCAGCTACCGGCGAGACTCGGCATTAACTCAGCCCTGGTTGTCTCTCCAACCTATTCCGATTATGCGGATGCCCTGGCCATGCACGGGGTGCGGGTTAAGCGTTTTATGCTCAATGCGGAAAACGGGTTTGTCCCCGATCTGTTGGCTTTGCGTGAAGCCGCAAAAACAGTGGATGCGGTTTTCTTCTGCAATCCGAACAATCCCACCGGCGTTTATACGCCTGTTCAGGAGCTTGAGCGCCTGGCCGAAGCTTGTCCGGATACCTGCTTTATTATCGATGAGTCCTATCTTCCGTTTGTGGATGGCGCGGGGGATGACTCCATCGCTCGAAGCCGCCTGCCCAATGCAATTGTTCTCCAGTCGCTCTCCAAGATGTTCTGTATTCCGGGTCTGCGCGTCGGTTTTTGCGTGGCGCAAACCCGTATGGCTGAAAAAATGGCCCGGCATGCACCACCCTGGGGAGTCAATGCCCTGGCGCAGCAGGCCGTAGCGTATATTGCCGGCGATCCCGCAGCCGCAGCCGCTCACGCAGCCCGGAGCCGGGTATATCTGGAACGGGAACGGGCTGATTTTATGAATCGCACCGGGCATGTCCCGGGCTTGACGATTTTTCCGGGACAGGCCACGTTTATGCTGTTTCGACTGCACGGGAAAATTGCTGCGGATCTGGTGGCCCACATGCTGGAGCACCGTTTGCTGTTCAGGGATTGTTCCAATTTTGAGGGGTTATCAGAACAATTTTTTCGTGTTTCACTCAAGCAGCCTGCTGAGAACCGGCTGGCTGCAGAACTCATTGGGCATTACCTGGCCCAGGAAAAGGAAGATGGCTGATGGCCGTCAGGTATCACAGCCGGTCGTATTGCCGAAGAATCGCTTCAATCTGGCGGTCTTTTTCAGCCCAAAGGGAATTGATCCATTGGCGGAATTGTTCCTGTGAGGCCTTATCCTGTTCGAAGTTGCGGCCGATAAACTCCTCCGGAATCGGCAGAGAGCGGGCATGGACTACAACCAGGGGAATTTCGCCGCGCAAAAACGTCCAGAAGGGCAGTGGCGCTTCATTTTTTGGATAGACAATGGTCACATCGACAATACTCTCCTGGCGCTCACCCATTGCCGATAAAACAATGGCAATGCCGCCGGCCCGGGGCAGCAGCAGATGCCTGTATGGGGATTGCTGCTTGTCCCGCTTGGTTTCCTCAAAGCGGGTGCCTTCCAGGAAGTTGATCACCGAGATAGGTGATTTTTTGAAGCGTTCACAGTATTCGCGCGTGGTTTCAATATCTTTTCCCTTGAGTTCCGGGTGTTTTTGAAGGAACTCGCGAGAGTATCGCTTCATGAAGGGAAAATCAAGGGCCCACCAGGCGATCCCCATAAGCGGGACCCAGATCAACTCTTTTTTCAGGAAAAACTTCAAAAATGGGATGCGGTGTTTCCAGAGGTGCTGAAGAATCAGGATATCCGCCCAGGAGCGGTGGTTGCTGATAACAAGATAGGATTTCCCGGGATTGAATCCTTCCAGGCCTTTGACATCCCACTCAATACGTTGGGTTAGCCTCAGGATAAGGCTGTTGATATCGATCCATATGAGGCCGAGTCTCATGAGAATCCGGGTGAGCCCGTGCCGGATGCCGGCGTGGGGGATAAGGACCTTTAGCAGAATCACCGGTAAAATGGTGATAAAACAACCGATGGTGTTTATGACATACAGCAGCAGGGTGATTCCCGCGCGGATGGGGGCGGGAAGATATCTCAGCATAAAAGGCTCCTTTGGTATCATTGAAAAGTCGGATTTTCTCTTGTGTTTAACTGGTTTTTAACTTTAAAATAAACAATTTAAAGGGTGCATAGCGTCGGTGCGTCCCTTTGAAGTGTTCCCGGACTTTTTCAAGGCCGCATTATATATTTTAGGTTATGAAGTTTAAAAAAGATATCTATAAAATCCTGCAAAAGCATCTGGATACCATGCCGGTAGGATTCCCGGCAACGCTTTCAGGCGTGGAGCAGCGGATTTTGAAAGCCCTTTTCACGCCTGATGAGGCCCGTCTGGCAATGGCATTGACCCAATACCCGCAGCCCGCTGTTGTTATCTGCAGCCGGGCCCAAAACGTCGGATGCTCCGGTTTAAATGAAGCAAAATGCCAGGCCATGCTCGATCAAATGGCCAAAAAGGGCAGTATTTTTAAAAAAAACCATGCGTCCGCGCCCGCCTACGGGCTTGTTCCCTTTGTGATCGGCATGTTTGAATTTCAAGTCAAGCACCTGGACCGGCAATTCTATGAAGATACCGCCCGCTATTTTCGGGAGGCCTTCGGCCTGGAATACCTCTCCACCGCGCTGCCCCAAATGCGGGTCATACCGGTTGCGCAAAGTATTACGGATACCCATCATATTGCCACCTATGATGAAATTCGTCAAATCATTGAGCAGGCAGACGGCAGAATGGGGGTGGCCCACTGTATCTGCCGCAAGGGCAAGGATATGATCGATGAGCCTTGCGCGAGGACAGACCGCCGGGAACTGTGTTTCGGCTTCCGGGATTATTTCGACACCTATCAGCGGGAAGGCTGGCTTCGGCCGGTGTCCAGGGAAGAAGCCCTGGAGATACTGCAGGCCTCGGAGAAGGAGGGGCTGGTGCTCCAGGCCACCAATGAGCAGTACCCCCAAGCGGTGTGCGCCTGCTGCGGATGCTGTTGCGGGGTTTTAAACACTTTGAAGAGCATCCCCAACAGTGCCGATTTTGTCGCCGCCAACTATTATGCCCGGGTCGATGAAAAAAAATGTGTGGGCTGTGGTATCTGTGTGCAGCGATGCCATTTGGAAGCCATTTCCATCGTGGAGAAAAAGGCGGAAATCAATCTGAAACGCTGTATTGGCTGTGGTGTTTGCGTGACGTGTTGTCAGGCAGGGGCCTTGCATCTGGAGGAGAAAACACCAGCTGTCATTCCCCCGTTAACCACGGAAGCATTTTATGAGCGCCTGATGGAGGAGAAAGGTCGGGGGCGGCGTCTGCGGACGGCCTTTAAAATTCTTCGGCACATGCGGTTGAAAGACATCAAATTTTTTATCCAGAGCTGACAAGGCGCCTGCGGTCAATGGTATCAGTATGAATTTTGGCGATTTTATGGATATTTCCGGGAAAAAATCGGAGGCCCGGCTCAGAGAAATCCAGGAAGAGTTCACCCTGCCGTTTTTCCGGGGCAAGGACCAGGCGAAATGGCGGGCAGCGCCCAAAAAAATCGTGGTGATTGGCTCCGGTATCGGCGGCATGGCCTCGGGTGCCCTATTTGCAAAACTGGGCCATCAGGTTACCGTACTGGAGCAGAACCCGGAGTTGATCGGCGGGCATGGCCGATGCCTGAACATCAATGGACTGCGCTTTTCCATGGGCCCCCAGTATGTCTGGGATTTCGGCGAAGGCGGGCTCGGC
>P_1C_Sed_2_UnCtyDRAFT_1000013_pt1 | contig 46138 bp, 39 predicted proteins | sample Pon1CUnioCityCA_4_FD_10229 | JGI IMG/M metagenome (IMG submission 10229) | reverse complement strand
CCTGCCGCAGCAGATGATTCACTAAGAAATCTAAAGTATCCGATCTCACCGGTCGCGGTCACGTGTGTTCCGCCACAAAGTTCCATAGAGTAATCCGGATCAAACGTTACCACGCGGACAACATCTCCATATTTTTCACCAAATAGCATCATTGCACCTTTATCCCGTGCCTGATCAATTGGCATCTCCTCAATCATTGCAGGAATATTTTCCTGGATCTTCTCATTCACGCGCTTTTCAATAGCGTTTAGCTGTTCATTCGTGACGGCTTCGTAATGAGAAAAATCAAAGCGAAGACGATCAGGCTCTACAAGAGAACCTTTTTGGCCTACGTGATCGCCAAGCGTTTCACGGAGTGCGGCGTGCATCAGATGGGTCACCGTATGATGCTTTTGAATCTCAGATCGTTTCCCTACATCAACCTTTGCAGTCCAAATTCCAGAGGGATCTTCCGGCAGCCTATCTACAAAATGCTCAAAGCCCCGGTTTGATTTTTGGACGTCTTTAATTTTTATCACCTCACCGTCGCGACTTAAAGTCCCTGAATCTGCAATCTGCCCACCAGATTCAGCATAAAAGGGTGTTCGATCAAGCCATAAAGATGGTTTATCACTATCTCGATTCAAAGCTGTTATCTCAACATCAGCCTCGGTTTTTTCATAACCCACAAATTGAAATCCGGCGTCTTCTTTAATCTCTTCAATATTTCGGCCACTTTCACCTGATGTAAATTTACCTTCTGCCCGGGCTCTCACCTTCTGTTCCTGCATCAGAGATTCAAAGGTGTCAATATCTACTTCTATGCCTTTTTCACGCGCCATTAGTTCTGTGAGATCGATCGGAAAACCATAGGTGTCGTGAAGCTTAAACGCATCCTCGCCAGACACACTCTCTTCACCTTCTGTCATCTGTTCAAACAGTTCAATACCCTGACCCAATGTTTTCAAAAAGCTGGTTTCTTCCGCTTTGATAACGTTTTGAACGTATTTGAGCTGTCCTATCAGTTCAGGAAAAACATCTTTAAACTGATCAGCAAGGACGGGTACAAGCTGAAACATAAATGGCTTTTTGAAGTCAAGCCTGTCCCAACCATACCTTACAGCGCGACGGAGAATACGTCTTACAACAAAACCCCGCCCCTCATTTGAGGGTGATGCGCCATCTGCAATAGAAAAACTCACCGCACGAATATGATCGGCAATAACCCGCATGGCAATATCTGTTTTCGGATTATTACCGTATGGCACGCCGCTCATTTCAGAAATAGCATCGATCAGCGGGGTAAAAATGTCTGCGTCATAATTCGATTTCTTACCCTGCAGAACGGCACAGATCCGCTCAAACCCCATTCCTGTATCCACGTGCTGGGCCGGCAGCTCGGAAAGTTTCGAGCTTTCGTCTCTGTTAAACTGAATAAAGACCAGGTTCCAGATCTCCATCACACGGGGATCATCCATGTTCACCAGTTCAGCGCCCGGCTTCTTTTTGCGCTCTTCATCGGAACGCAAATCGATATGAACCTCTGAACATGGGCCGCAGGGTCCGGTTGCCCCCATCTCCCAAAAGTTATCTTTCTTGCCAAACTTCAGAATGTGTTCTGAATTTATATCCGTTTTGTTTTTCCAAAGCTCAATAGCCTCCTCATCAACAGGAAGCCCATCTTCTTCATCCCCTCCAAATACAGTTGCATACAGGCGATCCGGTTCGAGGCCCCATCGATCAACTAATAGCTCCCACGCCCATTCAATTGCCTCTTCCTTGAAATAGTCGCCAAACGACCAGTTTCCCAGCATTTCAAAAAGCGTATGGTGGTAAGTATCATGGCCAACCTCATCAAGGTCGTTGTGCTTTCCGCTCACACGGATACAGCGCTGGGTATTTGCCGCACGGTTCCAGACTTTACCCTCCTCTTTTACCCCTGGTTCATCACCCAGAAAAATAGGTTTAAAGGGATTCATCCCTGCATTCGTAAATAGCAATGTCGGATCATTTTTCGGTACAACAGGGGCACTGTCGACAATGAGATGATCTTTCTCTTTAAAAAAATCAAAAAAGTCTTGCCTGATCTCTTTCGAGGACTTCACGGACATAAAATGTAGTTGATGGTTTAGCAGTTTTAGTAAGCCTTCTAAAATAGAAAAAAAAGAGTTCAACCTCACCCCTTCATCTGAACTCTTATCCACTATGAATCACGATCAAAAAAGCTATCTTAATACTGAACATCAAATTCAGACTATAGATATGAGAACAATTGCGAACTATTTCCTTTACGGACTGATTTTTATTTTCCCTCTTTTTGCTACGTTCTATGTTATTGTATTCCTGGTAAATTGGGTTGATAACACACTCTACAGTATCCTTTTTGGATGGCTGCCTTTTGACTTGCCGGGGCTTGGAATCATTACTGCTTTCTTCATTATCGTGATACTGGGCTTTATCGTTACCCGCGCATTCACAAATCCCGTAATCAAATATTTTGAGAGGCTTGTTGAAAAAACACCCTTTGTCAAAATCATCTATACCTCTTTTAAAGATCTCACAGAATCGCTTCTGGGTGATAAAAAACGATTCAACCGGCCGGCAAGAGTAAAACTTACAGATGGTGTGGAGCGTATTGGTTTTATTACAGAAGAAAATTTATCAAATTTTGGTATTGAAGACCGCGTCGCCGTTTATTTTCCACACTCATACAATTTTTCCGGCAACCTGTTTTTAGTAGATCCGATGATGATAACTCCACTGAACATAGATCCGTCGGATGCATTGAAATTCGCTATCTCAGCCGGTGTTACACAGGTATCAAAAGTTAAAGAATAGGTTTATCCGGATGATTAGCTCCCCATTTGATGATACAGAACTGAAGGATTTACGACTTCTTTTTCCTCTTACACAATCCGGGCTTGTGTACATGAATCACGCCGCCATTGGCCCGCTGCCAACACCTACTTATAATGCAGTCCAGCGCTGTATTCAGGTTCGTAATAGCGGTACCGTGGAAAATTTCGAAGAGGGAATGCAGATAATTGAAGATACCCGCAATAGGGCTGCCCGATATATCAATGCCCCCAATGATGAGCAAATCACATTTTTGGGCAACACTTCGGATGCAATTTCTGCCATTTCTGAGGGACTACATTGGGATGAGGGCGACGAAATTATTCTTAACACCCTTGAATTCCCGACGAATGTTCAGCCATTTCGAAGGCTGGAATTACTTGGAGTTGTTATAAAGTATGTTCAGGCTGAAAACCACACGTTTGATGTGAGCGAAATAGAAGCTCTTATCACCCCAAAAACGAAACTCATATCCGTGAGTGCAGTGCAATATCTCAGTGGTTTCCGGGCCGATCTTCAGGCAATTGGTAATCTCTGCAGCTCAAACAATATTCTTTTTGTAGTGGATGCAATCCAGGCACTTGGAGCAACACCCCTGGATGTTCAGTCATGCAAGATAGATGCTCTCGGAACCGGTGCGCACAAGTGGCTCATGTCACCCATGGGTATTGGCTTTCTTTATCTATCAGACAAAATGAGTGATTTGATTGAACCCTTCAAAACCGGCTGGCTTTCAGTGGAAGACCCATGGGAACTGTCGGAATTTGAAAAATCCTGGTTACCGGTCAATCAGCATCTTGAAACCGGAACACCTAATCTTCTTGGAATTTCAGGACTTGGTGCTTCGTTGAAAGTATTTGAAGATGTTGGCACGAATAACATTCAACAACATATTTTACACCTGAGCGGATATGCCATTGATCGTTTGAAAAATAAAAGTGGTATCAATGTAATCACTTCCGAAGATNCCTCACGGCGGATGGGAATTGTTACATTTTCAAATGAGACAACAAATAAGAATGACATGGATAGTATTATACATAATTTAAAGGAAGATCAGATTACTATCTCAGCCCGTGAAGGTTACTTCCGAATCAGTCCGCACTTTTACAACACTAAAGAAGAAATCGATATTGTTATCAATTCGTTATTTAATCATCTCTAAACAGATATGGACATTCCTGATCTGAACAAGTTTTACGACACTACGAAAAAGCTGATTGGCAGTACTATTGCAAAGGCAATTGATGATGATATATTAACCCAGGGAGCAGCCATCGCTTTTTACACTGTTTTTTCGGTTGCACCACTTTTTATTCTCATGTATCTGTATCAGATATATTTCTTAGTGAAGAATACATTCGGACCGAGGTTCAGGCACTGATGAGTGATTTTGTGGGACCGGATATTACATCATCGCTTTTTCAGTATATCGGGGAGGTCAACTTCAGTGCTTCAGGTATATTCACCACGATTATTGCTTCTCTTACCCTCGCCTTTGGTGCCACAACAGTTATTACCCAGCTCAAACATACACTGAATATAATCTGGAATATCGAATCGGTTCAGATTAATTCGGTTTGGAACTTTCTGCTGAACCGGCTTCTCTCTTTTGGTGTCATCATCCTCGCAACGGCACTGCTGGTCGTATCATTGCTGGCTGAAGTTGTAATTGGTATCATATCAGAATTCTTTTCCCAATCATTTTTAAATATTGATTTCGGTTCATACCTGATGGTGACTGAACTCACAACTGTAGCGTTTGCGATGGTATTTTTCGCCCTTATTTTTAAAATTCTACCAGATGTAAATGCGCCGTGGAAAGACATCTTTGTTGGTGCAATTGCAACTACCGCTCTTTTCATGCTGGGCAAGTATTTTATAGGCCTCTATCTCACAGCATCAGGAATAAGCACGGCCTACAGGGCAGCCGGTTCACTGGTAATATTTATTGTATGGGTATACTACAATGTTCAGACCATTTTACTGGGCGCCGTTTTCACCCAGGTATACACAGATATGTTTGGAGGTAAAATTATACCCTACAAGTATGTAAAGCTTAAAAACCAGCCTTAACATCCCAAAGTCTCTGAACCGATTACCAACGTCTTTCAATTCAACTAGTAGACTTCCTCAAAGGTGCGGTCAGATGGCTTGATATACCTTTTAAACTTATCAGATGGGATGTCATCCAGCGAATCGGGAAGTTCTTTTCTGATCTGAACGTAATCAAGCAGATTGAGTCGTACTAACTGCTTATAAATGCCCATTTCCATTCCCTTCATCCCGCATATGTAAATAAGTGTGTTATCTTTCTGGAGGATCGGCAGCAATAGATTTTCTTCATCTTCGAGCTGGGTCTGAACATAAAACTTCGATCCGTCACTGCGTCTGGCTTCTCTGGATATGGATTTCAGATAATGAAAATTATCGTGAGTCTCGGCTATCTCTTCAAGAAAATCAGAATACAACAGGTCCGTTCTATAGGGACAGCCAAAAATCAGGGCACAGTCATTTTCATATGACTCATCTTTAAAGAGCTCTTTAATCATTCCGCGATAAGGGGCAACACCCGTTCCGGTAGCAAAAAATATGTAATTATAGGCACCGGCATTTTCCGGTAGCAAAAATCGTTTACCACTCGGTCCGGTCATTTGAACTTTATCACCCGGCTGCAGGTCTGCCAAATAATTAGATGCCACACCCAGGTAAAGCTTGTTCTCCTGCTCCTCAATCGTTCTCTTCACCGTTGTAGACACCAGGTGTTTCTTGCCGTGCTCACCAAATGTGGGTGATGATACTGAATAGAGACGCAGCTTGTGCGGACGACCGCTCTCATCTTCACCGGGAGGCAAAATACCAACCGACTGTCCCACCCGTATTCTGTTTTCAAGTTCAGTACCCGATACATCAAAAGTTATGTGCCGTACTATGTTTGGACTTGACTCCTTTGTAACGATGTAATTCTCAACCACTTCTACCTCAACAGGATCTTTCGGGGAGTAGATATTCAATTCTACTTCGGGAAGAATAAGCTCAGTCATAATAAATCTGTCGTTCTGTTTTTAATTTTATCGTGATACTTGTCACTGTAAATCATATCTGACAAACATCGTTTCTATAATAGGAGACTCACAGGTAATTAAACAACGATTATTATCTGAATGGAAACGCTTTTATCCAAAAAACCTTAACATTTACGATTTATGACAGCGGAAATTCAAGGGTTCGATCCACGAACTCAGCATTTACATCTGCAGTATGAGAGGCCATTAAAATTAAGGCCCCTCTCGATTTGGCTTCTACCAGCATCTTCTCAACCTCACCACGAGTGGAACTATCTAGTCCCCGAAGAGGCTCATCAAGTATAAGTACCTTTGGCCGTGTGATAAATGCAGCTGCTACCTGCGTTTTTTTCTTCATCCCTGTTGAATACGTCCCAATTTGTTCATTTCGGTCGTCCAGCAGTGATAGCCGGTCAAAGATATCATTTATCTCTTTTTCAGATAATTCACTCCAAAGATTACGGCTTCGCAAAACCCACTCCAGAAGCTCTACGGCCGACAGATGTACCGGAAGGCTCTCCTGATCATGCACTAATCCAACATCTTTCAGATACGCTTGCGGATTTTCGTGGATGTTCATGTTTTTATACGTGATGTACCCCGATGTAGGAAACGAGTTTACCGAGAGCAATCTTAAAAACGTTGTTTTGCCTGATCCATTCGGCCCCGTTAAACCTATAAATTCCCCCTTCCGAAAAGTCTCATTCACTGATGAAAAAACAAGTTTTCCGGCTTTAAACTGCTTGGTGATATTGTTCAGTTCAATCATGAGAGTATCAGGTTGTAGCTTTTTGATAGAAGGTTGCAATCAGCGAAATTATGGCTGCTGAAGCTATATAAAGAAGTATTATACCGCCTTGTGCAGCGTAAGAGACGTGATCAAAAATGAGCGAGTTAACCCAGATGCTGAGAGCAAGTATTAGTATCCAGCGGAATTGAATCCAGACACGGACCAGGGTCCATTGAAATGCAGATCCAAGCCAGCGGCGAAACCACGCGGGTGCATATTCATCTGACAGAGAGATGATAATGATAGCATGATGGAATATTGCAAAGAGCACCCAGGCTGATATCATTGTCTGCTCAGCCGGCCGCTGATAAGAAAGCAGCCAGATAAGAAGATGACCGATCAAAAGAACCCGGCCAGCCGGAAACTTGCGATCAAGCTGTAGTAATGTGGCCCAGACATGACTTTTAATGGCTCCTGGAACCCACCAGAGCTGCTCGACCTTAATTTTAGATTCAGCCTCTTTACCTGCAATTGTTTCCCCAAAGAATTCATTGAAAAATGCATGGGTTGAATAAAAGTCCCGGACGAGATGTTTGTAAAGCCTGATCATCAGAACGGTTGCTGCAATCAAGAATACAACAGCGGGAATCAGTTCATACAATGACCCGTAGCTGCTGTAGAACATTGCACCTACTGAAACTCCGATCATACCCATTCCGCCAACTATTACAGTATTGATGAAGCTTGGAATAGAGCCCGGGTCTATTGGGTATTTGAAATACTCCCCCACATCTGCCCTGAGCTTGCGGCCTTTTTCTGACTCCTTCCAAAATCTCGATTTTTCTCCTGAACGCGTATACAAACTTATTGAAATGCCCATCAACCCAATAAAGAAAAATGAACCTGCAGCAAAGTAGAGCAGTTTACTTCCAAGATCGGTTAAAGGTGAACTAATGTCACCGAAACAGACTGTTCCAATTACGACAACTGCACCGGATTGGACAGCGCCGGTTCGTTTCAGAATATGACGAAAAATGCCGCTGGACCCTCGGTTACCTAATTGGAGTATTACGGCGTAGGGATCGGGGAATAACAGGTACGGAGTAATAAATGCTATCAGCGCAGAGCTAAAAAAAAGCAGCATTCGCAACGATACCACACGATTAGCCAGCGTACTCGTTCCGGTCCAGACCAGAGCCGCAATGATAAGCAGAGCGTAGAGGGCAAGACGGCCCTGGATTGAATATGTGAGTATATCTTTCTTTGCGATGGCTTGTTTACTTATGAAACTTCGTGAATTAGCTGGTAAAAACTTTGTTACTCAGATTATGATCTGTAAGTGCCCTGGCGTCGTGTGATTGAATCCACATTTGGACAGTATCAGAAAACGCTTAAAATAAGACAGAACTTGCACAAATCCCTATTCAAGATTCTTATCCAAATCTAATCAGATAGGGTTCAACTTTTGTAATGTGATTTTTTTATATTGAAGCTTATAAAAAAGCGGTTCCAATCAACAATTGAAATCAAAAATTTGTATGAAATTTTACGTTTGTATCAAGCAAGTACCCGATGTAAATGCGCCCCTTCAAATTAAGGACGGACAACTTGTCCAGGATGCCGACAGAAGCATCCTCAATGCATATGATGCATCAGCCGTTGAAGAGGCACTGGTGCTGAAAGAGACGCACGGAGCCGAGGTTGAGGTGGTACTCGCCGGCCCTGAAAAAGCAAAGGAAACCATTCGAAAAGCACTTGCTATGGGTGCCGACAAAGGAACGCATATCCTTACGGACGAAAATTCAAATCATGATTCATTCACATATGCGAACATCCTGGCGGCATTTTTTAAAGATAAAGAGTATGACTTTATCTCTTGCGGAAAACAATCTCAGGACACGGACTCCGGCCTGACCGGAAGCATGCTTGCACAGCTATTGAATCTGCCTTACGTAACAAATGCTGTTGCGCTTTCATATGAGGATGGCAAACTGCGTATCAAGCGACAGGGAGATGTTGGGCAGGAAATAATCGACCTCCCCTCTCCCGGACTGATCACCTGTTCCAACGATATGAATGATCCCAGAATACCGAGCCTAAAAGGTATTATGCAATCAAAACGCAAACCTGTGGACACCATCAGCGCTGATGATCTCGATTCTGAAAATGATCTATCGCCCAAAACAAAAATTCTTGGCTATGAAGAGAAACCGGGACGTGAGCCCGGTCAAAAGTTTGATGGTGAACCAGATGAAGTAGCCAAAAAGGTTGCTCAGCTTCTCGACTCAGAAGAAAATCTTATCTGACATCCTTTACTTGATGATTTACAACCCAGAGGCACTACCCATTTTTGAAACTTTTTAAGAATTATACAGACTTATGAGTACACTCTTAACCTATATCAGTGTAAAAGACGGAAAAATCAAGCGGTCATCACTCGAAGTACTATCACGATGTGTTGAACTTGCCGGTGAACACGGTCATGACGCTGCTGCTATTGTTATTGATTCAGACGCGTCATCATATACTGACCAGCTAATGAATTACGGCGCCGGCACAATTTACACTATCGAAGATCCGATATTCAAAAATCACCTGAACACACCGTTGATCCGTGCGCTATCCCTGGCAATGGAAAAGATTGAGCCTTCTGTGCTTGCCATGGCCTCTACCGAGGGATCCAAAGATATTTTAGGCGCACTGGCTGCCAACCAGGATGCAGCCTCCCTGGCTGATATGTCAGAATTTGAACTCACTGAAAATGGAGTTAAAGGCAAGCGCCCGGTGATGGCTGCGAAGATAATCGCAAAGGTTGAAGCGGAAGAATACCCGGTCATTCTTACAGTAAGGGCCGGTTCTTACGATGTGAATGAAGTGGAGGGTGATACATCCGTCGAATCTATTGACTTCTCTTTCTCTGATGATGAGCTCCAAACCACGTTGAAAGAAATTCTGAGTGCTTCAGGCGATAAGATTGACCTTTCAGAGGCGGAAGCCGTTGTTTCTGCCGGACGGGGAGTAAAAGATGAGGAAGCACGGAATATGGTTTCTGAACTTGCATCCCTTCTTAACGCAGGTATTGGCGCCTCACGCGCCCTTACAGAAGCCGGCGATTACGATCCGAGCCTTCAAATTGGCCAAACAGGAAAAGTGGTTGCGCCTCAGCTTTATATCGCGATCGGTATCTCAGGAGCTATTCAGCATGTTGCCGGAATGGCTAACTCAAAAGTAATAGTGGCCATCAACAAAGATCCAGATGCTCCCATTTTTGATATTGCTGATTACGGAATTGTAGGTGATCTCTATAAAGTACTGCCTCCATTTATTGAAGAAATCAAAAAATTAAAGAATTAGTCTTTAGATATGAGACTTGAGACTATAGATCTGAGTTACAAACAATCTCATCATTTATACATTTCTCGTTCTCTCTACTCAAGACTCATCACTAGACAACGTATATCCTATGGATGAAAAGTTTGACTGTATTATTGTAGGTGCAGGCGTAGCAGGACTTGCTGCAGCCATGACTCTTGCCCGCAACAACATGAAGTTTCTGCTCATCGAAAAGGGCGAATTTCCCGGCTCAAAAAATGTTTCCGGCGGTGTTCTTTGGGGCACCGACCTTGCGAAGCTGGTTCCCAATTACTGGGAAGAAGATGGCGGCTGGGATCGGTTTATCAACCACCGCAGGCTGACTTTTATGGATGATCAGTCAACATTTTCAGTTGATTTCAAATCATCGCATTTTAATGAGCCACCCTATGCGGGTGTGGTTGTGTTACGTTCAAAGTTTGACCGCTGGCTGGCCGATAAAGTCCAGGAGGCGATTGATGAAAGTGATTTTGCGATGGACTCCTTTATTGCACCTAATATTCTCGTAGAAGAGGTTCTTCAGGAAGATGGGAAAGTTGTTGGTATCAGAACGGGTGACGAGAAGTTCTATGCTGACTCAGTTATTCTTGCTGAAGGTGTAAACAACCTGCTCACGCGACAAGTGGGGCTTCAGGATAAATATGTACCGGCAGATCACATGCTCACCGGCATCAAAGAAATTATTCGGTTTGATCAGTCTGTGCTTGAAGACCGTTTTCAATTAAACGGCAAAAGCGGAATGAGCAATGAATTTGTTGGTTATGCAACCGAAGGCGTGGAAGGAGGCGGGTTTCTTTACACAAATAAAGACACCATTTCTCTTGGCCTTGTTCTTAGCATAAAAGATATGCGCGAAAAAGGAAAAAGCCCGCATGACATACTCAATGAATTCAAAAAACACCCGGTTATTGCAGACACAATTAAGGGTGGCGAAATTGTTGAGTATTCTGCACATGTGGTATCTTCCGGTGATAAACGGGTTGCCCCAGAAAAACTTTACAAGTCAGGACTTTTGGTTTGCGGAGAAGCAGCCAACCTATTGATGAACGCTGGAAAAGCAATTCAGGGTATGGATTACGCTATGCGATCGGGGATTCTGGCTGCTGAATCTATAACGAAAGCAAAAGAAAATGAGGACTTCAGCGAAGCATCTATGAAATCATACCAGAATTTGCTTGAAGACAGCTATATCATGAAAGACATCAATAATTTTCAGGACGCCGTACAGCTGCTCCACGATCCTGTAATGACCCAGAAGATGCCGAACCTTATTTGTGATTTTGGTCGTAATTTCTTCAGCATCAAAAATGAACCCACAAAAAAAGCACGCGAAATGTTACGCGACTCCGTTAAAAAACATGCCTCTTACTGGGATCTCATAAAAGTGGGTGCTAAAGGAGCTAAAGCGTTGTAGTGAGACGTGAGACTTAGGAGTGAAAAGGCAAAAGTGAAAAGTGAAAGAATCGAATTAAATTTTTTATAGAACTGAATTTTTTAAGTGAAGACCCGAAGATAAATTCACGTATTAACACATTCTCAAGACTCAAGACTATCACCTCCTTTTCACTTTTCACTGCAATAAAGACATTTAGTTTAATGAATAACAATCAGACAGCAGACATATGAAACTTTTATCTCTTCAGGAACGGCTTGGTCTTGTATCATACAGAAATCAGTCGAAGTCAGAAATTAAGCCCCATATAATGGTAGATACCGACGTGTGTAATTCTACCTGTCCGCACCATTGCACCACGTATGTATGTCCCGCTAACTGCTACACGAAAGATGAAAACGGTAAGGTACATTTTCAGGTCGAAGATTGTATTGAATGCGGAACATGCATGTATGCCTGCGATCAGGGGGCAGTAAGCTGGAATTTTCCTGATCCTGAAATTGGACGGGGCGTAACGTGGAATTATGGATAATGATCTGAAATTCTTTTAAAAATCACTTCTCATAAAAAAAGCTCTCATCGCAAAATGAGAGCTTTTTTTTACTTTATTTTTTAACAGTTGTTTAATTAACGAATAGTTCGATTCTCGATCCGTTCATTTCAACATTAACTGTTGTGGTAACAGAACCCATGTTTGATTCTACCATAACTTCTTGTGAACCTGTTGGAGCACCAACAATGGTAAATACCCCATTTTCATTTGTGGTTGCTGTCAGCTCACCATCTTCCATCATTACAGTTGCATTTGAGACTCTTTCGTAAGTGTCTTCAACCATCACAACACCCGTTACAGCTGTTCGGTCTTCAGATGCCATTGGTCCGGATGGGCCGCACGCGACACCCACAAACATTAAAAATATAGCAGCAATCGAGAGTAGTTTTACTTTACGCATGATAAAATGGTATTTGGTTTATGGTTAATTAAGAATACATATATGAAAATACAGCTGAGAATGTTCCATTACCAACCATTTTTTTGAAATCTTCTTAAATAGCTGGTGCAGCTGAGGATCAACCCTATCGTAATTACCCGTAAGTTAATCCATTCCGCCTTTGAAGCTGCTTCTTTCTTTAGTTATAGTTTGATGCTGTTCATCAATTATTTTTAACAAAAGATATAAATGAAAACTCAATGCAATTCGTTAAATTATGGAAGCGTTTCCAATTTAAAATTTAATGATTGTATTATGAGTTTAGATGTACTTGAACAAGTTTCAAACCTATCGTTTGATCTCTCTGAAGATCAGGCTATGATCCGCGATAGCGTTCGCGATTTTGCAGAGCGACACATTGCCCCCGATGTTATAAGCAGAGACACAAATAAAGAGTTTCCTCACGATCTTATTAAAATGCTGGCCGATCAGGGCCTCCTCGGAATTTATCATGAGGAACAATACGGTGGCGCTGGTTTTGATACAGTAAGCTTTTGCCTTGCAATAGAAGAAATCGCACGATGGGATGCATCACTTGCCCTCACAGTTGCTTCTCATACCTCATTGGGTAGCGGTCATATTGCACATGCAGGCACTCATCAACAAAAAAAGAAGTACCTCACCCCCCTGGCCAAAGGCGAAAAACTTGCAGCCTGGTGCCTTACCGAACCCGGATCTGGCAGCGATGCTTCAGGAATGAAAACGACAGCCGTTAAGGATGGCGATAGCTGGGTTATTAACGGTTCCAAAATATTTATCACCCAGGGAACTGTAGGTGATATTTACGTGGTGCTCGCAAAAACTGATCCAACGCTTGGTACAAAAGGTATTAGCGCATTTATCGTCGAGCGGACACTGGACGGTGTGAAACCCGGCGAACCTATGCATAAGCTCGGGATGAATTCATCCGATACCTCTGAAGTCGTTTTCGAAGACGTTCGCATACCGGAAGAGAATTTACTCGGTGATCTGGGCAAAGGTTTTGTTGATACTATGGAAGTGCTCGACGGCGGCAGAATCGGGATTGGCGCACTTTCCGTTGGCATCGCCCGGGGAGCTCTCGAAGAATCCATGAAATATGCGAAAGAACGAAAACAGTTTGGAAGCTCCATTGGAGATTTTCAGGCCATTGAACATAAAATGGTAAACATGGCTACAGAGATTGATGCTGCACGCCTTCTTGTTCACCGCGCTGCCTGGTCTAAGGATAATGACAAACCGTTTACGAAGGAAGCGTCCATGGCGAAACTATTTTCATCAGAAATGGCTGAGCGAGCTGCACTTGAAGCCGTTCAGATACATGGCGGATATGGCTACACAAAAGAGTATCACGTAGAGCGATTTTTGCGCGATGTTAAGCTGATGACGATAGGCGAAGGCACATCAGAAATTCAGAGACTCATCCTTGCACGCCAGCTTAAAGATGAGATGGGTTATAATTCCTGATTAATTATTTAATTTGTGACATATCATCAAACCAGCCGGTCATATAACCGGCTGGTTTTTTTATGGATTGATAATCTCATCTTCTCTTCAATATACATCTCATAGGCTTTTAAAACCTGAGTTCGATTCATAATATGTTAATTGAGGCGTTTAAAAGGGCGTTTGTTAAGATATTTCATTCTCGATACCGTCATGCCGGACCCCGATCCGGCATCTCCTGCCTTTGTAACGATGGGAGATACCGCATCTCCCGAGGGGATCCCGTTGGGGGAGCGCGGGATGACGCCCTTTTTGGACAACCCAATGTATTTCTTTGATATTTTAGAATCGAACTCAGGTTTTAAAGGCCATATTTAGCCTGTCTTCAGCTTTTCTTCAGAAACGGAATTTATATTTTACTTCATATGAAACTTCTGATCGTTGAAGACAACCTGGATTTACTGGAAAATATGACGACCTACCTCGAACGGGAAGGTCATATTTGTGAAGCGGCCGAAGACTACCGTCAGGGTTTTGACAAAATCATGTCTCACAGTTATGATGTGGTTTTGATTGACATCATGATTCCCAAAGGCAACGGGCTCGATCTACTCAAAGAATTGAAGTCGGTAAAGCCGCAAACCGGCAGTATCATCATCTCAGCAAAGAATTCTCTCGACGATAAAGTCAATGGCCTGGAACTAGGCGCGGACGACTATATCACCAAACCCTTCCAGCTGCCCGAACTTCAGGCCCGAATTAAGGCGGTCACGAGGCGAAATCAACATGAGGGAAACCAGATTATCGAGGTTCACGAACTTTCGATTCATACTAATACGAGGGAAGTCAAAGTTGATGACCAAACAGTTGATCTTACCCCAAAAGAGTATGACCTGCTCCTTTATTTTGCGTCAAACAAAAACTTCGTACTCTCCAAGCAGACCATTGCGGAGCATCTTTGGGGTGATTATGTAGACCATCTTGAGAATCTTGATTTCGTGTACCAGCATATCAAAAATCTAAGAAAAAAACTGGTCGCTGCCGGGGCAAATGACTACATCGAAAGTATATACAGCATTGGATATAAGTTTAAAGTCTGAATTATTCTATGAAGCTAATTACCAAGTTTATTCTCATCTACTTAACGGTTACCGTTTTTGTTCTGGGCATTGGCGGAGTGATATCTTATTACATAATTCAGGATGAGGTTGATAAAGAGCTGCAGTGGGAATTTCTCGAGCGGATTGATCGTGTAACATATCTTTTAGAACAGGGCAGGAGATTCAACCCGCGCCGCAATATCGAAGGTGACCGTAACCTGATCATACAGGAACTCGACTATCCCGTAGAAGACCGTGTAGAAGTAACCGACACGCTGATCTGGCATAATCGCCTCGAGCAAAACGAGCAGAATGTAAAAGTATCGGCCTACCGCAACATCAACGGCTCACCCTATTTTATTTCGACCTATGGGGCTATGATTGAATCAGACGACATCCGTGAAGCTGTAGTAAAAACCCTTCTTTGGATTATCGGGCTGCAAATTGTTGGTGCCCTTGGGATTGGCTATTTCATTTCAGGACGTCTTTTCAAACCTTTCAGGAAAACACTCGACAGAATACGCAACTTTGACCTTCATCAAAAAGAAATTCTGCCCGCCGAAGAGACGAGCGTAGCGGAGTTTACCGATCTGAACCGGTTCATTGAACAGATGACGCGAAAGGCTGTTTCTGATTATAAAAATCTGAAAGAATTTTCCGAAAACGCTTCTCATGAACTACAGACCCCACTTGCAATCGCGAAAGGTAAACTCGAGCTTTTAACGGAAAGTAATCTAACGGAAGAACAGTATCGGTATGTGGAATCGCTCGAAAGATCCATCAAGAAACTATCGCGGCTGAGTGAGTCGCTTTCAATACTCACAAAAATTGAAAATTATGAATTTATTAATGATCAAACCGCGGATCTCAGTAAACTAATAACAGAGAGTATTGAGGAATTCAGGGAGTTTATAATTTTTAACAAAATTGAAATCGAGACTGATATTCAGGAGAATGTAAGCGTACAAATGCATCCCGCTCTTACAGAGATTATGTGGACCAATCTCTTCCAGAACGCAATCAAGCATAACATCCCTGATGGTACCATCAAGGTTATTTTAAACCCAAATGAGCTCATAATTTCCAATACAGGAAAACCTTTATCCGTGAACCCCGATCAATTATTCGAACGGTTTCGGAAAGACGACCAAAACTCTTCATCTATCGGGCTTGGGTTATCAATCGTTGAACGAATTGCACATCAAAATCAATTTAATATCGATTACACAAGCAAAAATGAATGGCATACGATACGGATTGAATTAAATCCTGTAAAACCCGTATGATCTTCAATTTTGCTACAAAGTTCATACAAATTTGAAGCAGTATGTATGTTTAGTTTGTAATCATTAATTGATTAACCCCGACTTTTTTACACCACATTCGAAATGAAAATATTTTCAAAGACGGTGCTTTATCTATCACTTTTATTCTCTTTATCAGCCCAAACCTTATTAGCCCAAAATTTGGCTGAGTTAACCGGTACGGTCTTAAACGAGGTAGGAGATCCCATTCCAAATGCAAGCGTAGCACTTACAAACCCGGAAGATGAATCCATTCTTACCGGCACAGCTACCAATCCCGCCGGTGAATTCAGTATTACATTTGATCCCGGTACATACAGACTTCTCATCTCATACATCTCCTACAGCGATTTTACCCGTGAAATTGTCCTGGGGCAAGGTGAAGCCCGTAATCTTGGAGACATCGAGTTAACGCCGGAAGATGCGCAGCTTGATGAGGTAGTAGTAGAAGGCGAACGTTCGTATATGGAAATGAACTTCGACAGCCGAAGTTTCAGTGTTGGCAAAGATATCACAAGTCTCGGTGGAAACGCTCTGGATGTACTTGATAACGTACCGTCTATATCAACTGATTTCGAAGGAAATGTAAGCCTCCGGGGCAACGACGGAGTTCAGATTTTGATCAATGGACGGCCTTCAAACCTGGTTCGTGGCGGAACAGACGGCCTCGGAAGTATTCCCGCCAGCATGATCGATGAGATAGAAATTATCACAAATCCTTCAGCACGTTATGAAGCGCAGGGAACCGGTGGTATTATCAACATCAAACTGGTAGACAACGCCGATCTTGGCTTTAATGGCAGTATACAGTCTAATGCCGGCTACCCGCAAGATTATGGTACCGGAGTAAACTTGAATTATAATGATGGAAATATAAACTGGTTTCTGAATTTGGACCTGGAGTATGAAAGCGAACCTGAATCAGGTTTTTCGTTTCAAAGCTTTAGTGATGACACCACATATGCATNCAGCGAAACGAATGACGTAACGGAAAGCGAAAGAGAAGGCGATATCGATTTCGGAGCTGACTTTTATCTTCCACGCCAACAGATACTAACCTTCTCCTCTCGAATTAGTTTGGAAAGAGGTGAAGAAGACGGGGATCTTTTTTATACCGACTACCTGCCAGATAGCCCGGGCGTATACCAGCAGGCATTCGACAGCTGGAATATTATGCGACAGGCCAATCGAAATAATCTTGAGGAAGCGCGCGAGACAGATTATGATTTTAACCTGCAGTACGAAGCTGATCTCGAAGGCCCGGATCATTTATTCACGGCTGAAGCAGATTTTGAGTTTGGGTCCGAAGACGACAACACTCTTTTATCTGAAAACCTGGAAGAGGGAACATCCGATTTCAGGAATCAGCGCACCTTTTCAGATGAATCATTTAGAGAGTTCCGGTTTGATACTGATTATGAGCGGGGCTTGGGCAAAAATGGCCGGTTTGAGGCAGGTATGCGCCTCAACTTTGACTGGCTTGATAACGACTATCAGGCTCAGGAATTGATTAACGGCACATGGCAAACACCACAGGATGGTATCGGGCAAGCTGAAAACTTCACCTTTTTTGAAAATGTAAATGCACTCTACTCTATTTACTCAGGTAAAGTTGGCGCCTTTACTTACCAAATGGGACTCAGACTTGAAAATACGCGTATTCAAACAGAACTAGACCAAACCGGCGAGGGAAGTGATCAAAATTATCTGAACCTTTTTCCAAGCACGTTTCTGTCTTACACAATCAACCAGCAAAATTCCATGCAGGTTAGTTACAGCCGAAGAATTTCCCGGCCATGGTCTCGATTCTTGCTTCCATTCACTGAAATCGATGACTCGAGAAACCGATCGGTGGGGAATCCTAACCTGAAACCTGAGTTTGGTAATTCATTTGAACTTGGTTATCTCAGACAGTGGGAGAGCGGTTCCGTCTTATCAAGCGTTTATTATCGTTATAGAACCGGTGTAATTGAGCGGATATCAACTATTGATGCAAACGGTCTTACAACCCGGCGCCCCATTAATCTGGCTACTGAAGACTCCTGGGGTATTGAGTTTTCTGCTGATCAGGATCTCTTAGAAAATCTGTCACTCTCAGGCAGCTTTAACCTCTATCAATCCAATAGTGAAGGCGAGTATGAAGGCGTTGACTATACAAGCGAGGCAGAATCTTTTACCAGCCGTATGCGATTGCGCTGGAGAATTTCAGAATCGTGGAATTTCCAATCCAATGTGTTTTACCGCGGTGCCAGACAAACCACTCAGGGACAGGAAGCGGGCGATGCTTACGTCGGTGCAGGAATATCACGTGAATTATTGGATGGCAAGGCAACGATATCGTTAAATGCGCGAGATATTTTCAACTCCCGGCAGAGTGATAGAGAAATTATTAACCCGAACTCTTACACAAATAACCAGTATAGCTGGTCTTCGAGATCATTTCGTTTGAACTTTCGTTATAACTTCAGTACGCGTTAAAAAAGTAAACTTTATTTTCCCCATAAGGCGTAAAAAGCTTCTAATTGATTGCCGCAGTTGCAGAAAGCATGATCAAAAAAAGTGTAATAACTTTATTGATCTTTGAATGATTCACCTGTGGCGACTGTTTCACGTTTGAGAAAGGCATTAACCTGCCACATCCGGCTTGCTCTCCATTTGCTTAAACTAGTAATTCCGGGTTTGGGATCATTCGACTTGCAGTACCGATCATGATGAAGTTGACTAAAAAAGAAGCGATCGAGCTCATATCGTCCATAGTAGACAATGAGGCGTCTGAGGACGAAAAAGTAGCTTTTTTTAAATATATCCAGAAGGATTCTGCGGTTAAAAAGAAATATGAAAGTCTTCTTTTTATAAAACAGCTCCTCAAAACCAAGTATTCCCGGGAACAGGCACCGAAACATCTTAAAGAAAAGATTTCCGGAATTATCGATGATATGCAGTGGGAAAAAGAGCAACAGTCAAAAGTGGACAATAGCTCATCCTACCTGAGATCTGAAAAAACATTTGAAGAAAATGGTTATAAAGAATCATCTGGCAATCGGACCAACCCGATCTTTAAACTTTTAAAACCAGCCCGATACCTGGTTGCAGCATCAGTATTATTTATTTTTTCTCTTCTCACAATTGAGTTTCTGGATCATATGTCGAGTGACAGGGTCTTTGTGCGCAACAGCGTTGAATATACGGCGCTGTCTCATTTCAGAACGGGGTCTCATATAGAAGCATCCCTTGCCTCCTTCAAACCTGAATCAATGGAGCATGCATCACAGCTCTTGCAAGAGAAGATGGCTTATTCACCACGCATGCCCAAGATCGAAGGTGCGAGTCTGCGATCAATTGTCCAGACGACATTTGCTCAGGGCCATGAAGTGCCGGTTCTTGATTTTTATCAGGCGGGGATTGATGAAGCCATACATATTTTTGCCTTCAAAGTTGGTGAATTTGACGATCCGCGTATGATGAATCGCGATCCTGAAGCAGTTGAGAAATGCAAGACCTATGATGATTACCACATCAAAAATATTAACGGCAAACATATAGTCTCATGGAAATGGGGTGAATACTGGTACACAGCCGTTTCAAATCATAATGGAAATGATTTGGTAGCACTCCTCGAACCTACAGGAACTATTCCGGGCCAGGAGTCAGACGGATCAGGATCAGAATGGTAGTCGGTTCATAAACACGACGTATCACATCTAACTCTTTTTTAAAACCAAACTTGAGAGTACACTGGTAAGCGTAAGCATGCACTGAACAAATTTGGATCAGTGAAAAGAAGAGATCTCATCAAGTTGTTTTTTGCTAATATCCGGAACAATTGCCCCATCAGCCGGATATCCCGTCACTACAAGAAGATACGGCCTTTCATTTGACGGACGGTCCAGAATCTCATTCAGAAACTTCATAGGGCTTGGCGTGTGCGTCAGCGTTGCGAGACCTGCATGGTGAAGCGCTGTAATAAGCATGCCGCACGCAATGCCAACAGACTCCTTTACATAGTAGTGTTTAATTTTATTCCCGTCACTGTCAAATCCGTAACTTTGTGCGAATACCGCTATTAGATAAGGCGCCGTTTCAAGAAACGGTTTATTTTCATCCGTACCCAGAGGTGCCAGTTTATCCAGCCACTCATCTGGAGCTCTCTCCTTATAAAAAGCACGCTCCTCCTCTTCTGCTGCTTCACGAATTTTCTTTTTGATGTCACTGCTTTGAGCTACAGCAAAGTGCCACGGCTGCAGGTTTGCTCCGTTTGGAGCTGTACCGGCTGCTTTCAGGGCGTTTTCAATTATTTCAGCCGGAACGGGCCGGGATGAAAAATCGCGAACGGACCGGCGTCTTTTAATCTGTTTATAAAACTCTTGTGACCGGGATACCATCGTCTCTTCCGGAAATTCCCGGTAAAACTCTGAAAGGGAAACAAAGCCCTCTTTCTTTGGAGTGGACATTTCATCGTCAGATTGATTCTTTTTCATGCCCTGAATGTACTATTTATCAATAAGAATCTGAAGAAATGAGATGTTCATTGCATCAGCAACTTAAATTTTTGCTGCTGACAACTTTCTGAGGCACCTTAATTATTCTGACCAAACGCCTATTTCGTTTCCACCGGGTTCGATGAAATGAAAGCGCCGTCCGCCCGGGAATTCAAATATATCCTTCGTGATCGTGCATCCTTCTTCCATTACGCCAGCTAATGTGGCTTCCAGATTCTCACTATAAAGCACTACCAATACTGATGATGGCGGCCGATCAGGCTGACTCCCCGACGAATAGAATCCGCCATTAACTCCAGCTTCCGAAAAAGAGGTATAGTCATCGCCGTAGTCGGTAAAGGACCAGCCAAAAACCTTACTGAAAAATATTTTAGACTCACTGATTTTTATGGTCGGAAACTCAATATAGCTGATGTTGTGATGGTCGCTCATAAAAGGGTTTATTGAAGGGTTAGCAGGTGAAGGATGCCGTTTACTAAGACAATTTTTTCCTTAAAATTTGTTCTTCATAATAGTGAAGCATGAATTAAAAATATATAGAAAATAATTTACCGGTTCGGAAAGCTAAACATTTTTTCTTCCTCAAGACCCCTTTGAATCAATTCGCTCACGGTCACAAATCTATATCCCTGCCGCTGAAGGTTTTCGATAATCATTGGCACGGCAAGGCGGCTCTCCTCTCTGGATGGATACATGACATGTAAAAGTATAATTGACCCCGGGGTGACATTCTCTTCGATATGTCCCGCGATAGCTTCGGCACTACTCCCCACATCCGCAAATAACTCTGGTTCTATATCCCATATAACGCTGGTCTGCTCCATATTTTTTAGTATTACGGGCAGCATAAACAGCTTTTTTCCATATGGTGGGCGAAAATAGATCTCCCCATCAAACCCCGCCTGCCGGATAGCATAGTTAGTCCTTTCAATTTCATTTCTGATAAATTCAGGCCTTTTCAAAATCATTTGTGAATGAGAAAACGAATGGTTTCCCACCTGATGTCCGGCTTTTATAATTTTTTCAGCCTCTGCCCTGTTCGATTCTATTTCTCTTCCGGTCAGAAAAAAAGTAGCTGGGATAGCGTATCTATTCAGGACGTTTAGCACTTCATCCGTATAGCCGGGTGTCGGTCCGTCATCAAATGTAAGTGCAACCAGAGAATCAGATAATTCCACACGAGAAATAAGCTCACCCGTAACCTGGAATGTACGCGAATTGCTAAGCTTCCAAAGCCCGAACAATATGGCAGACAAAATCAGTATTGTAAAAAGTAATTTTCTCATTGGTCAGTCAATAAGTCACGGCCTGAAACACATTATTTACAGATCATATATTAATTAAAGCATATTTCAAATATAAAGCTATTGTTCCCATNCGGCCCGGTAATTAANATTTGATCTGCGGGATGTCTTCCGCTTCGCGGATTTTGTTGGATGGATTCTCTGCCTCGGACCGGAAATGAATTTCATATTAAACGAGGTGGATTGGATTGGTTTGATTTGACCTAATCAAATCTAATCTGAGCAGTTGCTCTGCAGAGCCCTATTTCCCGGAAATCGAGCGGACAGATTTTTGTAGAGCAACAGCAAGCAGGCCGGCAGGCACAGCTACAATGCTTAATCCGATCATTAGAATAAAAAAGGTAAAAATTTTCCCGCCTAAGGTAATGGGGACAATATCTCCGTAGCCAACGGTAGTAAGAGTGGCTACCGCCCACCAGAGACTGTGAAATATAGATTTAAACGCCTCAGGCTGTGCAACATGCTCAAAATAGTAGATACCTACAGCGGATAGATAAATAAGAAAGAATGTTGCACCAAAAAACACCACCAGCTCTTCTTTGATGCTTTTGAAAGCAATTCCGAATCTTTCAACTGCCCGAATGTATCGAGCCATTTTGAAGATGCGGAAGACTCTTAGAAGCCTGACAATTCGTATAGCCCTTAAATCGACCGTAAAAGTTATGTAAAATGGCAGAATGGCCATCAAGTCAATGATGCCGTAAAAACTAAAGATATACTTGAGCTTGCTGTCTGCCACAAGAATTCTCAGCAGATACTCAACCGTGAACACTGCAACAACCACCAGCTGGGAGATATGCAGAAACTGCTGTGATGTCTCGCCAAGGCCAGGAAGCGTTGAAATTGAAAATGTGATCAGTGAGTAGACAATCAGAATCTGAATTGTCAGATCGAATGCTCTGCCCGTTTTGGTGTCGGTTCCCTCTATAATCTGCTTGAGTGTCATTGGCGTGAAGAGTGCGTTTGACGAATCATTTGTTCTAAAGGTAAGATATCACAAAAAAGCGTATTCCGTGCCGGTCATTAATATTTTGCCGGCAGAATCAGCATCGTGACGTATGTGCCATATCATCCATCATTCAAATAAATATTCGCAGAAACTGATTGCTTCAATTATCAACCAATCGGTCCGCCTACTCATCTTCCTGCCAGACCACCAACATTGAAGTTCAGCAAAAAGTGTAAACCGGTCAGCACGAAACGCTGGTTAAGTGGGCGAATCTACGGGGCGAAGATCTCCTGTAGCACCCCAAGCACTTTTTCTTCGGCTGCTTTACTAATTGAACCAAGATTTTTGATCAAACGGCCTTTATCTACGGTACGAATTTGATCTAATACGATCTGCCCCTTTTTGCCTTGAAACGTGGTTGTGACGCGTGTTGGATAATTTTTGATTGTGGAAGTCATCGGTGCGATGATTACGGTTCTGATATGTTTATTCATTTCATCAGGTGAAATAATTAAACAGGGACGTGTTTTTCTGATTTCAGAACCTTTTGTCGGATCAAGCGAAATCAGATGAACTTCAAACCTTTGGACAGGATTTCTTTCTACCATGTCCACTCAGCTTCATCCCAGCCGGATGGTTTTTCTATTTCTTCTTGATCCAATAGGGCATCATCACCTTGTTCAGCCATTTTTTCGAAGGACGCCTCCCAATCCTTTCGGGTTGTTTCTGCAGAGCGAAGAACAATTTCATTGTCTCTAAGAATCATCTCAATTTCTCCGGTAATTCCACTTTCTTCAATCAGAGGCTTTGGAATTCGAACTCCCTGGGAATTTCCAATACGAATTATTTTTGTTTTCATGGCTTCGATGTTGTGAAAATTAACACTCAAATATAATTACAATGTACTTACATTTCAACGAAAGGAGATAAGTTTTATTGAGCCACTTAACATGTATTTATTCGACATATAAGAATCATTTTGCCCTATAGTTTTCCAGTATTCTTTTAATTCAACCCTTTAAACGGGCCCAAAGTCATGGCAATAGTGGTTCCAAAAGTCTGCTGAAATCTATCGTTACGGTGCTCATGCGCCTCTTGTCTCATCTCGTCTGCCGGTCGGTTTTTTGTGGCCGGATCGTATTCTGCACTTTTCATCCCGGTTGATAAGAGGCGGTTAGTGAGACATTTATGTAATGTATTCTTGATATCAAAAAAGCCCGCCGAACTCTTCGTCCGGCGGGCTGAAATGTAATCGATACTGATTGTTTACATCCGGGCTGGGCCGGGTGGGGTTTATGTGATTGCGGACGTGGCGCCGTGTGAAGAGAACACCCCTCACACCGTCATCTAAACGATGATGGTGATCTCCCCTCAAGGGGAGATCTTTTACACCCCCTCCCTCCGCAAGTGGATTCTCCCCTTCCCGAAAAATGAACTCGGGACCAGAAAAACACTGGCAAGGGGAGATTTTTTCACATTCATTCGAGGCCTCAAACACTCATCCGATGACTGGAAGTCAGCGGATGAGGATCCTGTGCCCTGTACCTTGTACCTTGCCCTACGAGCATCCCGTCGTAGATCCACAGGTAATGCACTTCTGGCATGTACCGTTACGGATCATTGTCATGCTTCCGCACTCGGGGCAGGAGTCGCCGGTGTAGCCGAGCTGCTTGGCCCGGTCATAATCACTTTGAGGCTTTTCTTCACCGGCCATCATTTTTTTTCCGCCGGTGCCAGTTGCCGATGCGACAGGCTCAACCGGTGCCGTCTGCTGTTCAGGTGCAGCCGTTGTACTCGCCGATGTTGAACCAGAACCGCCCACCATATCGTCATCCTCAGACGGACGCAGTGTACGTTTCATAATCTCATCTGACGGTACGTGCGCCAGGTCTTCACGGCCCAGATAGGTAACTGCAAGCTCACGGAAAATGTAATCAATCACAGATGTGCTCATTTTCACGTGCGGACTCCCGTTCACCATGCCGCTTGGCTCAAACTTGGTGAATACAAAAGCATCCACAAACTCTTCAAGCGGTACGCCGTGCTGCAGGCCAAGTGAAATGGCAATCGCAAAGCAGTTCATCAGGCTTCGGAATGCCGCTCCCTCACGGTGCATATCAACAAAGATTTCGCCGATCTGCCCGTTGTCATATTCCCCGGTTCGCAGGTAAACGCTTTGCCCGCCAATTTTCACCTTCTGAGTATAGCCCGATCGCCGGTAAGGCAGTCGCTGACGATTGGCCACGTACTTGTGAATAATCTTTTCAGCGGCTTTTACCACGGTATTTTGTGCAGCTTCGGTATCTTCATCCTCATCTTCCAGCTCCTCAAGCACGTCGCTCATTGAGTTCAGCGGCTGACTCAGTTTCGAGCCGTCACGATAAAGCGCGTTGGCTTTCAGCATCTTCTCCCATGACTCCATATAGGCGTCTTTCATCTCCTCGATGGTTGCCTCGTTGGGCAGGTTAATCGTTTTGGAGATAGCGCCGGAGATAAACGGCTGGGCTGCAGCCATCATGTTGATGTGTCCGGAAGCAGAGATGTAACGTGTTCCGGTTCGTCCACACTTGTTAGCACAGTCGAATACCGCAAAGTCTTCATCCTTCAGGTAAGGTGCGCCTTCCACGGTCATCGTACCACATACATAGTCATTGGCTTCCTGGATCTGCTCACGGCTGAATCCAAGGTGACGCAGCATGTCGAAGTTCATATCGTTCAGCTGCTGTTCTGTAATCTCGAGTACATCCTTGCAGAAATCTTCGCCGAGTGTCCATTGATTGAATGCAAATTTGATATCAAAACTGCTTGGCAGTGCTTTATTAACCGCCTCAATCTTATCATTGGTAAAGCCCATCTCTTTCAGGCTGTCGGGATTGATGTGCGGGCAGCCTTCCAGTGTTCCGTGACCTTTGGCAAAATCGATAATCTCTTTGATCTCACGCTTTTCATAGCCGAGATTCTTAAGTGCCAGGGGCACGCTTTGGTTAATAATCTTGAAGTAACCGCCGCCCGCCAATTTCTTAAACTTCACCAGGGCAAAATCCGGCTCAATCCCGGTTGTGTCGCAATCCATTACCAAACCGATGGTTCCGGTGGGTGCAATCACGGTGACCTGAGCATTTCGGTAGCCGTGCTTTTTGCCCAGCTCCACTGCTTCATTTGAGTTCTCCCGTGCTGCTTTCAGCAGATATGCAGGGCACACGTCCGGGTCTATTGCTGTCGGCGTTATGGTGAGCCCTTCGTACTCTTTTTCAGGGACATTAAAGGCGGCGCGCCGGTGATTTCTCAGCACTCGTAACATATGCTCTTTATTGGCATCATATCTCTCGAATGTGCCGAGCTCTTTCGCCATCTCAGCACTCGTAGCATACGACTTCATGTGCATCATCGCTGTAATAGATCCGGCAATGGCACTTCCCTTATCACTATCGTATGGAGCACCCTGCACCATCAGTGCAGCACCTAGGTTGGCATATCCCAGACCCAGTGTTCTGAATTTATAAGACAGCTCAGCAATTTCTTTTGAAGGGAACTGCGCCATCAGCACTGAAATTTCCAGCACAACGGTCCATAGACGCGAAGCGTGATTGATAGACTTCACATCAAACTTCGTGCAGTCCTCATCCTTGAAATATTTCATCAGGTTGAGCGATGCCAGGTTGCAGGCGGTGTTATCGAGGAACATGTACTCCGAGCAGGGATTACTTGCCTTGATTGGCCCGTCTTCAGGACATGTATGCCATTCGTTAATCGTATCGTGATACTGAGTTCCGGGATCAGCACAGCTCCATGCGGCATAGCCGATGTCTTCCCAGAGATCTTTAGCCCGAAGTGTTTTCATTGGCTTCGGATCGCGTCCTTCTTCCTGCGCATTTCGTTTCTCTATCCGTCCATAGAGATTCCACTCTTTGTCTTCTTTTACTGCCTTCATGAAACTGTTGGGCACACGAACAGAGTTGTTTGAATTCTGACCGCTTACCGTCAGGTAGGCCTCGGAATTCCAGTCGGTGTCGTAAGTATCAAATTCGATGTCGGTGAAGCCTTGCGCTGCCAGCTGGATGACGCGTTCAATATAGTTCAGCGGCACCTGGTTTCTTTTAGCTTTTTTGATGGCGATTCCCAGCTCTTTGTTTTTGAGCGGATCACGGCTCATAGCCCCATTCATTTTCCGTCCATCCACTTCTACAGGAGTGTTACAGAGCTTGATGATCTTTTTGAGATGCTTCTCGGTTACTTTTGAGCCGGAAACAATCGCTGCTACTTTCTGCTCTTCGCGGACCTTCCAGTTGATATACTCTTCTATGTCTGGGTGATCCAGGTCGAGCGTCACCATCTTGGCAGCACGGCGTGTGGTACCACCGGATTTGATGGCACCCGCAGCACGGTCGCCAATCTTGAGAAAACTCATGAGTCCGGACGATTTGCCGCCGCCACTCAGTTTTTCTCCCGCGCCCCGAATATCGGAGAAGTTTGACCCTGTTCCTGAGCCGTATTTAAAAAGTCTTGCCTCACGAACCCATAGATCCATGATGCCGCCTTCATTTACCAAATCGTCCTTAATGCTTTGAATAAAACAGGCGTGTGGCTGAGGATGCGAGTAAGCATCTTTAGATTTCTTCAGCTTTCCGGTCTCTCCATCCACATAGTAATGGCCCTGGGCCGGACCATTAATCCCATACGCCCAGTGCAGGCCCGTATTGAACCACTGCGGGCTATTGGGAGCTGCCATCTGAGTAGCGAGCATATAACATAGCTCATCATAAAAAACCTTTGCATCTTCTTCAGAATCAAAATAGTCATGCTTCCATCCCCAATACGTCCAGCACCCTGCCAGGCGTGAAAACACCTGACGGCTATCCACCTCGTGTGAATATCGCTCCTCTTCATCAAGATTTTTAAGAGCAGCCTTATCTGCTTCAGATCGCTGCAGCCACTTCGGGCACGCCATCCTCTTTAATCTTCTTGAGTTTGGCTGGCACACCTGCCTTCCTGAAATATTTTTGCGCGATAATATCCGTAGCTACCTGCGACCAACTGTCGGGTACCGTCACATTGTCCATTTGAAAAATGAGTGATCCGTCAGGATTCTTGATCTCTGATTTTCTCATTTCGAAGTCAATCGCGTCAAATGGGGTGTCCCAGTCTTTTTTGGTGTGGTATCGGCTAAATTTCATAGATATAGGATCGTTTAAGTCTTAATATTCTTACGGGTCGCACTGCATAAATTTCAAGATCGCCAGAAGATGACGAGTTCCTTCTTGTTGGGCTTGTTAAGATATTCGCGATTGTGACTAGCATCAAATTTTTTCTCAATTACTTTTCCACAAATTTCGAAGGTTATCCACAATCAAAAAAATGAATTTTTCCTGAATCACAGCTTAGGCACCCTCAAAGGACAAATAGACAAAAAGTGCTCACTTTGACAATCCCCTGATTCTATTCCAGAGAGGTTATCCACATTCTCATATTAGTTAATAACTGCCTGGAGAGCATAAATGGCCTTTTTGAAGTTATCCACATTATTTCAAAGTTATCCACATTTAGTCTCTATGGCAAATAAATACGTCTTGACAGGCTCAAAATTGTTAACAAAGGAGAACTGATCAACGATTATCACATTCCTAATTTATAATCATTTTAAAGTCATAAATTTTTGCCATAATATGTATATATAATTCATCGATTTCTATAACTTTAAACTTCGTTTTAAAGCAAGAAAAGCAGCAGGAAAAGAATTAGAATCACGTGCTTTTTGACTTCTTTAATTCAGAAATCTACAGTAACTCCAGCCTGGATTGTGGTTCCTATGGTATTGTAGCCATAAACCTCAGTAAAATCACTGTCGAACAAATTTTTGATATCTATGAATAAACTCATCCGTTCATTAAACAGGCTGTAATCCGCATACATATTCACTAATAGATACGGGTCAAGTTTTACGTCTTCAGCAGCAAAGCCATTGGCAGGATTAAAATACAAGTCGTTTCTTTCTCCGTTATATTCACCATTCAGACGCACTGACAAACTTTTTACAGGCTGAAAGGCAGTACGAAAACCGATACTATGGGAGGGCCGGCGTATAAGGTTGTCTGAAGTGACCTCACCCCCATCTTCTAAAGTGGTAAGTTCACCATCCAAATAATTATACCAGGCGCCCAGCGTAAATTTGCTGTTTACAATCCAGTCGGCCGATAACTCTATTCCCTGGTCATTTTGACGATCTCTGTTAATGAAACCNATNGGTGAGAAAATAATCAGATCCTCAATTTCACGTATAAAGTANTGGCCACTAAACTTNAGTGACTGATCCAGAATATACGTTTCGGCACCGATACTGGTATACAAACTTTTCTGCGGCTGAAGGTCCGGATTGGCACCAAACGGCCCAAACAATTCATCCAGTGTAGGCGCTTTAAAGCCAGTTGTTACTGAAGCAAACAGTTTAACCTGATTCGTCAGACTGTATGATGGTGCAAAGCTGTACGTTGAATTGCTCCCGTATTCGGAGTGGCTGTTCAGGCGGTAACCCAGTTCTGTACTCAAACCTTTCCAGTCTTCGAGGTAAAGTGTAACGTAAGGACTGTAAATATTTGAATCCTTTTGAGGAATCGTAACAATCTGTGTATTCCCCTGGCCATCGCTTACCATCTCCTCGCTTGATGGTATAATAAAATCCTGATAGTTAAGTCCTGTCAGAAACTGCAGATGATTGGAAATTTTGTAGTTACCATAAAAGTCTGCATTGTGGAAACGCCCTTCAAACTCATTCTCTCCGAATGAGTTTATAAATGTGCGGTTTGTTGCCGTAAATGAGTAATCTCCATTTATTCGGAGTCTGTCAGCGCTATACTCAACTTGAAGGCCCGGGTTTAACATATCAAGGCTAAACTCATTATTGGCATCTATAAAAGCCCCTCCATCGTAATCGCCTCTATAATTTGAATAGCGTAAAGTTGGACTTATAGTCAGGTTTGATACCGGAGTTATGTCAAGTCGGCCGAAAAATGAATCCATCTCAAACCCATCATTTCCAAACGAGCCTGTATCACCCTGATTTTCAGCTGCACTGAATCCTTCACTCGATTCCCTGCCGTAGTTCATATTGTATTGAACACCATCAGTAAGCGTACCGTTAAGTCCAACGCCGGCGTTAAATGTATCAAAGGAACCATATGATAATTTGCCACTGCCATTAAGTGCGCCTCTTTCGCCTTTTCGCGTAATGATATTAATCACACCGGCGATTGCATCCGTACCATAAAGTGTAGACTGACTTCCCTTTATGATTTCGATACGCTCGATGTTTTCAGTAGATAACAGCCTGAGATCGAAGAGTCCGCCTGTGCCGGAAGGGTCATTAATTGCCAATCCATCAATCAGAATCAGCGTATTTGTAGCAGCCGCTCCCTGCATATATAAAATGCGGCCGTTTGAAGGGGCTCCGAAAGCGTCATTGACTCTAATTCCACTCTGCTGATTCAGAATTTGTGACAGGTTTCTGCCAGCATTTTGCTCAATCTCAGCTCGCTCTATGATTTGTACGGGTTTCGTGGTTTCCCGCCGTGACTGAGGAATTTTTGAAGCTGTTACAACTACTGTGCTTAATTCGAGTGAATCAGCTGCTGTTTCATTAATTAAATTTTGAGGCTGAGTCTGAGATTGCGATTGCGATTGCGATTGAGCGTTTGATGAGAAAATTAAAATTATGGCAGTTGATACTGCACAAATAGTGTGTCTTATAAGATATACGTTGCTCATGGTCCTGTTAAGATAAAGATTAAACCGATGAGCTTTCGACTATGAAAAAAGATGGGGTGAACCGCGCAAAAGAGTTAACTCTCAAATGTGAAAGCGGGTCATTCCCGGCCTTTCCACCGAAAGCCTGAATAATGTAATGTGCAATCAGGCAGGTCTTCTGACTTACTCCACCTCAGCAGCCTTCCCAATCATCATGTATCCATGACGAGCAGTGGCAATTTTTTGCTGGGCGTTCTGGAGCTTACAGCTACGGGGATAGTCCCGGATTTTCACCGGATTCCCTTTTCATCCGTTGAGAGGAATAGAACTTATTACCGCCAACGGAACCTAACGCGAATTAATGGTAAGGTGTTTGGATTCAGAAATCAACTTAAATAGTTTTTTCGTCAAGATTTGTTTTCGAGGCATTCTATAGCAGCTCGAACCGGCAGCCCAAATAGCTCTCTTCGCAGCTGTGAACGTGTTGTTTCCTGGTCATTATTGAAACCTATCATCTGATTGACTTAAACACCACAAAGCAACCAAGGTAATATCTGTATCTGATTAAAAGATTCCTGTGACTTTGGGGAAATACCCGGTTTCCGGCTTACAAATAATTATATTTGACGTTCAAGTTGAATCCCATTAAACACAGACCACCTTATGAATACCATCAAACATAAAGAGGCTTTTAATGTAAGATCTTACGAACTCAGTCCGGCCGGAGAAGCCACGCTTTCTGTGATCGCCAATTATTTCCAGGAGGCAGCAGGTAAAAACGCGAGAGACCTGAACTTTGACATCGAAGATCTTCATGAAAATGGGCTTACCTGGGTACTCTATCGTATGCACATTAAAATGGATAAGTTTCCCGGACGATGGCAACAGGTAACCGTAAATACGTGGCCCTCATCCGGTGACGGAATACGCGCCTTCAGGGACTACCAGCTCACTGACAGGGGCGGCAATGTACTTGGCAGGGCCATAAGTCAATGGATGGTATTGAATGTGCAAAACAGGCGACCCTCACGCATTCCAAATGAAATACTGGAGATGGGTTTGAAAGTGTCGGAACATCAGCTGCCTGCCGATAAATCAACTTTTCCTGTAATGGATGAGCCGGACACTTGTACAATAATAATGGTAGGCAGGCATCACCTGGATATGAACAAGCATGTAAACAATGTCGCGTATATCGAGTGGATGACCGGATATATGATGGATGATTTTCCGGCTGAATCAGCCTGCATCGAGATAAAAATACAGTATCACAGAGAATGCAATTTAGGGCAAACTATAGCTGTAAAGGTAAAGCGGATTGCAGACAGCGAGTTTCTACATACCATCGAGGATGCAGATTCAGGTACGAAGCTCGCTGAAGGAATAACCCGCTGGAAAAATGATTAAGGCTTGTTCTCTTCTCTGTCAACAAAGGCGTCGTCATTTCGACGTCGATAGTCTTCAGGATGATTTTCCATCTCCCGAAACTCTCTGAAGGTGAAAATCAGTCCAATCAGAAATAAGATGACTATGATGATCCCGGATGAAAAAATAAACTGAAGACTCATGGATTGCTCCTGTACTTAAGGATTTTAAAGTATGCACCAAATCCCAGAATGGAAGGCACCCATAAACCTACAAAAACTCCTGCATCTTGCGAGCCGCTGAACCATAGGTAAATTGAGAAAAACATTGAAAGAAGAGCAGCTATGAGAATAAAGTAATCTGAAGTTTTTAGCATTTTATCAGATAAAAATTATGAATTACATTTTGATTGATCTGAACAGAATAAATCTATCATGAGATCAAACCAACAAATATTGCCGGTTATTTTAACAATTGAGTTATACCCGTAATCGTTCATATGGTATGGGTTCACTTTGACCAATCAGGCGCAAATGATGGATTTACGAGACGCATATTCTTTTCCAGGTCATCAATGCTTTGAAACTCCTCATCTGTTAGTTCAAAATCAAAAATATCAATATTTTCTCGCAGGTGTTTCTCACTGCTCGCTTTCGGAATAGCCACCACATTCTCTTGTTCGATCAGCCATCTGAGTGACACCTGTCCAGCTGTTTTACCATGGCTCTCACCTATTTCTTTCAGCAGGTCATTTTCAAAAACTTTGCCTTGAGCAAGAGGGCTGTAGGCAGTAATCAGGAATTCCTGATCGTAGGAGTAGTCCAGCAAATCAAACTGCTCCAGAAACGGATGAAATTCTACCTGATTACAGAAAATCGGAATTCTCAGCTCTTCTGTAATTTCTTTTGTGAGACCTATCGGGAAATTACAAACGCCGATATTTACGGCTTTTCCCTGATCGCGAAGAACTAACATCGCTTCCATCGTTTTTTCCAGAGAGTATTGCTTATTTGGCCAGTGAATCAGCAGAAGATCGACGTAAGATGTTTGTAGCTGTTCAAGGCTATCCTCAACTGTTTGAAGCACATCGTCATGCTCGAGATTTGTATGCCACACTTTAGTTGTAATAAAAATATCTTCGCGGTCTACATGCGACGTTCTGATTGCGTCTCCGATCTCTGCTTCATTTTTATACATTTGAGCTGTATCTACCAGCCTGTAACCCAAATCGAAAGCCTTCATCACCGTATTTTTGCACTCTTTACCGTAGAGTTTGTAAGTGCCAAGTCCTATTTCGGGCACGTCAATGCCTTGAATTGTCTTATACTGCATGTATGTTGATGTAATTTATTTGATTGAATTTATGAGTAAATAGTTTTTTCCAGGCCGTCGCCAATCCTGATATTGGTGAATTCTGGTAGCAAAGAACGTAGCAGGTAACTTATCAGGAAATTTACAGTTCTGAAAGGGTGTTTCTTTCTGATTAAAAAATTTCATGATTCAGGCTGCGCTCAATTGATTATAACAAGTTTGTTGAACAATACTCTCCATTTGTTGATATCAAGCTCAAGTTTTGAGATACCTTTCACTTAACAAGCGTAATTTTTCTTGTCTGAACAGTATTCATTGCTTCAAGTTGTACGATGTATACACCACTCGGCATATCAAGTGCATTCCAGGTAACCGTATGATTGCCTGCATTGAGCCGGTCGTCTACTAACATGCCAACTTGCTGCCCAACCACGTTATAGACGCCAATTCTTACATCCGTATCTACCGGAAGATAAAATCCAATGGTTGTCATCGGATTAAATGGGTTTGGGTAATTTTGTTTAAGCTCAATCGAGTCAGGAGTTTCAGTCTCCTCTTCGCCGGCACCTAAATCGCCCGATGGAGAAATGTTAATATAAAACCGACTGTATTCATCAGGTTTTATCAGATGGAAAGAATGTTCCGGGTCACGTATACCCTCACTTACAATATCTGATCGCTCAGTGAAACTATAGTTTTGTTCATGTCTCATATTGATACTCTTACCAAACTCAGTATCAACAAATTCTATCTCCCACTGTTCGGGTAGCGTTTCGATGAAATCCCAACTGAATGTTGCCCGATCAATTGAAGCAGGGAATTTCAGCCCAACCGGAATCCTGATATTTTCTTCTGGCGAGTGCGGGAAATTTAAATAGCTCGCCGGGGCCCCGCCATTCGCCGACTTGAGATAGATTAACGGTTGCCTTGTCTGGCCCGACTCTTCTGAAATTGGAGTCCAAAACTTCGGTAAATTAAAATCTGAAGCGGCACGGTTTAGCGATACCGGCTCCCAGAATCCAATCATTGATTGGTCATACAAAACGGTTTCTGAATCAGTTTCAGCATCAGATTTAAGGGAGATGTTTATAAGTCGTGACAGGCTATTTAACTCGGGGTCAATTTTTGACTGATCATTTTCTTCCATCTGATCTGCTGAAACATCCGTTGAAACCAAATAACTATTCCATGGCTCAATCCTGTCATTTTCCTGCCAAACAAATTCAAATGCCTGACTTGATGCATTCCAGGTCAGAAGTGCCGGATATGCCTGATGTCCTTCCGGATTAGTCATCTCAGTAATAGATGACTGACGCCGTATCAGAAGATTTGTCAGACTATTTAAATCCGATTCCTCTGCATTAATGCTCCCGGACGTTTCAGAACCGGTATCCAAAGCATTACTGCCTGATGCATAGAATCTTACAGGCTCAGCTCCTTCAGATTGATGATAGATATATGGTGAGTTCAAGCCAGATTCAGCATTGGTTTGGTTTGATAACATTATGGGTTTCATTTCTCTGATCACTTCCCTATTTGTTGCCTCTGAGATAGATCCGGGAGGTGTGAGGAGATACCAGCCATTTGAGCTAATTGTTTTACTGTATAATCTGCGCTCATATTCTACACGCCCGGGAGTTCCGGTGAATACAGATTTATACTGATCTGTGGCAGGAATAAAATTACTAAGACCGGAATACCCATCGAATGCATTTTCCAGGTGATTGATCTGAATTGATGTGCCCTTGTTCTGACTTTCGTAAAGAGCACGCGCAACATCCACCCCATCTAATACGAGCCGCAGCCGTTCTGATGTTTCATTTAACAGTCCTTCCGGGTAATGATAATCCGCTATAGATTTGAATAAATCATTTCCCCGGCTGTAACCAGCGAGTACAACGGCTTCATAAGGAGGGGCAATCAAATTCTGCTGAACAACCACACGATTTCTACCGGATTGTAGAACAAGCCCTTTTAAATTTAGAGGCTCTTCTGTACTGTTAAAGACCTCTACATATTCCAAAAAGCCTGATCCTGTATCAAAAGAGGTCATGATTTCTGAAATGATCAAAGACCCCGGATGAAGTTTTCTTGGAGCTGCTTCGTCCGCAAAAAGTTCAACTTTTTGCAGGGCAATTGGGAGGAAGTCTGATGCGTCGTCATCAAGAGCTGTCCATCTGATCTCAAGCTGGTCATTGGGAAGAATGTAAAGCTGATCCAGAAAGATTTGCATGGAAAAAGTGCTCCAGCCCTGTTTTTCTTGCTGAAGCATCTCCGAAGTAAAAAATCCGCCTTCAGGAGATTTCCAATTACCATTGTTTACCCTGTATGAAAGCTGAAAGGTGACGTCTGAATTGTCAGCAGCGGGCAAGAATACAAAATCAAATGCCAGTGATATGCCTGATATATTAGATGGTGTTCCGTTTCTAATGGGCAGCTGTGACAAAATATTATCATCATTCTGATGATAGTATCTGCCGATTGATGTGCCCCCTTGCGTCGTTATATAGAAAAAACCGGTCTGTTGGCTTTTATCCTCAGTAAACTCAGCCAGCGGGCCTTCTTCATTGTTTACCTCCAGGCCAGACATACGTCTTGCCTCCTGCACAGACAGGTGGACACTACTTCTTTCTCTGCTTGACTCTTCTGGTGCGAATGAAATCTCAAACGACCTGAGATCAACAAGTGGGACTTGTCCGAAGCTATTGAACGTATGTGCGCAGCTCAGGACAAGAAAGAGAACAAGTAATTTTAAAGACTGTATACGTAACGCTTTGCCCATACACATGATTGAGTTCGTATCAAACAGGACTCACGTACATTCGTTAAGTATGAGTGTACAAGATTAGTTTAGTAAAAATTATTGGTCAATCAAACCCAGTGCATAAAGTTCATCAACTCTGCTCTTGCTCATCCGGGTGATCTCCTGCAGGTTCTCATTGTTTTCCTCAATTACCCGCTTGTAATTTTCTACAGCAAGTTCCGTATTTCCGAGTTGCCTGTGGAGTTCAGCTGTTTTATATAGGAATATTACATTTTCAGAAAACCGGTGGGTTAATCTTTCCGCATATTCAACAGCTTTCTTCTTCTCTCCCTCCTTTTCGTGCAGATACATTAGCATCATCATTGCATCATATCGTACAGTGTTATCACTTTCAGCAGCCTTTTCCAATTCACGAAAACCCATTTCAGTGTCCCCGCGAATACCCGCGATATTTGTCAGCCACCTGACCTCACTGGGGATACTTCCAACCATGTAATAAAACATTCCGCGTCCAATTTGAGCGTCAGGTCTGTTGGAATCAATAGATAAAAGTTGCCTTGTGTAGCTAAATCCCGTAACTCCGCTTTGCATGGCTACCCGATAATTTTTTTCGCTTGCCGCCACCAAACTGCGATAACCATGAAGACCGCTCAGCAAAAAGACCATAGTCGTGTCGCTTGGGTTCTTATCCAGCTGCTGCTCGCTTAATTTAACGGCGCTTTCTGATTGTGCGAGAAATTCATTAGCTAGTTCAGACTTCTGGTGGATGAAAAAATATTCCCAAAAAGGCATCATAGACTCAAAAAAGTGCGGCCTTGGGTCTTTCGGTTTCTCTTTCTTAAGCTCATTAAAAAGTGTCTGAGCATAAAACCAGCGAGTCTGGTAAAACTGTTCTATCGCAAATTCCAGTTTTTCTTCAAACGTTCTTTTCTCCGTCAATTCCGAATTTTCATTATCACTCATAGCCATTGCATTGCTTAATGGTATAACCGTTAGAAGGACCAGTATAAGAGCTCTAATGAACGACTTCATGCTAAAAAAATTTGCTGTGATAATGTCTTCTTTGTTTTATTCATCATCGTAATGGATTTCACCCAGCATCCCTTCCGAGCTTGCTACAGCGACTGATACAGCTGCATCACCGGTTATGTTCACAGCAGTTCTGCACATATCAAGAATCCTGTCAACGCCCAGAATCAATCCAATTCCTTCAACAGGTACTTGTACAGCCTGGAGCACAATAACCAGCATGATGATCCCCGCTCCCGGAACGCCAGCGGCCCCGATAGAAGCGAGAGTAGCCGTAATCACAATAGTTAGCTGCTGGAGAATTGTAAGATCCAGCCCCAGCGCCTGTGCGATAAATACGGCTGCTACAGCCTGGTATAAACTTGTGCCATCCATGTTTATTGTGGCACCAACAGGAAGAACAAAACTTGCTACCTCCTCATCAACCCCCAGGTTTTTTTCTACCCTCTCCATCGTTACCGGGAGAGTGGCTGCACTCGAGCTTGTACTAAACCCAAGCAGAATAGCCGGACGGATAGCCTTAAGAAAACTGCTGAGCTTCATCTTGCTGAATACTTTAAATAAGCTGAAATAAACAATAAACACATGCAGAATCAGTCCAAAAAGAACCGCAAGACAATACCAGCCAAGTGCTCTCAGGAGCACCAGTGCCTGGGTCAAGTCGTCCCCGGCTAGATCAACAATTACGGTTGCCATCAGGGCAAAAACCCCATAAGGAGCCGTCTTCATAATGAGATCCACAATCTTAATAATGACATCATTAAGCGAATCAAAAAAGTTGATGAGTACTTGTCCCTTTTGAACCGGAATATTTATGATACCAATGCCCAAAATGATCGCGATAAATACTACCTGAAGCATGTTCGAGTTATCCGATGTGGCATCGATGACGTTTACCGGAACGATATCTACAAAAAACTGCAGAGGGCTTTGCTCCCTAAGTTCTTGAGCTGCTTCGTCTCGCCCCTCAAGGTTTTCGCTATAGCTTTCCATTAGCGATGTCCGGGTTTCTTCCGGTAGTGTTTTCCCCGGCTGCATTACATTCACAATTGTTAGGCCAATTGTAATTGCCAGAATGGTGGTTATCAGATAGATACCAATTGTCTTTCCTCCCATCCTTGATAGCTTGGTCATGTCATTGAGACTTGATACCCCTACTACAAGTGATGCAAGAACCAGTGGCACTGCAATCAGTTTCAGGAGATTTACAAAAATTGTCCCAAATGGACCAATATAATCAACAGTAAACTCATTCCAGTTAAGCAGGCTCGATAGCAGCCCCCATACCAGGCCAAGAATAAGACCAATAATAATTTTCCAATGCAGTTTTTGATACCACTTCATAAGTAAGCCGTTAGATGATTAAAAGAAGGACAAGTGCGATCAGGCCACCGCTACCTGTTGATACCCAATTCACTAGATTGTTCTGTTTATCTTTATCCAGTGACAGCCACAGAGAGACCGGGTTTTCTGGATTTTGGTTTCCCTGATAGGTCGCACCAATATAAGAATCAATCAGGCATCCCAGAAAACCGGAAATTGTTACGACGGCGAATGTGCTTAAGGGGTCAGATCCAAGCCCCTGTGAGGCAAAGAAACCTATCATTAGTGAACCCAAAATTGCGAATAGAGACCCTTTAAGGCTCACCCCTCCATCTGTACCGGGCTTAACGGATTTAAAGTTTTTAAGGCTGATTGTTTTACCGGGTTTTCGAATTCCGGTTTCTGTTGCCCATGTATCGGCAGTTGCAGTAGCAATAACTCCAAAAGCCGCGCCCAGAAATTGTTCAACAGGAATCAGGAACCAGAGCACACAAAACAATGCCGCCCAAAATCCATTCGCCCATATTTGAAGGCCATCGCGTCGCCTTTCAGGTATAACTGAAACGTTGTCGGGCATTTCAAAATCGCGGTTGAGCCGGCTAAGCAGACTCCCGGTAATAAAAAATACGATTACTGATATTGCAAGTATCCATCCCCCGAAACCTAAAATGATAGTACCAACAACAATAACGGGCAGGGTTGCATCGAGAGTAAGCCATGTTAAAAAGAATGCAAGATATGCTACAATCAAAGAGAGCGTAAAGCCCTGGATGAGCATGATATGATCATCTGCATTTCCTTCAAGGATCGCCAGGTAAATTAGTGAAAAAATAAACCCATAAGAGGTTAGCCGGTTCAATTTTTTTGAGGGGCTCTGTCAGATTTTTCGTTTACTGCGGATACCGGACGTTTAAGGATCGCTACGGCCACTGTAATATAACCAGCCATTAAAATGACAGGAGAAACGTAGAGGGAAATGAATCCATACACCTCATTTTCAAGCCGCATGATTGTAAACCCGATAACAATTAATAAAACACCCACACCCAAGATCTTATAATTCAAAGCCTGGAAAGCCATCGGCTTATCAGGTTTTCTTTTGCGTTTAGCTGACATAAAGAATTCGTTTACTGCAATTGTTATTTCTGAGTCCTAAGCACTATTATTTATAGCTGCGCTTCAGAGATAGTATCAACATATCTCTGCTGTGAGGTACCTACTTTAAATCGAAGTATCAAATGAAGGTATTCAAAAGTACACTAAGTGAAAAATATCTAATTAAAAAGGATCTCTATGGGTGAAATTATTCTCGCCTCTGCAAGTCCAAGACGAAAAGAACTTTTCCAGATGATGGGCGTTTCTTGCCAGATTGATCCTTCGGATACGGAAGAGATTATTGACACGAAGATCAGCCCTTCAGATAATGTTTGCAGACTGGCCGAGCAAAAAGCCGTTGACGTAGCCCAAAGGCATCAAAACTCCGTCATAATTGCCGCCGATACAATTGTAGTTAAAGACGATGCAATTCTTGGAAAGCCGGAATCTTCGAAAGATGCCGCCAGAATGCTGCGTTTGTTAAGCAATCAGTACCATTTTGTTTACAGTGGTGTAGCTGTTTTATTACTTGGCGAAAATAATGCAATCAGACAACGAATTACGTTCTATGAGAAAACTAAAGTTACCTTTAGTTCGTTGAATGAGTCAGAAATTCAAAAGTATATCGCCACAGGAAGTCCTATGGATAAAGCCGGGGCTTATGGTATTCAGGATGATTACGGAAGTTTATTTATAAAAAAGATAGAAGGTGACTATTATAACGTTGTCGGTTTTCCGGTGAATAAATTTTACCAAACGCTAAAACGCGAGTTTCCCGTTATTTTTAAAAAGGTGTTTAATTTATGAATCGATTGTTTTCCTTATCAGCTGTTTTGATGGTTATTTTTCTCGTTACGGCCATTTCACCTTTACAGGCACAGTCAAATAAATTCAGAATAGCCAATCAGTATATGCAGCAGGAAAAGTATGAAGATGCCCTGCCTGTTTTGCGCGAACTTCATGAGGAAAATCCAGACATTTACACGTTCTATGATCATCTGGCAGAAACACTCATTAATCTTAAAATGTATGATGAAGCTATTGAGATTTCGAATTCTGCTATCAGGTCCGGTCATCATGTAACCCGTACACGTATTAAACTTGCGGAGATACATCACATCAGCGGTAATACGGACCGTGCAGCTGAGATCTGGCAAATTGTTCTGGACGAAAATCCCCGGCAAATACAAATATTTCACAACGTAGCCGCTTCGATGATTGATCGTCGTGAATATGAAAAGGCATTACAAATTTACCTGAAATCGCGTGAGGTTTTTGATAATCCCACTCTCTTTACAAATGAAATTGCAAGTGCGTATATGCAGTCGGGTCAGTTTGAAAAAGCTGTTAACGAATACTATTCTATTATAACCGAAGCGCCACAACAGATGGGCTTTGTTCAGCAGCGTTTTTTGAGAATGCGAAATGATGAATTATACAGTATCGCATCACTTGAGCTTGAAGACTACCTCCTGGAGCTGGATATCCAGCATCCGGCTTATTCTCAGCTATACCAGCTTCTAAGCTGGTTGCTTTTGGAAACAAATGAGTATCGGCGTGCTTTTGTGTTTGCGCGCCAGTTTGAATCACGAACTGAACAGACCAACTTTTCACTCTATTCTTTGGGGAATAGATTGCGTTCAGCCAGGCAATATGAAATTGCAGCCGACGCATATAGCTACTATGTTGAATCCGGAACCGGCCCTGTAACTCGTGCAACCGAAGAAAAAGCAACCACATACATAATGTGGTCCCGTTACCTGGATCAAGAAGGAATTGGCACGTATTCTCAATCAGAGGATCTCTACAACGAAGCGTACAGTTTGAACGAGTCGATCATTGAATCATCTCCCAACTACAATCGCAAAGACCGTGTATTGACAAACCTGATTGACCTCTCTTTAGATCATTTCAAGGAAGTGTCAAAAGCCAGCCGCTGGTACAAGGATTTGTCAGCATTTGCTGCGAGAGAGACATCTGCTAAACCCTTTACACTTTACGCAGAAGGACGAATTGCACTGTTCAATCAGAACTACACAGTTGCCCGGCAAGCACTCACACGAGCCGACAAAGCCACCGAAGATTCGAACCTATCTGAAAAAGCACGATACTATCTTAGTTTATCAGATTTTTTTGCAGGTGATTTTGAATTTGCTGAAGTACAGCTCAGCTCCCTTCAGCGCCGNAAAACATCATATTTTGCAAATAATGCCATTCAACTGGGGATGTGGATCAAAGACGGTATACGTGTAGATAGTACAGGTGCTACATTAAAAGAATTTAGTAATGCATTACAGCTTTTACACACCGGAAAGTATGAAGAAGCCGCTGAAGCCTCTCGGGCTCTGCTTGAGCAACCATCTCATCCGTTTTCAGATGACATTATACTTCAGTTTTCAAACGAATTGCCTGTACGCTTTCAGCCATATATTCTCACCAGGCTTAGCGAACAAATAGACAGTAATCAGCAGTCTCCCCTTCGGGAGCGTTTAATGTGGGAGCGCGCAGAAATAGCAGATCAGCTTCTAAAATCATCCAATAACTCTATCACTGAAAATCAATATTATGCGCTTGGCGAGTCTATGTATGACTATGTGACTGATCAACAGCGATTTTTTAATCGGGAAACCACCACCCTGCTAGATCAAAACTACGTGACAGCTATGTATGAAGAAATTCTTTTAGAATTTCCTGAAGGGTTTTATGCCCACTATGCCCGTGAAAAGCTGCAGGAAAATGAAGCTCAAAATCTCTAGACCTATGCGAACGCTGACATTTATATTTTCAATGCTATTTATTTTCTCTGTGCCGTTTGGATTACAGGCTCAGAATCGGGTACTGATACCAATGGACGAGAGCCAAAGCAATCACCTGAAAGCCTATGGAGTTATTTTTAATCATCTCGGAGAAAACGAATCAGGGCAGTGGCTGCTAAATTACCGCGGGGGCAGTTTCATTACTACTCAGACAGCCGATATTGTTAGAAAAAGCCGCGTTCGTGGCGTTACAATTGAACTCATCTCTACAGCTGAAGCGTCACAAATCATCAGTCAGGTTGAGCAGCCCAATGTAAATATGGCTGCCGTAAATCTTGAAACTGTGCCTTCCATCGCAGTGTACACGCCATCAGATGCCATGCCATGGGATGATGCAGTAACGCTGGCACTTGACTACGCGGAAGTGCCCTATGAAAAAATTTACGATGAGGAAGTTTTGAATGGCGAGCTGGACCAATATGACTGGCTCCATCTGCACCATGAAGACTTCTCCGGGCAGTTCGGAAAGTTTTATGGAACCTACCAAAATGCTCCCTGGTATATCGCCCAGGTTAACAAACAACAGGCGCTTGCTGAAAAATTTGGTTATTCAAAGGTTAGTCAGTTAAAGCTGAACGTCGCACAAAATGTTAAGGAGTTTATCGGCAACGGTGGTTTTTTGTTTGCGATGTGTTCAGGAACCAACACATTTGATATTGCTTTAGCAGCTCATGAGCTAGACATTGTACCGACTGAACTTGATGGGGATCCTGTAGATCCAAATGCCAACGACAGACTCGATTACGAAAACACCTTTGCTTTTGAAAATTTCAGGGTAGTCACAGATCCGTACATCTATGCTCACGATGACATCGATGTTGAGGTGGACATTAACCGAATCAGTGAAAGCCTGGATTATTTTACTCTCTTTGATTTTTCAGCCAAATGGGATCCCGTTCCTGCTATGCTTACACAGAACCACGTAAGCAGTATTCCCGGGTTTTATGGCCAAACGACTGCCTTTCAGGCCGATAAAGTTAAAAACAGTGTTGTTAATCTCGCCGTATCATCAGGTCGCGATCAGGTCAAATATGTTCACGGCAATTTTGGACAGGGCACTTTCACTTTCTATGCCGGCCACGACCCTGAAGACTATACTCACCGCGTTGGTGACCCTCCTACAGATTTGGACCTTCATAAAAACAGCCCGGGTTATAGGCTTATTCTCAATAACATCCTCTTCCCTGCCGCTGAAAAGAAGAAAAGAGAAACTTAGTGATAGTTTACAGTGTGTCAGTTAACAGTTATCTGTTATCAACTTGTAAAAAATTACCCGCACTCAGTCATTTAGGGTTTAACTAAAATGAGGACAGATTACTAAATTGAAGTATTTCACTGGTTTTTAAATTAGCACTGCATAACCGTATTCTTAACTAACAATCCGATTACTTACCACTGACCACTGAAAAAATGGATTATAGCCACATTAAACCCAGCCGTGAGTTTACAGACTTTCTTGAACTCGTGAGCATACTCAGAAAAGAGTGCCCCTGGGATCGCAAACAGACACACAATTCCATCAAAGAGAATCTCGTGGAAGAAGCTTATGAAGCTGTAGAAGCTATCGAAGAAGAGGATTACGATGAATTATCCCGCGAGCTCGGCGATCTGCTTTTACATGTGGTTTTTCACAGCAAAATGGCGGATGAAAAAGACACTTTCGACATGGGCGATGTGATCTACCGTATTTCTGAAAAACTCATAAGGCGTCACCCTCATATTTTTTCGGACAAGGTTGCAAAGGACGAAAAAGAAGTTGCTGAAAACTGGGAGTCTATCAAGCTCAAAGAAGGCCGAAACTCACTAATGGATGGTATTCCAAAACATCTGCCGGGACTCATCAAAGCACATAGAATGCAGGAGAAGGCTGCCAATGTCGGGTTCGATTGGTCTGAATGGACACTTGCGTGGGAAAAATTAAATGAAGAGATCGATGAATGGCGTGAGGCCGTGGATAATCAGAATAAAGCTGAACAGGCAGAGGAGTTCGGTGATCTGTTATTTAGTTTGGTAAATGTCGGCCGGCTTCTGAACCTCAATGCCGAGGACTCCCTTCGCCAGGCAAATAAAAAGTTTGATCAACGATTCCGGTATATAGAAGACAAGCTAAAATCAAAGGATCGCACGCTCGATCAGGCTGATCTTGAGGAGATGGACCGCTACTGGAATGAAGCCAAACTCGGTAACAGTTTGTAAAAAAAGTTAAACCGTTATATAAGACAGTTTACAGGCTATCTTGCAAGGAATAGCGCTTCTATTAGAGCCACTATTTTTGTATTTTCAATAAGATAAATAGTCGTCTCTGTTCAAGGAGTAAACCCAATCAAATAATGGATTCCCATTTAACCGTTTTAACGGTGAATTGTTGAAAACAATTTTCAGAGACAGCAACAAGGAAAATAAAAAATTACGGACAGGATCATGGCCAATACAAATTTGGACAACATTGACTTAAGCGAATATCCACATATAAATAAAGGGCTTGAAGGGATTGTAGCTTTCTCAACATCAAAAAGTTTTATCGACGGACAAAAAGGAGAACTTATTTATGCAGGCTACAATATAGATACACTTGCTGAAAACGCTACGTTTGAAGAAGTTTGTTTCCTTTTGTGGAATGACCGCCTGCCAAATAAGAATGAGCTGGATGAGCTTAAGAATAAGATGGTCGCCCAGCGAGAACTACCGAAGCCGGTTCTGACCTACATTAAATCAACCAGTAAAGATGCTGAGCCAATGGCCGTTCTCCGATCGGCTGTATCAATGCTGGCCGATTTTCAGGATAACACAAGCAACACAGATTCAGCTATTGCAATTGCTGCTCAAATGCCAACTATTGTTGCTGCTTTTGCCCGTGCAAGAGATGGAAAAGAAGTTGTTGCGCCACTCGATAGCGGCAGCACGGCCTTTAATTTTCTGTACATGCTCAATGATGAAGAGCCTGGCAAGGAAGCGGAAAAGACAATGGACCTTTGCCTTATCCTCCACGCAGAACATGGAATGAATGCTTCCACATTCACAGGGCGGGCAATTTGCTCAACTAAATCTGATATGTTCTCTGCTGTTACAGGCGCAATTGGCGCTCTCAAAGGCCCTCTTCATGGCGGTGCCAATACAGCGGTGATGAACATGCTCCTTGAGCTTGAAGAAGATCCTGATACGGCAGATCCCGTTGAGTTTACCAAGAAGAAACTTGACAATAAAGAAAAGATCATGGGCTTTGGACACCGCGTGTACAAAACATTTGATCCCCGTGCCCGTCTGCTCAGAGGCATGTCGAAAAGTCTGTCTGAAGAGACAGGTCATGAAACGCTTTATGAATGGTCAGAAGCGATTCTAAAGACAATGAAAGATGAGAAAAACATTGATCCCAACGTGGATTTCTTCTCCGCCACCGTCTATTACTCAATTGGAATCAAACCGGATCTCTTTACGTGTATATTTGCTATGAGCCGTGTATCTGGCTGGACAGCTCACTACATTGAACAGGATGAGAACAACCGTCTTGTACGACCACGTGCACTATATATCGGTGAGAAGAATCTCGACTGGACGCCAATCGAAGAACGATAGATATTTTAAAAAACACATTTAAAAAAANANAAACCCGGCTGATTTACCATCAGCCGGGTTTTTTTATGGTCAGTCCTTATTTTTCTTGCTAACGGTTTTACCATACTCCTGATTTCTATCTCTTTCTATCATTACTGATGATCTATGCGGTTTAAAA
>P_1C_Sed_2_UnCtyDRAFT_1000012_pt1 | contig 48646 bp, 52 predicted proteins | sample Pon1CUnioCityCA_4_FD_10229 | JGI IMG/M metagenome (IMG submission 10229) | reverse complement strand
CATTTCGGGCTCTTCAAGGCTATTGATATTGACGTTTCCTACGCGAAGAGGCACTATGAATCTGATCAGAGACCGCTCAGATCCCATCTAAAACAGCTCCGTAAGCCTTTAATAATCTTGCATGGTACAGATGATCCCTTGGTACCATTGGCTGCCGCACAAGAGCATTATCGCATTGTCCCGCAGAGTGAATTACAGCTGTATGACGCTGATCACGACCTATTAGAGACGCATAGCGATTCGGTTAGACAGGCTATCAAATTATTTGTAACGGATGTTGAGAACAATACTGCAACTACCGCAGATAATGCGGCAGATGAGCGAATAACTGAGGCCCAAAAATCTTTTTCAAATGTTGAGTTTGCAAAATTCGAAGGTGTCTCACTCCTGATCATTATGCTAATCATCATTTTGGGTACGCTGATTAGCGAGCGAAGGTGTCTCACTCCTGATCATTATGCTAATCATCATTTTGGGTACGCTGATTAGCGAGGATTTAACATGTATTGGAGCGGGATTGCTGGTAGCCCGGGGACTTATTGGGTTTTGGCCTGCTACACTAGCTTGTTTTCTCGGGATATTTATTGGTGATGTAGGGCTTTACGTGGCGGGAAGGGTGCTTGGACGTCCGGCTATCAAAAGAGCTCCCTTAAAATGGATAATATCAGAAAAAGATCTTGAAAAAAGCGCACAGTGGTTTAAAGTTAAAGGACCTGCAATTATTATAGCAACTCGATTTTTGCCGGGCAGCAGGATGCCAACCTATTTTAGTGCAGGGGTAATACGGGCCGGCTTCTGGATGTTTATCTTTTATTTTATCCTTGCAGGGCTTATTTGGACACCTATGCTTGTGGGGATCTCTAAGCTGCTCGGAAATGAATTACTACGTTATTTTACGGTCTATCAGGATTATGCTATCTGGGTATTTCTGGGAGCAGTGGCTTTCATTATCATGTTTATTAAGTTAATTATTCCCGCCTTTAGCTATAAGGGGCGTCGATTGTTATTGTCCCGATATCGCAAATTAACGCGTTGGCAATATTGGTGGCCTGTCATAATTTATACCCCGGTAACGTTTTACATTATTTATTTGGGGATCAAATATCGTGCTCCAACGTTGTTTACGGCTGTTAACCCCGCTATTCCGGACGGTGGGTTTGTTGGAGAATCAAAAAGTGCCATTCTGGATTTATTTTGGGATTCCTCTGCGGTAGCTTCATATAAGAAGATCTATTGGGATGAAGATCTTGAAAAGATGCTTCATGCTGCTGATCAATTTTTAAGAGAGAATGATTTGAACTTTCCGGTAGTGTTAAAACCGGATGTAGGAGAAAGAGGGAAGGGGGTTCAGGTCATTCATGATCGATATGATTTGCAGGATTATCTTTCGGAATGTTCTGAAGATATTATCATCCAGGAATTTATCGAAGGCAAAGAAGTAGGAATTTTTTATTATCACAAACCTCCTGAGGAACGTGAGAAGCAAGGCCGGATTTTTTCTATAACCAAGAAAGAATTGCCAGAAGTAATTGGTGATGGACAAAAGACTGTACAAGAACTGATTTTAGCTGATGATGATGCAGTAAATATGGGTAAAGAATATCTCGATCAAAATGAAGATCGCTTATTTGAGATACCGGACGATGGGGAACGAATCACACTCGTCGATATAGGAACCCATGCCGAGGGTGCAATCTTTTATGAAGGAAAAGAGCTTATTACCAAGGCCTTGACAAAGAAGATAGATAAAATCTGTAAATCAGCGAAGGGCTTTCAATTTGGTAGGTTAGATATTAAAGTACCAGACTATGAACAACTGAAAGCAGGAAAAGGATTAAAAATAATTGAGGTGAATGGCGTAACATCCGAATCAACAAATATTTATGATGAAAAATATTCTTTTATTGAGGGACAAAAAATATTGATGAAACAGTGGAACATTGCTTTTGAAATAGGGAATCAACTAAGGCAAAGCGGGAGGGAAGTATCGTCTTTCTTTCCTTTTCTAAAACGGGTTTTTAATCAACTAGTGAAAACGAAAGAACAATAATATTAAAAATATTTTTCCAACATTTTGCTGGCTTTTTCATGATCAAGTTCAGCTGCTTTTCGCAAGTCTTGCTCTGCTTGGTCCATTTGCTCAGATATCATGTAGCTGCACCCACGGTTAAATAGAAGCTCAACATTTTCCGGATTGTTTTTGAGTGCGTTAGTAAAGTGTAAAATAGCTTGTTCATGTTCTCCCAGCATGTGGGCATAAACCATGGCGGCTCCCTGCTGTGCAATGGTATTATCAGCATTTACATTGATGGCTTTTTTAAATTGGGCAAGCGCTTTCTGAGGCTTTCCATTGTTGTGATATAATGTGCCTAACAGTTGATAAAGCTGATCGTCGTCCGGCTGTTGATCTATAGCAAACAGAAGAAACTTTTCAGCTTCTTCGTCATCTCCATTCATAACTTTGATGAGCGCCTTGTTGCGAAGGGCTTGAGGGTGACCTGGCTCTCTGTTTAAAACTTCATTAAATAGGCGCAGAGCATGTTCGTGATTTTGCTTTTCTAAATTCTCTTTAGCCCGATTATAAATTTTTTCTGTCTTTTGACCCATAAATTCTTAGCAAATTCTCGATTTTAAAATTATAAAATAGGAATTTTATTAGTGTAACAAAGTCTAATTTGATGCGCTTTATACCTTTTTTCTAAAGCCATCAATGGCAATCATATTATCAACTGCATCGGTAAGTGGCGTCGGTACTGGAGTGTTTTTGAGAATAGCATTGGCGAATGCCTTTGCTTGGAGCGTATATTGATTTACAGGCGGAAAAGTAATCTCTTCCTTTGATCCGTCTTTAAACAGCCAAATTCTTGTTGTCTGATTCGGTGGAGCATTAAAAGGAATCTCAATAACAATTCTACCATTTGTACCCATTATGGTCACGTTTTGATAAGGCGCTGTTTTCGTGGTACAGGTAAATGTAGCGGTACCGGATTCAAATTCTAGTGTTCCTGATGCTAAATAATCTATTCCAAACTTCGAATCTATTTTCCAAGATCCTGAGACATCAGTTGGTTCTTTATCAAAAAGGTATCGTGACAGGGATATGCAATAACATCCGATATCCATTAGTCCGCCTCCCCCCATATCAGGCTTATTACGGATATTGTCGGGATTATTATTGAAATATGAGAAAAACGAGTTTACTGTTCTTAGAGTGCCTATCTCTCCATGAGTTACCAATGATTTAGCTTTTTTCCACTGGGGATGAAAGCGATACATAAAGGCTTCCATCACTTTTAGACTCGGATACGCATCTGCTTTTTGCTTTAGCTTTTGCGCCTCCTGGCTATCCAAGGCAATAGGTTTTTCGCAAAGTACGTGCTTTCCGGCCTCCAATGCCTTCAAAGTAAATGGGATATGCAAGTGATTAGGCAGGGGATTATAAATAGCATCGATGGTGTGGTCATTTAACAGTTTTTGATATGATCCATAAGAAGTGGATATACCGAGCTTTTTTGCAGCGTTATCTGCCTTTTCTTGCGATCGGGAAGAAATCCCTATAACCGTACAATTTTCAGCTTGTTGAATGGCGGGTATAACTTTTTCTACACCTATTTTTGCAGTACTCAGGATGCCCCACGATACTGTATCCATTACTGTTTAGTTTTTTAAAATTTAACTTAGTATCCTAAAATATTAGCTGGCCAACAAGTACAACATCGCAAAACGTGCATTTTCTTTGATGTTGCAACCGGGACCAGGTACGAAAAAGTTGAGTGTTATTGGATTTCCATTTTGTTGGTTATGTAACATTGAAGTATTGGCAATAATACCCGCTTTATGGGCATGGGGATGTAAACTTATAAATGCTATGGTGTCCTCAATTTCTTTAACAGTTTCATTCATAGTTGCCCGGTAGTGCCCCTGCGAGAGATTCCACCATCCATACTCATCTCCTTGATTCTTTTGCGGATTGATTAACTCCGTATCTGCTGCTTCAAACTCACTGCCTCCAAAATCCAGAGAACCGGCCTTTGTAAATTTGTGAATTGTATCTACAGTTAGGTCAAAATGTGTTTCGTGTTGCTGGGTGTCTTGGTGAATAATAGATTGAACATGGTTGCGAAGCTCATCAGATTTTAGAAAAAACATAGTGTAATAATTTGTTACAAATGGTTAGGTACTTTCAACAAATCTAACAGAATTCATGATCCATTTTAAATAACATGTTCTAAATCATCCTTTGATTGTGGAGGAAGATACATACGTTCAAATTTCCGATTCCACCAGTTCCCGGTTTCTTTATACTCTTTGTGATTGTTGAATTCATATTTAAATAAACGTGCCCGTATATATTTGGGATTTATATTGTTAAAGGGATTAGTTGATAAAAGCTTTAAGGTATCTCGGTCGCCTTTCAACAATTTATGAATAAATCTAAAAAGCCAGTTATTGGACCGGATGGAAGTCATAGCCGCAAACCACATCTGCCAGTCAAGTCGAAGATGGTAAGGAGCCCACTGCATTGGTATCCGGTTGGGCTTACCGGGCTTACCTTTAAACTCGTATGCCTGCCAGGTTGTATCTGTACTAAGCTGACGATCAGTTGTACCCTCAATCACAATCTCATATCGGGTTCGGGTTACTGATCCGAATGCACCGTAGGTATTAACTAAATGTAGAGGATTGAAGCTCGCATTCATCCGTTGCTGGGAAGAAATCATGTTTTTGACGGGCCCAACACTTAAATAGGCTACCATGAGACCTACAGCAATCAGAAGAACTCCGAGTATTGAACTGGTGTAGAGTTCGGCCGGCGGAGAAATTGGGAGCAGAGAAGTCAGATACTTATTGCTGATTCCACTAAATGCCAGCAGTAGCGTTAGCCAATTTAACCAGGCATAATTACCACTTATGATTAGATATAGCTGAGATAAGATGATCAAAAGCGCTCCGATAGTAGCAAACGGTTGCGGTAAGAAAAGCAGCCATACAGCCCCCAATTGAACGATATGATTGAAGAGTGTTTCCATCTTGTGGATTTTTTGGGGCAGTAAATGAAAAAACCTACTTAGTGGATTGGGCATTGGCTGGGTTTCGTGGTGATAGTTTAGGCAGGTTAAGTTGCGCCAGCATTTATCACCCCGCAATTTTATGAGACCGGCTCCAAACTCGACCCTAAAAACCAGCCAGCGGAGAATAAATACCATTATTATGGAGGTTTCGTATTTAATGGGGCTCAGGAAGATGGCATAAAATCCGACTTCCAAAAGTAATGACTCCCATCCAAAGCCGTAAAAGAGCTGACCCACATTTACAATTGAGAGATAGAGTATCCAAAGCAGAAACCAGACTAGCATGGAAAGCCATAAGGGGCCTACATCAGAAACGCCAAATGTTGCAACTAATGCGAGGATAAAACCCGCCCAGGCAATAATGCCAAAGAAGCCATCAGAATAATGCCAGTGAAATATACTTGGTGATTTCTTGAATGGGATTTGAGTTAAAAAATGGGGGACGGGGAGTAATCCATTTTCACCCAGCAGTGGCCTGAATTGGTTTATTGCAACCAGAAATGCTATAGCATATACAAAACCAAGACCTCGTTGAATTATGAAAGTACTGAGCCAGTAGTCTGATTGATATAACCCTTCAAACATAACAGAAGCATTAATACATGCTAATACAAGAATATATCATGTAATATTGCAGTCACCACATTTTATATCAAATCGGTAACTGCTTTTCTACTACAAAATTTGATTGAATCTCACCATTTAATAAAACTCTCTGCTTTTGAACGGTAGAAAATCCCATTTTAAAATAGAATGGTCTATCTAAGGCACTGGTTTCGGTATGAATGGTAGAGATGTTCTTTGCCGTGGCATACTCCTCAAGAGCCGTATAAAGTTGTCTGCCGGTACCTTGACCCCGATAGTCGGGGTGGCAGTAAAAACAGCTTATATGACCGGTTTTATCTATTTGACCTATGCCAACGATTCGGTTGTTATTTTCTGCTACAACCGTAAATTTTGTAAGACATGTTTCTTCCCAGTCTTTGAAATGAATATTGTCCGGTGCAACTGAATGCATTTCTGTTTCCGAAAAGCCTTCGGCATTTAAAATGCTTACCGAGTCGCCAAGCAGATGAGCAATTTGTTCAATATCACCTTTTTTGTAGAGTCGTATTTCCATGGATAGGGTATTAAGGGAGATTTAAACTGATAATGTATTAACTATCAGGAGTTTAGCAAATGGGTGAACTTACTTTCGTAAAATTAGCTTTAAGTATAGCAAAATTAACTACTTAAACGCTAATAAAATTCCGAATAAATACGATTTTTCCTACGTTCTTGGTAAATCCTTTATACAAAGTGACTTATCAAATAAAAAAAGCTGCCCACCACTACTGGAGAGCAGCTTTAAAAGAGTAAAAAGTTTTTAGTAGGAATTACTTCGAGTATAACTTGTGCAGTTACCGTTTTCCTTTCCGTCTTTTTTACATTCTTCTTTATCTTCAAATCCGCCATCGGAGTAGGCTTCGATATCACCGTTTTTGGAGGTTCGTCTCCATCTCCATTCCCCTTTGGCATCTTGGTATATTTCACATCTTGGCATAAAGCTTTGATACCTTTATTTACTTAAAATTATAACTTCCTATGTAAATAATGATTCTATTCACTATTTACAAAATTTGAACGTGCATTATGATGATTTATTCGGAGGTTTGGCAAAAAATTCTGTTGTCTAAATTAACTATCAATCAACTTTAGGTGGTAATCATATTCCGAAGAAAAAATTACTTCGAACCCATTTACGTGACTTACTATTGCAAGCATCAAAAATAGGAGCCCAGAAATAATGAGTGCAATATTTAGTCCTTGTAACAAATAAAAGTACAATCGGGAATACTGATCGCGAATAACTTTCTTATTAAAATTATTTCGATTGTTAATATAAGCTCGAAAACTTAAAAATATAATTACCAGAGCACCTGATCCGATCCAGAACATAAACTTTTTAATGTTTATAGGTTTAAATGGATCTGGGTGTTCCGAATAAAAGTCCATATCAGGGGAGAAGCTTAAAGTCGTAATCTACTTTGTCTTTTATCTCCATATTCGGAAGATCTATAGGAACATCATGTTCATCTGCTTCCTTTTTTAATTTGGTATAAAATGTTCTCGATAAAAGCAGGCGCTGGTATTCTACACCATTTTCGTTAATGTAATCTGTAATTGCATCTCGAAGCCGATCCATCTTTTCCATAGCCATATATTGCTTATATAAAAGGTTTTATTTTCAATTTAACTCAAAACATAACATAAATTTACCAAATCAATAAGTGAGTATTTCGTTTATTAGATAATATAAAACATTGCGTAAATTTTATATTGCCTCACCTATAAATTTCACCTTAAAAAAAATAGTGGGGCTATTATGGCTAAGAAAGAAATATATATTTGGAGTTCATTCGTCTCTCCAACACTATTGCTTTTCTTTTACCAAATTGCAGTTTTGGTTGGCCCGCGCAATTAGAAGACTAGACTGATTACATTACGGGCATCTTTTTAAAGGTTTTGGGGATAGCAATAACTATTGAAATTATTTTAGAAGTAATGAAAGAATTTCAAACAGAGACCAACACTGATAATCCCCGGGATTTACTTGCTCAAGCTAAAGGGTTCCGCAAAGCCTATTATTTTCTAATGTTAGTTAATGCTTGATTAGGGATGAATTTAATTCTGAGTGATTTTTTTCAGTGATATAGGACGCGAACCTTTATTATTTGCATTCCCATTTGTAACACATCATATCATTTTAGTTGTATTCTTTCTTGAAAATATTACGAAGTCAGTTACTCAGTTATATTATTATTCCAAGCAGTAATCATGGAATTGATAAGAGCTTGAAAAGTATGGAAGCTTATTTTTGATCTATTTTTTGCTGCGTGAGATATGAGATGAGCCAAATGATACCCCAGCCGATGCCAGCATACCACCATTGAAAATATAGCAATATTCCAGTGTTAAGGGCATATAAAAGGTGAGTAAACCAATCGGGGGCCGAGGTTTTGGTTTTATTCATCATATTCATAAAACCATCCCCAAAATAGACAAGTGATTTAACGAAAAGCAGTAACCCGGTATACCCCCATACAAGACCATTTAAGAAGATGTTTGAAGATAATACTGCAGCAATTATGGCAGCTGTCGCCAAGATATCAACAATAACATCTTTAAGCCAAGACATATGATTTTTTCTTAATTGGATGTGATTTTATAGCACCCAATTAAAGAATTGTAAGACTTTTTATCCAAACTAATTCACTGGAATCTTTTCCGATGTCATCTCTTTTTAGAGAGCTTTTTAAGGTCCATCCCTCATTAGGTGAAGTGGCATTTACTAAAAACCCTTCGATATGAATAATTTGTCCTTCCCTGATTGAACTTATCTTATCCCTTATTTTTTTAGTGGATCCAATAAGATGCATATTAGAAGCATGTTTCCACATGGCATTTTTCTCGATAGGGGGTTTTGCCATTTCAAAATAAAATGATCGATCAGACTGACGAACCATCAGTGAGTTTAAATTTCGCTCATCAGACATCGGTCCCCAGCCAACAACAATATCGGTAGGTACAAGTTCTGAATACTTGTCGAAATAGTAATTTTTAATCGAGAGAATGCGCGCTTCGAGGTCAATATTTGCTTTAGGGGTTATTTTAAAACCTTCATAAGTGAATTTTTCAGCGTTATATGTAACTTCCTGAACAGGGGTTTCAGGGGCAACTACGCCGGGGCCATGCTCTACCGGACGTGTTGTCCAGTAGTAGTAGACACCACCAATTAATAAAACGATAAAAAGAATGTGTTTAATCATAATAGGCTCAGGTTTACTATTATGTATACATTAACAAGATAGCAAAAGTGCCATTTGTTACAAGTTAGAAAGGATTTATGTAGGTTAGTGATTTTAAAAGTTCACCGAAATACCCGCTTGCCAACTTCTGCCGGGAGCCGGTTCAAAATAACGTCCCCCAAAAGCATTTACAGTTACGGACCCGTTATATCGAGTATTAAATAGATTATTGACATTTATAAATGGCTGCACCTCAGCACCTTTAGGGCTGAAAAGTTTTCTAAAGCTAAAAGAAGCATCAAAAATATTATAGGCCTCGTTTTTAGCCGAATTTAGATTGTCAGCCATATAACTGCTTATATGATTGTAGGTGAGAGAAAGTAAAAAGTTCCCGGGATTCCAGCTAATTTTCCCACTTAGACGAAAAGGAGCAATACCTGGAACTTCGTTCCCTTTTAATGAGACACTATCAACCGTTTGTGCCTGTACAAACTCTGCATGGGTAACAGTTGTATTGGCTGATATTTTTAGATTCTGGCGAACTTTCAATCCAAGTTGAGCTTCGATACCACTGTGGCGCGTTTCTCCCTGATTTTGATAAAAGGTAGGTCCATTTGACTCAAGTTGATAAGGGAATAGCAGATCATTAATCCAGAGTTGATAGAAGGCTACATCATAGGTGAGTGTATTTGTCTGAATATGACCTCTTATCCCGGTTTCAACTCCAACAGTTTGTTCAGGTTTTAAATCAGGGTTAAATCCGTTTCCACCGCCGGGCCTGTTAACTAATTCGGTAGTAGTAGGAGCCTCGAATGATGTACTAACATTCGCAAATATATTTTGATTGCCGAAGCGATAGCTAACTCCTAGGCTTGGGCTTACTGACTGAAAAGTTCGATTACCGGACTGTGAAGGTGAATTAGCATCTGTATTGAAATTTATGCGGTCATAACGAATTCCACCAAGTATATGGAATTGCCCGAGTGAATAGGTGGCTGTGGAAAAGATAGCTTGATTCCAAACCTGTTCAACCTGTTCAACGGTGGTAGCCCCTCGTGTTGCATCACCGATATTATCAAATTCCTCCCGGTCATCATTTTGAAATTTGGATTCTAACCCAAGTTGTAGTTTGAAAGAATCCCATTCTTTATCATAAGTAGCCCGCAGACCACCAGCTAACCGACCGACAGTTATAATACCAAAAGGTAATGGGTTCGTAAGATCTCTGTAAATAGTGTATCCTGTTATATTGAGTATGCCAGCATTTGTTTGTAGCATATAAGAAATACCAACTTGCCCCTGAGTTATTTGTTTACCAGCCCCAGCATTAACAAAAGAGGAAACAGCGGCGGTGGGATTATTTTGTGCATCAAATGCATTTAGAGCACTAGGATGCTGCGCTTTGGGCATGTAAATAGCTGCTCCGTAATATTGCAGATTGCTTTTGGATGTAAGGCTTACCGACCCTGTCACTCCTGATCGCAAAACTTGTGCTGCACTATAATCTCTGTACCCGTTAGTATTCAAATAGCTGGTATATCCCGTCATTTGATGATTTGGGTTACGTAATGAAAACTCTCCTTCAACTTTTTTGGTCCCAAAAGATCCAGCCATCGTTTTCANCCTAAAATTCTTCTCCTGTTGATAATTTGGTTTTGTAGATAGATATAAAACACCCCCGCTGCTATTTCCCCAATAAGTTGCAGCAGGACCTCTTAGAAGCTCAGCTCGACGGATAAATGCCGGATCTACAATGTTGAGCATGGTTTGTCCGTCAGCTACTGTTAAAGGAATATCATTAAGCACAACCTGTACACCGCGCACGCCAAAAGCCGCGCGCCAACCTATACCCCGTATAGTCAGACGTTCTCCAAGTGCATAATTTTGGCGATCATTAACCCAGATTCCGGGCATTTGCTGACTAATGTCTTCAAGTGAAAGAGAGGCACTGCTGTTAATATCGATTAGATCACGAGAAAGAGTACTGAGTGCAGCTGGGGCATCCGATGAAATAATCACCGAATGCATCGCTGTAACTTCTATAGGCTCGAGGTCAATTTTTAAACTATCATCAATTACTTGGGCATTAGCTTCGGTTGTAAAAAACACAAATAAAACCGTATATAAGACTACACAACGGATAAAAATACTAAAATAATGAAAAAGATTTTGAGGGGATCGAAGGTAATTAATCATGCTCTTAATAAAAGATTTAACTCAACAGATAAATTAGTCGTGAAAACAAACAGGAGTGGATTGTAATTCCTTATTTGTGGGTTTAAATCAAATAAAAATTTCTGACACTTTTAACTTTTATTTCATTGTTTTTGTAACCTTGGAAGAAAAATTACCGTATCCGTCATTGTGATGAAAGAGATTATTACTTATTTATACCGAAATTATTTTGAAATTACGGTCTTTAGTGTTGGGCTGTTGTTGTTGGCCTTTATGGATCCGACGACTACAAATGGTTCGGGTTTATGTTTGTTGGAAAACCTGAACTTTCCCTATTGCCCAGGAGATGGATTAGGCCATTCAGTATCTTTTATATTTAGAGGTGAAATCCACAATGCTTTGAAAGCCAATATTTTAGGACCATTTGCTTTACTCATTATATTAGGAAGAATATTCTATCTATTTTCTCAAAACTTTTTAAATAATAACATAAAAAAATAATATCATGGCTAATGTAATAGATTATTTACCCGAACTTGAGGGGGACGAGGCAGCTTATATCTCAAAGGTAATGGAATCGATGGACGAAAAATCGGCTGATCGATTTACCCAGGTCTACAGGGCGCGAAGACAAGATCCACAGACTGTATTACTAACAGCACTTATTGGCTTTTTTGGTGTAGCCGGGGTTCATCGATTTCTTGTGGGCCAATTGGGGATGGGCCTGTTATATCTGTTTACTGCGGGACTCTGTTTTATCGGGACAATAGTAGACGTTATCAACTATAAAAATCTGGCTTTTGAATATAACAGGGATGTTGCCCGTGAAGCAGTTTCATTGATAGAATAGTATTTACAATCCGAAAATTCGGTTCACATTAAATCCGAAGCGGAAGTCACCAGCCCAAAATTGCTCACGATTCTGAGCCATCGCATACTGTTCCAGATGCCATCGGGTAGAGGCGAAAAATAACTGAAATACGTGTCCACCGGTCAGGATATTTAATCCCAACGAAAACGTATTTTTGGTGTTTGGATTTTTCTCCCCAATGATGGGATAGTATTCTGCAATAAAGGCAAATCTATCGGATATATTAACTTGTGATCCCAGACCAATTGAAAACAAATGAGTTTGATTATCTGCGCTTACAGAACTGAAGTATCCGTATATTGGAGATAGCTGTAGTCTGATCTGTTCATTAACTTTCTTGGATATAATGGCCGATGTCAGCGTAGTTAAATCATCCTTAAATGGCTGCCTGTTTTGTTGTGTTACGATACCTAAATCAGCTTTCAACGATATACTGATAGGTTTTGAACCACTGGAATTTTGTTGCAATAAAGCATATTTCGTTCGAAAATCAACGACATTAAACAGTGAGGAGCGACCAATACCAGCTGACCATTTATCAGTAATTCCGTAATCCAGCCCCAAGCGCACGTTTTGTACATTGTCGAACCCAAAGAAGTTCTGAATAGGGTTAGTCGTTGCTATACCAAAACTATGCATGATAGTAACATTTAGATTGCCAGCTGACAGATGTTCTGTTGTAGCTTGAGAAATCAGGGTAGGGGTCCAGAATGTTTCTACCGGTTCTACAATATTTACCCTTTCTCTTTCCATTTGAGCTACGCTTTGCATCGAAAAGAGAAGTAAAATTACAGGTACCAAGTAAAATTTTAGTTGATCTTTCATAGCTTATCCAAAAATTAATTGGGAGTTAATGTGGCAGAAATGGATACGTCAATTTTTTCACTCACACGATAAAATAAAATCCCTGGAGGTTTAATATTGTAGTCTGTCATATTAAGCGTCCATGATGCTTCAACAAGTATTCCTTTTTGTACTTTTTTAAGTATTCCGGTTATTGTTGTTTGTTTTGAGACGCCATGAACTGAGAATTTACCTTCTACCGTAACTTTCTGAGGTTGTTCGCCAATGGGCTTAAAATCCGATACTATCTTGCCATAAAATTCGGCAAATGGATATTTCTGGGCTTCAAGTGTTTTCAGCATGTCGTTATCTCTTTTGTCAATACCGGTTTTTAAGGTATTGACGTCTACATAGAAATCTATAATGGAGTCATTTAGTGTTATTTTGCCAACAAGGTGGTCAGACACTCCTGTAAAAGAGTGTAAGGGCACTGACGAGTCAAATTCCACATGACCCGATTTCGTAATATAGCTCTGTGATAAACCGGATATGGGGACTGCAACAATCCCGAGAGCAAAAAGGAAGCTGAGTAGTATGTGCTTGCTTTTGTTCATTAATAACTTACTGTGTATTGCAAAATATGATTAATTATCGGGGGCACCGTCTGCTATCCAAGCTCTGATGGAATCGATATCTGCCTGAGGTAGTGGGTCACGCTGATAGGGCATACGTTGTCCGATCTGAGGATTTGGCTCAATTTTATCAACCAGCGGACTTTCGTCTGGATTACCTTCATTTATAACATTCTCTCCATACTGGTTACCAACACTATTCATAGCATCAACATAAGTACTCAAATTAACGCCGTTTACTTGTGTACCGGAATCATGGCATCCACTAGTTGCACAAGAGGATTGAAAAATGGGGGAAATATCCTGAGAGAAACTTACATTTCTATTTGGATTGGGGTCTGGGTCAGGATCCGGATCAGGGCCGGTACTGCTTCCATCCCCACCGCAGGAAACTAATACTAGAGTTAGAAAACCGACGCATGCTGTTATATAAAACCGGTAATTAGTTATAAAACGGATTTTATCTTGTTCATCAGTGATGAAAAAAGACATTAAATATTTCATTGGTAACCTCCGANTTGACACTTTTATATTTTAGTGTTTATAGTCTTAAAAGATGTTATAGTTGACCGATATGAATGAACCCATTGAATAGAGTTTAACATTTGCCCATCCTACTTCTCGCACCGGCACTTTGATAAATGGTTCAACGCGCAAACTAATGTGCTTTCTGAGATCCATTTCATAACCCACAGAGAAAACAGCGTTACTCATCCAATGGCGGGTTCCTGTTCGTTCTTGCCAGCGTTGCTGTTGACCGGTTGTGTAACTGTTATAATTGAACCGATAATCCTCGTTAAGCATGATGTAGGAGGAGACTCCACCGGTAGCAAAAAGTCTTGAATGGTCGAAATGTACGACGTTGTATTTTAAACTTATTGGAATATCAATAAGAAGACATTTGCCAACTGTTTTTGATGGTAACTCTCCGTAAGACCAATATCCCTCAGGTGGATTATAATCGTTGCCACTGGCTGTGTATTGCACCTTTGAATGTATCGCACCAACAGATAGGGCAAGGTTTTTGGAAATATTGTATTCAACAGATAAGCCTATTTTATAACCGGGATCATAGAAATTGGAAATTCCACCAACAGTACTCAAGTCCGGTCCTCCCATCAGCCCTAGGGTAAGTCGGGGTGCTTCTCGTCCGGGAAACCGATTCTGAGTATTGAATCCAGTGGAACTTTTTGGACCCAGATCATCACTATTAGATGTTGATTTGTCAGTGGTAGTGGGCGGAATTAATTTATCAGCATTGTATGCAAGTGTTTCAACATCATGACTAAGATCTATGGAAGAAAGTTTGATACTGTCCGACAATTTAGCCAGAGCTATAAATTTCTGGTTTGAATCTAAAATGGCGAATTTCTGCTTCGGGTCTTCATTTGATACCTGATCGCTATGTGAGCTTTCCCTTTTAGATGAATTATCAACAAGATTACCTGAACGCTGCTCTGTGTTTAATTTGCCGTTGGATTGACCATCTGATGGATCGGGAGGAAAAGAAAAGTCAAAAAGCCCATCTGGCAATATTTCAATAGGACTATTTTGAGGATTTGTGATCTGTTCACTTTGTGTTAATTGTTTATTTAGCTGATCAATTCTTTGCTGTTGCTGATATGTATAATAGGCCAAAATAGAAAGCAGTAATATAACTGCAGCTGCTGCTGAATAATGTTTCCAATAACTTTTACGATAATTGGTCGCTTCCGCTGCATCGAGTCTGCCTTCCAGTTTAAGCCAATCCTCTTCCTTATATTCTATATCGTATTCCCGAACCTTCTTTTTAAAGAATTCCTCAAGGGGATCGTTATGTTCTTGGTTAGTCATATTCTTAGATAAAATTTTTCTCTACAATCGATTGCAGGTTTTTTTTGGCTTTAGCCAAATTCGATTTAGAAGTGCCAACTGCAATATCAAGCATGTCTGCGATTTCCTTATGCTTAAATCCTTCAATTACATAAAGATTAAAAACCGTTCTGTAAGCGGGCGTAAGCTCTTGAACCATCTCTATAATCTCATCATAAGACATACCACTTAGTACTTCCTGATTCCGAGCAGGCTTATGGTTAATGGATTGTAAATCCGTTTTCTGGAGCTTTTTTTGATTTTTGTGATACTGATTGATAGCTGTATTTACAATTATTTGTCGAAGCCAGGGTTTAAAGGGACGATCAGGATCATATTTTTCAATATTGGTGAAAACCTTCATAAAAGCGTCGTTTAATACTTCTGCTGCTTGTTCTCTGGAATTGGCATACCTCAGGGTGATGCTCATGCCATAGGCATAAAACTTTTTATACAACTCTTTTTGACTTTTCCGCTGCTTTTTTCGGCAGCCTTTTATGATCTTTTTGATCAAAACAGAACCTATCCCGTTAATAGATTTTTGGTACCTTCTATTTAATGATACAAGACTTTAATGGAAAGGGTTGCCTCGAAATATTAAATAATTTGATGGGAGAGAAGGCGAGAACAAAATAGAAGCTCCCGGCCGATCAAAGCCGGGAGCTCTTTCTTTAGGGCATTTGGAGCTAAGTAACTCCAAATTGTTGCTCTTCCATTGATTATTACGAATTAATATTTGCAATGTTGCACGAGAAATGAATACAAATTTTTGACAGTAAAGATTGTTATTCCTATAAGTGAGATTGTATATTAGGCACTCAAAAATTCCAACAGAAATACTTATATGAGATCCGGAAACCCAACAATAAGCGAAAAAACATTCCAAAATATTGATCGAACTGCCGTTTCATCAGCAGAAGGCAGCATGACGGTGAGCGGTACCATAAACAAAACCGGAATGCTCTTTTTAATTCTTTTGCTGGGAGCATCCATAAGCTGGTATCAGCCATCACAACTGCTTATTTGGGGTGGAGCCATCGGTGGATTTATCGTTGCCTTAGCTACTATTTTTAAAAAAGAATGGTCTCCGTTTACAGCTCCCATTTATGCTGGATTAGAAGGGCTGTTTCTGGGTGGCATTTCAGTTATGTATGAGGCTGCCTATTCAGGAATAGTCTATAATGCCATTTTATTAACTCTGGGGGTATTTGCAGCTATGCTTTTTGCGTACCGTTCCGGGTTGATAGAGGTGACTCAAAAGTTTAGAACAGGAGTTGTTGCCGCCACAGGCGGTATATTCCTGGTTTATATGGCCAGTTTTGTATTAAGCTTTTTCGGAGTAAACATAAGTCTTATCCATGGTTCTGGACTTATGGGTATCGGCTTTAGCCTTGTTATTGTAGGTGTAGCTGCTCTTAATCTGGTCCTTGATTTTGATATGATTGAAAAAGGAGCCCAGGCAAATGCTCCCAAGTATTTTGAATGGTACACCTCATTTGGTCTGATGATTACCTTGGTCTGGTTATACATCGAAATATTACGACTGCTTGCCAAGTTACAACGACGATAAATTTGAGCATTACCAATCTATTTTGACTAAAAAGCGTTTTATACCGTTTTCAGGCAATGAATTTATTTTTGGAATGCTGATTCTCCTTGCCACTATATTTTTTGTGGCAGAATCGCGCTGGTCACGCCTCTTTGATTCTCATGCCATTTCCACAGAAAAACCGGTACATATTTATTTTGAGGAATCAACGCAGCTAGATGAGTTAACCCGAATACTAATGGATTCATCTCTTATTAAAAGCGGAGAGGAATTAAAATGGGCGGCAAATATTTTTGGATGGAGAAGATTCCATAAGGGTCATTATTTAGTTGATGGACCTTTGGAGTATGACGCTTTTTTATCAAAACTGGCACGGGGCATGCAAGATCCTGTTTCAGTGACTATTTTACCGGGTAGATCTAAAGCGGATATTGTGACCAAAGTATCGAATCAGCTTAAATTTGATTCCCTGGCATTTGATAGGGCCATTAAAGATTCTACTTTTCTTGCGCGGCAAAATTTGAATAAAAGGGATGTTATTGGAAGATTATTTCCCAACACTTATTCAGTTTACTGGACCATATCCCCGGAATCATTTTTTGAACGGATTTTAAGTGAATTTAATGAGGCCGTAATCGAATCCTACCAAAAACAACTGAAGGAGTTAGATCGATCGGTTGATGAAATAGTTACTTTGGCCTCAATTATTGAATGGGAGGCCCGTAATAGTGAAGAGAAAAGGGTTATAAGTGGACTGTATTGGAATCGGTTAAACAGGGGCATGCGCCTGCAAGCGGATCCCACTGTCAATTTTGCTGTGGGAGAACGCAGGAGACTTTTGTACGAAGATTATCAAGTTGATCATCCTTATAATACCTATTTATACCGCGGTTTACCACCGGGGCCCATTACCAATCCCGATTTAGCTTCCATCAGAGCGGCCGTTTATCCTGAAGACCATGAGTTTTTGTACATGGTAGCAACTCCAAATGGTGAGCACGCTTTCTCAAAAACGTTTGAGGAACATAAACGAAAAAGTGCTAAATGGCGAGAATGGCTGCAAGAGCAATATCGCATCAAGCAAAGGAATGAGCGAAAACAGAACGGGAACTAATTCGACTCTAATACCGGCCGGATTCCATTTTCAGAAAACTCAAAGATCTTTACCTCTTGGTTGATGTGTCTGCCTTTAAAATTGATATTGCCTATAATTCCCCTATATAATGGTTGTTCTTTCAAAGCATTCTTTAGGTAAGATGGATTTTCAACACGGTTAAGAGTCTCTAATACGTATGAAGCAACATCATAGCCAATCATCGCAAAGCGATTTGGTTCTGTATCAAATCGTTGTTTAAACATTTTGTTGAATTGCTCTACCCGAGTACTTTTTTGATCAATATAGTAGCTCTCGGAAAAATAAATCGGCTGATTTTTTAGCTGAATTTCAGGTATATCAAAATTACCCCATTCCTGCGAACCCAGCACGGGAATATTGCTTCCTTCGGCTTCCATATCTACCAGTAGCAATTCGGCAAGGGTAGAGGCAGCCTGACCTGTAAATGGTGCATAAATACCATCTAAATAGTGGTAATTGTTCAAACTATCTATTTTGGCGCTGTCTGAGGTAAAGAACTTCGTATAATCCGTTAGATCGTATCCCTTTGATTGCAAATCTTCCACAAAAAAATATGAAACGCTAGCACCCAGCCTTTCAGCTCTGTCCCTGAATGCAAAAGCTGAGGCTTCACCTAAAGAGTTTTTTTCAGCTAATACAGCCAACGTATCCATCTGTAAGTTCTGGACTGCGTACTCGGCCATTTTACGCCCATGAGAGGTAAACGTTGGATTTGCCTGATACACGTAAGGATTATCCAAATTCAATGAGTCTGAATTAGCCAGAGGGGCTACCAAAGGGATCTGATATTGCTCAGCCAAGTCAGCCATTTTGAGAGCCGGTTCCGAAAACAATGGCCCGAGCACAGCATCTGCGTGATAATTCCAAGCCAAGTTGGTCATTGCATGTCCGGCGGAATCNATATTAGCAGCGGTATTTTGGTGCCTTATAAATGCTTTTTTATCAGTATGCTGCTGATTGAATTGTTCTGCAGCNAAGACATATCCAAAATGTAACCCTCGAGATACCTGAAATTCAGAACCTGAATCGGAGTGAGAGGGCAGAGCAGCTCCAATATTATAAACGATTCCTTTAGGTGCTCGAACTTGACGGCCGTATCTGCGCTCTGTTGCGTAGCTTACAGAATCAGCAATAATTTCGGATAACTCACGCATGGCCGAACTTGCAGTATCAATTTTTGAATGAAGAAGTTGCGAATAGAGAGTGCGGGCGTTTTCTAAAGACACCGATCCTATAGCCGTTTTAATCAGATCGTATTTAACTTCCGGTAATTTTGCCTGTTGGAAGGCCCTTTTTCGCTGATTGAGAGTTAAGAAACCTAAAATTTCGTTGTAAAGCTGACGCCCGTCCGTAACAAGTTGGGTTTTTAAAGATCGATTTTTGAGATCATAAAGGCGACTTAATGCATCCCCATGTAAGCCCATCTGAAAGTCAACTAAGGCAGTGGTGTATTCTGCTTCAAGATAGATTTCATCCTCAGCTTCTTTACTAACCTGATTTAGATATGTTTTTGCCGTCAAGTACTGACCAAGGCTGTAATACGATTTCCCTGCAAATAATCTTCCTTGTGGAGAATTTATATTCTTAAATTCTTGTAAAGCCTGTTCAAAATCTCCTTGTTGGTAATATTTAATGCCCTTGTCTATAGACTGGGCATGAGAATTTTCGGGCAAATACAGCACCAAAATTGCGATTGATAATAAAAGTGCCGGAATTTTTTTTGGATTGGAAAAAATCATAGTTGGATAATAATTAGGAGCAGTAACAGTGTTGCTTATACTAACTAAAATGCAGCGGTTTTGTTCTCTAATCTATTCCCACTCAATAGTTGAAGGGGGCTTGGAGCTAACATCATAGACCACGCGGTTAATACCACGAACCTCATTGATAATTCGATTTGATACGTGAGCTAAAAATGGATGGGGCAGGTGAGCCCAGTCAGCCGTCATCCCGTCAACGCTGGTAACAGCCCGTAAGCCGATGGTAAATTCATACGTGCGTTCATCACCCATGACGCCTACACTTTGTACCGGAAGTAATACAGCTAGTGCTTGCCAGACTTCATCATAGAGATCCTGTTTTCGTAATTCACTGATAAAAATGTCGTCAGCCTCTCTAAGTATTTCGAGTTTTGGACGATCTACATCAGAAATTACACGTATTGCCAATCCCGGTCCGGGGAAGGGGTGACGATTAATAAAATGCTCAGGAATTCCAAGTTCGCGGCCCACATTGCGAACTTCATCTTTAAAAAGCTCACGAACCGGTTCTATAAGATCGAGATTCATTTCATCAGGCAACCCCCCCACATTGTGGTGTGATTTAATAGTTGCCGAGGGTCCTTTAAACGAGATACTTTCGATTACATCGGGATATAGCGTACCCTGGGCGAGATATTTATATGAATCATCATGTGCAATCGCATCATCAAATACTTCAATGAAGGTTTCTCCGATAATAGTTCGCTTCTTTTCTGGATCTACAACTCCTTTAAGTCGCTCTAGGAATTTATCACTGGCGTCAATACCTTTTACCGGCAGATGCAGTTGCTCTTCATATACATCTAACACATCACGAAATTCATTTTTGCGTAAAACTCCATTATCAACAAAAATGCATTGCAACTGATCACCAATAGCCTTGTGAACAATTGTTGCTACAACGGTTGAATCCACACCGCCACTCAGACCACAGATAACGCGGTCATTTCCGACCTTTTCCCGAATTTCCTGCACAGTTGATTCAATAAAAGACTTGGCGGTCCAACTTCCTTTAAGCTTACTTATTGAGTACACAAAATTCTTTAAAATCTGCTTTCCGTGCACCGTGTGTACGACTTCAGGATGAAATTGAACACCGTAAATAGGTTTATCAGTATGACGTACTGCTGCAACATGAGCATTATTGGTGTGCGCAATTATTTCATAGTTGGCAGGCAGCTCGTTGATATGATCGGCATGACTCATCCATACTATCGACTCTTCAGGAATTTCAGCAAGGAGATCCGAGTTGTCGTCAACGATAAGTTCAGAGCGGCCGAATTCTCGTCGATCAGCTTTCTCTACACTTCCCGGTATTTCGTTATGAGCCAAAATTTGGAGACCGTAACAAATCCCCAAAACAGGAACTCCCCAGTCAAAGACAGCCTCATTTAGTTCAGGAGCATTTTCGTCATTAACGCTGCTCGGCCCCCCTGAAAGAATGACCCCATTGGGAGGATTATCGGAAAAAGATGCCAGATCTTTATTAAAAGGATGAATCTCACAATATACATTTAACTCGCGTACACGTCGAGCAATTAGTTGGGTATACTGAGAGCCAAAATCGAGAATTAGTATCCAGTTTTGCGGGCGGTGTTGCATAAAAACAAAATAAAATAGAAAAGGCACCCGAGAGGGTGCCGGTGTAAATTAGGCTACAATTTCTTTGTATTCATCGGGAGACATTAAATCATCAAGCTGCGATTCATCTCCGATGGATATTTTTACCATCCAACCGTCACCATAGGGATCATCATTAACCAACTCCGGCTCCATTTCAAGTTTTTCATTGGTTTCAACAATTTCGCCAGCCACAGGTGCAAAAAGTTCAGAGACAGTTTTAACAGCCTCAACGGTTCCAAAAACCTCGTCTTGGTCAAATGAAAAACCTTCAGGTTCTATTTCGACAAATACAATATCACCAAGTTCGCCTTGAGCAAAATCGGTGATACCTACGGTTGCTGTACCGTCACCATTATCTCGGATCCATTCGTGTTCCTTGGTATATTTTAAATCGGTGGGATAGCTCATATTAGATTATCTGAATCAGTTGTCAGGATTAAATTTAAACTCTTCTAAATATTTGGTGTTGAACGTACCCTTCTTAAAGTTTTCATCGTCCATAAGTTGAATGTGATAGGGGATAGTAGTCTTAACACCTTCTATGATAAATTCTTCCAGCGATCGCTTCATGCGTTTTATAGCATCTTCACGAGTGGGTGCACTTACGATTAGCTTTGCAATCATTGAGTCGTAATGCGGAGGAATGCGATAGCCGGCATAAGCATGGGTATCAACACGAACACTGTGTCCGCCGGGAGTATGAAATACTTCAATTTGCCCTGCAGAAGGACGGAAATTATGCTCCGGGTCTTCAGCATTAATACGACACTCAATGGCATGACCACGCATTTTAAGCTCTTTCTGTTCCATTTTCTTGCCTGCTGCTGCTTTAATTTGTTCAGCGACAAGGTCATAGTTGGTGATCTCTTCTGTAACCGGATGCTCAACTTGAATGCGCGTGTTCATTTCCATAAAGTAGAAATTGTGGTCTTTATCAACCAAAAACTCTACCGTACCGGCTCCTTCATAATCTACGGCTTTGGCGGCATTTACCGCAGCATCCCCCATTTTTTTTCGTAATTCAGGTGTCATGAGGGGAGAGGGTGCTTCCTCAAGAATTTTTTGATGACGCCGTTGAAGCGAACAGTCACGTTCTCCAAGATGGATTACATTACCATGTTGATCAGCCAACACTTGGATTTCTACATGGTGGGGATCTTCAACAAATTTTTCAATGTATACATCCGGATCATCAAAAGCAGTTTCAGCCTCATTTTTACACATACTGTATGCGTTTTTGAGGTTGGCTTCCTCATGAACTACTCGCATACCTCGTCCACCGCCTCCAGATGAAGCCTTTATAATGCAGGGATACCCAATCTCGTTACATATCTCACGCGCTTCTTCAAGACTTTCAACTACACCGTCGCTGCCGGGTACGGTAGGAACTCCACTATCTTCCATGGTTTCTTTGGCCATGGACTTGTTTCCCATGGCAGCGATACTTTCCGGTGATGGTCCGATAAATTTTAAGTCGTGTTCGGCACAGATACGAGAAAATTCGGCTTTTTCGGATAAAAAGCCATAGCCTGGATGAATTGCATCAGCGTTAGTGATTTCAGCTGCTGATAAAATATTGGGAATCTTGAGATAACTTTCCTTGCTTGGAGCCGGACCAATACAGACCGCCTCATCAGCAAATTTTACGTGGAGGCTATCACGATCAGCAGTAGAAAATACTGCAACCGTGGGGATACCCATCTCTTTACATGTGCGAATAATACGAAGTGCAATTTCGCCTCTGTTGGCGATAAGAATTTTATTAAACATGAATTTTTAACTGATTTTACCCGATGATAAATAAGGGTTGATCGTATTCTACTGGTTCGCCGTCTTCGACAAGAATCTTTTTTACCTCTCCGGAGTAATCAGATTCTATTTCATTCATAATTTTCATTGCCTCAACGATACACAACGTTTGTCCTTTTTCGACTGTATCACCCACCTTAACAAATGGATCATCATCTGGAGAAGGGGCGCGGTAAAAAGTTCCAACAATAGGAGATTTAACAACGTCTCCAGATGGTTGACTGTCACCATCGGATTCTCCGGTTGTTTCGCTACCCGAAGATTGTTGAGGTTGTTGTGGAGTTTGCTGTGGTTGGGGTGCTTGTTGTGGTTGTGCAGGCACCTGATATTGCATCGGCATTTGCTGCGGGGCCGATGATTCCTTGATATCAGGTTTTTTCTTGACCTTTATTTTGAAATCCCCTTCTTCTATAGACACTTCATTTACTTCACTTTCGGCAATGAGGTCCAGAAGATTTTCAATTTCTTTTAAATCCATGATATAAAAATTAGTTTGATGTTACGCGTTCAATATATTCTGATGTTCTTGTGTCGACTTTTATCTCTTCGCCTTCGTTAATAAAAAGCGGCACCTGTACTTTAGCACCCGATTCCAGGGTTGCCGGTTTGCTGCCACCCGTTGCGGTGTCACCTTTTAGTCCCGGACGAGTTTTAGCAATTTTGACGGTAATGTGATCAGGTGGTTGTGCATACAATACTTCCTCATTATCAACATCTATGACCAATGTACATAATTGGCCCTCGGCAATAAATTCCGCTTTCTTCACATTTTCTTCTGATACAGGAAGTTGCCGGTATGTTTCCTGGTGCATAAAGTAGTACAAGTTCCCATCTTTATATAGAAACTGATAGGGCTGATGTTCCACCCGTATTTCTTCAACATCTTCGCCGGAACGGAATTTTTTTTCAATATTTTTTTCGTTTACGACGCCTTTCAACTTTGTGCGCAAAAAGGCACCGCCTTTGCCTGGTTTTACATGTTGATAGTCAATAACCTCATATAGCTCATTATTGATCTCAATAACCATTCCGGTTCTAAAATTCGATGTCGAAACTTTTGCCATAAACCTCAATTATTAATCTTTGAATTCAGTGCCCAAAAATACCACGAGACAGTAAAGATAACAAGCTTAAAATAGCTCTTGAATATACGTTATTAATCCAATGGCTTCTAATAGATTGTATAAAATGGCAAGGGGAGCAATATATTTAATAAAGATTGGCCAAATGGTTTTGAATAGGGATGTTTGTAACCCCAAATATCCCTGTTCTAACTCTTCTAACGCGTTTTCAACCTTCCAAACATATCCCAGGAAGTAGCAAATTAAGAATCCACCAAGTGGTAGACCTACGGTGCTAAAGATAAAGTCGATAGTATTTATCAGGGAAATATCAAAAGAAATGATTAGCGATACTATTAAAATTCCACCACCGATCATGGTAGCTGCTTTCTTGCGTTGTATATTGAATTCATCAATCACATAAGAAGTAGGAACTTCGAGCAGAGAAATAGTTGAGGTAAGGGCGGCCATCGACAAAAGCAGGAAGAAGCTGGTGCCAAAAATTATACCCGCCGTAGAACTTAAGCTATGGAAGAGAGCCGGAAGAACCTGGAAAATAAGGTCTGTGCTTGCTAATAATTCCCCGGCATCATTAAAAATATTTACTCCAAATGATTCTGCCATATACATAGCCGGCATGATAAGAAGCCCGGCCAAAAAGGCAATACCCACATCCGCAAGCGTCACATAGGCTGCAGCCTCAGGAATATTTTCTTTTTTACTCAGGTAGGATCCGTACGTTATTAAAGCGCCCATCCCCAAAGAAAGTGAGAAGAAAGCCTGCCCCATAGCACTAAAGACGAGAGGGGCTGATATCATCGAAAAGTCAGGTTTAAGATACTTGGCGAATCCTACATCTGCACCCGGCTGAAAGGCCACGTAACCAATCATTATAATGAGTATCCCAATTAAAACAGGCATTAAAAATTTGGTAGCTCGCTCAATACCATCACTTACACCTCCCAATATGATAGAAACAGTAGCACCCATGAATATAACTGAGAATATTGCATTTTTAACGCCATGGGAGACGTCCGCAAACAGGGCAGCCCATTCAGTAAACCCGGTAAAAAAGAGGATTTCTTCAAATACATAGCTAAATGTCCATCCTGCAACTACGGTATAAAAGGAGAGAATCATTACCCCACAAAGTACCCCCCAAAACCCAATAAGCGGATAGAATTTATTGGAACTTAGTGCTTTAAAGGCGCCTACGGGATTTCGATTGGTCTTTCGTCCAATACTCAGTTCTGCCACCATCACGGGGAAACCAATCGCAAAACAGCATAGCAGATAAATGAGGAGAAAGGCACCACCACCATTGGACGCTACTTCGGTGGGAAAACGCCAAATATTACCTAAGCCAACGGCTGATCCGGCTGCTGCCAGGATAAATCCCAATTTTGAATTCCAATTTCCCCGATTTGTTGATGTTGTTTCAGCCAAAAGTCAGATCCCCGTTTCTTTTTCTTTGGTTTATACACGTTGAAATAAAATGAGCCGTAAAATGTAATGCAAGAAGCTTACTTACAAATCAAATTTTTGAAAAGATGTTAATATTAAGTTTTTGGTTAAACTCTGAGAGCATTACAAATATTCACTGGGTTCATATAAATACCTAAAAGGATAAAGGGTATCATTATTTAATGACACTACCGGGTTCAGCATTAGTTCCTACAAATTGTAGCGACCCGTCTTCTTCCTCAGCCATCAATATCATCCCATTACTTTCGACCCCCATTAGTTTTTTTGGAGCCAGATTAGCTACTACACAAACTTTTTGACCAACAATTTCATCTGGAGAAAAATCATTAGAAATACCCGATACAATAATTCGTTCTTCAAAGCCCAGATCTACGTTTATTTTGAGTAACTTATCTGCTTTTTCGATAGCTGAGGCCTCAGTAATCTTCCCAGCTCTCAAATCAATTTTCATGAAGTCCTCAAATTTCATGTTCTCTTTAAGTGGTTCATAGCTGACTTCTGATTCTTCTTCTTTTTCTGAGGCGCGTTCTTTCAATTTATTGAGTTGTTTTTCAATTTCTTCATCCTCGATCTTTTCAAATAAAATGGCTCCTTTTTTAATCTTCGAACCACCTTTTAGGATGCTATCGGAAACTTTTTCCCAGGTGATATCACCTTCAATATTTAACTCACTACGTAGTTCAGCCATTTTGTTGGGGAGAATGGGATCAAAAAGAATGCTCAGTGCAGCAGTAATCTGTAGGCATACATGTAAAGTGTTTCCGCAGGTTACAAGATCATCTTTTCGGGTTTGCCAGGGCTCCATATCGGTAAAATATTTATTACCGATGCGTGCTAAGTTCATAGTTTCTGCAATTGCCTCGCGCAACTTAAACTGTTCATAGGCTTTGCTAATTTTCTTCTTCTGCTCCTCAATTTTTGCTAACGTCTCAAGATCTTTATCTGTAGGATCGGTAAGTTCCGGAACATTACCGTCAAAATAGTTTTCAGTGAATGATGTGGTGCGGTATACAAAATTGCCGAGCACGTCGGCCAATTCACTGTTTACCTTGTTTTGGAAATCTTCCCAGGAAAAGTCGGAATCTTTTGTCTCCGGAAGAGTAGTACCTAATACATAACGAAGTAGGTCCGCCTCAAAATCTTCCAAATATTCATCCAGCCAAACCGCCCATCCACGAGAAGTTGAGAGTTTTTTTCCTTCCAGGTTTAAGAACTCATTAGCAGGTACATTTTTCGGTAATACGTAATTGCCATGTGCCATGAGTGTAGCAGGAAACATGATGCAGTGGAAGACAATATTATCTTTACCTATAAAGTGGATGAGATCTGTATCCTTGTCTTGCCAGTATGTTTTCCACTTGTCGGGATGACCTTGTTCGGCTGCCCATTCTTTGGTCGCTGAAATATACCCGATGGGTGCATCAAACCAGACATATAACACTTTCCCTTTGGCATCATCAAGAGGAACTGGCACGCCCCAAGTCAAATCACGAGTAACAGCACGATCGGCAAGTCCATCGTTAAGCCAACTTTTTACCTGGCCCATTACATTGGGCTTCCAGTTATCGCGGGTATCGAGCCATTTTTCAAGTCGCTCTTGAAAATCGCCCAACGGCAAATACCAATGAGTTGTTTCTTTGGTTTCCGGCGTATCTCCAGTAATAGCACTCTTGGGATTCTTGAGCTCAGTGGGAGAAAGAGAAGTTCCACAACTTTCACACTGGTCCCCGTAAGCTTCTTCGTATCCACAATTGGGACAGGTGCCTTTTACATAACGGTCTGGTAGGAACATTTCAGCCTTGGGGTCGTAGAGCTGCTCTTCGGTCTTTTGCACGAAAACATCATCCTCGAAAAGTTTAGTAAAAAACTCCTGAGATGTTTGATGATGAACTTCTGAACTGGTCCTACCATAATAGTCAAAGTCAATCCCAAAATTCTCGAATATTTGCTTATTCCGTTCGTGGAATTTGTCTACTATATCCTGTGGGCTTATGCCTTCTTTTTCCGCAGCAATAGTAATGGGCACGCCGTGTTCATCAGATCCACAAATATGAATAATATCCTCATCTAAAAGCCGCTTATAGCGAACGTAAAGATCGGCGGGCAGATAAGCACCTGCAAGGTGTCCTAAGTGTATCGGACCGTTGGCATAGGGGAGGGCAGAAGTAACTAGTGTACGTTTGGACATAGACTTTTATTTGGCGGTTAATTTTCTGAGCTCGAAAATAAGAGTATCGCCTCTAAAATTAAAAATGGTTTATAGATTAATATAAATCTATTCCATGTTTAAACGATAGGTTGGCAGTGACTGCATATAGTTTTGAGGTCAAGCCATAAATATGCTAAGAAATACGATATTTATAAATCTTGGTTAAAAGCAGTTTAGAATACTTCTACAGGTTAATTCATTACATGCATTGAACATCGTCTTCTGTTTCTGATAGCTCTTCTTCAGAAACGATTTCATCAATCTGGGTAAAGATCTTATTAAGAGCCTCTTCTTTAAATTTTCCGGAGGCAAAAAGTTCTTTTTTCCCATTACTAAAGGTGAGATGTGTTTTGGCTGAAAGCTTATAGACGTGCTCTCGTATCTTATAGAATCCTTTGTAGTAACCGGTTTTATAATAATTTTTTAAACTTTTGTTTAACTTGCTCATGGTGATTTTTTCTTGCTAAATAAGGGCTGTAATGATATTAATTGCAGAAATTAAGGTGGGTCTATATTTAAAGCAATAGCGTAAAGTACTTATTTATGGTATTTGACAATTAACCCAAAACACCTACTTATAGTCTCATAACATTTAATAACTTAATTTAATCGAGATTTAATAAGTATTGAGGGATTGTTAAATCTGAATGGAACCCAATGAATTGATAATGATATGAGGTCTTTTATCACATAAAGTTACAGAAGTGAGTCCATGCTACCAGTATTTGATTAAAAAACTATATAATGTTACGCCAACAGTTACCGAAACATTTAATGAATGCTTATGACCGTATTGAGGTATCTCTACGAAATCATCAACATATGGGATTATATCCTCATCAAGCCCAGTGACTTCGTTTCCAAAAACAAGGCAGATATCTTTTTCTTTCGGGATCGTATAATCAGGAAGTAAAATACTGTCCGTCATTTGCTCCATCCCTACTAAGCGGTAATTATTTTCCTTAAGGGTTCCTAAATATTTCTGGGGATATTCTACCTGTTGCCATTTAACGTGTTTTTGAGCGCCGATTGCCGTTTTGGCAATTTCGGGTCGTGGTGGAGTAGGGCTATATCCTGACAAAAGTATTTCATCAATTCCGAAGGCATCAGCGCTGCGAAAGGCAGCTCCCACGTTATGCATACTTCTGACGTTATGAAGAAGGATTTTGAGTTTATTTAAGCGACCCGGGATTGTTCGTTCCAGGTTTTGCTCTAGGATTTCTTTGGTGTTTAACTTCTGCAATTTTTGGTTACTTTGAGATTCAAAATCTGACTAAGAAGGTACAAAATTTAGATTTGGAAACAGAGCGTAATTCATGGTATTTTAAGGCGCTTTATAAAGATGGTGTCAGCTTAATCGGCTGGCATTTATTATTTAATAAGCTTGCACAAACAAGGATTTAAACCAAAGAAAAGTACCGTGGAAAAGAATTACTTATCACGAGAAGGCTTCGAAAAGCTCGAAGAGGAGTTAAAAGATTTAAAAACCCGAGGACGTAAAGAAATTGCTGAGGAAATTGCCGAAGCACGGGCAAAGGGAGACTTAAGTGAAAATGCAGAATACGATGCTGCCAAAGAAGCTCAGGGAATGCTTGAAAAGAGAATTGCTGAGCTTGAAAATGCCCTTGCAAATGCCCGAATATTGGATGAGGAAGATATTAAAACAGATAAAGCCTATTTGCTTTCAACGGTTACGATCCATAACCATAACGTAGACAAAGAAGTTAAATATACTCTTGTCTCTAAGGATGAAGCAAACTTTAAAAAGAATAAGATTTCCGTAGATTCTCCGATTGGGCAAGCTATTCTTGGTAGAGAAGTAGGGGAAACGTTCGATGTGGATGTTCCAGCCGGAAAACTAAAATTAGAAGTCAAAAAAATTGAGCGATAAGTAAATGAACATAGCAGTAATTGGCACGGGATATGTGGGACTGGTCAGCGGCACTTGTTTCGCCGATTCGGGCAACAACGTCACGTGCGTCGATATTGATGAGCAGAAAGTGGGAGAACTCAAAGACGGGCAGATCCCGATTTACGAGCCGGGCCTGGAGACGATCTTCGCCCGCAGCCAGCGGGAAGGGCGCCTGCACTTTACCACCGACATTGAGGAGGCCGTCCCGCAGGCCGATATCGTGTTTCTGTGCCTGCCGACCCCGCCCGGCGGTGACGGCCAAGCGGATCTTAGCGCTGTTATGGCGGTGGCCGAGCAATTGGGGCCCATCGTCGACAATTATACCGTCATTGTCAACAAATCGACTGTGCCGGTCGGCACCGGCGATCGCGTTGAAGCCCTCATCGGCGAGCACGTGGATCCGGCCCTGTTTGATGTGGTCTCCAACCCCGAGTTCCTCCGTGAAGGCGCCGCCGTCGAAGACTTTAAATACCCCGAACGCGTGGTTATTGGGACGGGCAGCGACCAGGCCGCCGAACGGATGACCATGCTCTACGAGCCGTTTGTCCGCTCCGGCAACCCCATTATTGTGATGGACCGCCGCAGTGCCGAGCTCACCAAGTACGCCGCCAATGCGATGCTGGCCACCAAGATTACCTTCATGAACGAAATTGCGAATATCTGCGAGAAGGTCGGGGCCAACGTTGATAATATCCGCCGCGGCATCGGCACTGACTCGCGCATCGGCAAGCGCTTCCTGTTTGCCGGGATCGGCTACGGGGGCAGCTGCTTCCCCAAAGACGTGCAGGCCATCCACCATACGGCCGCCCAGCACGGCTACGACTTTAAGATTGTCGATTCGGTGATGCAGGTGAACAATGCCCAGAAAGTCTCGATTGTGAAGAAGGTGGAAGACTATTTTGGCACTGATGACTTCTCAGGTAAAACCTTTGGGCTGTGGGGACTAAGTTTCAAGCCCGAAACCGACGATATCCGCGAGGCCCCGGCCCTGTATATTGCCGAGGAGCTCGTAAAGCGCGGAGCAAAACTGCTGGCCTACGACCCGGAAGCCATCAGCACCTTCAAGCAGGCGACCAGCCAGGCGGTGTTGAATAATACCACCTTCGTCCACGACCAAAAGGAGGCCCTGGATGACATTGACGCGCTGGTGATCTGCACCGAGTGGAACGAGTTCCGGCGGCCGACCGTGGACAATTTTGCCGACGAGATGAAGGACCCGGTTATTTTTGATGGACGCAACCTCTACGACCTCAACCGAGCTGAGCAGGCCGGAATCACCTATATTAGTGTGGGGAGGCCTTCAATAAATGTCAACTAAACGAGTCCTTATTACTGGTGGTGCCGGATTTCTCGGATCACACTTGTGTGATCGCTATTTAAGTGAAGGATATAAGGTCATCTGCATGGATAACCTTATTACAGGTAGTGCTGAAAATATTTCTCATTTAATTGGAAACAAGAACTTCAAGTTCATCAAGCATGACGTTACGAACTTTATTCATGTGAAGGGAGAATTGGATTTAATTCTCCACTTTGCATCGCCTGCCTCACCCGTTGATTACCTGGAGATGCCTATTCAGACGCTCAAAGTTGGATCTCTGGGGACACACAAAGCCTTGGGATTAGCCAAAGAAAAAGATGCCCGATTTCTGTTGGCCTCTACCAGTGAAGTTTATGGTGACCCGCTGACCCATCCCCAAAGCGAAGATTATTGGGGCAATGTGAACCCAATAGGACACCGCGGGGTGTATGACGAAGCCAAACGCTTTGCCGAGGCGATGACCATGGCATACCACCGCTTTCACGGCATTGAGACACGCATTGTACGGATTTTTAATACCTATGGATCCCGTATGCGTCTCCATGATGGGCGTGCCCTGCCCACTTTTATGCGACAGGCTCTGCGCGATAATCCTTTGACCGTTTACGGGGATGGCTCGCAGACTCGTTCGTTTATGTATGTAGATGACCTGGTAGAAGGAGTGTGGCGGCTTTCGCAGTCGGATTATGTGAAGCCAGTAAATATTGGTAATCCCGAAGAGATTACCATTCTTGAATTTGCTAAAGAAATTATCGAGCTCACCGGTTCCCACAGCGAAATTATTTTTGAGGATCTGCCGAAAGATGATCCGCAGATACGTCAGCCGGATATCAGTAAAGCAAAAGAAGTACTAGACTGGGAACCAAGCTATGATCGCCGGGAAGGGCTGACAGTGGCATTGGAGTACTTTGAGAAAAAAGTGTTGGATTCCTAATAACACGATATGAAAGGTCTCGTTGACGTATACCCTTACAAAAAAGTACAGAACGAGGTTAAATTCCTAATTTTAAAACGGGCTCCTGATGTACAATATGCTTATCAATGGCGAATGGTCGGTGGGAAAGTCAATACTGGGGAACCTTTTTATAGTGCAGCAATAAGAGAACTGGAAGAAGAAACCGGTCTTTCTCCCAATCTTTTTTGGTCAATTCCATCATTAAACCAGTTCTATGATCATAATAGTGATAGCATTTTACAGATTCCACCTTTTGGTAGTGAAGTAGATACTGAGGTATCTATTGCATTGAATCATGAACATGTTAGTTGGAAATGGATTTCCCAAGAGGAGATAGATACCTATATTCAATGGCCGGAACAGAAGCGACTTATGAAATTATTGGCTGATATCGTAATATCTAAACAAATTTTAAACGAGTGGATAATAGAATTATAAAATCGTTTTATAGCTGCTTAACAATATTTTTGATTCTTGTTCTCGCTGGATTTTCTATTCCTAATGAATTGCATGCGCAAGACAACGATTCTTCCTATGAACTACTGCCGGCTCCTGATGCATGGTATAATAGTGTTGATGGTGTTCGAATAGGGGTACGACTTAGAGGACAAGTACCTGGGACTTTTGGGGATGGACCGCACCGTTTGAATGCAGGTCTTTGGCTTGGTACAAAATTTCCTACCCAACCTATTTCATACTATTTGAAATTTACGGAGCCTATTCCTGCAATTTCAGATTTTGGAAATGAGGGAAGCATCTCTGCAAGAACTTCATATCGCACCGGATTTCAAACTCATGGTCTAACCTTTAATAAACGTTGGCAGACTGGCTTTAATGAAATGAATTACAAGGAGTTAGCGATAGGCCTAAGAGGTGAACATCGTTTCAATGAGGATTACTTATTATATCAAAATCTGTGGCAGACTCAGTGGTTATATATAGTAAATACAGCTTTTGATTTTACAGATATTAATAAGTTTGGAAGATATGCACTTTCTATTTCATTTGATGCAAATATTGCAGGGGATGCTGAGCGATTTTTAAGAAGTGAAGTTTCTTTCCGTCAGAAGGTTGATCTTTCGGAACAATTTTCTATCTCTGGGCGTTTATACTCTGGTTTTGCTACTGATAATACCGCTCCTGAATATTTGTTTACTCATAGTTTCCAATCTGCCCGAAACTGGATGGAAAGCGGACTTACCAGGGCTCGGGGTACTATTCCGCCTGCCTGGATACAGATTGGGAATATTCAGTTTAGCGGGGGACCCAATTTGAGAGGATATCTGAATGATGATATTCAAACATTAAATGATGGAAATGCGCCGCTTTACACCTCCATATCAGCCCTTAATCTTGAATTGAGCTACCCAAATCCTTTAGATAACAAACTGAAAGAAATTCCTGTGATTGGTGGCCTTATGGATCTCCGCTCATATTTGTTCTGGGATACCGGTACATCACTTGGATTAACGAGTATTGAGGAAAGTAATGTGTTATCTGATGCCGGGGTCGGGGTTTTGTTATCAGTGGATATTCCTGATTATCTTGGTAAATCGCGTGGGTTAGTTTTGCGTTACGATATGCCTCTTTGGCTTTCGCATCCCGGATCAGAAAATGCATTTAAATTCCGGCAGGTATTTGGCATAGGAGCCACAATTTCATTGTAAAGATTGTTGAAAACATTTCACTACATACTATTTGCAATAATTCTACTTTCCTTTTTGGGATCCTGTACTAGTGCTCGATGGACCGTTAAGGAGAAAGAATCAACTGATCGAACTGATTATGAGGTAGTAGAAGAGAACTACTTCTTACAACAAACTGAAAAGGTAACCCCTGAAAACCCTGTCTTGTCGTTGGCACTTTTCTCCGAGACCGAATATGAATATACCCAGCGCGTCTTAATGCAGAGGAATATCCAAGATTATCGGTTGCGGCCGGGGACCTTGGCATTGGGGGTTGGAGGGGCCGCAATGGCTTTTTATTTGGCGAATATTGCCGATTTTGGCAGCCATTCCTCATCAACAAAAAGGTGGACCCTAAACGGAGTAAGTGCTTTAATGCTTGCATCGGGTTTTTTAAATATGAAACCCGTAGGCGAACCGCGTCCAACGGGAGAGGAGCGCTACAAGCGAGCTACCGGTACAACGACAGAAGTTGATTCTGTTAAATCTGATGCCAAGATTGATACGTCTGCATCAGTTTATATGCTCTATAATGATTTAATCATTTTTGAAGATAGCAATCAGGATATTCCCGATGGCATGCTTACCATCCCGATTGGAAATGTACTGAATAATTTGCGACTGTCAGGACAAGATGTCGGAAACGCTACGGTTGAAGTGCTCTTTGCAGATTCACTGTATCGTTATAAGTATGCTATAGATTCTATTTTGCAACCCTATGCTGTCGTTAATGAGCAACTTACGGCACTGCGCAATAGTCCACAAGAAAATGCCGATAATGTACTTGCAGATCTTGTTGAAGGGAGTCAGCTTAGAATTAACAGTATCAACGATGACTGGTATCAGGTCATGTATGGGATATCCGAAACGTACATAAGAAAGTCGGACGCCAGTATTATTTGGCGTTCAGAGGATTATGAGGTCGAAGATCAGGTTGTAACCGTTCCCCGAGTGCCTTTCGGTGAGATTGATGTCGAAAGTAATATTCCATTATTGCGAGATCAAAATTCCAATGCCAAGGCATTATTGCTCATCAACCAAAACTATGCCGATACGCTTGGAGAACGCAATTACGCTCTGCGAGATGGAAGATTGATGCGTACGTATCTGCAAAATGCTTTGGGGTACTCAAAAAATAATATCCATCAATTAGCGGATATAAATAGCAGTGACAGCCTTAATACGCTCATTTCATCTATGCGGTCAACAGCAAATGACAGCACCGAACTGTTTATATATATTAGCGGATATGGCACCATAGATAAGGAAAAGCAGGAGTTACAATTTTTAACGGTGTCTCCAGAAAATCCGTCTGATTCTATGATTGCAGTATCAGATATATTTAGTCGAATAGGCGATATTTCATCCAAACAAACACTAGTCTTAGGTGATATTGATTTTACAAGTGAAAACAGTGATAAATCCTTCTCATCAAATGAAATGCAAAGTATAATTGAAAGAAATGTTTCACCGTTACTTTCAAAAAATCCCAATAGTTCAGTATTGCTGGGATCGCAGCTGAATAATCCATCTCGTTTATATATGTCAGACGAGGGAGAAGATAAAAAGCATCATATCTTCCCGTATTTTTTTGCTAAAGCCCTACAAGAGCGACGAACCACCTTGTCAGATATCTATCAATTTCTGGAACGTAATGTTTCCTACACATCCCGTCGACTTTTTGATCGTCCCCAAGATCCATTGCTTCTCGGTAATACCCAATTGAATTTAGCAGGGCAATAATGGCGTTTGTATTCTTGGTTCTAAGTTCGGTATGCTCTCTCACTATCGCCCATCTGCTCAAGGTTACCGAATCAAAAAATTTGCGTACACTTAATACGCTTACAGTTAATTATATAGTGGCTGCGATTTTTGCCTTTTTCGTAGGGTATGAGAGTAATTTGGAATCTATTTTTGTCAGCCATTCAACCATTCTCCTCTCATTTTGTATTCTTGTTGGTGCTTTTTTTATTGGGAATTTTGTAGCATATAGTAAATCAGTTCATACAAACGGAGTGGGTATTACGATCGCTGCAATGCGATTGTCCTTATTAATACCAGTGGTAATATCAGTATATTGGTATGCCGAATTCTTAAATGGACTTAAAATTGCGGGGATAGTCGGTGTTTTTGGAGCAATGCTATTACTCATCCCCAAAAAGAATGATATTAAAATTGGTTCCATCAGTGCTTCCTGGCTGTTGATTTTAATCTTTGTCTTATCCGGATTTGCTGATGCTTCGCTTAAGATATACGAAGAAGAATTTAGTACGAATCTCAACGAACTTACTTTTATGGGATTCGTATTCTTGGGAGCTTTTATTATAGGATTGATTGTTGCGCTCTTTCGTAAAGGACCGCTTATCACAAAAAAAGAAGCCCTTCTGGGAGCGGCTATCGGTATTCCTAACTTATATTCTTCAATCTTTTTAATTTATGCACTGGGTGGTATCAGCGGTTCAATAGCTTACCCCGTGGTAAATATATTAAATGTTCTGGGAGGCACGTTTCTGGGATTGATTATTTGGAATGATAGGGTTTCAACTAGACAGTGGATTGGTATTGCTACGGCTGTTCTCGCGATAATATTTTTAATTTAGTTTTTTAGGTTATGGATGAAGAAATTATTCAACAGATAAGGGAACGAGCTTCAAAATTAGATAGAACCATAGTTTTTCCGGAAGCCCAAGACCCAAGAGTGCTGCAGGCCGCTTCATATTTAGTTGAAGAAAATATTTGTGATGTGAAGCTCTTAGGGGACAAAGAAGAAATTATTACCTCATATTATAAGAACGAAAGAGAGACAGTAAAGGATTTATTAAGCCTGTTTATCGGTGATTCAATAAACAAAAGCCCACTTGCAGATCATCTATATAAAAGGAGAAAGCATAAGGGCATTACCAGAAAGGAGGCCAGAGCCAAACTAGATGATCCTCTTTACTTGGGAGCTATTTTGGTAGCATCGGGTCAGGCTGACGGTTGTGTGGCTGGATCAATTGCTACTACAGGCGATGTTATTCGAGCAGCTATTCATAGTATTGGACTTCGGGAAGGGATCAAGACTATATCAAGTACTTTTCTAATGGCACTCGAAAATCAGCTGCCGCTAACATATGCCGACTGCGGAGTTGTTCCGTATCCAGACGCAGAACAACTTTCTGACATTGCTATTGAATCGGCTCGGACGCATGAATTGTTAACCCAAGAGAAGCCCAAGGTGGCAATGCTTTCCTTTTCTACTAAGGGAAGTGCAAAACATGAGCGGACAGAATTAGTTGTTAAGGCAACGAATATCATCAAACAAAAAGAGCCAGGTCTTGAGATAGATGGGGAGTTGCAGTTTGATGCAGCCTTTGTTCCCGAAGTGGCCAAACGAAAAGCTCCCGATTCACCCATCAAGGGGGATGCTAATGTACTTATTTTCCCCAACCTAGATGCCGGAAATATTGCTTATAAAATCACAGAACGTCTTGCGGGGGCATCGGCAACCGGACCAATTCTACAGGGACTTGCCAAACCTATGATGGATCTCTCAAGGGGGTGTGGCTGGCAGGATATTGTTAATGCGGCTTGTGTAGCTATTTTGATGGCAGAGTAAATACGTTTTTATGATCTTTCAATAGTAGAGGTGATAAATGGTACTGATCAGATATATAGCAATTTCCAATTGGAAATATATCTGATACTGCTCGATATTCTCAACTAAGAGAATATGTATGCAGTAAATAAAAGTGATTGAATTAAGTTTAAGTTACATCCAAATATCCTTATATTTAAGGCTCGGATTAGGAAGCCAAAATATCGGATTGATTAGTACTACTTAGAATTAATCCAAATTTAGATTCCGAACGTAGCATATTCTTTTACTGTTTATTTAATCAAACTGCTGAAATCGTAAAATATCGCAATAATTTCTTATGAGTGAAACTGAAGCGCTTGAATCCATGGTTGGTGGTGAGTATAAGTATGGGTTTACCACCGATGTGGAGTACGAAGATTTTCCCACAGGCATAAACGAAGATATCATCCGGGAAATTTCTCGTCGTAAAGACGAGCCGGAATGGGTTTTGGAATTCCGTCTTGAAGCTTTTGAAAAGTGGAAGCAGATGGAAGAGCCCGACTGGCCCAATGTTGAATATGAAAAACCGGATTTTGACAACATCCAGTACTACTCTTCTACGAAGAAGAAAGATGGTAAAAAACCGGAAAGTCTGGAAGACGTTGATCCCCAGATTTTGGAAACGTATGAAAAACTGGGGATTCCTCTTCAAGAACAGAAGCAGCTGCAAGGCATTGCCGTAGACGCGGTTTTTGACAGCGAATCCATTTTTACCACCTTTAAGGAGAAGCTTGCTGAGGCAGGCGTTATTTTCTGCTCTATTTCAGAGGCTATTCAGGATCACCCTGAACTTGTAAAGGAATATTTAGGAACAGTCGTACCCAAGGGGGATAATTTCTACGCCGCATTGAATTCAGCTGTCTTTTCTGACGGCTCGTTTGTGTACGTTCCCGAAGATACTGTATGCCCGATGGAGCTTTCTACATATTTTCGCATTAATAATATGCAGTCGGGACAGTTTGAACGGACTCTCATAATATGCGAGGACAATAGCCATGTAAGTTATCTTGAAGGCTGCACGGCACCAATGTATCAGGAAAATCATTGGTTGCTCTCGAAGACGCTGAAATCAAATATTCTACTATCCAGAATTGGTATTCCGGCGATGAAAAAGGGCAGGGCGGTATTTTTAACTTTGTGACCAAGCGAGGACACTGTCGTGGAGATAATTCAAAGATTTCCTGGACACAAGTTGAAACCGGTTCAGCCATAACTTGGAAGTACCCCAGTGTAATCTTGCAGGGAGATAGTTCTGTTGGTGAATTTTACTCAGTAGCGGTAACTAATCAGCGTCAACAGGCTGATACAGGCACGAAGATGATTCACGTTGGTAAAAACACAAAGAGTACAATTATTTCGAAAGGAATTTCGGCTGGTGAATCTAACAATAGCTATCGCGGATTGGTCAAAATTAGTCCGCGTGCCGATGGAGCACAGAATTATTCGGTTTGTGACTCAATGTTGATTGGGCAAACCTGTGGTGCTCACACTTTCCCTTACATTGAATCCGCAAATCCTACAGCAAAAGTAGAACATGAGGCCTCTACCAGTCGTGTTGGTGAGGAGCAAATCTTTTATTTACAACAGCGTGGGATGGATGAAGATGATGCTATTTCACTCATCGTTAATGGTTTTGCCAAAGAAGTATTACAGGAGCTGCCAATGGAGTTTGCCGTTGAGGCTGATAAATTGCTGGGCATTAAGCTCGAAGGTAGCGTAGGTTAACAATTCAGAAAACTTTTTAATCAAAAATATTAGAGGAATAAGTTAAAGTGTTAGAAATAAAAGATTTACACGTTTGCGTAGAAGAGGATCCATCAGAAAAGATCCTCAAAGGAGTAAACTTGACAATTAATGACGGTGAGATCCATGCAATCATGGGTCCTAACGGAAGTGGAAAAAGTACGCTTTCAAAAGTAGTTGCAGGTCATGAAGCTTATGAGGTTACTCAGGGTGATATCCTGTTCAACGGTGAAAGTATTCTTGAGCTTGAAGCAGATGAACGTGCTCATTTAGGCATTTTCCTTGCTTTCCAATATCCTGTTGAAGTTCCCGGAGTAACAAATAAAAATTTACTTCGTCAGGCATATAATACAATTGCCGAAGAGCAGGGACGTGAAGAGCTCGATCCCCTGCAATTTGAGGATCATGCTCGTAAACAGCTTGAGCTTGTTGATATGAAGGAGGAATTTCTTGAGCGAAGCGTCAACGCAGGATTTAGTGGTGGCGAGAAGAAAAGAAACGAAATCTTTCAGATGGCGGTATTGCAGCCTAAGCTCTCCTTCCTTGACGAGACCGATTCCGGATTGGATATCGATGCGCTTAAGATTGTCGCCAATGGCATCAATGAGTTGTCAGGGGAAGACAATGCTGTGGTATTAGTTACACACTATCAACGTATCCTTGATTATGTGACACCTGACTATGTTCACGTAATGATTGACGGCAAGATTGCGAAATCAGGTGATAAAGATCTTGCGATAAAACTTGAAGAAGAAGGATACGACTGGTTAACCGAAGACGCATCTGTACTGTAAACGGAGAATTTTATAATCAAATGGGTAAAGTGAAGCAACAAAAAGAACGCACGTTTTTACAAGACTTACTTAATTTCCAAGGCTCACTAAACGGAAAATCTAAATTCCTGGATGAAGTCCGCCTTAAGGGGGCAGAGGAAGTTCGGAATATACCATTTCCGACTAAAAAGCTTGAAGACTGGAAGTTCATTAGCCTCAGAGATCTTTACAAGGACTCTTATGAACTGGCTTCCGATTTGGATTTGGAAGTACCGGATATCAGCGAACATTATCTTCCTGAAAGTGAAGGAGCCCGATTGACTTTTGTCAACGGTTCTTTTTCAGCGGAATATTCTTCTACGGAAGATATTCCCGAGGAAGTACTTATCGGCAATATTGCCAAGCTTGCTGAAGAGGATAATGATCTTCTCAAAGAACACCTCAATAAATACGTTGAGAACAATTTTGAGGAAGATGTGTTCTCTTCTTTCAATAAAGCCTTCTTAAAAGATGGCGTATTTATTTATGTGCCGGAAGGACTTACCGTGGACGTACCTTTGCATTTGTTGTTCGTGCAAACCGATGCAGACACGAAATACTTTACCACTTCACGCAGTGTGGTAGTAGCTGATAAGGAATCGGAAGTAACCGTTGTTGAAGATCATATCGGCTTAGGAGATAATAAATATTTCAATCTTCCGGTTGTTGAGATTAATGCTGAGGATGAATCCTACGTCAAACACACCAAGATACAGCGTGACAGCCCCGAAGCAATTCATGTTGCACGTACGGCAGCATTTGTTCATCACCATGCAAATTACGAGTCATATACTATTACGCTTGGTGCAAAGCTATCCCGAAACGAGCCGCGAATTTCTCAGCGCGATGAAGAAGTAGAATTTACTGTTGATGGTCTTGTACTTATTGATGGCGATCAGGTATCTGATACCCATTCAGTAATGGATCATCGCTTTTCACATTGCGAAAGTCACCAGCTGCACAAATGTGTAATTAATGGCAATGCGCATTCGGTCTTTAATGGTAAGATTTTTGTCCGAAAAGATGCCCAAAAAATTGATTCTTTCCAGGAAAACAGAAACCTGTTACTTTCTCGTAAAGGACTGGTAAACACAAAGCCACAACTTGAGATTTTTGCTGATGATGTAGTTTGCACNCACGGTGCTACAGTGGGACAACTGGATCAAGATGAACTTTTTTATCTGATGAGTCGCGGTCTGAATGAACAGCAAGCGCGAGAAATGCTTATTTATGCTTTCGCACTTGAAACAATTGAGAATATATCGGTTGATTCGGTACAAGACCTGCTTGTTGATGAAGTTCACCGATATACAGAGAATCAACTTGATTCAAAGTTAACCGTTTAAGGTGCTTTATGGCTGAAGCTGCTGCAAAATCGAAGAAGGATTTGGATTTTAATCAGATCCGAGAACAATTTCCTGTTCTTGAACAACAGGTTAACGGACAACCTTTGGTTTATCTTGATAATGCAGCTTCCAGTCAAATGCCTGCTCGTGTCGCAGATCGTATTCATGCATACCATAAAAATGAACATGCCAATGTCCACCGTGGTATACATACGCTCAGCCAAAAAGCTACTGATGCTTATGAATTGACCCGAAAAAAAGTACAGGATTTCATCAATGCGCAACATAAGGATGAAATTATTTACACAACCGGGACAACTGATGCAATCAATCTTGTAGCGAACAGCTTTGGTGAGCAATTTATTAATGAAGGGGATAAAATATTGCTTTCTGAGATTGAGCATCATGCCAATATTGTTCCATGGCAGATGATAGCTAAACGAAAGGGTGCTGAGATTCGTGTAATTCCCGTTGATGATAATGGCGATATTATTTGGGACAAATTTTTAGAGTTGCTCAGTGATGATACGGCAATTCTTGCTATAGGCCATGTTTCTAATGCTTTAGGAACTGTTCATCCCATCAAAAAGATGATAGCAAAAGCACACAAGCAAGATATCCCTGTTCTGGTGGATGGAGCTCAAGCTGTACCGCATACTACCGTCGATGTTCGGGATCTCGATGCTGATTTCTATGCATTTTCAGCTCATAAAATGTGTGGACCTACAGGGTTTGGTATACTGTACGGCAAAAAGAAATATCTCGATGAGATGCCACCTTATCGCGGTGGAGGAGATATGATAGACAAAGTATCCTTTGAAAAAACAACCTATAATATAACCCCTCACAAATTTGAGGCGGGAACACCGCCCATTGCAGCAGGTATCGGTTTTGGTGAAACCATTTCATTTCTCAATGAAGTGGGTATGAAAAATATTGCACAATACGAACACGAGTTGTTAGAATACGGTACCTCGCTGCTTCAAAATATCGATGGAATTCGCATCATTGGAACAGCTAAAGAAAAGGCATCGGTATTGTCTTTTGTTCATGAGGATATTCATGCTACGGACATCGGTACTATCTTGGATCAACAGGGAATAGCTATACGTACCGGACATCATTGTGCACAACCTACAATGCGTCGATTTGATGTTTCAGCTACTGCCCGAGCTTCACTATCATTTTACAACACCAAAGAAGATATTGATCGACTTGTAGTAGGAATTGAAAAGGCGATTTCAATATTTGAATAGCTTCAACTTGGAGCTGTGAATTGAATTAATTTATATTTATATTCGTTCTAAATAGTGGAATAACAAAAAGCTATTAGACTATATTATTATGCCTAAGATTAAAGAAATTGAACGCACGCCAAATCCCGATGCTATGAGATTTGTATTGGGGGAGGCACTGACTAACGGAGTCACTAAATCATTTGAAAATGCTTCTAATGCTGAGGATGATGAGCTTGCCTCAGCGCTTTTCTCTATCGACCATGTGATCAATGTCTATTATGTAGACAAATATGTGACAGTTACACAAGATGGAGATGCTGTATGGTCAGAGCTTCTTCGTCAATTGGCACCTCCCATTCGTGAAGCTACTCCCCAAACCGATGCTGTGGAGGACGATGAGGTACATGCTACTAAGGAAGTTCAGGAAACAGATGATCCCCGACTCCAGGAAATTAACAAGATGCTTGATGAACAGGTTCGTCCATACTTGCTTGCTGACGGCGGCGGATTAAAGATCTTAGGTCTCGATGGCAATCGACTCAAGGTTCACTATCAGGGCGCTTGCGGAACCTGCCCTACAGCAACAAGTGGTACTCTTTACGCCATTGAGAGTATGGTTAAACGTATTGATCCTGAAATACAGGTAGTCTCTGTATAAATTGCGAGTATTATATGTCCATTTCTATTACAGATCGTGCAGCAGAACGTATTAAGCAGATTCGCGACGAGCAGAAAATTGCTGAAGATGCTATACTTCGAGTGGGCGTTGTAAGTGGTGGATGTTCCGGTTTAACCTACGATCTGGAATTCGATTCTGATCCCGAAAATGGGGATGAAGAGGATCAACAATTTAAAGATAAAGGTATACATTTGGTTGTTGACATGCGCAGCTTCTTATACCTATCTGGAACGGAACTCGACTATACGGATGGTTTAAACGGCGAAGGGTTTCACTTTCATAATCCGAATGCAAATCGCACATGCTCGTGCGGAGAATCATTCTCTATTTAAGTTATGGCAACTGATACCAAAGGCGAAATTGTTAATAAAGTTAAGCAGTCTGATAAGCTGGTAACCATTGATCTTCAGAAGTTTTTTGATGGCACTCCAAAAGCCGAACTTGACCTTAAACAATTTCTTTTCAAGGGCATGATCCTGAAAGAAAAAGATTTTAGGAAACAGCTTGAAGACTTTGATTGGAGCCAGTTTGAAGGTCAATACGTGGCTGTTTACTGCTCAACAGACGCTATTATATCTAAATGGGCTTATATGCTTGTTGGCCAATACCTTGCGGGCCACGCCAAGGAGGTTTTCAAAGGCCAAGAAGAGGATATCCTCTTCGAACTCTATCGTCGTAAGTTGGAGGACATAGATTGGACTAGTTATAAGGATAAGTTTGTAATACTGAAGGGGTGTTCGAGCAAAGAAAAACCTGTTCCTGAAAGTGTTTATCTATATGCGACGCAGCGACTCGTTCCACATGTAAAAAAATTGATGTATGGTGAGGCATGTTCAAATGTGCCTGTCTACAGGGCATAATATTTTATCAATTCTTTGGATGCCCTCAATCCGATTCTTACCTTCACAATAAGCAAGATTAACGAACTCAATATACTGTGTACGCACTAGTCACCGGCGCTTCTCGTGGTATCGGAAAAAGTATAACAAAATCATTGTTAAAAGAGGATTTTGATGTTCTCGGAACTGCACGATCCTCAGATTTCCCCAAAGAATTTACTCAGCACGATAACTTCGAGAGTCTATATGTTGATTTAGGGGATCCCATTGCCATAGAAACAAAGTTAAAGCCAATATTTGAAAGGGAACAAGTTCCCAATGTACTTGTTAACAATGCCGGAGTTTTTATGGAGTCCGGCTTTGAAAATGATGACGAGTCATGGCTTAAAAAGTGGGACCAAACCATGCAGGTAAACCTTCGTGCTCCTGCCTTATTATCAAAGTGGGCTTTAAATCGCTGGGTAAAGGAAGGGGAAGGCTTCCTCATTAATATATCCTCCCGAGCAGCTTATCGCGGAGACACACAAGAATATTCGGCTTATGCGGCCTCTAAAGGTGGACTTGTAGCGTTTACGAAAAGCGTAGCGCGGGATTTCGGAGAACATGGAATTTCTGCTTATTCTATTGCTCCCGGTTTTATTAAAACCGATATGGCTATGGATTCTATTGACGTGTATGGCGAAGATTATTTGACTGAAGGTATGGCCTTTGATGAAATTACATCGCCAGATGAAGTAGGGGAGTTAGTTGCATTTCTTGCAAGCGGAAAAGTTCCGCATATGACGGGATCGACTTTTCATATTAACGGCGGAAGCTATATGATTTAGTCATGAGTATTAAAGACCGCAAGAAAGATCACGTAGACTTAACGACTTCCGGTGAGGTTGACTATCAAATTCCAGCTGGATTTGAGCAGTATTATTTCGCACATAATGCACTTCCCGAAATCAATGTAGATGAAGTTTCGACGGAAGTTCGTTTCCTTGACAGAACTTTTTCATTTCCTCTTTTCATTTCCTCGATGACTGGTGGTTATACGGATGCAGGAGCTGTTAATGCTATCATCGCAGAGTTTTGTGAAGAATATAACTTACCCTTCGGTGTTGGAAGTCAGCGTGTAATGCTAGAAGATCCCGATACAACCTCTTCGTTTTCTGTAGTAAGAGAAAAGGCACCCAACGCTTTTATTGCCTCAAATATCGGGGGAGCCCAACTGGTAGGCGGACTATCTAAAAAGAAACTTAATTTACTCATTGATTCCATCGAAGCTAATGCTGTAATAGTTCACCTTAACCCACTTCAAGAGCTGATGCAACCTGAGGGTGATCGTAATTTCAAGGGCATTGAAAAAGGCATAGCTCAACTATGCCGCGATACATCGCTTCCCATTATTGTAAAAGAAACCGGTGCAGGTATTTCAGCAGAAGTCGGGAAACGGCTTTTGAATACCGGGGTTGAGGTTATTGATGTGGCCGGAGCCGGAGGCACCAGCTGGGCAAAAGTTGAAAATCAGCGTGTATCAAACAAAAATCCTGACAGTAGATTCAACGACTGGGGAATTCCAACTTTGAAATGCGTTATGCACTTAACCGATCTTAAAAAAGAATACGATTTTGAACTTATCGCTTCCGGTGGCATTCGATCAAGTCAAGATATTGCAAAAACATTATGTTTTGGAGCTGATTTTAGTGCTTCTGCTCAGCCTGTGATTAAAGCTGTTGTTGAAAATGGATACAATGGTTTAGAACAATTGTATCAAAAGTGGTACAAAGAGCTGGTTACTATACTTACATTATTAGGATGCAAAACACCTTCTGAATTAGCTCCTGAGCACTTAAAATTAAAGCAATAACAGCAAAAATATGTTGCTGTAAATTATTTATATTTGGCCTTTTGTAAATTCAGCCTTAAGAGAATTTGAAAATTACAGAACGACAGCAAAAACTTTCTGAACTCATAGATGAAAACCTGGCGGAACTAGATCTGCCAGAAGAACCATCGTTACTTTACGATCCCGTGCGTTATACGCTTAAACTTGCCGGAAAGCGTGTACGCCCGTATTTAACACTGGTAGGTTGTGGTATTTGTGGAGGGGAGGTTAATGAAGCATTACCAGCAGCACTATCTATCGAACTGCTTCATAATTTTACGTTATTACACGATGATATTATGGACAGGGCGGATACCAGGAGAGGGGAACCGAGTGTCTTTAAAAAGTGGAATTCTAATACAGCCATTTTGTCCGGCGATGCCATGTATGCCAAGGCATTTAAACAGCTACAGTATTACGGACACTCAAATTTGTATAGCAAAGGCCAATATAGTACAATCCTTGATATCTTTTTGAATAGTGCAGAAACCGTTTGTGAAGGGCAGGCTTATGATCTTATGTTCGAAAATCAAACGGATGTACGTATCGAGGAATATATTCAAATGATTGAGGGTAAAACGGCGGCTCTAATTAGCGGAGCATTAGCAATAGGTGCGGCTGTAGCTAAAACTGACGAAACTACTATTGATGAGTTGCGATTTGTTGGCAAAAAAGCCGGGATTGCTTTTCAAATACAAGATGATTTATTGGATGCTATTGCTGACCCCCAAAAATTTGGTAAAAAGAGGGGCGGAGACATTATTGAAGGAAAAAAAACATATTTAACTCTTCTTGCATTGGAGCGATGTAATAATAACCAGCAAAATAAGTTACAAAAGATACTGTCTAATAATAATAGCGGTGCAGGAGATGTAAATACCGTTATAAGAATGTATCAGGATCTAAATATTATTGAAGACACGAAAAATGCTGTTCAATATCATTATCAAGAAGCGATGGAGCATCTTGAACGTTTTGAGGATTCAGAGTATAAAAATGAAATTATAAATTTTTTCAATCACTTGATCTCTCGTGAATATTAAATCAGAAATAAAAATAATGCATAAGCTTTCTACTTTAACATTTAAACTTTCTTGTCTATTTCTTGCTGTATTTGTATTTGCATCATGTAAAAACAGCGATTTAATACAAAGAGGGGATTCCCTGGAGGTAGCGTTTAAAAAGGCCATGGCATTTTATGAAAAGGAGGATTATACCGAAGCTTCTGAAGCCTTTGAAACTGTTGTACAAATTGCTAGAGGTACTGAATATGGGCAGGATGCTCAGTTTTATTTAGCAGAATCGTACTACAATGATGGAAGGTACCTACTGGCTGCTTCAGAATACGAGCGGTTTATTTCGCTTTTCCCGAGGGTAGAAAGACGACAAGAAGCACAATTCAAGGAAGCGTATTGTTATTATAAATTAAGTCCCCGATACAAGTTAGATCAAAAATATACGCGTAGAGCAATAGAAAAATTTCAATTATACAATTCACGCTTTCCGAATTCAGAAAAAGCTAATGAAGCCGGAAAGTATATATCTGAAATGAGAACAAAACTTGCTAAAAAGCTTTATCACTCAGCTGATTTATATTTGCGGACTGATAAATATGATGCGGCAATAATTTACTATGATTTAACCATTGATAAATATCCCGAGACAAAGTGGGCACAGCGAGCATTGGTTGATGAAATAAAAACCTATAATATTTATGCTGACCGCAGTGTTGCCTCCAAACAACGTGAACGCTATCAAAAAGCGGTTGAAGCCTACGAAAAATTTATTCAGCTGTTCCCCAACGGTGAATATCGCCAAGAGGCAGAAGAACTTGTNGATGATGCTCGTACTGCGTTGGCAGAACTTCCGGAAGAGGCGCCTGTTGTTGAAGAAAATGAGCAAGATTTACAGGCTGAAGTCGATGAAGATTCCAATACGAATTAATGTCAGTCCAGCACAAAAGAATAGGGTTGTTAGGGGGTAGCTTTGATCCCGTTCATAATGGACATATATCCATAGTAAAATCATTTTTACAGTCCGATTTACTTGATGAGCTATGGGTGCTCTTAACCCCTGATCCTCCTCACAAAACAGGGCAGGCACAGGCAGCTTTTCGATCTCGACTAAAAATGCTGCAAACAGCTTTTAACGACTTCGATGATGTAAAAATAAGTGATGTTGAAAAACAGCTATCTCACCCTTCCTATACCATTCAGACACTCGAACATCTGAAAGCAGAATATCCCGAAAGTACTTTTTATTTATGTATTGGCGGGGATTCATTGAAGGATTTTAAGCAATGGAAAGACTGGCAACAAATCATTCAACATGCCGATCTGCTGGTAGCAAAAAGACCAGCTACCGATAATAAGAAAATCGATACTATTCTAAAGGATCACGTTCATTTTGTTGACCATGAACCTGTTGATATTTCTTCAACTACCGTCAGGGATGCGATTGCCAGCGGAGATGATGTTTCTGGATTGATCCCCTCATCCGTTAAAAAAATTATTGATAACCAAAAACTTTACAAGAATAATAATGATGAATAGGAAGGGGTTTATAAAACTTTTATCAGCCGGGGGATTAGGGGCATTACTAACCAAGACAGGTACTTTTGGCAGTGCAAAAAGAGTTATTAAGCCCAAAAAGCTTCAGAAAGGTGACACCATTGGACTTATTAGTCCGGGATTTATTTTACCTGATTCTTCTAAATACGATGAGATCATTGATCAGATTAAGAAATTGGGTTACAACGTAAAAGAAGGCCCTAATTCCCGTAACAAGTATGGATATTTGGCGGGGACGGATAAGGAACGAGCTG
>P_1C_Sed_2_UnCtyDRAFT_1000011_pt1 | contig 51159 bp, 50 predicted proteins | sample Pon1CUnioCityCA_4_FD_10229 | JGI IMG/M metagenome (IMG submission 10229) | reverse complement strand
CTGCCGCCGGCCTTTGTTCCCAAGACCGGCAAGGTGACGGCGGGCAATTCCAGTGGTTTGAATGACGGCTCAGCGGCCCTGGTGATCATGTCGGCGGCCAAGGCCAAAGAGCTGGGCATTGCCCCCCTGGCCCGCATCCGGGCGACGGGAAAAGGGGCCTGTCATCCCTCGGTGATGGGGCTGTCCCCGGTGCCGGCGGTCAACAACCTGCTTGACAAAAGCGGATTCAAGCTGGATGAATTCGAGCTGATCGAGCTCAATGAAGCCTTTGCCGCCCAGTATCTGGGCTGTGAAAAGGAGTTGGGCTTAAACCGCGAGCGCGTCAATGTGAACGGCTCCGGCATCGGGCTGGGGCATCCGGTGGGATGCACCGGCGCGCGGATCATGGTGTCTCTGATTCATGCCCTGAAAAAACGGGGCAATTCCCTGGGAATGGCCACCCTCTGCGGCGGTGGCGGGGTTTCCATGGCAACGGTTCTGGAGATGATGTAGCCCTGCCGGGCGGGATTCGTAATTCGCAGCCGCAGGCCTGAAATGGCCTGCGGCTGCGATTGTTCAGGTGGGTTTTATTATTTCCAGCGCAGCACCCGGATAAAGCAGGTGTCGTCATCGTCGCCACCGGCGTCAAAGGTCGGGAAATTCCGGTGGGCAAAGGGGTCAAAGACCTTGGTCATGGAAAAGAAGTTCGGGTCAAAGGCCGGGGTGCCGCCGAGACCCGGCAGGATGTTGCCGGACTGGCCCAACGGAAACATGCTTTCGATCCGGGTGGGCCCGGAGTCGCCAAATTCCACGCAATGCGCGTAGGTGGAGCGTGAGGCAAAGGGCATGGTGTGCAGAGGGTTGAGATCAAGGGGCGCCTGGTTGAAGAGATTATGGTTAAACCGGATTTCCCCGCGCTGACCGGTCCCCCAGGGGCGTTCGCCAAGCTCGGCCAGGACATTGTCAAGGGCGGCTACGATAATGCCGCCGGCGGTCTCTTCCGTTTCCGGCGTGGTGATATCGTCAAACCAGTTGTAATTGTTTTTGATTGCACTGTCCGGGGTCAGCTCATGCAGGATCACGTTGAAAAGAATCGTCGGGTGCACCCATTTTTCCGTTTCTTCATCATACAGGCGCGGAGCAGCGCCGAGTTCATCGAGAAAGGTGAGGTCGATTACTTCCCGGATCCAGGCATCCGCAAGCATCCAGGCATCCGATCGGTCCGCACCATCCACCCAGTTTGACTCCCCGCCGGCCACGAAATGGCCGTCAAAGTCGTCCATTACCGACAAGGCGGCTGTGCGTCCGCTGCTCGGGTTATCGCTTACCGCCTGCCGGAAGTCGTCTTCCACGAAAGCCCAGGGATTGCCCCCGCTGCGGATGGAATCTGTGGTGGCGATGTTTAAGGCAAGGTCCCGGATTTCCGCAAATGTCAGGTCGTCATTGGCTTGGAGGTATTCCGGGATCACGTGGGCCCGGTGAAACGGCCCGAATAAATAGCTCATGTTGTTGTAGGAGTGGGGATAGTCGGGGTGGGACTTGTTGTTCCACCCGCCGTAAAAGCCCTGAGAGGTGTTTCTGTCAGTGGAAAGGGGCTTTAACACGTCGTCATCCCATTCCGCCTGAGGGGCGCCGCCCATGCCCTGCGGAAACCGGTAGTCGGGCCCCCCGGGCCGAACCGGGTCCATGCCGGACATCCAGTAGGCGATGTTGCCTTCGTTGTCCGCATAACAGAAATGCTGGCTGACAGATACATCACGGATAGCTTCCCCGAACGCGTCCATACTCTCTGCCCGGGCCAGCTCGAGAAAGGCGGTGAGGTTTTTAAATTCCTTGCCCCAGTGGGAATAGCGCCAGGCCACAATCGGGCCGTCCGCATCCGGGTCGTAGGCTTGCGGGTTGTAGGGCAGAGGGTTGACTACCGGTCCGTGGTCGGAGCGGTAAACCGGGATGGTCACATCGTCCCCGCCGGCGACCGCGATGGTTTCCATGCGGTCAAGACTGACATCAGCCGGTGTTTCAAAATAGTAGTCCGTGGTATGGGCGTGTCCCACCTGCATGGACCAGGCGTGATGCGGGGTGCGGCCGATAACGATTCCCGGCAGTCCCGGGATCGCCATGCCCGAGATTTCGAATCCGGCCGCCTCGATGGCACCTTCCTGGACGATGGCCGGAACGGAAAATCCCATCTGGGGCCCGGAGTAGATGATCGGCCGGCCCGAGGCGGTCTTGTCGCCGCTGACGACCCACGCGTAAGAGCCCATTTCCACCAGGGCATTGATTTCTTCAAGGGAGTTTCTCTGCCGCTGCATGCGCTGCTTCATTTTTTCAGCCAGTTTCTGCAGGTCATAGGCAGGCATCCGGAGGTTCGCCGCGCCAATGGCCATGGCCCCGGCAGGCGATGATTTTACCCGCTGGCCGGAAGCCTTTGCAGATGCGGCCTGGGATTGTTTCGGGATATAGGTCTGGGCATCCGGGTCATTGGTCCATCGCAGGTCCTCAAACATCTGCTGCCCTGTGGGGCCGCCAAAGACGGTGGTCAAATACTGGATCAGGGCGGCATTGTCGAGCTGTCCCCGTTTGTAAGCGCCTGGGTCAAAGTTCCGGTTCAGAACGGATTGCCATGCCAGCACGTCCTCAGGGGTCCAGCCCGCGGGCAGGAGGGGACCCTCCATACCCAGCTGCTTTCCCATAACATGAAATTCAAACGGCAGCTGGGAAAGATCGGCCGTGACCTCGGCAATCCGTTTATTCACCCCGGCCACGTACCCGTCAAGAACATCTTTTGTCTCCTGGTTCAAGGAGTTGTAGCCGCTGGTCAGCTCCTCATCGCTGTAGCCGGTTGTCCGGATGAAGATGTCCTGCTCCAGCTGGCTGGAGCCGAAGATGGCGGCAAGCTGGCCCTTCGCCTGGCGCCTGAAGGTCTCCATCTGCCACAGCCGGTCTTGGGCAACCGCATAGCCCATTGCTTTGAAAACGTCAAAGAGGCTGTCTGTGTCATCGCCCTTGATAAACCAGACACCCTTGTTATCCCGGCTGGTGCTGATCTCTGCCGAGGAGAATGCCGGAAACGCTAAAACGGTCAAAAGTGTGATAATAATTGCCCAGCGCAGATGCTTCATCGTAGTTCCCCTTTCATTAAGCGTTGATTGGTGAAACGGTTGGTATCATTAATGGAAAGGATTATCGGGTGACTTTTGCCGCGGCAGTGAATCAGACCGGAAGAAAGTGGGTGATGACCGCCCGGGGCGTTGCCATCTCGGAGACAGGCAGGGTGGATATCACAAAACGGCATGGCGTGAATAATCCGTAAAATTGTAATTTATGAAACGTCTTAATTAACCTTAAGGTAACATTGAAAGGGGCCGGCTTCAACAAAATTGAACGGGAAGCACCGGGTTTTGGGCTGTTTTGCAAAATTCGGCGGGAAAGGGGAAAGGGCTAAGGGCCGAGGGTCAGGGGGTGAGTGCAGCAAAAAATGAGCGCTTTTTTGGCAGGGCGGCGTTTCGTTTGTCACTCTAGTTGGCGCTGCGAATAAAACAGGTGGCGGAAGCCCCTTCATCCGCCTCAGAACTACCGTCTGATGCCAGCCAGAGGTATTTCACCGTGATCCAGGCGTTATCGGATAAATTGAGCCCGTGCCAGAAGGTCCCGTCAGCCAGATCAATGCCTGCGGGATTGACAACCCGCCGGCCATATGCATCCCGTCCGGCATTGAAATCATCTTCATAGGCTGCCTGGGCTTGCGGCAGGCCCTGGCCGAGGCCGCCGGATTCGCCGCCGTGGGAGAGATGCTCATAGATCAGGCGTTCCTGCTCGGGAGCCCAGTAGTTGTCGTGGATGTTCCATGGCCCGATATCCCAAACCGGTGCGGTTTCCGCGTGACCGTTGTGTTCAAGCCGCACCTCGTATTCGCGGCCGTTTTTCGAGCAAAGGACGGTGGTTGAGGGAAGTGCGACAAAATGGTCGTTTTCCACGATTACATGACCGTTGGCCGTGGTGCCGCCCACAAGGCCTTCGCGCGTGGCAAAAACAGTGTACTTCAGGGGGTCATCGACGGCGGCGGCGTGCAGACGCTTTTCTGGCGATGCTTGCCTGGCGGAAGTCGCGTAACTTAACTGCTGATGGCGATAGATGGCGCTCAAGTAATCCGAATCCTCCATCTCCCGGTTGATGTGAACCGTTCCCGCCGGGGGCATGGCAGCTTCAATTTTCAGTGCCATGACCGCCCCCGGCAGCAGGGAGGCCTTTTCAAGGACCAGTGTGCCATAGCCTTGGGCTTCAAGGATAACGGTATACGGGGTGGGTATGTTGGGCACGGGGAGGCCATTGATAAGGAACTTGCCCTGCGAAGCGCTCTGTGAGCGTCTGACAGCCTTTTGTTCCGGCAGCCGGATCCAGCCATGATCGGAGTTTAGCGCACCTTCCGCCGGCTGAGACAGGTAATCAATCGCGTGCGCCGTCACGGTGATTTTAACCCCGGCAAGCGGCATTTCGGTTTCGGCATCGCGGACTGTCCCGTAAATGTTTCCGTATAGCGGGGGGGCAGCCATTGCGGGCAGGCCGGCGGCCACGAAAAAAATTGCCGCCAAAAGACTGAATTGCAGATAAGACAGGGTGGGTTTTCGCATATTTTCAAATCCGATCATCTCGCAGAAGCTTGTTTCTGGAACGCCATGCGCCGCAGGCAGTGTTTCCATTTTGCCCTCATTTTGTCAATTCGTCGTTATATGCGGTTTTCACATATCTGGAATTGCGCATCCGCTTGACCACATGGATCGTATCGTCTGCCGGCAATACGGCATTGAGCCGCAGGGCCATGGATGCCCCGGGCAGCACCGGCGCTTTGTCGACAAGGATCCGGGGCTTGCCGGCAGACGCAATAATAATTGTGAAATCGGTTGATTTGCCGTCTATGGGAATTTTATTAATTAGAAAGCGCCCGTCGGGTCCAACGCGGCTTTGATAAGGACTGGCCGTATAATCCTCAGGTACGCGAATCCAGCCGATATCAGCAGCCCGGGCGTCCGCTGCCTTCCGGCTGACAGTTTCCATCGGCTTGCGGCTGAGGTACACCTGGATGCTTTCCGGCGTCGTGTGGGCGCTGCCATCAGGTAGCTGAACCCGGCCGAACACATTGCCGAATAATTGATCCGCTGATGGGGCCCGCCTGGATTGCGTTTCCGGCGGGTTGGCGGGGGTGGGCGTTAACCCACAGCCTGCGGTCATCAAAAGGCATGCAGCGGTTATTAAAAGTACTTGTTTCATCAGGTAAATTCCTTAAAAGAACGATCTTTTCCCAAGGATTTTGACAATCAGGCGAACTATCTATAACATAAAAAATCATTTCAAGAAATCATATTTGCCGGTTTGGTTGAGGGTTGCGCCATTTGGCGGGCTCAGCTTTAAATGAAAGGGGTGGTTTGCGGATGCCGGCGTTTTTTCCGGCCGGGAGGGATGGGAAATGGTCCATGAGGAGCGGATTCGGCATTTGATCGGTGTGCCGCCACGAAGCGGATCGTATGTATTGTATTGGATGCAGCAGGCCCAGCGCACGGAATACAATCACGCCCTGACTTTTGCGGGACAAACAGCAGATGAACTGGGACTTCCTCTGGTTGTGGGGTTTGTCCTTATCCCGGATTTTCCGGAGGCTAATCGGCGGCACTATCAGTTTATGATCGAAGGCCTCGCCGATGTGCAGGTGCGTCTGCACAAGGCGAATATCCCATTTGTTCTGCGTGTGGGTGAAAAGATGGTGCCGTCCGTGTTGAAGCTGGCGGAAAAGGCTGCATGGGTGGTAACGGATGTCGGCTATTTAAGCCTTCAGCGCCGGTGGCGGGAGCAGGCGGGCAAAGCTTTGAGCTGCCCGTTTACGACGGTTGAGACGGACGTGATCGTTCCGGTTGAATCTGTTTCTCAAAAAGCGGCGGTCGCCGCCAGGAGCCTGCGTCCCAGGGTGTTAAAACAGAAGGATGCCTTCCTGGATATCGTCGCTACGCCGCGTGGCCGGGGGGCCCCGGAACTGTTGCCGGAAGGCCGTATCGGGCCGGCCGATCCCACCGTCCTGTTTGAGGAGCTGGCCGTCGATTCTGCGGTCGGCCCGGTTTCAGGCTTTAAGGGCGGCCAGAAGGCCGCAAAGATCCGTCTGAACCGGTTTATCAGCCAGCACCTGGCCAACTATGAAGCGCTTGCCCGGGACCCGGTCGCCCAATGCCAGTCGGATATGAGCCCTTATTTGCATTTCGGGCAGATTTCGCCGGTGTTCATTTACCGGGAGATCCGTGCGGCTGATGTGCCGGAGGCTTCAAAGTCGGCCTTTCTTGAGCAACTCCTGGTCCGGCGGGAATTAAGCGTGAATTTTGTGTATTACAATCCGGGTTATGATCGGTATGAAACCGCGGTGCCGCAATGGGCCAGACAGAGCCTTTATCGGCACAACGGCGATCAAAGAGGCTATGTGTATAGCAGGGAGCAATTCGAACAGGGCCGCACCCATGATCCCTACTGGAATGCCGCTCAAATGGAAATGGTGCTTACCGGCAGGATGCACAATTACATGCGCATGTACTGGGGGAAAAAAATTATTGAATGGACCCGGGAGCCGGCTGCAGCCTTTGATATCATGCTGTGGTTGAACAATAAGTATGCACTGGACGGCCGGGATCCTAGCAGTTATGCCGGGGTGGCCTGGTGTTTCGGCCGGCATGACCGTCCATGGCAGGAGCGGCAGGTGTTCGGAAAGATCCGGTATATGAATGATAGGGGATTGGAGCGCAAGTTCAAAATCGCAGCCTACGTTGAGCGTATTGGCACCTTGCTTGGCAAGTCAGCGGGGCGGCTTTGAGCGAAACAGGGGCATAAGAATTTCGGAGGCGCTTTATGGCGGCTGATTTAACAGGAATTGATATAGCCTTTATCGATAGCCACGTTCATTTGGATCACCTTTACCGGCATCAGCCGGAACGGATCGGCTGGATGCGCAAAAAAAAGTGTTTCCCGATATCCTGGTCCTTTGCCCTGCAGGCGGGGAGCGTCTCTGAGCTGAGAAATTACCTGAAAAGCAAAGCTGACACAATGCGTGAACTGGATCGCTGTCAACTGCCCTGCCGGTTTCTGGCCGGGATCCATCCGCGCAATATGGTTTCCGGTTTAAAGCCGGAATCAGTAAGGGACTTGCTTATGCCCTACCTGGAAATGGATCTATGCCTGGGTGTTGGCGAAATCGGGTTGGAAACAGCAAGTACCCAGGAAATCGAGGTGCTCCATGCCCACCTGGAACTACGCCGGGAGGTTGCCGAGCTGGACAAGGTCTTCGGTATCCATACCCCGCGACGCAACAAGTCCGCGGTTACGCGGCAGACATTGGATCTGCTTAAGCCCTGCAAGGATTACGGGGATCGGATAGTGGTGGATCACTGCATGCCGGAGACCATCAGCGAAGTGCTTTCCGCAGGTTTTTGGGCGGGGGTTACCCTTTCACCGGCCAAAGCCGGGGACTCTGACATGAAGACCATCATCGATCACCATGCTCCGGATTTATCCGGCATCATGGTAAATACGGATTCTGGTGCCGGTTTTTTCGAGGATCTTTTTCAGTTTGCCCAAGCCCCGGCTATTGACATGGAAACCCGCAGGGGGTTGACCCGATTCAATGCCGCCCGGTTTTTCAGGTTAACCGGGGTTGCTCTGGAAGTCTGAGTCCGTGTGCGTCTCAGAGCTGTTGTATTTTTAGCGAGCGCATGCGGTTGATGGCGCCGGCCAGGTCCAGCGCCCGAAACCCTGCGCTCTCGCCGGTTATATAAGGTGTTAAGATGTCTAGCCCCCCGGACTGAATATCCGCCATGACGCGCTCGGCCAGGGCGCGTATGGTGAGTTTTTCATCCAGGTATCGGGTGGCATAATAAATCGCGTTGCCAATGGCAGTGGTTTGGGACGGGTCAACCCACTGTTCCAGATCGGAAATATCTATGGTTTCATTTCCGAACTGAATCTCGCTGACCCCTCTGGCGGCGATTTTGAGTTTGTTATTGCCTTTGAAGGGATTGAAACTCGCCGACAGGGGGATTCGCTGCCGGATTTCGCCGAAATGGGGCCCTCCTTCGGCCCGGCGATGACTGCCGGTCTCCCCGGCTATGGCGCGGGCCGCCGCTGTCACATCATGGGGTTGGTATTCGGTCATCTGGACTATATGGTCGGCCATTGCAAAGTAGTCCCCGGACCCCCCCATCACCAGGACGGTGGATATGCCCTTGTCCTCGTAGAGCTGCCGGACGTTGTCGATAAACGGGGTAATGGGCTCCTGTTCTTTTTTGACCAGCTGTTGCATCCGCAAGTCCCGGATCATGAAATTGGTGGCGGAGGTGTCTTCATCCAGGAGTATGGCGCCCGCCCCGGCTTCAATCGCCTCGGCGATATTGGCTGCCTGGGAGGTGCTGCCGCTTGCGTTTTCAGTGGAAAATGCGGTGGTATCCTTTTGGAAGGGGAGGTTGTTGATAAAGGGGGAGATATCGCATTTTTCAATGTTGCGGCCGTCACTGGCCCTGATTTTCTGGGTATCGCGAATTGTCACCGCGAGTTCCCGGCCGTCTCCGGGAATGTGGTTATAGATACCCAGTTCAATGGCGCCCAACAGGGTGGATTTGCCGTGGTAACCCCCGCCCACGATTAGGGTGACGCCGGCGGGTATCCCCATTCCGCTAATCCGGCCGGCGTTCGGCAGGTCCAGGCGGACGCGGAAGGATTGCGGGGATTGAAATGAGATGGCGTCCTCTTTTTTCATTGGCCGGGGATCAATGCCGCTTCGGCGCGGCAGGCGGCTGCCATCTGCGATAAAGGCAATCAGGCCGCGCTCGGACAGGAGATCCCTGGCGTGATCGGCGTCTTCGGCCGTTTTTATGTGCCGGAGCAGCTCATCCGGGTTGAGGTTTTCAAAAAACATTGCGTGATCAACGATTCGGGGCAATTCTTCAAAAAACATGGCGGCCGCATCATCGCCTGCGATTTTTCGTCCCCGTGCCGGGAGCCCGATGCGAAAGCGGGCCTCCACAAATGCGTCGGTCATGACAAGGGAGGTGCGTTCGAGGATTTCCTGGCCCGGGCTGTCTATGGTGATAAGGCCGCCTTTGCCGGTGCCCCGCCGCCCCTTGGAAAACTTGCGGCAGCCGTCGAAAAACCGCCGGGTCAGAAAATCGCAGGCGGCCTGCAATCGGCTGGGATTTTGCGTAATATCAGGTGCAAACCCGGAGGGTTGGCGCGCCACCCGCACGCGGGCGCGGCTCGGGGCGGCAAAGGGGTCGCCCTGGATATGGTCGAGGTACAACCAATAAGAAGCAAACCGGTATTGCCCCTGGATATCCTTATATGCCTTGTATCCCTTGCCATTAATGCGCTGCAGGTGGGCCTGTAATTCTTTTTCTGATTGCATGGGTCGATTCATTGCTTGAGGGACTCGTAAAAAGCGTTTTACATCGCCTGATGTTTTTGCAGAAAGGAAGCCCTGCGGTCAAGGTCAGTTTTTTCGCTCCTGGGCGTCTTCGACCAGCGTTTTCACGATGTCGAGCAACGGCGGCTTTAATTGGCGCCACTTGGGATTTAAGGCTTTGTCTTCATACCAGGTAAAATCCACGGCCACATACTGCTCCGGTATGGTATGCTCTCCCCTGTGGCCATAAGTAACTCTTGGATAATATTCCACATAGAGCATGCGGTGCGGATCCAGCTGGAACTGATGGGTCACATTGGTGGCAATATGGCCGGCGCAGCTTCTGACAGACATTTTGCTCTCATCCACATCGCTTACGATGACCACATAAGGCCGCAGGAAAGGAATGGACCTTTCCTCGCCCCGGGAGCGGTCATAAATTCTCAACCAGCATTTTCCGCTGGCCAGTTTCAGTTTTCCCCCCCAGCCTTCCCAGGAATAGATATCATCATAGATAAGCATTGCCATAATATCTCAAACTAACCAGAAAACACCGGGAACGCAATAAGAATCAGTCTTGTCCGGACGCCTGTCACCGCCATCTATGCTTGACTTTCATTGCAAAATGTGGTCCTCCGAGATTGACTTTATAAAAAGCAATCCCAAGGAAAGGAACACATAACGGATGACGGCTGAAAGCGGGGGTGCTGCGCCCTACCGAATCTGGGTGGACGACAAGGAGATCATACTGCTGGGCACTGCCCATGTTTCCCTGGAAAGTGCGGAGGCTGCAGAAGCGTTGATAGAAACGGAGCAGCCGGCGTCCGTGTGCGTGGAGCTCTGCCAGGCAAGGTACCAGTCCATCACCCAGCAGAAGCAATGGCAGGAGATGGATATCGTCAAGGTGATCAAGGAAAAAAAAGCGTTTCTACTGTTTGCCAATCTGCTGCTCTCCTCGTTTCAGCGGCGGATCGGGGATAAATTCGGTATCAAACCGGGCGAGGAGATGATCCGCTCCATTAAGGCGGGGGAGGCGGCCGGTGCGCAGATCTGTCTGGCGGATCGCGATATTACGGTGACGCTTTCGCGCACCTGGCGCAGTACGCGATTTTGGAGCAAGATAAAGCTTTTGTTTCAATTGCTGCTTTCCATGGGCGGGGTGGATGATATTGAAGCGGCAGACATTGAGCAGATGAAACAGACGGATATGCTCGAGTCGATTCTATCTGACCTCGGAAAGAGCCATCCCTCGCTTCGCCGGATTTTAATTGATGAGCGGGACCGTTACCTGGCCCATAAAATTCGCAATGCGCCGGGTTCCAAAATTGTTGCCATCGTGGGGGCCGGCCATGTCCCCGGTATTCGAAAGTATATAGAGGAGCTCGTTGATATCGCTCCGCTGGAGACGGTGCCGCCCAAAGGACGAGGAACTGGGATTATCAAATGGCTGATTCCGGGCCTTTTTCTGCTTTTGTTTGTCGTCGGATTTTTTTACGGCGGCATGGAGAAAGGCGCCGGCATGATTTCCTGGTGGGTGGCAGCCAATGCGATTTTTGCCGGCCTGGGCGCTCTGATTGCATTTGCCCATCCTGTAACCATTGGCGCCTCCATTGTCGCCGCTCCCCTGACTTCGCTTAATCCCATGATGGCCGCCGGATGGGTGGCCGGCCTGGTTGAGGCCTTCCTCAGAAAACCCAAGGTCAGGGATTTTGAAAATCTCTCCGATGATATCCTCTCGGTTCGCGGGTTCTGGCGAAACAAAGTCACGCGCCTGCTCCTGGTCGTTATCCTGACCAATGTCGGCAGCAGTTTCGGCACTTTTCTGGCCCTGCCCCTGATGTTGAAGGTGCTTGGTTCTTAGGCCGCCCTAATCCAGGGACTGAGCAATTTGGACAATGGTACGCTGGCGGATGCTTCCATTTTTTCGGGTGTAGGTCTTTTTAACAGGTATCAGGCGGTTTTCGGCAAAACGCTGAATACACTCCGGGTATAGTTCCCATTCCAGGGCAAGCCCCTTTTTTTTGACGCTCTCCAGGGTATCGGTCGCGGTGATGGCAAATGCCCGTTGGCCAACTATCGGGCCGGTATCTTCGCCATAGTCAATGAAATGCACGGTGCATCCCCCCACCTTGCAGCCGTACCGATAGGTATCCCCATATCCGTCGGTGCCGGCAAAGGCGGGCAAAAGCGCCGGATGAATGTTCATGATCCTTGGCCGGAACGCATCGGTGTTGACCCGGTCAATGAAATAGGGGCTTAGATTCCGCATGAAGCCGGCCAGTACCAGCAGGTCAAAGGGCCAGGCGCTCATGCGGGAGAGCAGCTCGGCCTCCGCCATGGCCCTGGTGGCGAAATAGACGGCCGTTTTTTGGGGATCGCGGTCTTCAGGGAAAAGCGATTGCTTCTTGATGATGTCCCCGTCATCGTAATCGTCGGGCAGAACCTCAGGATCCGGGTTTTGCTTAAATGCCCGGATAATTTTTGCATAATCGGTCACAAAAGTCGGGATACCCCGCTTTTGAGCCTTTTCCAAACCTTTGGCCGCCGGGTTATCAGCGCCTGCAAATACCATGCGGCCATTGACCTGGCCGGTTTCGCAGGCGCTTGCAATGGCCTCCAGGTTGCTGCCGGTGCCGCTGATCAGCGCACCGATGCGAAGGGGTTGTGTCACGGCTTATTCCTCATCCATTCTCTGCGCATCTATTGCTTCCATGATAGTGTTTGCAAGGTGCGCGGACAGATAAAAGGGCGTCTGCGTTTGCGCGGATGTGGCGGGATAGGTCTCGTCCGCTTCTGTTGGACTGGCAAAGATAGATAGCGTGTGATCTTTTTTGCCGCTAAGCGTGATGTTATAGATCGGGTCGGTAAACTCTGATTTCCGGTCTTCGGCGATAAACTCGCGGCATTGGAGGTCCGATAGATTATCCAGGAGTTCTTCCACGTCTGCGGCGGCAACCGTATTTCCGTCAGCATCCTGCCAAAGCAGGGCTTTATCTTCGGACCCCGTGTCTGAGACCTCATCGCTCGGTCCCGGATGCCGGGAGCGGGAGATCAACCGGCGTTTGTCCGCCTGCCGGATTTCAATTTTTTTGATATCGGCTGCCTTGAAGCGCATGACGGTTTTGTCCCGGAGCCGGGCGGCACTCTGGTTAAACCGGCTCCGGAAATTGTTTCGTGCATGGTAGACATTGGGGTCGTCACCCAGCTTTACAAAGGTGTGTCTGTGGGAGGGGGCGGCTTTTCCAATGGCCAGCGCCCGAACCAATTGCTCATTGCTCCAGGCTTTAACCAGGATTTTTTCATCGTCTGCCAATTGATACCGGCTATAGCTTTCGGATTCCGAGACCAGGGCCGTGAGGGCGAGATCGTCTAAGGTGTCGAGCATTTTATTCATTTTTTGATCATCCGCCGGGTGTCCTTGGGGCATGAGTACCCACCGGTCTTCCTGTTTTTCCAATCTAATCTCCTCATCCGGTGTGTTGATGGCAATCCTGGAAATCTCCGCTTTGTCAAGGCTGTTAATTTCCGGCAACTCGTAGCGGGTCCGATCCGAATGCCGGAGGAACAGGTACAAGATCAGAACAATAACAACCACGGCAAGAACGATATATTCTTTTCTGGATTTCATTATCCATTCCTCCTTCAAGGGTCTTCAAAAAACGGGTTTCTTAAAGCGCTGTTTTATTCATACAGTCGGATATAAACCTAAGCTGCTGAGTGTCTTCTTCCTGCCGGCACTGCCATCACCTGGGGTTGCCAGGCAAAAGCGTTCCTCCCTGCTTCAGGATTGAAACATCTTCTGGAGTTTTTTTCTGCGGGCCCTGCGGCGCCACCAGGTAAACAGACCGAATATCACGACCAGAACAGGCAGTCCGGCTATGTTGAAAGCTTTTACGAGGCTTTTGGTTGCAGCGGTTGTCTCTTCCAGCGGGTTGAATCGCTGGGTTTTGCTCCTCAAGGCGGCAATGTCGGCGCGATGATTGAATACATCGATAACGTTTAAAACAAAGGTGGTATTGGGGCTCTGCCCCTCTTGGTCGATGAGGTTGTCCGTTAAAAGGGCTGATGAGCCCACCACCAAAAGTTTTGCCGGGCTGCCGGATTCAATAAAGTCCTGTCGGCTCTCGATTTTGGAGAGATCCATCATTGTGTCACCGGCTGCCTCGGCGTCTGCATCAGGCGTTTCGTCATCCACTGCCTCCGGGGTCGAGGCTTTGTCAGCGGGGTTTTCGGTTTCTTTGACAGGCATGGGTTTGTCGGCAAAATAGCTCTGGAAGCTGCCTTCAAGCATATAGGCCAGAGGATAGGAGGCGAGCTGCCCATCTGACTGCGGCGGTTGGATAAGCATGGGGTTTAAGTTGGTTTTGCCGGACTTGAGCCAGGACTGATCTGATGAGGCAAAGAGTTGAAGCGCTGTTAATCCCTGCTTTTCAATCCGCTCCCCGCTCAATTCCAGTGGGGAATGTTCAAGGGTAATCATCCCCTTGATGCGCTTCATGAATTCCAGGTCCTTGTTGATATGCTTGTTTTTAATTATCGGAGCATGGTAGATGGGCTGCACACCGCCGCCGGCCTGTGAGGCCATGCGCTGCTCGTAGCAGTTTTTATCCATAACAAAGGCATCACGAAGATTGATGCCATAGTGGGCCAGCAGTTTTTTAAGCCCGGTGTCCATGGGTTCATGGGTCGGTTCATTGAAATTAAATTGCTGCTGACGGGGCTGTTCCATTTCCTTATAGGCATTTGAGAATACCGCCAGGTTGGTCCCCCGCATCAGGGCCTGGTCGATCTTGTAGAGTTCGTGGTCGGAAAAGTCTTTGCTGGGCTGGGCAATGACCAGGCAATTCAGACTTTCTGGAATTTGCTGTTCTGCGAGCGCGATCTCCCGGATGGAATAGGCCTCCGACAGCAAGCTGTTAAGCCGCCGGAGGCTTTGCTCCTGCCGTTGACTCCCCTGCATGCGCGGCGCGCTCATAATGGCGGGGGCGCCGTGATCCGCCAGGTATCCAAGGTCTTCGTTGATGCCGATCAGCGTCTCAATGTTTTCATTGATCACCTCGCTCAGGTTTTCATCGTCGATCAGTTCATAGCGGGTGCCAATGATTGGTAATCGTACGATATCCAGTAGTTTGACGGTGTTGAGCTTGTCCTTGTATGACATGGCCAGCCCGATGGCTCCCCGGCCGGCCTCGATATCGCGTTCTGCAATATCCGGCCATTTAAGGCTCATGATATTGTAGCGCTCCACAATTTCATCAAGCTTTTCGGATTGCCCCGGATCCACGTATTCATAATCCAGTTGGCCGTAATTGCGATCATTTAACTCGCCAATCGTCTTCCGGATTTGCTCCGGCAGCCGGGGGAGCCGGTCAAGATCCATGTAGGGGGCAACTTTCTCCAGCGAGCCGGACATGAACAGTTTAATTTTTATTTTTTCTTCAAGTCCGGCCAATCGGCTGATTTTGTTGTTTAACTTATTGATGCTGCTGGTCAGCTGGTACTCGATTTGATCGGTTGAGGTGATGGCGGGGATTTTTTCGATTAAGTCCCCGTGGATGATGACCAGCCCCATATAAGCTTTTTTGAATTTAACCTCATCCTGCTCCACGGATTGGACCTCCACCGGACGGATGCCGTAGTTTTCCGCCAGTTTCTGGTTTTCGCGGGCATCGCCGCCCATTCCCCCCTGTTTGGGGCTGACGTCATAGAACCGGTAATTGAAGTATTGATTGGCGTATATGCCGTATTCTTCCAGGAGGTCCCGGAGATAGCGTTTGGTGTTGTTATGCGGCGCCGGCAGGTCCTCGGTGAAGAAAATCTTGATGGTCATCGGCTCGGAGAGCGTGCTGACGGCCTTCCGGCTGGCATTGGACAGGGAGTAGATGTTGTTCTCTGTCAGATCGATCCGGAAAAACAGGGTCATGCCGGCAATATTGATCAAAATGATGACCGCCACATAAATGAGAAATTTGAGATAGGATTCGCTCCGGTTCATAGATCACTCCTTATTCTTTTCGCAGCAGCAGCAGATAGGTTCCATATAGCCCGACAATGATAATGCTGAAAAAATAAATCAGGTCCCTGGAGTCAATAACTCCCTTGGAGATGTTTGAGAAATGAAACCCCGTGCCCAGATACTGAATCCCGTTTAATAGCGATTCCGGGATGAAAAACAGCATTTTGTCGATTAGGACAAGGGTGAAGCAGATGGCGGCGCCTACGATAAAGGCAACAATCTGATTGTGGGTAATCGAGGAGGCAAACAGCCCGATGGCGGAGAATGCGCCCCCCATGAGAAGTGCCCCCAGGTAGCCGCCGATGACCGGGCCCCAGTCCAACTGGCCGAGAAAGGAGACGGAGATCGGATAAGCGAGCGTCGGTGCCAGCATGGCGGCGGTCATCACCACCCCGGCCAGGAATTTTCCGACAATGATGTCGCCGAAGGTCACCGGCATGGTCATCAACAGTTCATAGGAGCCCCGGCTTAACTCTTCGGCAAACAGCCGCATGGTAATGGCCGGAATGACAAAAGCAAAAATAAGGGGCAGGAGGTTGAAAAAGTTGCGCAGGCTGGCCTGGTTGTAGAGGAAAAAGGTGGAAAAGAAAAACCAGCCGGTGACAATTAGAAAAATGGCGATCACAATATAGGCGATCGGAGTGACGAAAAAGTCTTTGACCTCCTTCTCCAGTATGTGTGTTAGCTGCCGCATATCAGTTCTCCTTGTTTAGCTGTCGGGTAAGATCGCGGAAAATCCGCTCCAGCGTCTGCCGTTCCTGGTGAAATTCCAGCAGAATCCAGTCCGTGGCCTTGATCTTTTGGTAAATCGCTTCACGGCGATCGGTTTCGGAGCGGCAGGTTAGCTTGACGGAGAGGTTGCCCTCAGCGGGGTCATCTAATTTTTCAATGGCCTCGACGCCATCAATGGATTTTAATCCCTGCTCAATGGTTTCAAATGTCGCGTTGGCCAGTGTAATTTGAATGATGGCCTGGCTGTCCGCGGATTGCTTGAGGGTTTCGGTTCCCCCGTCGGCAACGATTTTGCCTTGGTTGATGATCACAATCCGGTCACAGGTAGCCTCGGCTTCGCTTAAAATGTGGGTTGAAAAAATGACGGTTTTTTCTTCCCCTATTTTACGGATGATGTTGCGGATTTCCACGATTTGGTTGGGATCTAAGCCCTGGGTGGGCTCATCCAGGATCAGGATTTCGGGATCCCGCATCATGGCATGGGCCAGACCGACCCGCTGGTTTAAGCCCTTTGAAAGCTCTGCAATGGATTTGTGCATCACGTGGTTTAATCCGCAAAGTTCAGAGAGGTATTTAATCCGTTCGTGCCGTTCTTCCGGGGCAATGCCCCGGATTTTGGCGATGTAATTCAGGTAGTCGTAGACCAGCAGGTCCCTGTAAAAAGGTGATGATTCCGGCAGGTAGCCGATCATCTGTTTGATCTCGAGGGGATGTTCCACAATGTTTAAATCCTTGACCGTAATCGTGCCCGAGGAGGGTCGAAAGTAGCCGGTCAGCATTTTCAGTGTAGTGGTTTTGCCCGCCCCGTTGGGCCCGAGCAATCCAAGGATCTCGCCTTTGCGGATATCCAGGGAAATCCCGTCCACGGCACAGAAATGATCATAAAACTTGGTGAGGTTGTCGACATGGATCATGCCCGTCTCCTTTGATCATACTGTTGGATTGGAAAAGTAAAAATGAATTTTATGTGTTAAAATAACTCAGATTGGATGAATCGGGTTATACCTTCGGCTCAACAGGGGGAGCCGTCATGGCTATAGTTATCTATAACCTTCTGTACTGTTGAAGCATTATTAAAGGGGAACATTAATTATTTCCTTTCAGCTTGTCAATACCATAATAGGGGCTCCGGCGGCCAAAAAGGCATTTGCCGGCCCATCGGCCATGAGATCCGGCTTGACCTCCTCTGCTGCATGTCCTATAGGTTAGGGGAAAAATTTATAAATAGAGGAAAACGCAATGGAGGCATTTGAACGGCTGATCACGATTATGGAAACCCTGCGGGCACCCGGGGGGTGCCCCTGGGATGCCGAACAGACCCACCAGAGCCTTGCCAAAAATATGATTGAAGAGGCTTATGAACTGGTAGACGCCATAGATCGTGACGAGCCGGAATGCATTATGGAGGAGCTGGGCGACGTTCTGCTGCAGGTCGTCTTCCACAGCACCCTGGCCAAAGAAGTCAATCGATTTGAAATCAGCGACGTGATCCATACCTTGTGCGACAAATTGGTTTACCGGCACCCCCACGTGTTCGGCAATGGGCGTGCCGACGACGCCAGGGCGGTCATTCGCAACTGGGACCGGCTCAAAGGGGAGGAAAATGGAAAGCAGGCCCGTGAGTCGCTATTGTCTGGCATTCCGGAGTCCATGCCGGCCCTGCCTTATGCCTTAAAAATCCAGTCGGCTGCAAGCCGCGTGGGATTTGATTGGGAAACGGCCGAGGATGTCTATGAAAAAATTGATGAGGAATTAACCGAACTCTCCGATGCCGTCAAACAGGGGAATGAGGCTGAGATTCCGGGTGAAATAGGCGATCTGATTTTTTCCCTGGTAAATCTGTCCAGAAAACTCGACGTGGACCCGGAATCCGCTTTGCGCGGGTCCAATCGCAAATTTGTCCGCCGGTTTCAGATGATGGAAAAAAGTGCGCGTGCCGCCGGCAAGGCTCTGTCTGAAATGCCGATGGACGAAAAGGAGAGGATCTGGCAGGCGGCCAAGGCAGCGGCGCCCGGGTAAACTCCGGGCGGGCGTATGAACTTTGATCTGGGCCCGGCTCTGGACGCTGCGGCAGCGGCGGCGAGAGCTGCTGGCGGCCAGGCTTGGGCCTGGTGGTTAAATGTAACCGCGGAGGTAATTTTTACCAAAAATTCAGGGTGCTATCAATGAACATACTGGTCACCGGGGGTGCCGGGTATATCGGCAGTCATACATGTCTGACGCTTTTGGAAGAAGGCCATGCGGTGTGCGTGGTGGACAATTTGTCAAACAGCAAGGAGACGCCGTTGAAGCGAATCCAGCAGATTGCCGGCCGGCGCCTGACTTTTTACTGTACTGATTTGACCCGGAAAGAAGCATTAACGCGGGTATTTGAAAACCACCGGTTTGACGGGGTGATCCATTTTGCCGGATTGAAGGCGGTAGGGGAGTCAACGCGCATGCCCTTGACGTATTACCGCAATAATATCGACGGATCACTGGTGTTGTTTGAATTGATGCAGGTCTACGGCGTAAAAAATCTTGTTTTCAGTTCTTCCGCGACTGTATATGGAGAGCCGGACCGCGTCCCCATCAAAGAGACAGCTGCTGTGCGCCCGACCAACCCGTATGGCAGAAGCAAACTCATGATCGAAAATATCCTCCATGATATGTATATCTCGGATAAAGCCTGCAATATCGCCATTCTCCGATATTTCAATCCAGTGGGCGCCCATCCCAGCGGGCGGATCGGCGAAGACCCCAATGACCTCCCCAATAACCTGATGCCGTTTATCAGCCAGGTGGCGGTGGGCAATCAGCAGACGCTCTCGGTTTTCGGCAATGATTATCCCACCCCCGACGGAACAGGCATAAGAGATTATATCCACGTAATGGATTTGGCTGCCGGTCACGGCTGCGCGCTGCGCAAACTTCAGGAAAAGCCCGGTCTGGTGACCTACAATTTGGGAACCGGCCGGGGATTCAGCGTCCTTGAGGTGGTTGCCGCTTTTGAGAAGATGTCCGGAAAATCTGTTCCCTATAAAATCGTCGAGCGCCGGCAAGGCGATATTGCTGTCTGCTATGCGGACCCAACGCTTGCGGCAACGGAGCTTGGGTGGAGGGCAGAGCGGGGCATTGAAGAGATGTGTGCTGACGCGTGGCGATGGCAGGCCAATAATCCGAATGGATACGAAAAGGAGCTTTAGCTGCCTCTGATGGGAACCATACGAGAAAATATCATTGCGCTGCTGATGCATCAGGAACTGGATGCGCGGGAAATCTCCGGACGTATCGGCGTATCGGAAAAGGATGTGGCGGAGCATTTGATCCACGTCAGCAAGAGCCTTTCCCGGCAGGGATTGAAGCTGAATGTGAAGCCCGCCCGCTGCCTGGACTGCGGCTATTCCTTCACGGATCGGCGGCGTCCGAAAAAGCCCGGCCGTTGTCCCCTGTGCAGGAGCGAGCACATTGATCCACCCCGGTTTGACATTGGGTGAGTAGCGGAATCGAGGCAGCGGGCCCGCCTATTGCGGGATTTTTCGAAACTGGGCGATTTGTCGGGACAAGGCGATCAGTTCATCGTTTTCATCCCAGATTTCCCCGTCTTCCTCCAGTAGCCCGCAGTTGATAAACCGGGTTCGAAACCGGCATTTCAGCCATGGGGATTCCGCAATATTTCGGATGTTCACGGAAAATTCAAGGGTCGGCACCCACGCCACCATGCCCTGGCTCGACAGAACGGCCGGAGGAAAGGCGTCTGCAGCCAAGGTCACCGCGAAAATATCCAATGGCCGGCTGTCCGGGAATCGAAGCCAGCCCTTGTGCTCAGATTTTTCTGAAAGCCTGTTTTCCATCCACCCGGCGCAGGATGGGTCCAGCCGTACCTCAAGGTTTTCAAAAACCGAATATTCTGGCATCGCCGGCACCCGAACGCATTGCTCAGGGGAAGCGATGACGGGCGGCGGGTCCTCGTAGCGTTTGAGCAGGCATTCATCGGCTTCGACGGCAAAGGTGCCGAAAGCCCGGATGGTCTCTGTGCCAGCCTGCATCAGGCGGGCCTGGAGGCGGTTGAACTGTTTGGATCGGCTGATTGTCTCCAGCGTCAGTTCGGCCTCTCCGGGCATCGTCCGGGAAACGTAGTTGGCGGTTAAAATGGGGGTGGATTTTTTGTCGCTTTGCTGAATCATGGCATTGGCCAGAATTGCCAGCAGATATCCCCCATTGGGGTTGCCATTAACCGACCAGTTCCCGGAAACGTTTGTTTGAAAATGCTTGGGCGTCTTCGCCGTAACTGAGATATCCGAATCCAAAAGATGCATGCTCACCTCACCTGATTGAGTTTCCATATCCAGTAATTCTACCCCTGTTTGTTTGACAGTTCAAGGTTTTAAGCGCAATCTTGATAATTGTACCGGTATAGAGCCGGCGTAGAGCCGGTGAAGTGCCGGCAGGCATATTTTATCCCTGCTGGGGCAATCTTTGCTTGATTGTTGAATGCATCTGATTTATTTGGAGCCCTATCAGCTTTTTATTCGGCTGTTACAGGAGGGAAATGCATGAAGAAAAAGCGCATCGCCATTCTATTCGGCGTCGGGGGCGTTTCTGTTTTGCTGGCCGCGGCTGTCCTGCTCTACAGGGGTTTAACGGCGCCTGAATATCTGAGCCCTCGTATTGAGCAGCAGTTGAGCCGGGCTCTTCGGGCATCAGTTCAAATTGAGGGGTTTGCGTTTGGTCTTTTTGGCAGAACGGATGTTAAACGGATTCATATATGGCCGGATGCTGAAGCTAAAAAAGCATCGGAAGCCCCAACTGTGGTTTTGAAGGATATAATGATTGCTCATGACCCGCTGTCCCTGCTTCGCGGCAGGTTCGTGCCCGAAAAGGTTTTGGTGGGCAATGTGGATATTCGGATTGTTCCGGAGGCCCTGCAATGGCTGGCGGCCATTGAAACGAATCATCAAAAGCAGGCCGGGGTGCCGGATATTGAGGTGGCGGACGGAACGCTAAGTTTTCTCGTGCCCGAATTGACCCATCCATTAAAGCTTCATAATTTCAGGTTATCCGCATGGCATGATGCAGGCGGGCGGCAGGTAATCGGGGTCTCTGAATTCGCGTTTGGCGGCAATCCCATAAAATTGAGATTTGAAGCCATGCCTCAGGAGGGTGGCATTGAAACGTGGGTTTCCGTCAGGGGTTTTCATATTTCAGATCTGCCGGTGGCCGGCGGGAAAAAATTGGGCCTGGATCCGGCAAAGCTGAAGCTTGAGGGCGACTTGTCCGGAAACATCGCCTTCTTCGCGCCTTCGGAGGCGGGGGTGCTGCCCCGTATCGCCGGACAATTTTCGGTGTCCGGTTTTTCGCTGCGTCATCCGGAATTTGCCGCAGGGTTGGAAAACGGGGCTGCCTCCTTCAGAATTACCGAAAATGCAATCCTCATGGACAGCGGCAGAGCAGAGCTGCTCGGCGGGAGTATAGATATCTCTTCAGCAGGCGTACGATTCCGGGAGCGTGGCGTGGAAAGCGCCTGGATCCGGGCGGCAGCGAGCGCCCTGCAAGCGCCGTTGATAACCGAAACCGGACTCCTCTCGCAGCTTCCGGAAGCCTTCCGGCCGGCTGTGGTTTCCGGATTCATCGGTGGCGAAGGGCATCTGCAGTGGCGCCCGGCAGAGGGCTTAACCCATGGGGGCAGCCTGGAGATTAAAAATGCCGCCGGAAGCGTCTCCGGACTTGATTCTCAGTTTTCGGATTTGGATGCGCGTGTCATTCTGGATGCTTCCGGCCGGCTGCGCATCTCCCGGGCCGAGGCCCGGCTTTTCGGCGGGCGCGTGGCAGCCGGCGGATCCTTTGAGATTGCCGGTGGAAAGGTTTATCGCCATGACCTGGAACTTCGCTTAAATGAGGTCTCGGAGCCTGACGAACTGGTCAACCGCCTGCCGGAACCCGTGCAGGCGGTTATCGCCAAAGCCGGATTAAAAGTCCCGGTTGTAAATGGGGTGATCGCATTTCAATCCGGCAAGACCCGCCTGGATCTGGCTATTGATGCCGAATCAGCGGCAATAGAACGCTTACCCGTCCGTATGGAAGACCTCCGTATGGAGCTCAGCTGGACATCCGGATCCGGGCGGGTTGTTATTGAAAACGCGCGGGCAAAGGTGGGGGACAGTCCTTTGCAAGCAAACGGGGCATTAACCCTGGGGCCGCCCGTTTGCTTGAATTTTATCCTTGTGGGGCGGCATCTGGATCTGAACAATCAGATACTGGAGTGGCTTGGGCTTGATATGGCCGATTGGGAAGCCCGGGGTTCCTGTGACATTGAGCTGCGTGCCCGTAAATGGCGGCCGTCCGGGAATAGTCCCGCTGCAATGCTGGAAAATCTGAAGGTCCTGCTGGATTTGCGGGATGCGGCATTGAGCCATCCGGAGACAGGAATAATTATTGAGCATGTATCCAGTCACATCACCATGGATCAGGATGGGGTATTCCTCTCCGGTATGGTCGGCAATTTCTGTGGAATTTCGTTTCGGGGGGGCGGATGGCTGCCCTTGGGCAAAAGTGACCGGAATCTCTCTCTCCATGCAGTATCCGAAGATATCTCCCTGGACGAAGCCCTCTATGCGGATCTGCCCTTTGATATCGGCCTGAAAAGCCTCGGGTTGCGCGGTCAGTGTGCATTAAAGGTTGACTTGCAGGGAAACGGCACCAGCCTGGAGGGCGCTTCCGCTAATATTCGGATGCTCATTCATCACCTGGAACTGAGCCCGGAAGGAAAAAAGATCACCGCCAGCGGCAGCGCACGCCTCCGGGTTACCGCCGAAAATTGGCCTGAGCCTGAAATCAGGGGGTCGGTAAACCTGGACCGGCTGAGCTATGGTCATTTTAATGCAGATCGCCTGTCATCTGATTTCACCTACGGAAACCGGCGCTTAAGCATTGCGGAAATGACCCTCAGTGCCTATGGCGGCAAGGTCAGGATCACGCAAACCGATATTGATATCGCGGATGGCACGTGGGACGGCAAGGCTGCTGCCGTTCATTTGGACCTGGAATCCCTGGTAAGCGCTTTCGATATGGCAGGCTCCAGAACCCCTTCCGGAATCATGCACGGTGAGGTCCGCCTGGCAGGCCGCGGCCGGGATCCTGGGGCATTGTCAGGGGAGGGAAGCGTCAAGGTGAGTGGTGGGCGACTTTACAATTTTCCCTTGCTGCTTGCAGTTTTAAATGTCCTTGATCTGCAGTTTCCCCGCCAGAGTCCGGTCACGGATGCCTACGGCGAGTTCCGCATCAGCAATGGACAATTGAACATCACGGACTTGCTTTTCTCCGGGGGCACCTTTCCCGCCCATTTTCAGGGCAGTGTAACCCTTGATGCCGAAGGCTCCCTGAAATCAAACGCCATTGATCTGATCGTCACGGTTGCCAGAAAGGAGGGGGTGCTGGACCAGATACCCCTGATCAACTGGGCAAAGCACTACACGTTAGATTATTTGCGCCGCCTCGTCTTCCAGGCAAGGGTGACGGGCACAGTAGGGGATTATAAGGTCAATACGCTTTCAAGTCCCGTTACCGATCCCATACGTAAGATGTTTTCCTTGTTAAAAAAAATCACTCCCTCACCGCCGGCGGGCAATTGATGCAGCTGCCCGGATGTTTGACGGGTCCGCAATGGCGAAGCAGGCGATAGAGAATGCAAGGCTCCGGGTAAACGGTGAAAGAAATACAAAACGAGAGCCAGCGCTTGGAGGCACACGCCGGGATGGGGGAGCAATCCGTGTGATGGGATCGGGCGCACCTGTTGTGCGCCCGATTTTGAACGAACCTAAGCCAAATCAGTGGTCACACACATTGTCCCCGGTCTGGAGGTTGTTGGCAAGATACTGGGCGACGATTTCCTCCGCAGGCAGCGAGGGCACGCCGGTTAATACCTTGATGCCTTGCTCGGCAAAAAGGCTGAGCGCGCGTCCCCCCATACCGCCGGCAAGTACAACATCGACGCCCTGGTCATTGAGCCATTTCGGCAGGACGCCAGGTTCGTGCGGCGGGGGTTCAAGGATTTGTTTATCTTGAATTTCCGAGCCATTTAGATGCATTATGACAAATTCTTTGGAATGGCCGAAATGGAGAGCCAATTTGCCCTCAGCAAGTGGTATGGCAATTTTCATTATTTCATTCTCCTTCTGTATTTAGTGCCCAAACAAAAACCAGGATTTTTCGTCAAGATCAAGGGCGGCGAAAATTTTAACCGCAGGCAACCGCGAAGTATCCTGAGGCTTAAAATTTGAGACGGACACAGATATTGGCGAAAAAGACGGTTTTCGTTTGGGCACTATTTATATCCAATGACCTTCAACATTGGGGGTTTGGGCGTAACTGTCCAGGTCGCCGTTTTTAAATTGATTGATCACATCCTGCACGCTGCCCTTGACGTCTACAATTACTTTGACGCCGGCGGCCTCAAGCACCTTGAATGCCTTTGGGCCGCAGTTTCCGGTCAACAGAACGTCGACCTGATTTTCGATGATCGTTTTTCCGGCCTGAATGCCGGCCCCTTGGGGCAGATTCATGTTCTGGGTGTTTTCCACCGTTTTATAGTCCATGGTATCCGGGTCGATAATAAGAAAATAGGTCGCCCGTCCAAAGCGGGGATCCACATCAGCACTCAAGTCTTTTCCATTTGAAGTAACAGCTATTTTCATAGAGTTTCTTAAACCTCCTTGATTAGTAATTACGAATTATTGTCAGGTTCCTAAAATGTCAACACAATTTGATCCATTGGCCTTATTAATTCCGGTCGCCGGCCCCTAAAACCGCGCCATGTTCAGGGAAAAACCCTTGCGGCGACTTTTTCCCATATCTCGATTACCGCTTGGGCAGCCTGGCCATTCGAATATTCCACAAGCGTTTGCTGTTCAACCATGGCTTTGGTCATGTCCCGGTCATAGGGAATGGCGCCTACATAGTGCATGTCCTGGCTTTGCGCATAATCCCGCATCTTATCCGCCATTGCGGGATTCAAGTCATGCTTGTTAATGCAAAGCATGGCCGGAACTTTAAGGAATCCCGCCAGTTCGCGCACCCGTTGCATGTCATGGATGCCTGAAAGCGTGGGCTCGGTAATGATGAGTACCCCGTTGGAATTTGCCACCGAAGCAATTACCGGACACCCGATGCCGGGTGGTCCGTCAACGATGATTTTTCCCAGCCCCTGTTGCTCTGCGATTTCTTTGGCCTTCTGGCGGAGCAGGGATACCAGGAGTCCGGAGTTTTCTTCGGCAATCCCCAGTTTGGCATGGACCAGCGCGCCGTGCCGCGTATCCGAGATGTACCACTTGCCGCAGGTGCGCTGGGGGAATTCAATGGCATCGGCCGGGCAGAAGTAGACGCATACCCCGCAGCCTTCGCAGTCGATTTTATCAATGACAAAATTTTCACTGATGGCGCCGTATTGACAGCGCTGCCGGCATTCGCCGCATTCGGTGCACAAAGCCGGCTGGATAACAGCATAATGCCCCCCTTTGAATTCATCTGTTTCCCGGACCGTGGGGGTTAGGATCAGGTCCATATCTGCTGCGTCAACATCGGCGTCCACGATCACTTTGTTTTCGGCAAGACCCGCGAACGCTGCTGTCAGGCTTGTCTTGCCGGTTCCGCCTTTTCCGCTGATAATCGTCAATTCTTTCATAAGTGAACATTCTCATTCATTTAAAAGGGAGCCCATTCAGTTCATGAGCGTAACTATATCCTGATAGAGCGCCTGGAACTTCTCTTTCATCTCCGGCAGCGCCTCCACCATTAAAATGCCGTTGGAATAGGCTTCGGCTATTTTTCGTTTGTCCGGTATTTCCATCATAATGGGGATGTTTTCTTTTTTTGCGTATTCAGTTGTCCGCTTATCGCCGACGTCGCAGCGGTTGATCACGATGCCAAAAGGAAGTCCCATCAGGCGGGCGGTTGCAACCGCGAGTTTAAGGTCGTTGAGTCCAAAGGGGGTCGGCTCTGTGACCAGCAGCAGGAAATCGGCGTCTTTGATGGCTGCGATTACCGGGCAGGAAGTTCCCGGCGGGGCATCGATGATATTGACGCTGTCCCTGCTGATATGGTCCTTGACAGCTTCAATCAAGGGCGGTGACATGGCTTCTCCGACACGAAGCAGGCCATGATAAAATTCGATCGTACCGCTCCGGCCGTTTTCAAGTTTGCCCAGCTCCCGGGAGGACTCCGTGATGGCACCGGTTGGACAGGCCATTATGCACCCCTTACAGCCGTGGCACATCTCGGGGAAGGTCATGACATATTCCCCCATCACCGCAATGGCGCTGAATTGGCAGAGTTGGTCGCAGATACCGCATAAGTCACATTTGGCCATATCCACTTCGGGGACCGGCAGGCGAACCGTTTCACTTTTTATGTCAGTGGGCTTTAGGAATATATGGGCGTTTGGTTCTTCAACATCGCAGTCCAGATACCTGAGCCGACCTTCGATGGCGGCAGCCAGGTTGGTTGCAATGGTTGTTTTCCCTGTGCCGCCTTTTCCGCTGGCAACAGCGATAACCATAAGTTGACTCCTTTGATGCAAATATAAACAATGAAATATTTGTGAGCATATGCTCAAGTATTCGTAAAATAAGTTCTCACGGGACGGATGTCAAGGATTAAATTAGGCGATTTTCAGGTATGGACCAATTTCGTGCCGGACCGGAAAAAAGGGGCTTTGGTTTCGGGGTGGTGAAGCGACCAGATGGGGATTTTAAAGAGCGGGATCCGTCCATTCCATGGGCAGCTGCATTTTTTTTCGGGTGTTGCATTCCTTGCAGCAGGGCACCACGTTGCCTTTAGTGGTTTTACCGCCCCGGGCCAAGGGGACAATATGATCCATGGTCAGTTCACGGGCAGCAAACCGTCGGCCGCAATAGTAGCAAACCCCTTTGGCCCGCTGGCGCTTCCACCACTGGCTTTGGCGAAGCTGCCGGGCCTTTTCCTTTTCCCGGCGCAGGTGGTCTTCATCATCAAAAAAATCAAATTTACTCATGACTGTTTCATTCGCTTGCGGGTGCACGGCTGTTTAAGCCGGTTTCGATGAATCCAGTTGCGGATCTCATGGATCAGCTTTTCATAAAAGGCCTTAGAGCCGCCAAGGCCTTTTCTGCCGAAGTAATAGTTGATTTCCAGAAACAGCGGCTCCGTTTTGCCCGGGATTTCGGCAAACAGCAGGTCGAATGCGGCCAGGTTGATGCCGGTTTTGGTGCAGACCCTTCTGCTCCGTTCGATTCCGATTTGCTGAAGGCTCGGATCGCTGTCCGGGTCAATCCATGCGCCTTTTCGCACACCGGCGCAGATGTTCTGCGCGTCCGGCTGAATCTTCCAGTAGGCTGATTCTTTTTGCCCGATGACGACTACCCGGAGGGAGCGGTTGCCCGCCGGAATGGCTGACTGTAGCAAAAACCCTTTCTGTCCGGTTTGCTCACAGGCGCTCGCCGCCTCGAGAGCCCCTGCCAGATCCTGTGGGCGGCGCAAAAGCTTGACATTGTCGCCTTCCCCGCCCCAGTCGAATTTAAAAATGCAGGGGTATTGAAGGCCTTTGGGCAGGTTGCGTGCGCCTGTTTCCCGGTGGTACTCCCGGAAGCTGTTATAGAGCCAGGTTGTCGGATGAGGCGTTTGGATTTTTTGAAAGAGCCGGATTTGAGCGGATTTTCCCGGGTAGCGATATCTGGCGGTGTAGTTTGGAAAAACATGGCGGCAGTTTTTTGTAGCCATTTCATAAAGACGGGCGGAGGTTCCCTGCGGCAAAATAACGGCATCCGCCCGGCCGATGGCACGCAGGTCCGCGCCGTCCGGATTCCTGCCGGCGCAAAGGCGGTTTTGATCGCCCACAAAACAGGGGTGGTAAGACAGGATCATCAGTATCCCAGTCGCCGCAATGCCCGGGCATCCCGGCTCCAGTTTTTCTCCACCCGGATAAAAAGTTTCAGGTACACCCGCAACCCCATCATCCGCTCTAGCTCAAGCCGTGCTGATTTCCCGATTTCGCGGATTTTACTGCCGTTTTTGCCAATAATGATTTTTTTCTGGGAATCGCGTTCCACGTGGATTTTTGCATAGATCCGGACCAGGTCGCTATTTTCATCTTCCTCCAGCAGTTCGATGGATACTGCTGTGGCAAAAGGGATTTCTTCCTCTGTCAGAGAAAACACTTTTTCCCGTATGATTTCGGTCAGGAGAAATTCCTCGGGGACATCGGTGACCATATCCGGCGGATAATAGGCCGGGCCCTCCGGCAGACGATCTTCGAGAGCCGCTGTCAGGTCCATCACCTGAGCGCCTGTTTTTGCGGAAACCGGGTAAATGGATTCAAATGGATAGGCCTTGGCCCATTTAGCGATGAGCGGGAGCAGCTCCATTTTTTTGACGATGTCGATTTTATTGAGCGCCAGGAGCACCGGTTGCTTCCGGTTTCTTTTCAGGCGCTGCAGGATCATGTTCTCCGACTGGGGCGCCGGCTTTGCCGCGTCAATTACCAGGAGGATTAAATCAACGTCCTCGATGGCGGAAAAGGCCACATCCACCATCTTTTGATTAAATGTTTTTTGAGTGAAGTGGATGCCCGGTGTGTCCAGAAAAATTAGTTGGCTGTGCGGCCGGTGGGCGATGCCGGCAATGCGGTTGCGCGTGGTTTGGGGTTTTTCTGAGGTAATGGAGATTTTTTGACCGATCATGGCGTTTAAAAGCGTAGACTTGCCAACATTGGGCGGGCCGGAAATGGCGATAAAGCCGGATCTAAGGTTTTCTGCGGTGTCTGTCAAATCGCTCATGTCCTAATTTTTTAGGCAACCTTTGCGTGTTAATGATTTATCGGTTCTTGGACCACCTGTGGCCGACCGTCGGTCACCGGGGAGGAGCTTCTTCTATCAAATGGTCTATGGCTGCCCATACCTGGTTTAGTCCCTGCCGGGTTTTGGCGGAAAAACAGATCAGGTTTTCGGTGGATACCCCCAACTCTCCGGCAATAGCGTGAATCTGGTTGATCCGTCGGTTTTTGGCAAGCTTGTCCGCCTTGGTCAGAACCAGGATGACCGGTATGGCATTTTCCAGCAGCCAGTTGATTAGATCTATTTCTTCATTGCCGGGGCGGCGTCGGATGTCTAAAATCAACAGCACGCCTTTGAGGGTTTTTCGGGTGGAGAGAAATTTTTCCACCATGGGGCCCCATTGTTTTTTGATCCGGACCGGTACCTTGGCCCAGCCATAGCCTGGCAGATCGACAAAAACCGCCCTTCCGTTGATGTCAAAAAAATTGAGCAGCTGGGTTCGTCCCGGTGTGGAGCTGGTTTTGACAAGGCGTTTACGGTTGACCAGGGTGTTGATCAAAGAGGATTTGCCTACATTGGAGCGGCCGGCAAAAGCAATTTCGGGCGGCCCTTCCGGTGGATACTGATCCGGTTTGACGGCGCTTTTAATAAATTCTGCCAATTTGACCTGCATTAAGCGTTCCTGTGGCGGGCGGGAAAACTCAACAGTCGTTTTCCGGGCAGCGGCATTAAAACCCCTGCACTATCTTGATGCACCTGCAAGCCGTCATTCAAATTAAATGACTTTGTTCAAGGGGTATTCGATAATGCCTTCAGCCCCGTTTTTTAATAAGTCCGGAATCAGATCCCGGACCGTATCCGTACGAATCACCGTTTCCACGGAAAACCAGTTGGTGTTGTAGAGCGAGGCCACGGTGGGCGCATTCAGACTCGGCAGCAATGAAACAATTTTTTCAAGCTGGGATTCCGGGACATTCATTTTGATGCCCACGAGTTTTTCCGCAACCAGGGCGCCTTTGAGCAACATGACGATCTGTTCGATTTTGTCCCGTTTCTGAGGGTCCTGCCAGGCTTTATGATTTGCGATGAACTGGGTGTTGGTCTGCATCATTTCATGGATGACGCGCAGCCCATGGGCTTTGATGGTACTCTCGGTCTCCGTGATTTCGACGATGGCATCTGCAAGCCCGGAGACGACCTTGGCTTCTGTGGCACCCCAGGAGAACTCGACTTTGACGTCAATGCCTTTTTCCGAAAAATAGCGTTGGGTGTAGTTCAATAATTCTGTTGAAATGGTTTTGCCCTTCAGGTCTTCGATGCGCTTGACCGGTGAGTCATAAGCAACCGCTATCACCCATCGGGCCGGACGGGAGCTGACTTTGGAATAGACCAGATCAGCAACCATCTGCACATCGGACTGGTTCTCTGCAATCCAGTCCTTTCCGGTCAGACCGGCATCCAGAGTACCGTTTTCCACGTTAATCGACATTTCCTGGGCCCTGCACAGAGCGCAGGTGATGGCCTCATCGTTGACTTCTGGGAAATAACTGCGACCGTTAACCTCAATTTTCCAGCCGGAGCGTTTGAAGAGCTCAATGGTCGATTTTTGCAGGCTGCCCTTGGGGATGCCGAGTTTTAATGGGGCACTCATTTTTTGTATACCTCGTCGGGATTGAATACGCGGGTTTCCGTTGTTTGCAGGCTTCCATCGGGGGATGCTTTGCGGAAAAAACAGCTTTTGTAGCCCAGGTGGCAGGCAGCCCCGCCCACCTGGTCAACTTTTAAAAGGATGGTGTCCTCGTCACAATCGACCCGAATTTCTTTAACCAGCTGAACATGTCCGGAGCTTTCCCCTTTAACCCATAATTTATCCCTGGATCGGCTGTAATAAGTCGCCTTGCCGGTCTCCAGCGTGGCTTCCCATGCCGCCTGATTCATAAAGGCCAGCATCAGGACCTCGCCGGTGTCATGATCCTGGACAATGGCGGGCGCAAGTCCCCCCATCTTTGAAAAATTAAGTGCTGCCATGATCCCCTCTTTAATCGGCTCGTTAAACACGCATAAATTAATCCTACAATTTTACTGATAATTAATTGGATGTCAATTTCTTTTTAAATGTGGTTTTGGATCCGGGGGGCGGGCATTTGTATTTGAGCCACAGCCGGCGCCTTATGAATAAAGGGCAAATCCGGTTGGCGGCGCTAATTCAAGCAAAAAGCATCACCCTTGACAAGTAGCGGCGGGTTCCTTATATTATGTTGCAATTTGAGTAATTGCCTGTTTTATGTACTTTGGGTAATGCCACGCACGGAAGAGCAGCAGCAATTCAGCCGTGCTTTTGAACATTATTTGCGGAAAGGATATCTAACTTATGGCGGAAAATATCATTGAAGTCAGTGATAATACGTTTGATAGCGAAGTTTTAAAGTCGGACATACCGGTCCTGGTTGATTTCTGGGCGCCGTGGTGTGGGCCGTGTAAAGCCATTACACCCGTGGTTGAGGAATTGAGCAAGGATTATGGCGGAAAAGTGAAGTTCGCCAAGTGCAACGTGGATGACAACCCGGTAACGCCGGGCAATTATGGTATACGGGCCATCCCAACGCTGATCCTGTTCAAGGACGGCCAGCAGGTGGACCAGATTGTCGGCATGGCCGACAAATCCAAGCTGGAAGCAAGTATTAAAAAAGGACTGTAATGCAGAGGGCCGCATATGATCTTGTTGTGATCGGCGCGGGACCCGCGGGCTTAACCGCCGCTATTTACGCGGCAAGAGCAAAGCTTGATGTGCTTTTGCTGGAGAAAGCCGCGCCAGGCGGACAAATCCTGATGACCGATTGGATTGAAAACTATCCGGGGTTTCCTGACGGCCTGACAGGCGCGGATCTCATCATGAAAATGATAGAGCAGGTCAAGCGGTTTGGTGTTTCCATTGAAACCAATGAAGTAAAATCCCTGGATTTTTCCACCTCTGAAAAACAATTGCAGTTAAGCGATCGCACCGTATCGGCCAAAAGCGTTATCATTGCCAGCGGGGCCTCTCCGAGAAAGCTTGGGGTGCCGGGAGAGGGCAGGTATTACGGAAGAGGGGTTTCCACGTGTGCTACCTGTGATGCCCCTTTTTTTAAAAACAGTGTCGTGGCGGCGGTCGGCGGCGGTAATACAGCGGTACAGGAAAGTCTTTTTCTGACCCGTTTTGCGGATAAGGTTTATTTGGTGCATCGTCGCCGCCAGTTGAGAGCCGAGAAACTTCTGCAGGACCGCGCGTTTGCCAATGAGAAGATCCAGGTGCTCTGGAATTCGAAAGTAACGGCTATCAATGGATCGGACGCGGGTGTTACAAGCATTACCATTGATAATGTGGTGACCGGTAAATCAGTTGATCTTCCTGTAGAGGGATGCTTTATTTGGGTGGGAACGATTCCCAATACCGGATTTTTGAAAAATTCCATCGCGCTGGACGAGGATGGGTTCATTGAGGTCAATCACCGGATGGAGACTTCCGTTCCAGGTGTCTTTGCCGCCGGTGATGTGCGGGCAACACCGTTAAGACAGGTTTCAACGGCTGTTGGCGATGGTGCCATAGCAGCCTCAGAGGCGTCTGAATATATCGAAGCGCAAGCCCACGCCAAAAGCTGACAGCAGACTGCCAAAAAAAAATACCGGGAGGGGTTTTGTTGCGGCCTGAAAATTCGACCCAGGCTTTACTCATTGCTGGGCGACAAAGTTCCGCTCGGTTCACTTTAACTTGCCTCAGCCCAAACCCGTGATGTTTTCCACCGACTGCCAGAGTGCATGCAGGTTTTTTTAACCCCCTTTGCCAAAATGAAATGGACGCATGAAACGAATTATTATATGTTTCCTGGTTTTGTTGCTTGCAGGATCAGGCTGTGCCTTGTTTGGCCCCAAAGAAGAAAAAACTGCCGCCCAGCTGGTGGCGGAGGGCCGTAAGGAATTTGCGGATGAGGATTACCGGCAAGCTATCGAAGCCTACGCCAAGCTCAAGGACTGGTACCCCTTCAGTCGGTTTGCCAAAGAAGCTGAGCTCAAAGTCGCAGATGCCTATTACCACTTAAAAAACTATGAGCAGGCAATTGCAGCTTATGATCAGTACGAACGGCTCCACCCCAATGCCCCGGAGATAGCCCATGCGATATACCGTACCGGGCGCTGTTATTTTGACCGGATGAAGGGGGTCGACAGAGACCAGACCTATACGGAAAAAGCACTGCAGGTATTCCGTCAGCTGGAGCGTCGATTCCCGTCGAGTTCATATGCCGAAAAGGCGCAAGATCATATCCGGCAGTGCTTGAAGACACTGGCTGGCCATGAGCTCTATGTCGGAGAGTTTTATTTCAAGCAAGCGCGTTACAAAGCCGCTTTGGAGCGGTTTGAAAATGTCATAAACAATTTTCCTGCCGATTTGGTGGAGCTGCGCCAGCGGGCCGAATCGTATATTAAGCAGTGCCGGGAGCAACTGCAGGCGCGGGAAGAAGCCACTGGTTAACCGGCCGGAGTGTGGCGGTAAAGCCGGGCTCTTTTGCCAGGTTTTAGGAATGGTCAGCGGCGTGGCAGGAAACTGCTAAAAAATTCTTTACAAAGATTAGATAAGGGGCTATATAAATATATTTTTGGCTGGGCGCTGAGATTTCTGGATCGTAGAAAAAGGATGGAATCTGGCTTGGGCGCCCATTTTTTAAAATTAAATTTTATGAATAAAACGGTCTTTGGGTCAACAGTCATTTAATTGGAAGCGGAGAAGCAGACAATGTCCAAAATTTGTGATATATGCGGAAAAGGGCCTATGGTGGGCAATAACGTCAGCCATGCGCATAATGTGAATAAACGGCGATTTAATCCTAACCTGCAGAGTGTTCGTTCGATACGCAACGGCCGGGTGGAGAAGATTAATGCCTGTACGCGTTGTATTCGGTCCGGTCACGTGGAAAAGCCCCCCAGGTAAAAAGCGCAATTCCTTTACCCAATAACTACTTAAAGGGGTTGAAAAAAGTCTGATTTTACGGTGCCATCAATACTTACAGCCGGCGGATTTCTTGAATGGCCTCGACCTTTTTAAGTTTGGCCAGAACCCTGTCCAGGTGATTCAGATTGGCAATGGAAAGGGTGAAATAACCCGTGACTGTCTTGTTTGGCAGGCTTTCCAGTTGAATATCAATAATGTTGGCATCAGCTTTGCTGATAACCGAAGTAATTTCAGCCAGCAGTCCCATCCGGTCCCCCGCCCGGAATCTGAGCTTGACCGGGAATGAACCACTGCTGTCCTTTTTCCACTCCACATGGATTTCGCGCTCCGGGTTCATTTTCATGGCGTTCACGCAGCCCTTGCGGTGAACCGTCACCCCCGCACCGTGGGTGATGTAGCCCGTTATCGGATCGCCCGGGACCGGCTGGCAGCATTGGCCGAAGCGGATCAGTATATCGTCCATGCCATCGACGACCACTCCCTTTTCCTCGTGTTTCTTTCTGTCCCGGCGGCGGGTAATAAATCGGTCGATCAGCGTTTCTTCTTTTTTCAGCTTTTCATCCGGTGACAGGCGTCGGATAATCTGCAGGGGGGTGATTTTGCCGTAACCTACGTTGGCAATCAGGTCATCCACATTTTTAAAATTAAATTCCGTGGCGACTGCATGAAGTTCGGGGGAGTTTAATTTTTGGTGAAAGTTAAGGCGGTGTTTGCGGAAAGCTTTTTCACACATTTCCCGGCCCAGGGAGATGCTGCGATCCTTTTCCTGGCGTTTGATCCACTGCCGGATGCGTGAACGGGCCTTTCCGGTTTTTACAAAATTGAGCCAGTCCTTGCTGGGCTGATGGCCCTTGGTGGTGACAATCTCAACAATGTCACCGGTTTTCAGTTCATACTGCAAGGGTACCAGGCGTCCGTTGATTTTTGCGCCGGTGCACTGATGACCGACTTCGGTATGAATCATGTATGCGAAATCAACCGGTGTGGAGCCCCGGGGCAGGTTCTTGACTTCCCCCTGGGGGGTAAAAATATAGACTTCCGCCGGGAACAAATCAATCCGGACATTTTCCAGAAATTCGTCCGGGTCGCCGTAATTATCCTGATGATTTTCAACAAGGTTTTGAATCCATTCGAAATTGCTTATACTTTCCTTGTCCGCGACCTTACCTTCCTTGTAACTCCAATGCGCGGCAATACCTGAATTGGCCAGCTTATCCATTTCTTCGGTCCGGATCTGGACTTCCATTCGCTCCCCAAAGGGACCAATTACTGTGGTGTGGAGTGATTTATACCCATTGGGCTTGGGAAATCCGATGTAGTCTTTAAATTTTGTCGGAATGGGCCGCCAGTGGGCATGTATGATACCCAGCGCCTCGTAGCATTGCGGAATCGTATCCAGGATAATACGGAAGGCAATGATATCGTAGACTTCCTCAAAGCTTAAATCCTGGGTGAGCATTTTGTGGTAGATGCTGTAGAATTGCTTGTAGCGCCCGTAGACCCGGGAAGGAAGATTGGCTTCCATCATTTTTTCGCCAATTACTTTTTTTACGGTTTCCACGTAGTGCTCACGCTGTGTCTGGTCTTTGCTGACCAGGTTTTTCACGCGTTCGTATTCCTCCGGTTGGATATAGTAAAATGAGATCTCCTCCAGTTCGCGTTTCATCCAGAAAATGCCGAGCCGGGAGGCGATGGGGGCATAAATATCCATGGTTTCCTGGGCAATCTCGCGTTTTTTTGCTTCAGACTGGTGAAAGTGGAGTGTTCGGATATTATGCAATCGGTCAGCGAGTTTGATTAGGATGACGCGAATGTCATCGGCCATGGCCAGGATCATTTTACGCAGATTTTCCGCCTGGCGGGCCCTGGCGGTATCCAGGGAAAGTTTGCTGATTTTGGTTACCCCGGCGATAATCTTTGCGGCTTCTTCTCCAAATCGTTCCTGGATATCCTCAAGGGTGGTGTGCGTGTCTTCCACTACATCGTGGAGCAGGCCGCAGGCGATACTGGTCGTATCCAGATGCATGTCCGCCAGTATGCTGGCAACCTCCAGGGGGTGGGAAAGATATGGCTCTCCGCTTAAACGGACTTGTCCCTCATGCACCTTGGCCGAGTAGACGTAGGCCTGGTTTACAATCTCGACATCCGCCTCCGGATAATAGTCGCTGATTTTGTCCAGTATGTCGCCAATACGTATCATTTATAAATTCAATAGTTAGTAGGCCTTGGCAAAAACAACCCGCATCCGGGAATCTTTTCCGCATTCAATGCAATGGCCGTTTTCTCTCTCCCCGTCAAAAGGGATGCAGCGAATGGATACATTCAGCCGATTCTTGATGCGTTCCTCGCAGGCACCGTCCCCGCACCAGTGGGCCAGGGCGAAGCCTCCGTGAATTTCAGGCTTTTCAGTATGTTGCGGCGTAAAAAAATCATTGAAAGATTCCACATCATCGATTGGATGGGTGTTTGCCTGTTGAAACGCAAGTGCTCGGTTGAAAAGGGTCTCCTGGATTTCATCCAGAATGTCGTCAATGGTTTCCACGAATTCATCCGTCTGTATGGCGGTTTTGTCTCTGTGATGCTTGTCCCGGCGGCCAACGAACACAGAATCTTTCTCAATATCCTTTGGACCGATTTCCAATCGCAGAGGAATGCCTTTTTTAATCCAGTCCCAGTTCCGGGCCCCGGTATTTCGGTCATCGATTTCAACGGAGATCGGCCGGCCGTAATAGAATTTTTCCCGCAGGCGGGCAGCCAGGCGCTCTGTGTAGGCCATCACTGTTTGCCGATCTTTATCGGAGCGGATAATCGGCAGGAGTACAGCATGTGCGGAGGCAATCCGGGGGGGGAGCACAATTCCGTTGTCATCGCTGTGGGTCATGATAAGTGCCCCGATCAGGCGGGTGGATGTGCCCCAGGATGTGGTCCACGCGTATTCCTCGGTCTCCTGGGCGGATTGGAACATGATGTTGGAAGCCTTGCTGAAATTCTGGCCCAGAAAGTGTGATGTGCCTGCCTGGAGAGCTTTTTTGTCCTGCATCAGGGCCTCAATGCAGGTGGTGGTCTCAGCGCCGGGGAATTTTTCAGCCAGAGTTTTCTCTCCGGTGATGACCGGCATGGCCATGTAGTCTTCAGCCACTTTTTTGTAGACATTGAGCATCATGTGTGTCCGGTCAACAGCTTCCTGCCGGGTGGCATGAGCGGTATGGCCCTCCTGCCAGAGAAATTCGCTGGTTCTTAAAAATATACGGGTCCGCATTTCCCAGCGAACCACATTTGCCCATTGGTTGATCAGAACCGGCAGATCCCGGTAGCTTTTGATCCACTTTGAAAAAGCATCGCCGATAATGGTCTCCGAGGTGGGGCGGACAATGAGTGGTTCGTTTAACTTGCCGGCCGGTACCAGGGCGCCATCTTCACCCTTCTCCAGTTTATGATGGGTTACCACCGCGCATTCCTTGGCGAAGCCTTCAACGTGCCGCGCCTCTTTTTCAAGAAAGCTGATGGGAATAAATAGGGGGAAATAAGCATTTTTGACCCCGGTCGCCTTAAACCGGTCATCCATGGTTCGAACAATATTCTCCCACAGCGCATACCCCCAGGGTTTGATGACCATACAGCCGCGGACCGGGGAGACCTCGGCCATATCCGATGCTTTGATGACTTCCTGGTACCACTCCGGGTAATTGTCCTGGCGGGTAGGTTGAATTGCCGTCTGTTCCTGTTTCATTGTTCTCCTCTTGCCGGATATAATTGGGTGTTAGGTGTTCGTGGCGGAGCCGCTTGAATATTATACCACGCCTTCAATATAACACTTTTTCAAATTGAGCTGCTATACTCAAATACCGGCCCGCTTCTGCCGGGGAAGTTAAGTATTGTTTTCGTATTCATCAACTGCCTGGAGCAAGGTTTCCAGCAGCTGGTTTTGCGGAACTTTGCGGATCACTTCGCCGTGTTTGAAAAGAATGCCGCCATCCTTGCTGCCGGCAATGCCGATATCGGCTGTTTTAGCCTCACCCGGACCGTTGACGGGGCATCCCATGATGGCTATGGAAATCGGCGTGGTCCGGGTCATCAGGGCCTTCTCAGCAGCCTCAGCCAGGGAAAACAGATCGAACTGACACCTGCCGCAAGTCGGGCAGGAGATAATTTCCGGGCCTCGCCTGCGGATGCCCAAAGCCTTTAAGATTTCATAGCCCACCCGCACTTCCTCAATCGGATCCCGTGTTAAAGAGACCCTCAGGGTATCGCCGATGCCTTCAGCCAGAAGCATGCCGATGCCCATGGCGGATTTAACAATTCCCGTATACAGACCGCCGGCTTCGGTAATGCCGATGTGAAGCGGCCAGTCCGTTTTTTGCGACAATCGGCGGTAGGCGGAAACCGTCTGGCGGACATCGCTGGATTTGATGGCCACTTTCAGCTGTTTGCAATCAAACGCCTGCATCAGGGCGATATGGCGCAGGGCGCTTTCCACCAGGGCATGATCAGTTGCCCCCCCGTGCCGGCTGAAAATGTCCTTTTCAAGGGAGCCGGCATTCACACCGATGCGGATGGGAATTTCGAAGGTGTTGGCTGCATTGACAACCGCCTGGATTTTCCGGCGGTTGCCGATATTGCCAGGATTGATGCGAAGTCCGTCGGCTCCGGCATGGGCCGCAGCAATGGCAAGGCGATAATCAAAGTGGATATCCGCGATTAAAGGCAAGTGAATATTTTTTTTAATCTCGGTAATTGCGAAAGCCGCCGCTTCATCCGGAACGGCCACGCGGATTATCTCGCAGCCGGCCTGCTCCAGTCGGAGAATCTGAGCAATGGTTGCTGCGACGTCCCGGGTATCCGTATTGGTCATGGATTGCACGGCAATTTGTGCCGAACCGCCTACAGGGACATGACCCACTCGAATTTGGCGGCTGTGCCGGCGGTTGATCGAAAAACTCATTTCCTGGTCGCTGCCTCTATTGTTTATCAGATTATCCCCGGCCTCCCCTCATCCCTTTTGGCAGGGCCAACAGGTCAGCCGCGTGTATCAGTAGTAATGACATTCCATCTGATTAGCAAACCCGATGGGCTTATTCAAGTTAAACCCGGGCTTTCCTGCAGGAGCCCGGGCAGCCTCCCAAAACACAGTTGTTATTTCGGACAATTTTTTTTAAGCTAAAATTTTAATTCGGGCGATGGCTGGAAACCGAGGACCGTTAACAGGAGAGATAAATGAGCGACAACAATGAAGAAAAGGATTTGGACAGTTCGATGGAGCGCCTCTACAAGGCCTTTTCAGATGTTTCTTCGGAAGGTGAACTCCCGTGTGCGGCGGCCTTTGAAGTAGCGGCAGCAAATGATTGGACCCCGGAGCGCGTAGGCGCGGTTGCGGACCGGCTGGGGTTTCATCTGGTTAAATGCCAGCTCGGGTTGTTCGGTTATCCGCCCCGGAAAAAAATTGTGACCCCCTTGGAGACAGTGGATGATGATCTGTCCGCAGCCATCCGGTCCGCGGTCAACCTGTCCACATCCAACCGGGAGGGCACGGAAAACAATCGGCTGTCGTGCCGGCGTGCCTGGCAGATTGCAGATCAGTTCAATGTCGGCCGAATGGTGGTCAGCGCTGCCTGTGAGACGCTTGAGATAAAGATCAAGCCCTGCCAGCTCGGCGCGTTTTAGGCAAAGCGGCGGTCCAATCAATCCCGGGCGGGCAGGCTTAATAAATACCGGCGGCTCCCGCCCGCCCCTTTGATGCGTGATCAGGCCATGTGCAGAAAAGGATTCATCCGTTTTTCCTGCCCGATGGTGGTCGTTGGACCATGGCCGGTATAAACCGTAACATCGTCGCCCAGCGGCAAAAGTTTGTTTTTGATGCTGGTAATGAGGGTGTTGAAATCGCCGCCCTCAAAGTCAGTCCGGCCGATGGATCCGGCAAACAGGGTGTCGCCCACGAACAGGGCGCCGTTGGAATGAAACGAGACCCCTCCCGGCGAATGGCCGGGTGTATGAAGTACCCGGAAGGTGATATCCCCAAAGCTTATGGATTCACCGTCCGCAATATTGCCGTCCGGTGGCGGTGAGCTTTCCGCGGAAAGACCGAATGCGGCGGCCGCCTGCGGTAAGGTCTCGAGCATGCGGGCATCCTGGGAATGAATCAACAGTTCGGCGCCAGTGGCATCTTTCATCCGCCGGTTGCCGCCCACGTGATCGAAGTGGCCATGGGTGTTTAATATATATTTAACGGTGAGCTGGGACTCGGCCGCCGCCATCAGAATTTTGTCCACCTCATCCCCCGGATCGATGACTGCCGCCTGTTTGGTGTTTTCACAGCCGACAATGTAGCAGTTGGCCATAATCGGTCCGACAGCTAACGTTTTGATGATCAAACCTGCCTCCTCATTATTGATTTTTCGTGTTTTTTCGTTGGCGGGCCTGTTCGGCAATTTCGAAGATGCCCGCAAGTTTGTTTTTCGGCGGGGCTGACGCCTTTGCCCGCAGTTGGTCGAATTCCTCGGCCGTCAGGGTGGTGCTTAAATAGGTGTGTACGTCAAATATTTCCCACCAGCAATCAAATATTTTCCAGCAGGGCTGCTTGTCATCTCCTCCGGTCAGGCAAAACCGAAATGGTATCCGGCTTCCGAGTCGGGGGCAACGGCGTTTCAATTCGTCAATTGGGGTGTCGTCCATAATCTGTTTACATTTTATCAATGGCCGGTCCGAAAAAATCCGGGGTTTTTCGGTCGGGCACTATTTATGTTTCAAGTGTTCGGGCCTGGGAAACTCCGCATATATCTTTTCACATGCCGCCACATCTTCATTGGAGAGCACGATATCTTTGATCTGTCCGCTCAGAAAACTGTCAAAGGCGGTCAAGTCCAGCAGACCATGACCGCTCCAGTTGAACAGAATAACCTTTTCCTTGCCTTCTTCCTTGGCTTTCCTGGCCTCGTCAATAACTGTTGCCAGTGCATGCGTGGTCTCGGGCGCCGGAATAATTCCCTCGGTTCGCGCCAGCAGTATGCCGGCTTCAAAGACCTGGCTTTGCTTGACCGACTTGGGCGAAATCAGTCCCTCATCCACCAGCTGGCTGACTGCCGGCGCCATGCCATGATACCGGAGACCGCCGGAATGAAAGGCCGGTGGCACAAAGGAATGTCCCAGGCTGTGCATGGGCAGCAGCGGTGTGTAGCGGGCCGTATCCCCGTGATCATAGACAAAGGGAGCTTTGGTCAGGGTCGGACAGCCGGCCGGCTCCACTGGAAAAATGTCAATTTGTTTGCCGTTGATTTTGTCCTGTACAAAGGGGAAGGCCAGGCCTGCAAAGTTGCTGCCACCACCGGCACAACCGATAATAACGTCCGGGTAGTCCCCGGCCAGTTCCATTTGCTTTTTGGCCTCAAGGCCGATGATGGTCTGATGCAGCAGGACATGGTTTAATACGCTTCCCAATGAATACCGGGTCTGACCGCTTTCATCGCCGACCGCTTCTTCGATGGCTTCGCTGATGGCAATGCCCAGACTACCCGGCGTGTCCGGATCTCTCTCAAGGGCGTCCCGTCCGGCTTGTGTGAACTCGCTGGGGCTGGGAATGCATTTGCCGCCCCAGGTGGCCATCATGAATTTGCGATATGGCTTCTGATCAAAGCTGACCCTTACCATATAGACTTTGCATTCAACGCCGTATTGGGCACAGGCAAAGGAGAGTGCGCTTCCCCACTGACCCGCGCCCGTTTCCGTGGTGATCCGCTTGATTCCGAACGCCTTGTTGTAATAGGCTTGGGGAACAGCGGTGTTGGGCTTGTGGCTGCCGGGGGGGCTTACGCTTTCATTTTTAAAATAGATCCGCGCCGGCGTATCCAGCGCCTTCTCCAGGGACAATGCCCTTATAAGCGGGGCCGGGCGCCAGATATTTAAAACATTCAAGATTTCATCCGGGATGTCGATCCATCGCTGGGTGCTGGCTTCCTGCTCGATCAGGTTCATGGGGAAAACCGGAGCCAGTTTATCCGGGGTGAGCGGATTGCCGTCCGGCCCCAGGGGCGGGTTTACGTTAATATCAGCAAGAATATTGTACCATTGCCGGGGGATTTCATCTTCCCGCAATATGTATTTGCGTAACTCCATGACTGACTCCTTTGCTGGTTGCTCCGTATTGGTTAAATATTTTTGAAAATGGTGCGCGCGTCTGTTTTTTCATCAGAGACCATTCTTCCCTCAGTCGCCTAGCGCGGCGGGCGATGAGTCGCACAAGCGATGCTGGCGGATGGCATCCAACACCCCATTGACAAAGGGTCCGGTCTCGTCTGTCCCGAATTTTTTCCCGATTTCAATGGCTTCATTGATTGAAACTTTCGCCGGAATATCTTCGCAATAAAGCATTTCAAAAACAGCCATGCGGAGCAGATTCCGGTCCACGCCACTCATCCGATAGATTCGCCAATTGCTGGAATGCGCTTCAATGGCACGATCCAGTTCCGCTCGCTTGTCGATAACCCCACGGACCAGATGATGAGAGAATTCTGAAGGCGACTGCTTCGGGCTCAGCAGTTGGCTGATGGCCTCGAACAGTTCTTCCGAATCGTCACCCAGAAAATCCATGCAATAAAGGATCTGCAGGGCCTGTTCCCTGGATTTGTGCCGCGTGCTCATGGATGATGAGTTGATTTAAGCGATCCCTTCAATAGAGTCGATTAAATTGGTCATTTCAATGGCGGCGATCGCCGCATTCCATCCTTTGTTACCCGCCTTGGTGCCGGCGCGCTCAATCGCCTGTTCAATGGTGTCAGTGGTGATGACCCCGAAAATAACCGGAACGCCCGTCTCAAGACTTACCGTGGCAATCCCCTTGGATACTTCGGCGCTGACATATTCAAAGTGCGGGGTGGAACCCCGGATTACCGCTCCCAGACAAAGCAGCGCATCATGTTTTTTCTTTTGCGCCACTTTTTTGGCAATCAGTGGAATCTCAAAGGAACCGGGGACTTTAATGACATCAATCGATGTTTCGGGCACTCCGCTGCGCTGAAGCGCATCAATGGCGCCGCTTACGAGTTTGTCTGAAATAAAATCGTTGAAACGGCTGACCACCAGGGCAAAGCGTTTTCCATCGGCAATCAGGTTTCCTTCAATCACGTTGGGCATGGCTGTTTCCTTCATTGTTTCGTGTGTGGCGTTGCATTACGGTGTGGTGTCTATATTTAAATAGTGCCCCATCTTGAGCCGTTTGCATTCCAGGTAGCAGCGGTTGTAGTCGTTGGCTTCAATCTGAATGGGGATTTGTTCCACCACGCTCAATCCGTATCCTTCAAGACCCACAATTTTCTTGGGGTTGTTGGTAATCAGGCGCATTTTACGAATACCCAGGTCCGCCAGCACCTGGGCGCCGATGCCATAATCCCTGAGGTCCGCCTTGAAACCAAGCTTCTCATTGGCCTCAACCGTGTCATAGCCCTGATCCTGAAGCACATAAGCTTTCAGTTTATTGACAAGCCCGATACCCCGGCCTTCCTGGCGCACATAGAGGAGAACGCCCATGCCTTCCTCCTCCATCATCTGCATGGACTTGTGCAGCTGGTCCCCGCAGTCGCAGCGCATGGAACCGAAAATATCCCCGGTCAGGCATTCCGAGTGGACGCGAACCAGAACCGGTTTTTCCGGATCGATTGTGCCCTTGACCAGTGCAATATGCTGTAGATCCTCCATATCGTTTTCGTATACAATGATTTGGAAGGGGCCGGCATGTCCGGTGGGCACAGTGGCTTCAACGGCTTTGTGGACAAAGGATTCGGTTCGCATCCGATATTCGATCAGGGCCTCGATGGTGCATATACCAATGCCATGTTCTTCGCTGAATTCCTCAAGCGTTGGCATTCGGGCCATGGTGCCGTCTTCATCCATGATTTCACAAATGACCGCAGCGGGCTTTAAGCCGGCAAGACGGGCCAGATCCACGGATCCTTCAGTTTGTCCTGTCCGAACGATGACCCCGCCCCGGCGGGCCCGCAAGGGGAAGACGTGGCCGGGCCGTACCACGTCTTCAGGCTTTGCGTTATCCGCAATGGCAGCCTGAATGGTGGTGGCGCGGTCAGCGGCTGAGATCCCGGTTGTGACGCCGTGGCGGGCCTCAATGGATACCGTAAATCCGGTTTGAAACCGGGAGGTGTTGTCGCTGACCATCATCGGCAGGTTCAGGGTTTCTATCTGATCCGGTGTCATCGCCAGACAGATAAGCCCCCGACCGTATTTGGCCATGAAATTAATGGCTTCCGGAGTTACCGCTTCCGCTGCCATGGTCAGATCGCCTTCATTTTCCCGGTCTTCATCATCGACCAGGATTACCATCTTGCCGTCTTTGATGTCCTTGATGGCTTCTTCAATGCTTAAGTGTGCCATTTCCTGCTTTCTCCTGTATTCGGCAACCGCTGTCATCATCCCGGCGCTTAAAGGCGGCCCGAAGGTGGCCGAAGCGGTAGTACCTGAAAACGTGTCAGCTAAATAAAGCCGGTCTTGTGAAGGAAGTCCATGCCCACTCCGGTGCCATTTTTATCATTGCCGGTGTTTGCGTTTCCTTCTTTTATAAATTTTTCCACGTATTTGCCGATCATATCGGTTTCAATATTGACGGGATCCCCGGTATTCTTTATCCCTATCGTGGTCAAGGCGGCAGTATGCGGGATAATCGCCACTTCAAAACCATGTGCGCTTAGGTTGTTGATGGTCAGACTGACACCGTCAATGGCTATCGATCCTTTGATAATTGTGTGGCGTGCCAGCTCCGGCGGTATGGAAACCCCCAGCCAAAGCATTTTTCCTTCCGCATTTTTATAGTTAATCCGGCCGGTGCCGTCAATGTGGCCGGATACCATATGGCCGTCCAACCGGTCTGACAACCGCAACGCCCGTTCAATATTCACCCGGGCGCCAGGGGTTACCGTTTTTAAGGTGGTACGCGCCCGGGTTTCCGGCGATACATCCACATCAAAGCGGGCCCCCGAGATGGTGACCGCAGTCAGGCAGGCGCCATTTATAGCAATACTGTCGCCGATGCGGGTACCGTCCAGCACGAAATCGGCGTTCACAGAAAGCCGCAGTCCATCTCCGACTGCGCTTACGCGCCTTATCGTACCAAGGCCTTCAATAATCCCTGTAAACATGGTTTCAACCTACCCGCTGTTAAAAAAACTTGGTTTTTAGGGAACCATTAACCGCCTGCCGGGGATACCTGTCTGATATAGCCCGTAATCAATACATCCTCATCAAAGCGCTTGACCGTAATGTCTTCAATCGGCACGCTGCCAGCCATCCGTTCCGGTCCGGGACCGCTACACACAGGGATGCCGTCATCCCCCCCCAGAATTTTCGGGGCGTAAAAAAAATATATCTTGTCCGCAATTGCGCTGCGTATAGCCGAACCCATTACCCGACTGCCGCCTTCAATCAACAGACTGGTAATGTTTTGCTCGCCCAAGCGGTCCATGACCGCAGTCAGATCCAGCCATTTGTCTTTTAGTGGAGCCTGAATCAGCTTGACGCCTTTATCCGTCAGACGCCGGAGTTTTTCTTCATCCGCAGATTGATTGAAAACAATAAATATATCAGATGTTGATTCTATGTGCAAGACTTTCGCCGCTTCCGGTATGGAAAGGTGGGTATCCAGGATAATCCGGTGCGGATCCACCCCCTTTTCCCCTTCAAGCCGCGTGGTCAGGCTTGGATTGTCGGATTTTACGGTGTCTACTCCGACCATGAGTGCATCGGAGGCATGGCGCAGCTGGTGGACAAACCGGCGTGAAGCCGGACCGGTGACCCATTTGGAATCACCCGTCCGGGAGGCAATCCGTCCGTCAAGGGTGGCGGCGCACTTCAGTATGACAAAAGGCCTGCCGGTGCGGATGAATTTAAAGAAAGCCTCATTCTGGCGTCTGGCGGCTTCTTCGCAAACGCCCATGCTGACATAAATCCCTTTTGTTCGCAGGAAATCTGCGCCGCCACCCGCGACCGTGGGGTTGGGGTCCGTTGTGGCAATCACCACGCGCTGGATCCCGGCCGAAAGTATCCTCTCGGTGCAGGGTGGCGTGCGTCCCTGATGATTGCAGGGTTCGAGCGTGACAAAGAGGGCCCCCCCTTCAGCCAGCGCTCCGGCGTCATCCAAGGCGTTGACCTCCGCATGGGGGCGGCCTGCCGCCTCGTGCCAACCCTTGCCCACAATGGCGTCCGCGTTTACCACAACAGCCCCGACAACCGGGTTCGGTGAAGTGTAGCCGCGCCCCTTTTCAGCCAGCGCAAGGGCCATTTTCATGTAAAATGCATCGTCCATAAAATTTTCGATGGAAAATCGACAGTCTCTGTAAATTCATGCAAGCAAGAGAAGCGCCCAACAGGCGAATTTGGGGCGCTCATAAGTCTAAAGGAACCTTGAATTGCTGTTTTGCCTCAACGCTGGCGCAGCAGCGACTTGAGTTCCGCGGCAAAGTCGCCCACATCTTTGAAGTCCCGGTAAACTGAAGCAAACCGGACATAGGCAACCTTGTCGAGTTCATGCAGTTTTTTCATCACCTGCTCGCCGATGATGGCAGAGGAAATCTCTTTTTCTTCAGATTCCCGCAGATCCCGTTCAAGTTCCTCGATAAAGGCTTCAATGGCGTTCATGCTGATTTCGCGTTTTTCGCAGGCCTTTTTCAGACCTGCCCGCACCTTGTCGCGGCTGAACAACTCCCGCCGCCTGTCTTTTTTAATGATCATCAGCGGGATCTCTTCGATATATTCGTAGGTTGTGAATCGTCGGCTGCAGGAAATGCATTCCCGCCTGCGCCGGATGGCAGCGCCGTCCCGGCTCAGCCGGGAATCAATAACCTTGTTGTTGTTATCACGACAAAATGGGCATTTCATAAGTTCCCCCCCCCATGTGCCAGGGTAAGCATGTTCAGGACTCGGAAATTTGAATTAATTCGATCTCCGCTGCTTCAATCAGTTCCCGTGCCAAATCGTCAGCATAGCCGGCCCGGTAATATATGGTTTGGATGCCGGAATTGATGAGCATCTTGGTACATATGGAGCAGGGCAGGTTGGTGCAGTAGAGAGATGCCCCCTGAATGGGTACTCCGTGATAAGCTGCCTGAATGATAGCGTTTTGTTCGGCATGGATGCCACGGCAGAGCTCATGGCGCTGTCCGGAGGCCACCTGTAGATTCTGGCGCAGGCATCCGACTTCAGAACAATGCGCAATCCCACTGGGCGCCCCGTTGTAGCCGGTTGAAAGAATGCGTTTATCTTTAACAATCAACGCGCCAACAGCCCGTCGCAGGCAGGTTGAGCGCTTGGCTACCAGGACCGCTATTTCCATAAAGTATTGGTCCCATGTGGGCCGATGGAATGGGGCCGGCGGCATCGATGCCTCCTTCATAAGTATGGGGGAGTCCCTTGTTGGGTGATCTGGATCACGGCAGCAAGCAGCTATTCAGGATCCTGGTATAGTGGAAATCGGGCGCAGAATTCGTTAATCCGGGCTCTTGTCCGCTGGATCAGGCTTTCATTGTCGGCATTTTTTAAAATATCTATCATGAAATCACCGATAACATGCATTTCTTTTGTCTTCATGCCGCGGGTGGTCACCGCCGGGGTGCCGATTCGAATGCCGGAGGTCACAAATGGGCTTTGGGTTTCAAAGGGAATGGTATTTTTGTTGACGGTAATGCCGGCATGTTCAAGGGCGGTTTCGGCGACCTTGCCGGTTATGCCCAGATTCCTGAGATCGACAAGCAGCATGTGGTTATCCGTTCCGTTGGAAACCAGCTCAATGCCGTTTTCCATCAGGTGAGCGGCAAGCGTTTGCGCGTTTTTTACAATTTGCGCCTGGTAGCGTTTGAAGGCATCCTGCAGGGCCAGCTTGAAAGCAACTGCCTTGGCGGCAATCACATGCATCAGGGGGCCGCCCTGAATGCCCGGAAATATTTGCTTGTTGAGTTTTGCGGACAGATCGCTGCGCCCCAGGATTAAACCGCCGCGCGGCCCCCTGAGTGTTTTGTGGGTGGTCGAAGTGGCAATGTGGGCATGCGGGACCGGCGAGGGGTGGATACCTCCGGCAATCAGCCCTGCGATGTGCGCCATATCCACCATGAGATAGGCGTTGACCGATTCGGCAATGCGGCCGAAGGCTTCAAAATCGATAATGCGCGGATAAGCGCTGGCACCGGCAACAATCATCTTGGGCTTATGTTTTTTGGCGAGTTCCGCAATTGCGTCATAATCCAGTGTGCCGATATCTTTTCTGACCCCGTAGTGCACAAAGTTGAAATACCGGCCGGAAAAGCTGGCCTTGGCACCGTGGGTCAGGTGGCCCCCATGCGCAAGGTCCATGCCCAGGATGGTGTCGCCGGGCTCCAGGAGGGCAAAATAAACTGCCATGTTGGCCTGGGAGCCGGAATGGGGTTGTACATTTGCATATTCAGCTTTAAATAAGCTCTTGGCCCGGTCAATGGCCAGGTTTTCGGCTATATCGACAAATTCGCATCCCCCGTAATAGCGTTTTCCCGGATAGCCTTCAGCGTATTTGTTGGTCATCACGCTGGCCTGTGCTGCCATAACAGCCGGCCCCACAATGTTTTCCGAGGCGATGAGTTCCAGTGTGGTTTTCTGTCGGTCGTATTCCCTGGCAATGGCCTCGGCGATTTCAGGATCCACGGGCTTTATAATATCGATATGCTGCTGATTGTTTGGCATGTTATCCTTCCGTTTGGTTCCGCGGACACGTTTTTGTCCGTTCATCGATGTTTGCAATTCGTTCCTGGTGGCGGCCGCCGTCAAACGGGGTTTCCAGCCATGCCCGAATAATTTCGCGCGCCAGGTCCCGGCCAACCACACGCCCCCCTAAAATGAGGATATTGGCATCATTGTGGCGCCGGCACATGATGGCTGAAAAAAGATCGTTGCACAGGGCTGCCCGAACACCGGGAAAGCGGTTGGCCACCATGGACATGCCAAGTCCTGTCCCGCATATTAAAATCCCGCGCGCATATTGGCCGGAGGAGACTTTTCCGGCAACCCGGGCGCCGAATTCTGTGTAATCCACGGAGGCTTCTCCATGCGTCCCGCAGTCCGCGATTTCGAGGTCCTTATCGCTGAGGAAATTTTTAACCACTTCCTTGAGCTCGAACCCGGCATGGTCACAGCCGAAGGCTATCGGTGTCGATGCGTCCATATGCGCTATATCCTAAAAATAAGCTTGGGTCATGTGTTGGGGTGGCCGGCTGGCATCAGGTTTTTTCGATAATATAGTCGATGGCGCTTTTTACGGTTACCAGATTTTCTGCATCCTCGTCCGGGACTTCGATGTCAAACTCCTCTTCCATGGTCATAATGAGCTCCACAATAGCCAGGGAATCCGCCCCGAGGTCATCGATCAATGAGGCATCCGGCACCACATCACTGATATCCACGTCGAGTTTCTCGGCTATCAGTTTTTTGACTTTATCTTCAATTTTCATTCAGGCTCTCCTTGTGTTAAGTGTATAATCCCCCGTTTACGTGAATCACCTGACCATTAATATATGCAGCCGCCTCAGATGCCAGAAACACCGCAAGGCCGGCGACATCTTCAGGTGTCCCGGCCCGGCCCGCAGGTATCTGGTCCATGATAGCTTCTTTGGCGGTCTCAGGCAGTGCCGCGGTCATATCCGTTTCAATAAAGCCAGGCGCTATGGCATTGACCGTGATACCGCGCGCGGCCAGCTCCCGGGCACTTGATTTGGTCAGCCCGATGATACCGGCCTTGGCGGCAGAATAATTGGCCTGGCCGCCATTGCCGGCAACCCCGGCAATGGAGGTGATATTGATGATACGGCCGTATTTTTGCTTCATCATTTTCCGGCCGACGGCCTTGGTGCAGTTAAAGGCCCCCTTGAGATTGGTCCCGATAACATCATCCCAATCCGCCTCTTTCATCCGGACCAGAAGGCTGTCCCGGGTGATGCCGGCATTATTTATCAGCACATCCACGCGACCCGTGGCATCGTAGATGGTCTTGAAAAAATCAGCCACTGCACTGCTGTCAGTAACATTTGCGCGCACTGGCATTGCAATACCGCCGGCTTGGGCGATACAATCGGCCGTTGCCTCGCCGGAGTGCTGCATGGATTGAAAATTAAAGCAAACATGCACCCCGGGCGCTGCAAACGCCTGGCACAGGGCGCGGCCGATTCCCCTGGAACCCCCGGTTACCACTATCGTTCGTTTCATTATTGCCGGCTATGGCCTCAGGTTGGATGGGTTGATACAGAAAATATCGCATGGACCCCGGACGGGGCTTGTCACCGGCATTAGGCGCCTGGGAGCCGATTGCAAGTCCAACAGGTCTGGGGGTCGCAAGCAGGTTGCATTATCCGGGTATTTGCAGGCCAGTTCCCTAAAAGCTCTTTATTCTTTGTTTTCGGTTACCTGGCGTCCCTTGTAGGAACCGCATGCGAGGCAAGCCCGGTGCGGAAGTTTGACCTCGCCGCATTGGGGGCATTTTGAAACATTCGGCGCCGCGATTTTCTGATGCGTCCGTCGCTTATCGCGTTTGGATTTGGACACCTTGTGCTTGGGTACAGCCATCAATTTTCTCCTAAATCTTTGATATTAATATATATATAAATGTTCCAGGATGGTTTTTAATTTTAAACTAGTATGTTAAATCCGACTGGATGTCAAGGGAATTAATTTTTATGCCATGCATAAAGCTTGAGTTCAATAAAATTTTGTGTTAAATATAATAATTTTATTTTCCTGCATCCTAAGCGGGTTTTGCTCCGGAAGCACACAATGAGCAAACCGATGTTCAATCAAATAACATGGATAAATCAATGGATAAACAAATCATTACACGGTTCCCGCCCAGTCCGAGCGGCTATCTTCACCTTGGCGGGGCGCGCACGGCGCTGTTTAACTGGTTGTATGCGCGTCATTGCCGGGGCCGTTTCGTTCTCCGGGTGGAGGACACGGATGTCAGCCGTTCAACACAGGCCTCCGTCGATACCATTTTCGATGCGCTCAAGTGGCTAGGCATTGACTGGGATGAGGGGCCTTATTATCAATCCCGGCGGTTCGATATCTATAAGGCGTATATCCAGCAGTTGCTGGATTCCGGGAAGGCCTATTATTGCACCTGCTCGGCCGAAAGGCTGGAGCAGGTGCGGCAGGCGGCCATGAAAAGCAAGGGAAAACCCAAGTATGACGGCACCTGCCGGGAAAAGGGACTGGGTCCCGGCGAAGGGGCGGTGGTACG
>P_1C_Sed_2_UnCtyDRAFT_1000010_pt1 | contig 54719 bp, 47 predicted proteins | sample Pon1CUnioCityCA_4_FD_10229 | JGI IMG/M metagenome (IMG submission 10229) | reverse complement strand
CTGATTCACTCTCTGTTGAAATGGTGGGCAGCGAAGGGGATGCTGACGAGCCAGTATCAAGCCCACAGGTAGCTCCACAGGTGATCCATATTGTGGAGCCGACGGTTCCCGAGGCTGCCAAAGAAGCAGATATTAAAGCTGAAATATGGGTAAATTTTTTAGTGAATACCGAAGGTAAGGTTGAAGAGGCTAGTATTACTGAGATTGTATTGTATGATCAAGAGTCGGGAGAAAGAAAGAGGGTTGATCGTATAGACTATGGACTTACAGAAGCTACACTCACCGCTGCTTTACAGTGGAGATTTCGTCCGGCCCGAAATAAAGGGCAACCGGTGAAAGCCTACTCAAGGCAAATCTTTACTTTTGGATTTTAACGTTGAAATCAGAGAAAAATTAGCCTATATTTGCGACTCTTTATTGGAGAGGTGGCCGAGCGGTCGAAGGCGCACGCTTGGAAAGCGTGTGTGCGTCTAGCGCGTACCGAGGGTTCGAATCCCTCCCTCTCCGCTCATCGATGTGAAGGCTTTGTTGGATAGGCTCTTAAAAGCTTGTCGGACAAAGCCTTTTCGTTTTTTTATGGATATTTTTATTCTCTTAGCATTAATTAATAGTGAGAAGATAAAAAAAATTTTTGGTTTACCTTTATCATTCCTGATTTTACCAGAGAGACTCTCTGTGAGTTAAACTTCATTGTTTAGTGTCACAATGTTGTGAGTTGAGGTTTCTAATTTAATTAAGATGACACTTAAAAATATATCATTAAACAGACGGTTAGGAAAGATGAAGAATTCGCTTCCCTTTATACTTGTAATAACATTAGCATTTGCCAGTTGGTCCTGCGAACGTCCCAAATCTCCAGATTTCAAGGTTAAAAATGAGTTTGAAATTCCACTGACGATGGAAAAAACGTATCAATTCCTGGGAACTGATGATGCTCTTATCGATACTACAGAAGAAGATTTTGAAAATATATTCGAAACCGGAGAAGAAGGATTGGTAAGAATCGTTAAAGAACAGGATTTTATTTTTAGTGATCTGAATAGTGCGATTCCTGAAGTAAATGTATCTCCCGAGATTGTGAATATAACAGTTCCCCCCTTTATGGGATCGCAAACTGTTACTGCAAACGGGAATTTAAACATTGATAATAGTAGTTTTGAGTTTCGAGATGCCAGCGATTTCGTTGAAATGGATAGCGGTGTTTTCAACGTAGATATTACTAACGGTACCGATGTTTCTTTCGATTTGGAAATATCTTTTCCTGATGTTACCGATCCCAACCAATCCTCTTTGGTTATAACTATTGATGATATTTCTCCCGGTGAAATTATCTCGAATTCTTACGATTTAACGGAGCACCGGATTTATGCCGGAACGGATAACGCAATTGATTATCAGATTTCAGTATCAACAAATAGCTCTTCTGTGCAAGGCGGTGAGATTTCAACCGAAGTGGGATTTGACAATTTAGGCATTAGTAGGGCAGAGGGATATATCGTACCCAAAAATGTATTGCTTAATGAAGATGCAACCGGTGATGGTGAGCTGGATGTATTTAACGAAGAGGAAGCAGAGGTTATTGATGTCGATGGGATAAGTAATATTTCCGATCATGTTTCTGATCTTACTTTTTCTAATCCAATTTTAAATACTCTGTATAATTCTAATTTGGGAGTAAATACAACAGTTTATGCTGTAATTGCCGGGACCAAGTCGAATGGTGATCCCGTTTATTTAACAGGAAATGAAAATTCGCAGTATCAGGTCACTGGTTCAGAAATTCCGGATGCCCTTACGGTCAACGGGGCTCCGGCAACCGAAGAGCAGGTGATAAAATTTTCACTCGATGTCGTAGAAAATCCAAGTCCGAGTCAGGGAGAACAAGGAGCCAATGAATTTAATGCGGGCAATGCTAATACACCGGAATTCTTTAGTAACCTTCCTACTAGTATTCGTTTTGTCGGAGTGGCAGAGGTTAATGCAGCCGAAGAAACGGGAACGGTGGTGAAACCGGTTATTTTCGAACCTTCATTCGGGGTAGAAATACCGTTTTATTTTTCGGCTGATAATGCCACTTATCAAGATACGGTAGATGCTAACTTCGAAGATATTCCCGAGGAGGATGAAGATCGAAAGCTTTCGGATGCAACAATCACTATTGATTATATGAATGGACTGCCGCTTGATATGAGCTTGAATGTGATCATGCTGAATTGGAATGGGAAAAAGATTACCTCGAAAAGTGATATTGCAATCAATGGAGCTTCAACAAATCAGGATGGTTTTGCTTCTGATGCTGCACGAGGTGAATATGAGATTAGTTTTTCTGAGAGTGAGATGAGTGAATTACATCGCACGAAAGCAGTGGTTATGGATATCACTATTAACACGCCCCAGCAACAGTCGGTGAGTTTAAGAGAGGACGATGCGGTTACTTTCAAAGTGAAAGTGAAAGCTGGCATAACCTCGACAGTTAACTAAAGGGAAAAGGGATTAGATCATGAATTTTTTAAAGCAATTAGCATTATTTCTTATAGCAGCAGGATTTCTATTGGGATGGGTATCAACAGCTCAGGCACAATCGGGTCATTATTCCGCCCAGAGTTTAGGATTGGGTGGCTCCGGCACAGCCTATATTGATACGTATCATGCAAATTTTGTTAATCCTGCTAACCTCATGCTTAATGCTGATACGAAACCTTCAACTTCTATTGGCATTTTGGGCGGTGTCTCGGCAATGGCTGGGGGACCACTGATGAACGTTTCTGTATATAATAAGCACTTTACCTCAGGTGATGTTGTTGGTCCCGAAGCACTCGATGAATGGTTTGGTACAGCAATGGGGAAAAAAAAAAGGATGTAATACCACTCGCAGGAGCATGGAGGGGCAAAAACATGGCGTTCAGCCTTGCCTTTAGAAATAGAGCCCTTATATCTGGATCGATGACCAGAGGATTTTCTGAAGTGCTGCTTACCGGCATAAGCCAAGAGCGTTTTTCTGAGCCTGAACCCGTTAATTTTAGTAGCAATGGTGTTGCCTTTAGTGAACTCTCGGCTGGGTTTTCTTATCAGCTGTTAGAAATCCCGACTCTTTTGGGGATCGGTGAGAATATTAAAGTGTTTGCAGGAGTAGCGCCAAAGTATCTTATAGCTCATTACACTTCGAGCATTGATTTCAATTCTACTTTGCAAGTCACTGATAGTGAGGTAATACACGATTTTGCTTACACATTTACTTCAGTGGGAGAATTGACCAATCAATTTGAGGATTACTATCAAGCCCGGCAAGATCCCAGCTTTGATGGAGAAATTGGTGATTTTGTAGATCCGGATGGTGCAAGTTTTACTGAGACACAGGGTTCAGGTCTTGGCGTTGATATAGGCGGTACTATAGAAATGGATTTGGCCGGACCTCTGAAAGGAGCTTTTGCTTGGATCGATGGAGAAAAAAAATTGCGGGTTGGTCTTTCTATAACAGATATCGGAAGTATTACCTATGACAGTAATGCCGGTCAATTTTCGGCAGATGAAACGTTTACCTGGGATGGCATTGATATCGAAGATGGGCTGTCGGATAACTTCGCCGATAGTGTACGTCAAGAAATCTATCAAAATTATGAACCATCTGACAATAAGGAAATTACTGAAAAACTTCCCACAAAGCTCAATTTTGGAGCCCAGTTACAAGCTGGAAAACTTGCCTTTGCCTTAGATTTGCAGAAAGGGTTATATGAATCCGGTATGAATAGTCCTCGTTTGACTTTTGGGTTGGGAGCAGAATATAAACTGTTTAATATTATTCCGCTACGAGTAGGGTACCGAACAGGAGGGCTAACTTCTTCAAGCATAACCTTTGGAACGGGAATAGAGCTGCGCAATTTCGAATTTACTGTAGCCGGGTTAACGGTGCCCAATTCCGAAAACAGAGGCTCGGGTATGGGAGGTGCCTGGAGCGGTCTGGCAATTCGATTTTAAGATACACGAGGTCTTTTTAATTAAACCTTTTTATATCTATTTCGGGATAAAGAGGCGTACTTTTGGTAAGATGGCTGGCATAATGCTGTGCAAGAAACTTTCCATATAGCAGTCCTTTTGAGCCAAGTCCTGAAAATAAATGAAGGTTGGTATAGGCAGGATGTAATCCTAAAATAGGTTTGTAATTGGGAGTAGATGTTCGAACACCGGCCCATTGGTTAATGAGTTTAGATTGCTCTTCAAGCTGAGGTAGCGTACGCCGCAATCGTTTTCTAAGATATGATTCTCCCTCTGCATCCGGATTTAAATGAGTAAAATCATGTTCGTAGGTACTGCCCTGTATAAACGAATCTTCTTCACCTAAATTTGCAATATATCCCAGGCTCGAAATTGAGTGAGAGAAAGAAAGAGAGCTGTGTTCTTTTTTAAATTTGGCTACTTGCCCCTTTATTAGTTCGAGTGGGATCCAGTCCCAAAAAGGAGAGGTGGCAATAGAATGTCCCGTTGCAAAAACCAGATGATTAGCTTTTATCGTCTTCTGTTCGAGTTCAAGAATCCAATGATCATCTTCTGGGATGGGATAAGGAGATTCTCCGCAAATTATGTCGATGCCGGCACTTTCTAAATAATCGGCGTAGGACTTTATATACAATCCAATATCCACAGTTAAACCAATGGGCAGCCAAAGTCCCCCGCCTACACACTTTATCCCCGGATGAATTTCCTGGATTTCCTCCTTGCTCTTCCATTGGCACCAACCATCGGGCCAAATAGTGTTTGTGTATTGCTCCCGCATTTTTTTTACCATCTTCTCCATAAGGGCAGGGCGAAGCAATCCGGTATTTTGGTAAAAGTTAGTATCAGAATAGGATTGTACTTTTTCGAGATTGGCGGCGATAGCCTCATAGCACGGTTCCGCTTTCCATACCTTTTTGGCTCTTCGGCCCGTTGCGGGATTAACTAAGCCCCCGGGAGTTCCTGAGGCTCCTGACCCGATAGCGTTCTTTTCAACAATAATGCAGCTTACATCATGTTCGGATAAAGCATCAGCCAGTGAAAGTCCCGCAATTCCGGCTCCGAGAATACAATAATCTGTTTGATGGGGCATACTCAGGTGAGTAATTCGGTTGAACTAACTTTCTGGGCTCCTTTTTTAAGCATCTCATCCCAGGCCTGATCCACTGAACCCTCAATATCAATTCCCTTTACGGCATCTTCTACTACAAAGACGTTAAAGCCTTCTTTGATGCCATCAATGACGGACCATTTTACGCAAAAATCGGTTGCTAATCCTACCGCATATAGAGTATCGATATCCCGGTCCTTCAGGTATCCTGAAAGTCCGGTAGTAGTACTGTTATCGTTTTCATAGAATGCTGAATAGGAATCAATTTCTTTACGAAATCCTTTGCGAATGATTAGTTGAGATCGATGGGTCTCAAGGTCAGGATGGAAGTCAGATCCACGGCTGTTTTGCACACAGTGATCGGGCCATAGAACTTGTTTCCCATAGGGCATTTCGATGGTTTCAAATGGTTTTTTATCCCTATGAGAAGAAGCAAAAGAAGAATGTCCCTCAGGGTGCCAATCTTGGGTTTGTATAACAACATCAAAGTGTTCAGAGAGTCTGTTAATAGCTGGTATAATCTTATCACCGTTTGGAACTTCTAATGCACCGTCAGGACAGAAATCATTCTGAACATCAACAATCAAAAGAGCTTTCATAATACAATCGTTACCTTTAGTTCTTCATTTTTTGAGTTAAATCGTCACGTAAATCCATTAATTTTTTGCTTATCCCCACTTTATAAATATGTGGATTGTCAAAGCGCTTATGCTCCGGAATTAATTTTGTCAGTCTCTCTTTGGCGTATGAAGCGCTTTCTTTTGGAGTGGGAATATCAATCATCAACTCACCATCTTGCATTACCTTACTGAGCAGATACTCAGCGTTAAAGCTTGTAACAGTGGAGTGTTTAGCAGGATAGTGGGGATGATAAATTGTTTCAACATTTTCCTCGTGCTCGAGAACAATACCATCACCATAAAAAGTGCCGTCATCACCGCTATAACGAATAACTTTCTTTCGTCCCGGAAGCGTAATTTTTTCAATATTTTCAGAGATTTTTAGTTTTGGCTCGTTATTGACGGACGCCAGTTTATAGACGCCATCCAAAGCCGGACTGTCTTGCCCGGTGACAAGACGAGTTCCCACTCCAAAAAGATTAATTGGGGCATCTTGGCTTATCAAACTTTTTATAAGCCGTTCATCAAGTTGATTGGATGCTGCTATTTCAACGTATTCCAACCCGGCCTCATCAAGCTGCTTACGTGCCTGACGAGAAAAATATGCCAAGTCACCGCTATCTAAACGAATACCTTTTAGTTTATGCCCCTTTTTCTCTAATTCTTTACCCACTTTGATTGCGTTGGGTACGCCACTGTTAAGAGTATCATAGGTATCGACCAGTAGAATACAATCATCAGGATAATATTCAGCATATTCGCGAAATGCAGTGAGTTCACCATCAAACGATTGTATCCACGAGTGTGCCATAGTACCACTGGCTGGGATATTATCCCGGTAAGAACTGAATACGTTCGAGGTAGCCTCAACGCCCCCGATGTAGGCCGCTTTACTCGCTTGGATACCCCCAAAACCTTGGGCTCGTCGCAATCCAAAATCGAGTACCTTCCGATCACCGGCAGCATATTTCATCCGTGAAGCTTTTGTAGCAATCAGCGACTCGAAGTTCAGAATATTTAACAGGAGGGTCTCTAATATTTGAGCTTCTATTATGTTGCCCTCTATGCGGACAATAGGTTCAGTAGGGAACACAATTTCTCCTTCTTTCGCAGCAAAAATATCCGCTGATAATTCAAAATTGCGTAAGTAATCAAGAAACTCTTTCCGAAATCCTTCTTTTGCCAGATATGCAATTTCATCTTCATGAAAGCGGAAGTCTTGCAAAGTTTTGAGAAGATCTCCAAGACCTGCAAAAATAACATAACCTCCACTAAAGGGGAGTTCACGAAAGAAGTAGTCAAAGGTAGCTTCTTCATCTTGTCGTCCTGCTAAGAAATAACCTTGAGCCATTGTTAGCTCATAATAATCAGTATATAGCGCTGGGCGCCCCAGTAATGTTGAATGGTCGGATTGGACTAAATTCATAATATATTTCGTGTTATAAATTAAAACCATCGAAAGATAATCATTACAATATAGAAGCTGTAACTATTTTGGTGATTAACAAGTTATGATTAGATAGAAATGTGAATGACTGATTTTGGATGAAAAAAAGCTGTTTTTATATCTGTAAAGGTGGTTATAATTTGTATCTTTGCACCGAATTTTTACTAATTGTGAGAACTGATATTCGTGAATTATAATAGCGATTGGATCATTGGTATATTGGTTTTAGTGGGGGTTTGTCTAGCAAGTTGTGCCACGCCCACATCACCTACTGGTGGTCCGGCTGATGAAAAGGGGCCAGAAATTATTCGTACAGAGCCTGAAACGGGCACTACTAATTTCGAAGGACAAAGTATTACGCTTCATTTTTCTGAATTTGTGGAGCGATCTTCGCTCAATAAGGCCATTGTTATCGAGCCTGATATTGGTATTTCATATAGTATTGACTGGGGACGGAAATCTGCTGAAGTGGAGTTCGAGAGCCAAATCCCTGATTCAACTACACTTATTCTAACTATTGGGACTGACTTAAAGGATACGAATAATAACGGAATGTCTTCTCCCCAAAAGATTGCCGTATCCACAGGTTCAGAAATTGATGAAGGGGAGATTATAGGCAAAATTTTTAATGCAGCAACGGGGGAGAGAACGGAAGGTAAGCGTGTCTTACTTTATCGTGAGCCCTACGATTTAACTCAAAAAGCTGATTATATAGCTTCTACGGATACATCCGGGCAATTTCAGTTCTCTTACCTTCCACAAGGGAAATTTAAACTTTTTTGGGTAGATGATCGCAACAGAAATAAAATTTGGGATCCGCAACAGGAAAGAGCTCAACCATTTAAAAAAGAGTTTGTCGCCCTGGAAAAAGGAGGAAAAGATACCCTTGGAACGCTCTTTTCTACCGCTGTAGATACAACCAACCCAACCTTGCAAGGAGTGGGATTATTTTCATCGAATCGTATGCGTATGCGGTTTAGTGAAGATATTACGTTGTCTGATATGGCAAATATTGTAATAACGGATACTTTGGGGAATGATTACAGTCCCGCATGGCCGCTATATATTCAGCCGAATGAACCTTACATCTTGTTTGCCCACAGCAGGGATTCATTATCTCCAGAAGAAAATTACAGTCTGAGAACGACCGGTATCTTTGACGGATCTGAAAATGCTGTCGCTGAATATACCGGTTCATTTACCGGGTCTTCTCAAGAAGACACTACGCAACAAAGAATCATAAAAAGAAATACGGTGTCGGGCTATTATCCAACGGAACCATTTGCAATTACTTATGCCAAGCCTATTGATGAGCCTGCCATTATCGATTCCCTCAAAATTGTAGAAGGAGATTCCCTTATTGATTCATGGAAAAATGTGATTACCGAACAAAATGTACTGCGCATTAGTCCCAATGAGCAATGGAAAGACGGGGTAGAGTATGAGGTGAGAGTTTGGGATCCGGCGATAGAGGATTATCGTAAGTTTGACCCCAATATTTGGCATTCCTCACAAATGGGATCGTTGAATATTATGATGAAAGATTCTACACGTAATAACATTCGCTTAAGCCTAGTTAATGAGGAGTCGGGAATTAAAAGGGATACTGTGTTTACAGATCAAATAGAAATCGATAATTTACCGCCGCTTAGTTATAAACTGACAGTGTATCACGATAAAAATAGCAACGGCCGCTGGGATTATGGACAGGTAGATCCGTATAAAAAGCCCGAACCTTATTACATTAGAAAGAAGATACCGGTAGAAAAAGGACTTACCGGCGACCTTACGATCGAATTCCCCAATTAGATCAACATTTGTAGTCTTACTGTTTGATGAAAAAGAAGCTTAAAAAACTAACGCCATTCATAAGCATCATTTTCTTCGCTTTTGCGCTGTGGTTCCTTGATCAGGAATTGCAGCAGTATGAGATGTCGGAAGTGCTGACGCAGCTTTCGGATATTCCAAATCTATATATTCTGTTTTCGCTGGTACTCTCATTTTTAAGCTATCTGCTTTTAACGGGATATGATGCTCTTGGTGTCCGATATATTGGGGAAGAACTAGAGGCCGGCAAAATTATCCGCGCGGGTTATGTAGGATATGCATTTAGTCATAATATAGGTCTGGCATTGATAACAGGCGGTTCTATTCGCTATCGTATTTATTCTGTTTGGGGATTTACGGGTATGCAGGTCACGCAAATTGTTGCATTTAGCGCATTTACCCTTTGGATAGGTTTTTGTTCGGTTGGCGGTCTTGCTTTACTGTTTGCAACGCCCAACGTGCCCAGTAGCGTAACGGTACCGTTTGTCTCGCTTCGTGTGTTGGGGATTATTCTGCTGGTTATGGTTGCAGGATATGTTATTGCAAGTGCAAAATTCAAAGATGAATTTACGTTTAAAAGCTGGACGTTTCGGTTCCCTGACTTAAAACTTTCACTCCAGCAGGTAGCTATTTCTTCTATAGACTGGCTCCTGATGGCGTCGGTTTTGTTTGTACTGTTGCCCGAGGTAGGTATAAATTTCTTTAGCTTTGTCGGCATATTTATGCTGGCTCAGATTGCAGGACTGTTTAGTCAAGTGCCCGGTGGGCTTGGTGTATTTGAATCCATTATGTTGATATTTTTGGGGAATTTTATACCCGGTTCCCAAGCGCTGGGAATTCTGCTGGTTTATCGCATCATTTACTATATACTGCCGTTATTGGGAGCATTAATTGTATTAGGTTATCAAGAGTATGTCGTAAATCGACGCAAAGTAAAAGTGCTACAGCGTAAGGCCGCTAATTGGGTCCCCCGTGTCGTCCCACAGGTGATGAGTTTTTCTGTTTTTATCGGTGGGTCCATTTTACTTTTTTCAGGGGCCGTTCCTTCTGAAGTACCTCGAATGGAATGGCTGCAGCATTTTATACCCTTGCCGGTTATTGAGATGTCTCACTTTTTCGCAAGCTTGGTAGGAGCTGCGTTATTGGTGTTGGCCAGTGGGTTGCAGCGCCGTAGTGATGGGGCGTACCACTTGACGGTAGGGTTACTCGTGTTTGGTATTTTGTTTTCATTGCTAAAAGGAGCTGATTACGAAGAGGCTTCCATACTGTCTGTGATGCTTATTGCGTTGATCCCCTGCCGGGATGAATTTCATCGTAAAGCCTCATTGATGGATCAATTCTTTTCAGCTCGTTGGTTCACTTTAATTTTGATGGTACTAGCCAGTGCCATTTGGCTTGGAATGTTTTCTTATGGACACGTTGAATATCAGAAAGAACTTTGGTGGCAATTTTCTTTAATGGGGGATGGTCCTCGATATATGCGGGCAATGGTAGCAGTATTGGGCTTTGCCGTTATTCTGGGGCTTGTGAAATTAATTCGACCAAGGCATAAAGAGACCAAGGAACCCGGCGAAAAGCAACTTCTGATTGCAAAAGATATTTGCAGCAGATCTCTACATTCTATTTCCAACCTTGTTTTACTGGGGGACAAAGAGTTATTGCTAAATGACTCCAATTCTTCATTTATTATGTTCACCAGGGAAGCACAAAATTGGGTTACTTTAGGAGATCCTGTTGGTCCCGCCAACGAAGCTGAAGAGTTAATATGGGAATTTTATGATGAGTGTTCTAGTCAGGGCTATAGTCCTATATTTTATCAGGTTGGAGAGAAATATTTAGAAGAATATGTAGATTTAGGGCTTACTCTTTACAAATTGGGTGAGGAGGCACATATCAGCTTATCCGGTTTTGATCCGGAAAAATCTATTCACAACAAAGTATGGTCGGGCTATCAAGAGCTTGAGCAAAAGGAGTACAGTTTTGAAATTATCCCGAAGGAGTCGGTAGCATCTTATTTATCTGAGCTGAAGGCCATTTCAGATATCAGCCTACGGGCAAAAAATAAAAAGGAACGAGGCTTTTCGGTTGGCTATTTTGATGAAGGTTATCTAAGTCAATTTCCTATAGCCGTAGTTAAAAAAGGGGAGAAGATGCTGGCTTTTGCTAATATTCTGCAAGGGGCTGGGAAATTCGAGTTGGCTACCGATTTACTCCGTTATCGCCCGGAATCACCGGCGGGTATTATTGATTATATGTTAATACATGCGATGCTTTGGGGGAAAAAGGAAGGATTTAAATGGTTCAATTTAGGAATGGCACCCCTTTCGGGAATGGATGAACATGACTTTTCGCCCGGATGGAATAAATTGGCAGATTTTGTGTATACCTACGGTGAAAATATCTATGGTTTTAAAAAGGTTAGAAGATATAAAGGTCAGTTTAATCCAACTTGGAAACCCAAATTTTTAGTTGGTCCGGGAGGCTGGTCGATGCCTCGAGCGCTGTCAAACATTACCAACATTGTTTCTGGTGGTTTTGATAGCATAATGACTAAGAAGTAAGTCATTTTTTGAGAGGCAGCTAATAAATAAAGTCCCTTAATTTTCTTACCTTTCCGTTCTAACGCTTTCAACAGAAAACGAGAAACTATTATGTCTGAAGAAACGATGACCTCTGATCAAGCTCCCGAATCCGCGGCAAAAAAGCATAAAGACACAGAAAATAGTAGTCAGCAGGAAGTTTATGAAGCTGATCACAAGATCCGTTTTGTAACGGCTGCCAGTCTATTTGACGGTCATGACGCTAGTATTAATATAATGCGCCGTATTTTGCAGAGTAGTGGGGCAGAAGTGATTCACCTTGGTCATAACCGCTCTGTGCAAGAAATTGTTGACTGTGCGATCCAAGAAGATGTACAAGGTATTGCCGTTAGCTCCTATCAAGGTGGACATATGGAATACTTCAAATACATGGTGGAGCTGCTTGAAGAGCGTGGAGCTTCTCATATCAATGTATTTGGCGGCGGCGGTGGTGTTATTGTGGATGAAGAGATTAAGGAACTGCATGAGGCAGGGGTCTGTCGCATATTTTCTGTTGAGGATGGAAGCGAAATGGGATTGCAGGGCATGATTAATTATATGCTCGAAAAATGTGATTTTGATACCGCTGAGATTGAAGAAGTTAATGCGCAAAATATTACATCAAGAGATACCATCACTATTGCTCGGTGTATTTCAGCATTAGAAAATAACCACGAAGATGTCATTTCTTTTAAGGACGATAAGCTGTTTGATGGCAAAGGAAACTTAATTCCGTCCCAAAAGAATGGAAATCCTATTCCGTTGATTGGCATTACCGGTACTGGTGGAGCGGGGAAAAGTTCGCTGACAGATGAACTCATCAGACGCTTTCTTACGGAATTTGAGGACATCAATATTGCAGTTATTTCCATTGATCCCTCAAAAATACGTACTGGTGGTGCATTATTGGGTGATCGAATCCGCATGAACAGTCTGGATCCTGAACGTGTTTACATGCGGAGTCTTGCAACCCGGGCAAGCAATCGAACTACCAGCGAAGCTATCAAAGGGGCTATTGAAGTTTGTAAGACCGCCGGTTTTGATCTGGTGATTGTAGAAACCAGTGGTATTGGTCAGAGTGATACCGAAATTGTTAATATCTCGGATATCCCGCTTTATGTGATGACGAGCGAGTACGGAGCAGCAACGCAGCTTGAAAAGATTAACATGTTGGATTTAGCTGAGTTGGTTGTTCTCAACAAATTTGAAAAGAAAGGATCGCTCGATGCGCTTCGTGATGTACGAAAGCAGATGAAACGTAACAGGGGGGCCTGGAATCTGGATCCCAAAGCAATGCCGGCATATCCTACGATAGCTGCTCAGTTTAACGATGAGGGGGTCAATCGGTTATTCAAGGCAATCGTTGATAAAGTTAATGACCATTACAGTATCAATTGGGAAACAAAGCTTTATACCAATCCTAAGCCAGCAGAAGACATACAGGCTCAGTCTATTATTCCAGGTAAACGTCAGCGTTATTTGTCAGATATTTCTGATACTATTCGTGATTATCACAGTTGGGCTGAACAGCAGGTTGATATTGCCAGTAAACTGGAAAATGTAACCGGTACCATCCAACAAATTGATCGCTGGGATCCTGACGAGAAGGATGAGTTGAAAGTAAAGCTTAAATCAATGCGGGAGCATTGGCTCAGTAAGCTGGATGCACGTTCCAAGAAAATTCTTGAACAATGGGATGATCTTTTTGAAGAATATCAGCAGGATTATGTAGAAGTGCAGGTTCGTGACAAAACCTTCAAAAATAAAATGTATCGGGAGTCACTCAGCGGACTTAAAATTCCGCGTGTAGCCCTTCCCAAAACAAAGCACAAGGGAGAACAGCTGAAGTTTGCGCTCAAAGAAAATTTGCCGGGATACTATCCCTTTACGGCCGGAGTGTTTGAATTCAAGCGCGAAGGCGAAGATCCTACACGGATGTTTGCCGGAGAAGGTACACCAGAGAGAACGAATAAACGTTTTCACTATCTAAGTGAAGGGATGCCTGCAGCGCGATTGTCAACAGCTTTTGATTCAGTAACATTGTATGGAGAAGACCCTGATCATCGCCCTGATATTTATGGAAAGGTTGGTAACTCAGGTGTTAGCATTTGTACGCTGGATGATATGAAGAAGCTTTATTCTGGTTTTGAGCTTACATCGCCTAAAACATCGGTTTCAATGACGATCAATGGTCCGGCCCCGATGATATTGGCCATGTTTATGAATACAGCCATTGACCAGGAGGTAGAGCGTTATCTAAAAGAAAATGGTAAATGGGAAGAAGCACAGCAAAAGATAGAGGAATACTTTGAAGAACGGGATGTAGAAGCCCCGCAGTATAATAACGAGCTGCCAGATACCAATGATGGTTTTGGTCTGGGATTATTAGGGATTACCGGTGATAAATTAATTGATGATGAAACCTATGAGGAAATAAAAGAAGAAGCCCTTTCGGTTGTTCGCGGAACTGTTCAGGCTGATATACTGAAGGAAGATCAGGCGCAAAATACCTGTATTTTCTCTACTGAGTTTGCGCTTAAAATGATGGGAGACATCCAGCAGTATTTTACAGAGCATGAGGTACGGAATTACTATTCCGTTTCTATTTCAGGATATCATATTGCTGAAGCGGGAGCTAATCCCATCACGCAGGCGGCGTTCACACTGGCTAACGGATTTACATATGTAGAATATTATTTGTCGCGCGGTATGGATGTGGATCAGTTCGCCCACAACCTGTCTTTCTTTTTTAGCAATGGTCTCGATCCCGAGTATGCGGTAATTGGACGTGTGGCACGACGTATCTGGGCGGTGGCAATGCGGGAGAAGTACGGGGCCAATGAACGATCCCAAAAGCTGAAGTATCATATACAGACCAGTGGCCGATCATTACATGCCCAGGAAATTCAGTTCAACGATATTCGCACTACCTTGCAGGCGCTGATGGCTATTTATGACAACTGTAACTCCTTACATACTAATGCTTATGATGAGGCGATTACTACTCCCACTGAAGAATCGGTGCGCCGCGCTTTAGCGATTCAGTTGATCATCAATAAAGAAATGGGACCGGCCAAGAACGAAAATATTAATCAAGGGTCCTACTTTATTGAAGAATTAACGGACTTGGTAGAAGAAGCTATTCTTTCAGAATTTGATAGACTTACCGAACGGGGAGGTGTGCTCGGTGCGATGGAGAATATGTACCAGCGAGGTAAAATTCAGGACGAGAGTCTGCACTATGAGTCCAAAAAACACAGCGGCGAACTTCCGATAATTGGGGTTAATACCTTTAAAAACGAAGATTCTGAAAGTGCAGAGGATGAAAAAGAAGTTGATTTAATTCGTTCTACCAAAGAAGAAAAAGAACAGCAAATTGATAGTGTCGAAGCCTTTTGGGAGCGAAATGATAATGAGGCGGAGGAAGCGATCCAACGGTTGAAAGAAGTGGCTCGAAATAATGGTAATATATTCGAAGAGCTCATGGAAACAGTGAAAGTGGCATCGCTGGGACAAATTTCAAATGCACTTTATGAAGTCGGTGGACAATATCGCCGTAATATGTAAATCATCTCTAACTTTAAAGTGGCTAGAATGAAGAAACTGCTTGTCGTAACAGGGTTACTATTTTTGTTTTCTAGCCTTACTAAGGCTCAAGTGACTGATTTTGAGCCCAAAATATTCACTGATAAGAGTGGGGGAAAATTAAAATATCGGCTTTTAAAGCCTGTTAACTATGATAGTACTAAAAGATATCCACTCGTTTTGTTTTTGCATGGCGCCGGTGAACGGGGAGATGATAACTATAGTCAATTAAAGTGGGGCGTTTCTCATTTTGCAGAACCTAAATTTAGAGAACGATATCCTGCTTTTGTTGTTGCTCCACAAGCTCCTGAAGGAGAGTATTGGTCTACATTAAGTTCTGTTCGAGATACAAGTTCTTTTACCCAGTCTATGGCAAAAGAACCAAGTCCGCCAATGAGGATGACCATAGCATTGCTGGAAGAGCTTCAAGAGAAGTACTCCGTAAATTCTGATCGATTATATGTAACCGGTATTTCGATGGGAGGATTTGGAACATTTGATCTTATTCAGCGTTTTACCAATAAATTTGCAGCTGCCGTTCCAATTTGTGGAGGTGGAGATTTAACCCGTGCTTTTATGCTAACCGACATTCCTTTATGGGTTTTTCACGGGACAGAAGATGAAGTTGTTCACCCCAAATTTTCCCGTTCTATGGTCGAAGCTATTCGTATTGCTGGAGGCGAAATCGGATATACCGAATATCCCGATGAGGGCCATGTTGGTGCGTGGGTTCAGGCGTATCAAAACCCGCATCTTTATGAGTGGTTATTNAGTCAAGAGCGATGACCCTACGCATGAATAAATAATTTAATGGTGATATAAATGATATTTGGAAATTCTTCAGCCAAATAAAAAGCCCGAACCTTTTAAGTAAAAGTTCGGGCTTTGTGAAAAGTGATAAGAAATATATTCTACTTTTCAGCTACTGTCAGCATTCCCAATAATCGTTCTGCTTCTGTTACTTGGTTGCTGTTTGCATATTCATTGATGATTTTTTGTGTATACTGCTGAGCTTTTTCAGTATTGCTTGCATCATGGTAAGCATTTGCGGCTTCCAGGTAGTTGTATGGTGTTGTAGAATCATTGACATTCCATTCGGCTGCTTTTACATAGAGTTCAGCTGCTTCAGCATGATTCCCTAACTCGGTATGAATCACGGCATGAAAGGAGAGAGGTCCCACACCCATAATACCTTCGGGTACCTCATAGTTTTCTATATATCGTAATGCTTCCTGTGGGTTACCAAGTTTAAATGTACTTACTGCTGCATAATAGCGCGCAAGATTTGCAGCTTCTGTCATGCCATAGTTATTGATGATCTGTTCAAATCCTACTGTAAAATCAGCATCAGACCCTGTTAAAGCCTTTTCGTAGTCGCTTTGCAGGTAAGCTTGAGTAGCCTGTCCCATTAATTCTTGTGCCTCACTTTCTTGAGCTTCGGCATAGTAGTAGTATCCTAAAGAACCACCAATAAGAATAATGAGAGCTATAGCTGCCCCAATAACAGCGTTTTTATTTTGATCATAAAAACTTTGGGCCTTTGAAAAAGTTTCAAGGAGTACGTCTTGTTCTAATTCTTCTTTTACTTGTTTCTTACTCATGGTTTAAACTTGTTGTCTGTTGATTTCAGAAGTAGCTGAAAATATGATTGTTTTCTTTGATAGTAAAATTTAAAGAGTCTCTAACTTGCCTTTAGAAAGTTGATAAATTGTATCAGATCTGTTGGCAATTTCTTTTTCGTGAGTGATAAGGAGAATACTAACATCCTCAATTTCCCTGAGATTAAAAAGGTAATCTAAAATTACGGAGGTATTATCCTCATCAAGATTACCGGTCGGCTCATCGGCAAGTATCAAATCCGGACTATTCATTAGAGCTCGGGCCATAGCCACACGTTGCTGCTCACCGCCTGATAGCTGCGTAGGACGATGTTCGGCCCGATCAGGGATCCCAAACTCCTTTAAGAGGTATCGGGCTCTGTGACCGGCTTTCTCAGGCGTTTCGCCCCTGATAAGGGCAGGCATCATAATGTTTTCAACTGCAGTAAATTCGGGTAGCAGATGATGAAACTGAAAAACAAAACCTAACTTATTGTTTCTGAAACTTGCCAGTGATTCCTGATCCATACCATAAATTGATTGCCCCTCCCAGAGCACCGTGCCGGTATTTGGTTGATCAAGTCCACCGAGAGTATGAAGCAAGGTACTTTTTCCACTTCCGCTTACTCCAATTACCGTAGAAATGGATCCCTTTTCAATACTAATTGAAGTGTCATCAAGAACGGTTAGCGTACCATTGCCAGACTCGGTCTTATACTGCTTGGTAATATTTTTTCCTTCTAAAATAATCGACATTGGAAGATGTTACTCTTCGAGGTTACTTCTGTTAAATCCAGGATAAACTATAGGTTCAATGTATTCACATTTGGCTGAGTCGGTATCAACTTTAGCAAGAAGAGCACAGAGATGATTATTGCCATTTGCTAATCGATAACGATGGGGCGTTGCCAATTTAAAACGATTCATAGATACATTCTTATCCATGCCTAATACCGAGTTAAAGGAGCCTGTCATTCCAACATCGCTGATATAACCGGTTCCTTTTGGAAATATTCGCGCATCATTGGTGGGAACGTGCGTATGTGTGCCCACCATAATCGAAATATCACCATCAAGGTGCCAGGCCAAGGCAAGTTTTTCAGCAGTGGCTTCAGCATGGAAATCTACAAAAACGATATCAGTTTCTTGATTCATCCGTTCAATAACCCAATCTGCTGTGTTAAATGGACAGTCAATATCCGGCAAAAAGGTACGCCCCTGCAGATTAAGTACACCTATTTTATGATCAAAATTGGGAATGTCATACACCCCGAATCCATAACCGGGATTTCCTTTGGGATAATTCATAGGACGCAAAATATTTCCGTCCTCTTTCATGTAATCAAAGACTTTCCACTTAGCAAAAGAATGGTTTCCACCTGTGATGACATGAACACCTAAATCATATAGACGCTTAATAATGGATCTATTAATGCCCTTGCCTTCGTGCGAATTTTCGCCATTGGCAATAACAAAGTCAGCGTCATATTTATCGATAAATCCCGGTAGTACCGTCTCCAGTAAACTTAGGCCCGGCTCACCTACAATATCACCAACAAAAAGTATATTAATCAGATCTTTCGACATGCTGTTGATAATTTAAAAGTAAATAGCTTCTAAAATGAAGCTGTAAAAGTAAGGAAAATAATGCCCTTATCAGAATTGAATTAAAAGACTATTGGCTTATCTCTTCAATGAAATTTTCAAGAGATTTATTAACGTTTTTTAGCGTTTTATCCTCTTGCTGATTGAGCTCACGGTTTCTTTTTCGTTCTTCAAATAGCTCTTCAGCAATACTGAGGGCCGCAAGGGTCATAATGGTTGTATCGGGCTGTTTGTTGAGCTCTTTTTTATATTGGCGAAATTTATCGTCAACGTACCCGGCAATGCGTTTCATAGCTTCTTCTTCCGATTCTTCAACCTTAAGCGGGTATTGCTTGCCAAGAATAGTGATCTTTATGGATTTCATTGATCGTCCTCCAGATGATTGTCAATTTTTGATATTAATCCCAATACTTGGTGGCGGAGGGAAAGTCGCTCCGATTCTGATATTGCCGAGTAGATATCAGTTTGGCCATCCTGAATTTCTTTTAATTTGGATCGCAGATCACTGTTTTCTTTTTTGAGTTCTTTAATTTCATCGTTCAGAGACTGGACCTCCTCACGAATCTCGTCAAGTAATTTGTGGAACTGCTCCTGATATGGACTTTCGTTTGATAGCACTATTCGAAATTATTGTCGGAGTTTTGCTGAATACTGTTTTTCAAGAACCTTTAGAATTTTATTAATTATAGGTTCTACATCCTTGATAGTCAAAGTCTTTTCTTTATCGAGGAAAGAAAGTCTGAATGCGATACTTTTTTTGCTTTCTCCGAGTGACTCTCCCTCAAAAACATCAAAGACATCGAGTTCTTTAAGTGAATCTCCCGCTGTATCCTCAATAGTTTTTAGCAGGTCACCCGCCTTGATATGAGAATCGACTACAACTCCAAAATCGAAATCAAATGCTGGAAATTTGGATACCGGCTCATATTGATGGGTGCCTACTTTATGTTTTACTTTTTTAATTTTTGTTAGTGAAAATTCAGCAGCAAAAGCGGGAAGTTCAATATCGTAATTGTTTCGTAACTCTTTAGGAATCTCATAGATTCGTCCAATTTCCTCGTCTTCAAAGGTATATAGCAATCTGTTATTGTCATCGGCTTGCTGGGAGAGGGCATCCAAAAGGTCAAACTGTTGTAAAAAGTTTTCTACCGGTGCTTTAAGATCAAAAACATCATAATGCTCCGGATTTGTTTTCCAGTGTTCAATAGTTTTAAATCCGGCCAGTCCAAAAAGAATATTGGTTTGCTCCTCAATATTTGCATGATAGGTTCCCTCTTCGGCTTTTTCAAAAACATTACCTGTTTCAAAAAAACGAACCTGTTTTGCTTTTCGATTGAAGTTATATGCTACTGATGTCAAAAAACCATACAGCAGGGAAGGTCGGAGGGTCGTCATATCTGTTGATATAGGGTTCAGGGTGTGAACCATGTTATCCAGATCTCCAAGCAATTGAGCATCTTCCTCGGGCATGAGTGAATTTGAATAAATTTCCCGAAACTGCATTCCATTAGCTGTTTCCTTGGCTTTACTTAATAACTGTTCCCAGTCAGTTAACGGTTCAGGCGATGTAAACTTACCGTGTTTTGGTGCAGGAATGTTGTTGTAATCAAAAAGTCTTCCGACTTCTTCGATTAAATCAACTTCTCGCTCTAAGTCGGGACGAAATGTGGGGATCGAATAAGTAAGAACATCATTATTTTTATTAAGCAGTTCGAGCTCAAGTCCCTGCAGTATATTCTCAATCTCATCAATGCTGAAATCGGTCCCTAAAAGACGATTGACGTACGATTTTCTCAGCGTAAGCTCTTTTGCTTCCGTTTTTATCGGATGCTCATCGGTACAAGCATTAACAACTGTACCTCCTGCAATATCACCCATCAGTTCTGCCGCTCGTTCTGCTGCAATACGTTGTAGCTGGGGATCTATGCCGCGTTCGAAACGATAAGAGGCATCCGATTGCAACATCTGTTCTTTAGCCGTTTTCCGTATTGTTGCGGGATCAAAATAGGCACTTTCAATTAATACATTTTGTGTTTGGTCACTAACCTCAGAGTCAACGCCCCCCATTACCCCCGCGATGGCAACAGGTTCTTTTCCATCACATATAAAAAGCGTTCCTGCAGAGCAGGTTCGTTCTACATGATCAAGTGTTTCAAATTCCAACTCTTCATCAAAATCCTGTATAACAATTTTGTTCCCTTTTATGGTATCGGCATCAAAACCGTGAAGGGGTTGCCCAAGTTCAAACATCACATAATTTGTGATATCAACAATGTTGTTTACAGGTCGAACACCAATGGCTTTGAGTCGATTTTGCAACCATTTGGGGGAATCTTCAACGCTTACGTCTTTCACTACTTTACCAACATAGCGGTGACATTTTTCAGGAGATTCAATTGTGATATCAATATCGTCCAGTAGTTTGGCGTCTTCAAAGTCAGTATCAAAAGGTTTATCGAGTTCGAGATTAAGTGCAGCAGCTAAATCTCGGGCTACGCCTAGGTGACAAGTAGCGTCCGGACGGTTAGGGGTAAGCTCAATATCAATAATGTAATCCTGGTACAAGTCTATTGCTTCATACAACGGTATGCCGGGTTTAAGACCGTTGTCTAGTACCATAATTCCACTGTGATCATCACCAAGCCCAAGCTCATCCTCAGCACAGATCATGCCGTTGGACTTCTCACCACGTAATTTCGCTTTTCGGATGGTAAAGGGTTCGCCGTTTTCCGTTTCAACCGGTAAGGTAGTGCCAACGGTGGCAACAGGTACCTTCTGTCCTGCGGCTACATTGTCTGCACCGCAGATAATTTGATGTTGAGCAGAGCCGGTGTTAACCTTACAAATACGAAGGCGATCAGCATTGGGATGATCGCTGACATCCAAAACTTCACCAACGACCACTCCTTCAAGCTTGCTGCCAAATTGCGTTACTTCTTCAACCTCTAAGCCGATAAGTGTGAGTTTTTCGGCAGTTTCTTCAGGTGTCAGGGGTAGATCAATAAATTCTTTTAGCCAGTTGTAAGAAATCTTCATTAGCTATAAATAATTTTTATGAAAACACGGGAGCATAGTAAAATTTGTAAAATTAGAACAGTTGATATCTGTTTTGATCCGTGTTATCTGTGTTCTTATCTAAAGGTTATTTAATGAAATTGTTCTAAAAATCGGACGTCGTTGTTATAAAATATGCGGATATCATCAATTTGATGGCGAAGCATAGCTATACGCTCAACGCCCATTCCCCAGGCAAAACCAGTATATTTTTCGGGGTCGATATCTACAGCTTTCAGTACGTTGGGGTCGACCATCCCAGATCCGAGAATTTCAAGCCATTTTCCATCGTCATTAGTATCGTTCGTTTCCCACCATATATCCATTTCCAGGCTGGGTTCTGTAAAAGGGAAGTACCCTGGACGTAGTCTATATTTAACATCAGAACCAAACATCAGTTTGGCAAAACTAATAAGGGTTTCCTTAAGTTCGGCGATGCTTACATCCGTATCTATGTAAAGTGCTTCTACTTGGTGAAACAGAAAATATGATTTGGGAGATACGGCCTCGTTGCGATATACACGTCCCGGCATGATGGCACGGATTGGTGGTTCTTGCTTCTGCATCAGGCGAATCTGAACAGGAGAGGTGTGCGTGCGTAGCACTAAATCCTGATCGTTTTCATTTTTCTCAATAAAAAAAGTATCCTGTTCGTCACGTGCAGGATGATTCGGCGGAAAGTTTAAAGCCGTAAAGTTATGAAAGTCATCTTCAATTTCAGGGCCGTCTGCAATCGAAAATCCCAGCCGATAGAAAATATTCTTCATTTCTTCCATCGTTTGGGTAAGTGGATGGTAAGAACCTGACGAATAGGGTTGAGCGGGAAGGGTAATATCATCCGTTGCTTTTAAGCTGGTCGCTTCTTCGCGCTCCAATCGTTTTTCTGCTTCTTCAAAGGTTTGCTCAGCAAGATTTTTCACCTCATTCATGGCTCGTCCCACTTCGGCCTTCTTTTCATTAGGCACTTCGCTCATCCGCGAAAACATTGATTGTACTTTGCCGTTTCGGGAGAGAAATTCCAGTCGGAACTCTTCAAGCTGCTGTTCGCTTGTTATGCTGTAGTTAGTAACTTCTTGTTTTAACTTCTTTATATCGTCGAGCATAAAAATTGGGTCGAAAATGATTTCAGCTATATATGAAACACGCAATACACAGGTACGCAAAATTAGGGCGTATGATGTATTGGGTTATGATAAGTGGAATCTATCTAATTAGGAGGATCCCTTCAATAGAAATAAAAAAACCGATCCTCCCGAAGATACGAGGGGACCGGTTTTTATAATAACTACACGCTATTAGCTTTGAGCTTCTTCAACAATAGCGGTGAATGTCTCCGGATCATTGACGGCAAGATCAGCCAAAACCTTGCGATTGATCTGAATATCTTTTTGTCCTAAGGCTCCCATCAGTCGCGAGTAGGTAGTACCATTTTGACGGGCAGCTGCATTAATGCGTGTGATCCAGAGCTTTCTGAATTCACGTTTACGAACCTTACGGTCGCGATACTGATACAGCATCCCTTTTTCAACCGTGTTCTTCGCAAACTTATAAACATTCTTTCGCTTGCCCCAGTAACCTTTCGCCTGTTTTAAAATCTTGCGGCGACGGCGACGGGAAGCCACCTTATTTCTTGATCGTGGCATTTTGTCTAATGTTTAAGAGTTAATATTTGAATGATTAGCTATAAGGAAGCATTTGTTCGACATTCTTTTGCTGGGTTTCATCAACCTCAGTAACCTTGCCGAGCTTTCGCTTCTTTCTACTTGTTTTTTTCGTGAGGATATGAGCCTTTCCGGCTTTTTTGCGCATATACTTACCGGAACCGGTTTTCTTAAAGCGCTTTTTAGCCCCACTATGTGATTTCATCTTTGGCATAACGAGATACCTATTAAATTTCTTGGAATTATGGCTTGGAAGATAAGTAATTAAGGGTACAGATTAAACTCTTAATTGTAAGTTATCTTCAACAATATCTTGATTATTTAGCTCATCTGATGCATCCAATAAATAACACATTAAAAAACCCTGCTGAAAAGGTTCTTCAACAGGGTAATCTTAAGAAAAATATCTGGATATGATTATTGGCAACTCAGATAATATGAGCCACCTATGAACCGCCCTTACCGGTAGGTGCCAACATCATAATCATTCGTCGACCTTCCATATTTGGCTTGGATTCAATTTCACTGACATCATCCAATTCTTCAGCCAAGTCATGAAGTAATTCTTCTCCTTTCTCGGTGTACAACATGTCACGTCCACGAAATTGTACCGTAGCTTTTACCTTGTCTCCACCTTCCAGGAATTCCCGTGCATGGCGCGTTTTAAACTCCAGATCATGATCATCGGTATTGGGTCTAAAACGAAGTTCTTTAACCTGAACGGTATGCTGTTTTTTCTTAGCCTCTTTTTCCTTCTTTTTCTTTTTGTACATGTACTTGCCGAAATCCAGCACTTTGCAAACCGGAGGTTTGGCATTGGGGGCTACTTCTACAAGATCGAGCCCATACGATTCAGCGATTTCCAGTGCGCGATCGATGGGGACAACCTCGTGTTCCTTTTCTACATCTTCGGGGTGTACTACCCGTACTTTTGATGCGCGAATTTCTTCATTGGCATTGGGACGATCATCATTGCCCCGTGGTCGTCGTCTTCTAGTTCTTCTTGCGATAAGTTACCTCTTTGTTTTATTAAAATTAGTCGATTTAAGATCTAATGATTAGGAACTTCTTTGTTGTTAATCTCTTTAGTGAGATTAGAAAGAAAATCAGAAAAATCAAAAGTTCCAATGTCACCTTCTTTGTGGCGGCGAACCGATACCGTTCCATCAGATTCTTCATCACCACCTACTATTAACATATATGGAATCTTGCTCGTTTCAGCATCACGAATTTTTCCGCCTATGGGTTCGCTTCTTGTGTCAACCTCAACGCGGACGTCTTCTTCTTTTAACTTCGATGCACATTTAAAGGCATATTCATTGAAATCGTCTGAAACTGGAATAATTTGAACCTGCTTTGGAGCCAGCCAAACGGGGAAATCACCGGCAAAATGTTCGATCAATATGCTGGTAAACCGTTCCATAGAACCAAAGGGTGCACGGTGTATAATCACCGGCCGATGCTTGCTATTGTCAGAACCTACATAGGTTAAATCAAAGCGTTCAGGCATTACATAATCTACCTGTATAGTGCCCAGCTGCCATTTACGGCCAATGGCATCGCGGATGATAAAGTCAATTTTCGGCCCATAAAAACTTGCTTCACCGCGTGCTACTTTATAGTCCAGATCCATCTCGTCGGCAACTTCTTTGATTTCGCGTTCAGCCCGATCCCAAAATTCTTCGGCACCCCCGTATTTATTTTCATTATCATCACGGTAAGATAGGCGGATATCTACCGGCATTTCAAAAGTACCAAATACCAGTTCCGTTAATTCAATTACATTGATGATCTCATCTTTGAGTTGGTCATGCGTGCAGTAAATATGAGCATCATCTTGGGTAAAGCCACGAACACGTGAGAGTCCATTTAATTCCCCCGATTGTTCGTATCGATAGACGCTCCCAAATTCTGCCAGTCGCATGGGGAGGTCACGATAACTGCGCAGTTCGTTCGAGTATATACGATGATGATGCGGACAGTTCATTGGTTTAAGTAGATATCCTTCACCGTCTTCTCCCATTTTAATGGGATTGTATTGCGAATCCCGATAATAAGGGAAATGCCCAGAGGTTCGGTACAATTCCAGATTCCCGATATGTGGAGTAATGACTTCCTGATAGCCTCGTTTTTTCTGTTCTTCACGTAAAAATGCTTCAAGTGTACGACGCAAAACGGTGCCGTTTGGAAGCCAAACAGGTAATCCCTGTCCAATCATGGGATCGATCATATAAATGCCAAGTTCCTTTCCCAGTTTTTTGTGATCTCGTTTCTTGGCTTCCTCAACCTGTTCTATATATTGGTTAAGCAATTTCTGCTTGGGAAATGAGATTCCGTAAATTCGCGTGAGCTGTTCGTTATTTTCATCTCCGCGCCAGTATGCTCCAGCCAAACTCGTTAACTTGACTGCTTTTATGCGACCGGTATCCGGGATGTGCGGACCACGGCACAGGTCAGTAAAATTCCCTTGCTCATAAAAAGTAATATTGTCGTCTTCGAGATCCTCAATCAGCTCAATTTTATATTCGTTGTTCACATCTTCGTAGAAGTTGAGTGCATCTTCTTTGGAAATCGGTTTGCGAGTAAATTCATTTTTCTCGCGGGCCAGCTCAATCATTCTATTTTCGATTTTTTCGAGATCATCTTCGCCAACAGTTTGATCTCCAAAGTCGATATCATAATAAAATCCGTTTTCAACGGGCGGACCAATGGCAAATTTCGCATTTGGATAAAGTTCTTGAATTGCTTCCGCCAAAACATGTGCAGACGAGTGCCAGAATGTATATTTGCCATCCTCACTGTCCCAGGTATTAATGGTAATGGTACCGTCACGATTTATTGGTCGATCTAAATCCATAATTTCATCGTCAAGGGTAATGCTAAGCGCTTCACGAGCTAATCCCTTTGAAATTGATTCAGCAACTTCGCGTCCGGTAGTACCTTTTGGGAATTGTTTTTCGCTTCCGTCTGGAAATGTAATGGTAATCTGTTCAGGCATTTATAGATAAATATACGTTTAGAAGATGTTAGCACTTTTAACCAATGCTTGTAAAGATATAAAAATTAGAAAACAGGCACAGATACATTTTTGCTAAATTGAAATCCGAAATAATAGTTTTATTTATTTGTTTAGAGTTATACATTATCGCCGATTATATTCACAGCATGGATGGTATAGCTTAATAAAAGGACATAGAATTTCGGAGATGGAAAGCGATTCCCCCTCATTTTTTGATGACCAGCCTATATTTATTCTCGATCATAAATCATTGGCAATCTTAGACGTTAATAAGGCAGCAATAACTTGTTATGGCTATTCTCGAGAAGAATTTCTTTCAATGGATATATACGATCTTGGAGAAAAGAAAAAGAGAGTAGAGCTAATTGATGGTTCAGGAGAGAAAAGTAACAGTGTTGATAAGATTTGGGTACAACAGACCAAAGAAGGGGATACGCTTTATATTCAGTTTACCTACCATACATTTTATCACGAGGGTGTACCGGCTAAAATAGCTATTGCTCATGATGTTAGTGACCTAGTACACAAGAATGAAGTTCGACGGGTTGCGTTTCCAAAATTTAATACTCACGAGTCGAATTTTCCCTTAGCAAGGATAGAGTGGGATGCCAGTAGCAAAATTAAAGATTGGTCTGAGAAGGCTGAAGAGCTTTTCGGATGGCGCGAAGATGAAGTTATTGGGTGGGATAAATTCCTGGAAAAACTAATTGCCGATGATGAAATAGATCAAGCGAAAAGAAATCTGCAAGAGGCTATTGCGAACAGAAAAACCCATTATTCGGTTGAGGGAAAGACGCAAACTAAAAGTGGAGGAACCATCATTTGTGAGTGGCACAATTTCTTAATTTATGACGAGGATGAGAATCTGCATTCGGTACATTCGCTCGTTACTGATATTAGTGAGCGCAAAGAATCACAGAATTTATTTCGGACACTTTCCGAAAAATCGTTGGTGGGAGTTTTTCTCATACAGGATGGCAGATTTAAATATGTAAATCCGAAATTTGCAGAGATCTTTGGATATGATCAGCAAGAAATTATCGAAGAGTTTCAACCCCAGGATCTTGCTCATCCCGAAGACAAGGAGCTAATTATCAATAATATGAGAGAACGAATTAATGGAAATCCAGAAGCAGAAGAGGAGTATGAGATAAAAGGAGTTACTAAAGGAGGGCGCGTTATCGATGCAAGTCTATATGGTTCCAAGACGATGTACCAAGGCAACCCGGCTATTGTAGGCACAGTGGTTGATGTTACTAAAGATAAAGAAGTATTTCGCAAGTATCGCTCCAGTGTAGAGACGTTCCACAATCTTTTTGATTCAATAAGTGATGCCGTCTATATACAAGATAGTAAAGGACATTTTCTTGAAGTTAATTGTGGTGCTGTCGAAATGTATGGGTACGATCAATCCTACTTTATAGGAAAGAAACCACAAGCCTTGGCTGCCCCGGGGAAAGTTGATACGGATACAATGAAAACCCATATTACGAAAGCTCTCGAGGGAGAAACTCAAAATTTTGAATGGTGGGGCAAGCGGAAAAACGGTGAAATATTTCCTCAGGAGATTGTTATCAGCAATGGAAGTTATTTTGGAGAAGATGCCGTGATAACTATAGCACGCGACATAAGTGAACGATATGAGGCGGAGGAAGAGCTGCGTAAAAACGAAGAAATGTTCCGTCAACTGTTCCAAAATTCTCCCATTTCTATCGCTCTTTTGGATAAGCGGCAGGAAATCAAGCAGGTAAACAGTGCTTTTAGTGAAACTTTTGGTTATGAAACGGAAGAGATTAAGGGTCTTAACATAGATCAGCTAATTGTTCCAGAACACGAAAAGAAAGAAGCCCATGAAATTTCAGATACTATTTTTCAGGGGAACCCAGCTTTCCATTCGGGTAAGAGATTGCGTAAAGATGGAAGCTATGTTGATGTGCTCATTTATGGCGTGCCGGTAATCGTAAATGATAAAGCGGTTGCTATTTTTGGCATTTATGTAGATATAAGTGACCGGAAACAGGCTGAGGAAAGGGTGAGAAAATCCCTAAAGGAGAAGGAAGTACTTTTAGCAGAAATCCATCACCGAGTAAAAAATAATTTAGCTGTCATTACCGGGTTGCTTGAACTGCAGGCATTCAATACCAGCTCGGAAGAGGCTACTGACGTACTTAAAATTAGTCAAATGCGTGTGAATTCAATTGCGTTGATTCACGAAAAGCTTTACCAAAATGAAAACTTATCGGAGATCAGCTTTGAACAGTATTTACAAGAATTGGCGGATGCAATTTTAGCTTCGATCGGTAGCTCAAAAACGGACATAGCTATATCAATGAATGTCGATCCTGTTAACTTTGCAATTACCCAAGCAATACCGTGCGGACTGATTTTGAATGAAATTATTACCAATTCGTTCAAGCATGCATATCCAGAGAAAGAAAAGGGTAATATTGAAATAAACTTAAATAGACGAGGGGATGAGGTATACCTCTCAATTGTGGATGATGGAGTTGGTATACCGGATCATGTTGATATCGATAATCCAAAATCATTGGGTATCAAGTTAATACATACCCTTTCTGAACAGTTAGATGCAGAGGCCGAATTCAGCAATAAAAATACGGGTACTAAATTTGCATTAAACTTTACCTTAGAACATTAATCGTTGGGTAGAAAGCCCAACTAATGAATTGTTTTTAATTACTGGTTAATTTGCTCTTCGATTTCTTTCATTTTTCTGCCAAATTCTTCCCAATTACTATTTTTTAGCGCTTCTTGAGCCTCACTCCATAGGGTTTGTAACTGTGAGTAATCTTGGGTTACCTCTTTTGCAGGTTGCTCTGGCAGTGCGGTAGTGGTATCAACTTCTGTAGTAGCAATTCGCTCATCCCGTTTGCCATAGAGCGCTTCAATCGATTGCCAGAGTGTGGGTTGCATCGCAATTTTTTCGCCCGTTGTGGCAATCACACGCTGCAGTTGGGGAATGTCGACTCCTTCGGCAATCAAAAAGACCGGTTCTACGTAGATAAATGAATCTTCAATCGGAATTACCATTAGGTTACCTCGAATAACACGCGATCCACGTTGATCCCACAGGGCCAGCTGACGTGAAATTTCCGTATCCTGATCAATACGCGCCTCAATCTGGGCCGGACCCAAAATTAGACGGTCTTTAGGTAGTTGATAAACCGATACCTCACCATAGTTGGGGTAATCAGAATTTGCAGCCATCCATCCAATCATATTATCACGGTTGTTTGGTGTAAGCGGACTAATCAATAGATACTGCAATTCTTTTTGGTCCGGAAGCTTGGTAAGAACGTAGTAGGGTTCCATTTTGATGGATTGACCGCCATACTTTTCATTCGGTCGGGTCCACAGGTCTTCGTTATTATAGAATACCTGGGGATCGGTCATGTGGTATTTATTGTATTTATCTAACTGGACTTTAAAGTAATGTATTGGGTATCTAACATGCTGTTTTAGCGTGCCCGGCATGTTATCAATAGGCTGAAACATATCCGGAAAAATATCTTCATACATGTTTAATACAGGATCGTTATCGTCGGAAATATAAAAATCTACCGAGCCATTATAGGCATCCACAACCACTTTAACCGAGTTCCGGATATAATTAAATGAGTTGTTAAAAGGTTCGGAATAAGGAAAATTGGCTGAAGTTGTGTAGGCATCCTGTATCCAGTATAACTTCCCTTCATTTAACACCATATAGGGATCATCTTCCATTCGCAGAAATGGGGCGATTTTCCTGACGCGATCCTGAACACGTTTCCAAAATATAATTTTGCTATCATCCTTAATATAATCGGTCAGCAGAATGTTAATATCCCCAAAGTTCCAAGCAAAAAGTAAGCGTTTAAAAATATTACCGATAGGCACGCCACTGCTACCCTGATAGTTTGTATATACATTTTTGTCTCCCTGGGGATAATCCAGCTCTCGTATATTCGTATTGACGATTTTGTAGTCGTCGTTGTGTTCTCCGTAATAAATGGCCGGTTGATCAACCTCCAGCCCTATATCACTTACCGGTGGGATATCCTTAATGGCAAGCCGGGGGTCACCTTGCGAACCCTCTTGTGCTACGGGACTCATTACCAATCCATATCCGTGCGTATATTGTAGTCTTCGGTTCACCCAGGTATCTGATCCTTCGGGCATTTCTTCCGAAAGCTCACGGGCGGCTACCATCATTTGAAGATATCCTTCATTGGTGTGGTAACGATCGACATCTACATTATAAAATTGGTAATAGAGTCTAATTTCCTGTAGTTGGCGATAGGTTTGTATCAACAGCCTTGGATCCCATAGCCGGATATTTTCAATGGTTTCTTCATTACGTTCGATGGTCGGCCAGCCCATCTCCTCTGATGGTTGGGCGCTATAGGGCTGTGTTTCCATTTCATCGAGTGCATAGGCTTTACGGGTTTGCTCAATACTGTTTTCGATATATGGTTCCTCAAGTTGCAGCTCACTTGGTTGTACTACGAATTGCTGAACCATGCCCGGCAATAACCCATTGCCTATTACGCCAATCAAAATAGTGCCGGCAGCTGCGTAGACAATCCATTTAAATCGATCCTTGTATAATTGAAAGAAAGAGAACAATCCCATAAGGAATGTGAGTCCGCATAGAAGCCAAATAACTGGCAATTGTATATTGATATCCACATAGCTGGCCCCATATACTGCTCCGGTCGAATTGTAAAGCAGATTGTACCGTTCAAGATAATATCCCCAAGAAAGCAGCAGAAACCATATTCCTAAATTGATAAATATATGTTTTTTAACATCCTTGCTGGCGCTTAAATTACGTATGGATTGCAGGGATAAGGCCCCCGAATAGATATACAGAATTATTATGCTCAAAGTGATAAAAAAGACCAGCGATGTTAAGCTGTTTTGAATGAGCTCCAAGAAAGGCAATCGAAATACGTAAAAACCGATATCATGACCGAAGACAGGATCAATCTGACCAAACATCTCACTCCAGTGGAACCGAAAATAGGTGTCCCACCGCATGAAAAATGCTAGCGAAAAGAAGACACTTATTGCTGCACCTGCACCATAAAACACCGTTTTAATTTTTTTGGCGTCGATTTCGTGCAGTTTTAGCTGGGCCAAGGGTGACTGTCCAAAATGCATGGTGCTGAATTTTTTACCCAGCTTGCCCATGTTTGGTAATACGTATATAAGGGCTATGACCAGCGCCGAGATGAGGAGCAATGCTTGCGTTATCTTGATGGTCCAAAAAACCTGATCGTATCCCAGGTTATCCAACCACATCCATTCGATAATCCAATCCGAAAATACCCCGATCAGTACGACTATAAGTAGCAGGGGAATAAGAATCCGAAATAGTTTTGATGATCCTAACGACTTATCCATGTTGTATTTGTTAATCTCTGGTTTGATTTGCCACCGCTTATTTTAGCAAGCTTAAAATAGCAACCATTTCGTAGAAATAAGAATTTCACTGGTAATTAAAAGTTAATACCCGCTACTACCTTTTAACTGTAGTGGGTTAAAAATTCTATTTTAAACTAAAATGGTTAAAAATTGATACTTTAAACTATTATGGTTATATATTAAAAAAAGAGAATGTTATATGGAAAAATTACTCGTGTTAATTGGCGATATAGAAGATTCTCAGTCGGTTAAAGATAGGGATCGCGAAGCTTTGCAAGAGATATTGTCAGATGAGTTGCAAGCTCTTAATGCGAAGTACAAAGAGAGCATTGTTTCTCCGTATACAATTACACTAGGGGATGAATTCCAAGCGGTGTTTGAGAGGGCCGATACTGTTTTTGTGCAGATGTTGAAAGTAATGTCTGCCATACATCCGATAGGCGTCCGTTTTTCTTTGGCGGTGGGAGACATAGATACGCCCATCAATACTGAGCAAGCTATTGGAATGGATGGTCCGGCTTTTCATCGGGCCCGGCACGGTATAAAACTACTGAAAGAAAACGGATATATATTTCATATTGGATTCGAGGAGGATTCCGCTGAACTGCGAATCATAAATAACAGTTTACAGCTTTTATCAGGAGAGATAAGAGGGTGGAACAAGAGACGCTTAATCATTTTACACATGATAAAAGAAGGATATAATTATAAGGAGATTTCAGAGGCCCTTGAAATCTCGAAACCGGCTTTTTACAAAAATAAGGATGCTGGCATGCTGGATGTGGTAGGTGAGTTAAGCGATAATATTGCGGAAGTAATAAATCAAAAAATAATCTAATGAACTACGCCATATTTTTAGGGATTCTTAACTTAATTCTTCTTTCCAGAATACGCCTGATTTCACGCGATGATGGAATATATCCATCAGATCTGTGGGTAATGACAATTATTCCGCTATTGTGCTTGCCATTATTGTCGATAAACCTAAGCTGGTTGCTGCTGGCTTTCTATTTGATCGGTTATCCAATCCTAATGTGGATACTCGAAAAGCAGAAAAGATTAAACCGAAACCGAATGCTTATACTACTAATGCATATTATAGTGGTAGCATTTTTGAGCAGCCCCTTATTTGACCTATCTACGAATGAATTAACATTTAATCTCTTAGCCGGGATGGAAAAAGTGTTCTTAGCCAATACTGTTATATCCGACAGAATAGTAGGAATTACTCATTTATTAATCTTTGGACTTTTGATGGTATTAAATGAAGCTAACATCATATTGCGATATGTGTTAAGGTTGGCGGGACTAAAGTCATTGGGAAAAACAAAAGAGATCGATCAAAAAGAGTACAAGACGGGACGAATTATTGGATTGCTTGAGCGTATTTTTATATACCTGTTTGTGCTTTTAAATCAATTTGCGGCCATTGGATTCATTTTAGCTGCCAAAGGTGTAACACGATTCAAAGATTTTGAAAGTCGCACCTTTGCTGAATATGTATTAATTGGAACTCTGCTTTCGGCTTTGTTAGCTATGGGAATTGCATTATTGGTAAAAGCAGTTCTGCTGCTATAGGCAAAGAAGGATCATTCAAAGGATTCAGAATACTCCTGGAAGAATTTTAAATAATAGTTCCTTTCTTTACACAATAATTGTATGGGAGTTGTAATAATTTAACAAGCGAACTAAAGTTTGTGCCCATCTCTTTCGGAAAATTGAGATAAAGACAGAAATTAATCTAACTCGATCAATGAAACTTCAGCGGCCCTTCACAGGAAAGAAGAGATTTATAGCATTTCTGAGAGTCAAAAGTTATGCGATTTATGGTCACACTTACTATGATTAATCATGGTACTTAGTAGAAGGTTATCCAATGGTTGAAATATGTTTAAAAGATACAGTAGGAGAGGGGCATAAGCGTTTAGCATATTGAATAGATACTACTTTTTGGCGTATTTAAATGGGATATTTCACAAATACGCATTAAGTAATTGAAAACAATGATCTTATAGATAAGTGTATCGTAAAATAAGCAGCTTCAAATGTTGTAAGGTTATAAATGATAAATTAATGCTAGGCAATGACTTAAATATCTTTAATTAAAATATTTATAGGCATTATGAGAATTGCACTAATTCTAGAAAATCGATAAAAAAAGAGCCTATGCATACCATTTATTCAGGATCGTAGTTGTGCCATTAATCCAACGAAGAAGATACCAAATATGAGAGCGACTATTCCTTCTACGGTCATTAGGTAAGTGGCAATAAAATCTAGACCAATGCCAATATAAGCTTCCAGTAGATCCAGCCATTTGTCAATCATAACTGCAGGGGTTAATTGGGATTTCAGTACCTGCCTTATATACTATCAACCTACAAATGTTCCCCTTATTAGGAAAGGCAAACAGTGAAAAAGTCGGAGAACCAAGATTACTGATTTGTTTAGATATTACTTTTCGAGATAAATTCCATCTTCCTCAATCCGAATGATATTCTCTTTGTAGAGGCGGCCGATTGCTTTTTTAAAGGTCTTTTTACTCATCTCAAGTCGGCGGTGAATTTCGTTGGGATCACTTTTGTCATGCAGATCTAAATATCCTCCAACTTGTTTAAGTCGCTTTAAGATAAAATCGGCATTGGGACCGACTTTTTTATATCCGATGGGCCGAAGAGTAACGTCAATCTTGTTGTCTTCTCTGATCTGTTTGATATATCCCGTCGTTTGCTCACCGGTGTATACGTCGTGATAAAACTCATTATGATATACAAGTCCCTCATACGTTTCGTTAATTACGACCTTGTAACCCAGGTCTGTCTTATCCCATATCCACAGATCTACTTTGTCACCTTCTTCAACAGCAATATTTTCATTATCTAAAAACTTGTCCAATTTAGCGCTGGCTGCAAGGCGATCTGTTTTTTCATCAAGATACATATGCACCAGGTATGATTGTCCCTCTTGCATACTTCCAACCTGTTCTCTATGAGGCACAAAAAGATCTTTATCAAGTCCCCAATCGAGATACGCACCGTGAAGGTTCGCATCTTTAACTTCAAGAAAAGCAAAACTATTGAGGGTTATTTTGGGATCTTGCATTGTGGCGGTAATTCGCTCTTCACCATCCTTGTAAATGAATACACGAACGTTTTCACCTTCCTGTAAGTCCCGAAAGGCAAGTTTATTGGGGAGGAGAACTTCTTCATCGCCGCGGGTGGATGTATTTTGAAGAAAATAGCCGTATTCTGTTATGCGTGCTACGTTAAGCGTTTGGTAGGTACCAAGATTGAACATGAAAATCGTTGAAATGAAAGGTAAAATTGAATGCGGTAAGATAAGGGCCTAAGGATTGATTCCCCAACAAAAATTATACTGACTATTTCCCAAGAAGCATATCAAGATAAGCATCTTTGACAGCGGGTGTTGCTTCCCGAAATGTTTTAAAGGCCAGATGTTTTTCAGGCTGTGTAGTATCAACTTTTATTCCCCACAATGGACTCATATCCGTTGGGAGCATGGCATAACGTCCATCACCTACAATGTTTTTTTTATGGGGATGTTCTATTAGATAACCTTCGGAAAGTTTGTCAAAACGCTGAATGTCTTTATAAAGTGTGGTTCCTTGAAATTGGTCATACTGTTGTTTCCAGTTAAGTAAGGGCGCTTTTTTGCCTTGGTACACCTCATTCTTGAATAAGCCAAGGCGAACTCCATCAGCATAAAGAGTGTCTTGTGATATATAACGGATGCTCCATAGCAGCTGATTTCCAAGTGTTGGTTTTACCACGAGCCGTTCTATCTGGTGATTCTTTTGCTGGGCAATATTATTTGCAATAGACTTACCTCGATGCTGTTGTATGACAGCAACTGATAAATAGAAGAGTATCCATCCCCATACAAACCAACTTATTGTGGGTTTCTTTTTGTAAAGCGAAAAAATAACCAGTCCCAAAATGACGATTGAAAACAGAGGGTCAAAAACCGAAATAAGATCCCATGAATAACGAGCATCCAAGAAAGGCCAAAGCAGCTTTGTGCCATAGCTGGTAAATGTATCCACAATACCTGCTGTTGCGTAACTAATAAAACATAGCGCATAGATCTTTTTAAATGACATTTTATTGCGAAAAAAATACCACAGCAATCCGGTGGCGATTAGGGCACCGATTGGGATAAAAATAAAGGAATGAGAAAACTGTCTGTGGAGCTCAATATTCAGCAGAGGATCTGTCGAATCAATAATGAATATATCTAAATCAGCAAGCATGGCAGCTATCATCCCAATGATGGTTGCGGGACGTAACTGTTCTTTTGAAACCACTGATTGTGTTGCTGAGGCGCCAATAAGGCCGTGTGTGACGGGGTCCATTCTTACGATCTAAGGTATAGATTCATGACGCCAAAGATACCAAATTACAGGGAGCAGATGAAGGATAATTTCTTATTCCTCCTCAGAACTGTTATTAACGAAAAGTATGGTGACTAATAAAATTGAATCTCGTATTGCTCTAAGAGAATGCAATTGGTTGCGACGCAGGTACAGCCAGTCGCCACTGGTAAGCACATGTTTTTCGCCCTCAACACTAAACTCTGTTTTTCCCTCTAAACATTGAACAGAAATTTGTCCGTTAACGCTATGTTCAGTTATATCTTTTTCTTTGGGAATTACCATACGTATGACTTCCATGTCCTGTGTTTTCATCAATGCCAGGGTAGCATCTTCGGGTAAATCACTGGGCGGGGTATACAGGTTTACGACTTCAGCGGGATTTATTTTTCTTTGAGCCATAGTTGATAGATTTCTTTGATGGTTTATTGACTCAGGTAATGTAACATGCAGTGGTAAAACTGCAAAGGAGAGGGGCTAATTAAGATCGATTTCAAAGAGTTTATTTGAGCCGTCAAACCCTGATAGATTAACAATTTTTTTGAATTGAAATCCAAGTTTGGTGAGTACCTTTATCGATTGTTCGTTATCGGGATGTGTGATGGCTGCTATGCGAGATAATTTGAGTTTTTTTTCTGCATATTCGATTACAGCACTTCCGGCTTCGGTGGCGTATCCTTGTCCCCAGTATTTTTTGAGAAAAGCATAACCCAAATCCGGTATTTCTAAAACCTCTCTTTTCTTAAGTCCACAGATACCAATGGAAGAGTCGGATGCAGTTTCTTTTACTAAGTAAAGACCATATCCGTGATTTTTGTAGCTTGCTATAGGACCATCTTTTAAATACTCCAAGGCTCCTTTGCGTTTCCGTATACCTTTGTCTCCAATATATTTGTGGAAGGCCGGCTCATTTAATAATTCCAAAATAAATGGCGCGTGGTCTGGGGTAAGTTGTTGAAGGGTTAGCCGTGCAGTTTTGAGGATATCCATATTGATATTACCTACTACACTGTTCTTTCAGGGCCGAAATATCTTCTTCGGTAAGCTGAAGGTTAGCCATATCTTGTTGACCCATCATATGGTACATAATGGATTTTGGATTTTGAACATGGTCCAATCCCAGAGCATGACCTACTTCATGAGCCAATACGGTTTTTAGCTGAGTACGATTACCGAACTGATAAATATTTATCTCCTGATTATCACCTTGCATAACAAATCGTCCCTGATCAAACTTTCTGGGCTTACTAAAACGATCATTATATTTTGTAATTAAGTTATTATGCTCCTTGATAAGTTTATTGAGCTGCTTGGTCTTGTCATTGGTTCGTTCACGAAGTGATGAGAGGCTTTGCTTTTTTTGTTTCAATGTAGCCTCCAAGGTGTTGATCTCTCGTTCGAGAGTTTTAAATTTTGCAACAATTTGTGATGTTGCTTCTTTACCGTCCCACTTTTTAGCTAACTGGTTATAAGCTTCAATTTTACTATTGTATTCATTTAGCGTTTTTTGAACGCCTTGTTCGACTTTTTCATATCGATCAGAAAGCCGCTTATATTCTCGCTCAACGACAGAAACCCGCTGCTCTTTAGCCGTAATGCGATCCGAAAATTGCCGCTCTGCATCTGTTAATTTTTGTTCATCACTGTAGATCAGATTTAAGGCTATTTGTCCATTTTGGGATAAATTGATCAAGTCTTTGTCAATGGCTGATTCCCATAATTGTTCAACTTCATCCATTATCTCCACCACTTCATTTTGAGTGATATTAAAGCGTGAATCGATATTACCCAGTCGATAAGTAAGCGGTTCTTGGCAGCGAGAAGGTGCTTTTTGATCAGAAGGAGCAATGGTCAATCCATCGCTAAAAAACAACCATCCCCCAAAAAGAATAAGAATGAAAAGGGTTGAATAAATCTTGGAATTCATTGCAGATAATAATTAATCGCAAATTGAAATAAATCTATGGGACAGAAACAAAAGAGCCAAGTAATATTAACCTACTTGCCAAATTAGTAAAATTATGACCGTGCTCGTTTTGCAAGGTCCAAGACGGCTTTCGTATATAATTGACTGGGATTATATCGCAACACAGCTGTCTCGATATTTCCTGTTCGTTCCTTAAAATATGCAAGGTAATTACCGACCGACATAATATTATTAGTCATATCAAAAATGTCATCTCCCACAAACCATTTGTTAAGCGAATAGGGGATAAACTGGGCAAATGTCATGGCCCCGGCATAGCTCGATTTCAGATCTAATACATCAATATTTTTACGTTTGGTAAACTCCAGAAGCTCTTCAATTTGAGCCTTTGCAAAATCCTGTCGATATCCATTAGCATACATCGAAACATATGCATTGAAAGGATTATAGGAACCAATATTTTTACCGAAATCAGATTCTATTCCAATGATTGCTGCAATAACAGATGAGGGAATGCCATATTTTTGTTCCGCTTTTTTCAACTGGCTTGAGTAGCTCTCCATAAAAGCCTTAATTTTTCGGGCTTTATCCTCAAAATTGAGTACTCTTTTATATGAATCAAGGCTCTGGGATTTTCGCTCTGCTGATTTAGTAAATCGATCGACGATGTCTTCATAGAGTTCAAAACGGGGATCATCCAGTATTGACTGTACCTCAAATCCTTTCTGTTCAAGATATGAGATGAGGGTAGAAAGGTTTTCATTATCAGGATCCTCATACGCTAAAGCAGGAGCAGTAAGTATTAATAGCAGAAAATATACCAAATAGGCTTTGAGTCGTCTGAAGATCATAATAGTGCTTTTATTTTTTTATAGCCGCGTCTATATCTAATTATAAAAATTCTACACTCAAATGGAAGTTATTTTACATAAATTAAATGCTTATATAAATCATTTATTAATCCGCCTTCTGTTGATCCCGAACATTGGCATTCCAAGATTGTTTCAACGCTTTTAAAAATACTTCTGCTTCACGGGCTCCTGACACGGCAAACTTTCGATTAAATAGGAAAAAGGGTACTCCGGTTATATTGATGTTTTGGGCCAGCTGAATATCATGTTTAACCGTATTAGCATATTTCTCACTCTCTAATATACTCTTGGCTTCCGTGGGATCAATTCCGATGCCTTCTGCCAACGCAATCAATGTTTGATGATCTGCGATATTTTTACCGTCGGTGAAGTAGGCTTTAAAAAGCGCTTCTTCCATCTCATTAGCCTTTCCGCGATCTTTGGAAAATTGTACGAGTCGGTGCGCATCGAAAGAATTGGCTACCACAGCCTGATCCATATTGTATTCCAATCCTTCATCAGCCGCCATATCAGTTACCCTTTGATTCATTTGCTGCGCCTGATCCTGCGACCAACCCTTAGCCTCAGCCAGATACTCATTGATGTTGACATCGGGATCGGTTTCCATATCGGGGTTCAGCTGAAAGCTGCGCCATGTTATCTCAACTTCGTCGCTGTATTCGAAGTTTTCAAGAGCATTTTCGAAGCGTCGCTTGCCGATATAGCAAAAGGGACACATGACATCGGACCAAATTTCTACTTCCATAAAGATGATATCTTGTTATTAGATTTTCTTTCACAGTGAAAATAAGGAAAATGCTTCCAAAAACATTCGTTTTATGCTTGGATGTGTCTTACTAATTTCAGGGAAGATCTATACGTGAAAAACGTATATGCTCTTTGAAATTAATTGCCAAAGAAGTCAAGAACATTTTCCAGGGTACTGGATTCTGTTTTATACATCTCCGTGTAATGGCACTGCGAGCAGGTAACGGTGGTAAACTTTTGATTCTGGATATTAAAGAATTTCGAAAAGAATCCACCGGTCCCGGAGACCTGTCCGGTTTCAAAGTTGGGGTTACTACACTTGGGACATTTCCAGTTGCGATGTTGCATATCTTCATTTTTGCTTTAAAATTAAAATTTGATTGACCTAAGGATAATCGTACGAACTAAAGTCACCAAGGTTATGTCGTAGATTTTTTACTCATTGATGACTCTATCTCAACATTGGTTCTTACGGAATTGGAAATAAAGCACTTTTTGTCTGCGTGTTCATGAATGTTCTGATTCTCTTCAGGACTTGGAGCATGACCATCTTTATAGGTAACATGCGGAAAGAGGGTTACTTGAGTGATAGCTTGTTTGCCAAGATCATCTTCCGATAGGATGCCTGTTGCTTTATCTACGTACTGCTCAACAACAAAACCGGCTTTGGCAGCGATAGATAAAAACCAGAGCATATGGCAACTGGAAAGCGCGGCCACAAAAGCTTCTTCCGGGTCAACTGCCGAGGGATCGGATAAGGGCGTAGGTACAATATCGGGAGAAGAAGATGCAGGTATGATTTGTCCGTTCTCAAACTCCCACTTGTGGTTACGGGTATATTTACTATTGATAAACGCTTGACCGTCTCGCGACCAGCTGATTGTTGCAATATATTTAGCCATGAATATTAAAAAATTTATGGGGTGGTCTTTATTTTCAAATAATAATATTGACAAGCTGTTTTAACAAAAAACCCTTTGCGAGTATGATATTTAAACTTTGGTAGTATTAGGCCAATCGATCTGCCAATATGCTGTCAGTATTGTTTCTTATTTTATCCCTACTGGAATCTGGATATTAGAACTGTGATATTGACGAAGGCTCATAGATATCAACCAATTTTGAACTATCAACATTAAAAACTTCATGGAATTGATCTCAATCCTATACATTATTCTCGGCCTGTTTCTTGGCTATGCCATTGCTTACTTCAAAAACAAAAGCAGTCAGGCTTTAAGCAGGGAAGAGGCTGACGCCTTGGAAAAAGAGCGTGAGCAAGCGATGCAGACCATATCACGCCTTGAAGAGCGCAACGAACGACTTGATGCCGAGGTCTCCGAAGCCAAGAACAATTATCACAAAGAACAGAGCCGGGCTAATGAAGCAGAGAAAGAAAATGTTCGCCTTAAGTCGGTCAATGATAATTTGAAGGAACGCCTCGATGAGCAAAAAGAGGAGATGAGAAATTTGCAGGAACGGTTTAAGGATGAATTTGAAAATCTGGCTAACAAAATCCTCGAAGAGAAATCGAAAAAGTTTACCGAGCAGAATAAAGAAAAGCTGGATCAGCTCTTGAAGCCGCTTGGCGAAAAGATGGAAGAGTTTAAGAAGAAAGTAGAGGAGACGCATAAAGAAGATATTGAAGGACGAAGTTCGTTGAAGCAGCATCTGGAACATTTGAAGGAGATGAATCAACAGATGGCACAGGAAGCGAAGGATTTGACCCGTGCCTTAAAAGGGGATTCGAAGACGCAGGGAAGCTGGGGTGAGGTAATTCTGCAACGCATTCTTGAGAAGTCGGGATTGACGAAAGGCCGAGAGTATGAAATACAGGAAAATCATCGCAGTGAAGACGGTCGCAACTTATATCCTGATGTCGTAGTATATCTTCCGGATGAAAAACGGTTGGTTATTGATTCAAAGGTTTCCCTGAAGGCATACGAACAATTCAGCTCTGCAGAGGATGAAAAAGAGAGGCAGCAAGCGTTGAAACAACACGTAAGTTCTCTTCGCAGTCATGTAAAGGGACTTAGTAGCAAAAATTACGAACAGTTGTATGGTGGAAACAGCCCCGATTTTGTGTTGATGTTTGTCCCTATCGAATCAGCCTTTGGGGTAGCGTTGCAGCAGGACTCTAGTCTCTACTATGATGCTTTTGACAAAAACATTGTGATCGTAAGTCCCTCTACACTATTGGCAACACTGGCTACTATCGACAGCGTGTGGAAGCAGGAATATCAAAATAAAAATGCCCAAAAAATTGCCGAACGAGGGGGCAAATTGTATGACAAGTTTGTGCTTTTTGTTGAAAGTCTTGAAGAGATCGGCATGCGTATTCGCCAATCTCAGGAAAGCTATGACCAGGCAATGAATAGACTTAAAACCGGCAGGGGCGATTTAATTGGGCAAGCCGACAAGCTGCGAAAACTAGGTGCGAATAACAGTAAAAAATTATCCAGTAGCATGCTTGACCATGAAGAATTACCTGATACCGCCGATGAGGGAACAGAAGAGAAAGAATCCGATTAATAATTTTCTTTTTGCCATAAGCTTTTGATATTCCGCCTTATGCGAAAATCAATTCTTTTTTTCTGTTTTTTATTTGGGATGTCGTTTTCAGTAGATGCTCAAAGTGAGGTGGGCATCAGTCGACCGTTTGGCAATGATCAGCAAAAAACTGTATCAAAGGCTCGAAGCATCGCTTTAACCAATACGGCAATTTCTATTGGAGCAGGTGTAACAGCTGTAGCACTTTTTGATAATAATACCATCCAAAAAACAGGCGCTTATCTTACCCTTTACGGTATTGTGGTCGGGGCATCCACGGGAAATTTTTATGCTGAAGATTACCCTCGCGGAGTTATTGGTATGGGAGCCAGGGCAGTGGGAACTATATTGATGGTGGATGCTACACGCGAAATTTTGGGTCAGCGTTTTGCAAATACGTTGGGTGTGGATGATAAAGACGTATCATTTACTGATACCAAAATGTTGATCGGGGAAGGACTTATTTTAGCCGGATTGATTTATAATATAATCAGTTTAGATGCTTCGGTCAGAGAATACAATACTGGCGGGAGGAATTTTTCAGTTAATATAACTCCAGCCGTCGTTGATGATGAAGTTGCTCCTGTACTTACTGCAAGTCTTCGTTTTTAGGGAGCGTTTAGTCTTCTGAAGGCTCATATGCCAGTGGTTTCACAAGAGAAGCCAATGTATTGCCGTCGTGATTAGATATAGCAGCATACCAGATGTTATTCCATTTCCAGGAAACAACATGCTTACCATTTATATTACGGATATGNAAATCACGTGATTTAGTACATGTCTCCACCGCTTCTTGGTTACGCACAAGTTGCCCAAATTGTTCTAACTTTATCGATATTGAAAGCAAAAATATAAATAAACTGATTTTCGCCCGGAACATAATATTCTAGCATTGGGGCTTTAAAATCAGGGACAAACTCCTCATAGACCACCCCTTTAAACTTTGCTTTATCTAGTTCGGGGATAGTCATAGACATATCATAATTTTGGGCAAGTTCGATCTCAGCTGATCCCATACTGGCTGTGGAGATAGTGGGAGGGACCAATTTGCCATCGTGTTTCATAAAATGTTGATATGCGTACTGCTCGATACTATATGTTGGTTTTTCAACTGATGAGCTGTTAAAATTCAAAAAACTCCATATTGAAACCATAAATACTACTATAGCAGCAGCGGCATAATACCACCAACTTGAATTTTCAGCAGAAGAAGCATTGGCCTGAGTCTGTTTTTGCTTGCTTACAGATTTTTTGCTGTTAATATTATGTGCTGGAGAAGTATCAGAAGCAGAGGCATCAGAGGAACAATAAGATGATAAGAATTCTTTTAGCGAGTCTGGAGCTTTTGCGGAGGGACATCGATTACATATGAGCGATTTAATACGCTTCATAGACTCATATTCGTATTTTACCTCTTCATCATCTGCAATGTATTCCAGAAATGCATCTCGCTCCTCGGCACTAACTTCATCATCAACTACCGGGGTTAAAAGCTCTAGTGCTTCTGTTTTGGTTAATTTACGATCCATAATTTATTATGCTCATCTGATAGGTATATGATAGAATTGCTGACAACCTACCTTCTCAACATAGTCGTTAAATGTTGTGTTCCAATTTTAATCCAAAAATTTACATTTAAATAGACTTAAAAAAGCAATCTATTTGGTCATCAACAAATAGAATCCTTTCAACATGGGAAGACCCGTACCAATTGATCGCTGTAGCTTAGAAGTCATAGTTTGATGATCGAATTGTTTCTCAATAACATATTTATTGTCCGTAAGTAGTTTGCGAAATTGGTTGATATTTTGATGAAGCTTAAGTTCTTCTCCTACAGCTTTAACGCCGGTTTTAAATGACCACCGGTGATGGATTGGTAGCTCCTCTAAGGCGAAGTGAGTACTAATTAATGCAGGATTATTTGAAAAATAATGCTGTATTTGATTTAGAATATTTTCGACAAGATCCGTATGTAGATAGTCAAAAAAACCTTCAGCAATGAGAATAGTTTTTTTATTGCGATGAATATTAGAATCGGAATAAAATGGTAACCCTCGTTGATTATTTGTTAGATGAGCATGGATGATACGGGGATGTTTTTTGCCCGGGTAATAACTATTTAAAAACTGTTGCTTGAGTGTAGCCATATGAGGTACTTCAAGTTCAAAGCAAGAAAATCCTTTTTGCGAATAGGTGAATCCAAGGTCATCAAAACCCGCTCCAAGAATAATAATTTGTTCATAACCATCATCTTTCAATTCGTTTACAAATTGCCGAATGTAAAATTTGCGTGCGACAATATGGAGTAAGTCACCCGGCAAGAGTAGTTCTTCAGACCAGATATATAACCGTCGGACCCAACTATATTTGAGCCAGTAGTGATAATAATTTAATGGAGATGGCAAGCTCTCTACAACACGGTCATAGAAATTGACTACAGAATCATCAAAAAGTGATTGAAAAGAAGGGATGCGTGTCAGTCCATAAAATTTAATGGCAATAAAAGAGGCCGTTTTACTCAGCTGATCAGGTTTCATAAGCTATTGATGGGCGATGGAAAATTTTGTCCAGGGGTGTTCGCTTGGGGGTGCCAATTCAAAATGCACGTGTTGATTTGATTCCGGGTGTTTAAAGACAAGTTCTACAGCCCTTAACGCCATTGTACGACCGTCAGGTTGATTATTTCCATATTTATAATCCCCCCAAATGGGATAGCCTTCATGCGCCAGCTGTACGCGAATTTGGTGGGGACGTCCGGTTTGTAAATGTACCGAAAGTAAATGCAGATCGTCTGATTCTTCCAGTTTTGCAAAGGAAAGTTCAGCTCTTTTTCCCTTTTGTTGGTTGTCGGTTACGACATTAACAATATTGGCATCCCTGTTTTTATAAAGTTGATGTGTCAGTACTCCATTTCGAGGTGGAGATCCCGCCGTTATTGCCCAATAGGTTTTTTGTATGGTACGGTCGCGAAGCTGTTTTGATAGACTATCAGCGGCCTTTCTATTTTTTGCAAGTAGCATGAGCCCCCCAACCGGGCGGTCGAGGCGGTGAATTAAGCCTAGAAAAGGATCATTCTTTTGTGACCTGCTTAGATATCGCCTACACAATGTCAATACATCTGGATCGCCGGTCTGATCTTCTTGGGATAGAAGACCGACCGGTTTATTAATGAGAAGCAGGTACTCATCTTCGTAGATGATAGGAATATTGGGATCTGTTTGGGTCTGTTTCATGATGGTGAATTATATCTGCCTGCAAACTATTTATTGCTATGCAAAACTAATGATTTTTAATACATCATCGTAGTAGGAGTACAGTTACAAATTTCTGTGAACAAAAGTAATAGTTTCCAATCACGCATCAGTATCAGTAAGTTTACGGGTGTTTTATTTTTAGATTTAAAGTTTTTTAAGTGAATGAGTAATAATGAAAATGCCGAGGTAGAGGTTCGGGAGAAGGTTGACAATCTTCCGCTTACACCTGGGGTGTACATGTTCAAGGACAAACAGGATCGCCTGTTATACATAGGCAAGGCAAAACGGCTCCGCAACCGGGTACGTTCCTATTTTCAAAACTCCAGTGATCATGACGGCCGTATTCGCGTAATGGTGCGTAAGATTGATGACCTGGAAGTTATTGTTACAGACTCTGAAGCTGAAGCACTTATTCTTGAAAATAATCTGATTAAAAAGCATCATCCCAGGTATAATATTTTATATCGGGATGACAAGTCATACCCCTACATCTGTGTGACTAATGCCGAACGTCCGCGGGTTTATCCAACTCGTACGGTAATTAATGATGGTAGCAAATATTATGGCCCGTATGACAGCGTCACTCACATGAAGCGCATGCTGGATACCATTCGGAAGGCATTTGATTTATGCACTTGTGCGGTTTCACGCAAAAATATTGATAGGACCAAAGGTCCACCTAAGTGGCATTCTTGTTTTGATGATTACCTTGAAAGTTGTTCCGGGGACTGGGACTTGGAGAAATACCAGGCAACTATTGATAAGGTCGAGCGGATGCTCAACGGCAGAACAGATGCATTAATCCGTGATCTCAAAGAGGAAATGTCTATTGCCTCGGATGCCCTTGAGTTTGAGCAGGCTGCCCGAATACGTGATAGTTTGGAGGCTGTTAAAAAATATAGTAAAAAGATGAAGATGGTAGCCGATAAAAAGGTGGATCGGGACCTGTTTGCTGTCAAGGTAGATGAAGAAATCAACGAAGCTTGTGGAGTGTTGTTTAAAGTTCGTGAAGGAAAATTGATTAGCAAGTTCCATCGGTTTCTGAAAAATATCGAGCATCTCGAAAAGGGAGAAATGTTGCAGTCATTTGTTGAGGATTACTATACTGGTCAACATGCAGGGGGAATTCCTGATGAAGTGTATGTGAGTGATGAACTGGTCAATGAGGAACCTTTGGCCCAGTACTTATGGGAGGAGCGCGGTAAAAAAGTACGAATTCATCGTCCCCAGCGCGGAGAAAAAGCCAAGATGATTCGCATGGCACTCTCAAATGCCAAATATCTTCTTGGGGAACGCAAATTGGAAAAAGAAAAGGCAGCTCAGAAACGTATTCCACATTCGGTAAAAGAATTAAAGGAACAACTTGACCTGCAACGGTTGCCCCGGCGAATTGAGTGTTTTGACAACTCTAATTTACAAGGTAGTGATCCAGTTGCCTCGATGGTTTGTTTTGTAGATGCACGTCCCAAAAAGAGCGAATACAAGCGATTCAATATTAAAACTGTTGTGGGCCCCGATGATTTTGCTTCGATGAAAGAGGTGTTAAGCCGTCGTTATAAGCGCGTGATGGATGAAAAACAGGAAATTCCAGACCTGATTGTTGTAGATGGGGGAAAGGGACAGCTGAGCAGTGCCGTTCAGGCCCTCAAAGAGATTGGTTTTTATGGGGAATGCGAAATTATTGGATTGGCCAAAAGGCTGGAAGAAGTATTTGTCCCCGAAAAATCAAATGCTATCATGATCCCCAAGAAGTCATCGGCGCTTAAATTATTGCAGAAGGTAAGGGATGAAGCCCATCGATTTGCGGTGTCCTTCCATCGTAATAAGCGTTCAAAACGAACGATTAAGACAGAACTTACACAGATTAATGGCATTGGAAAGAAGACGGCCCAGCAGTTGCTTAAAGAATTCGGCTCAGTAAAATCTGTACAGAATGCAACACTTAAAAATTTACAGGATGAAATCGGTAAAAAGACCGGCCAGAAAGTATATCAATACTTTCATAATTCATTATCTGAAGAAGAATAGCGTTAAATTCTTATCTGTTAGTTTTACCTCGTCCTGCATGCTAATAGGATATTGATTATTCAAAGGTGAGATAATATTCTTTTAGGCATTATATCTCTCAAATCATTATTGTGAATGATAGATTATTTTCTTTTATAATGCGTTCTGTCAGAAATAAAGGTTTCGGCATACATATTGCAACTACTATGTTTGTAACATTAACATGTGATGGAAAGTCGGTTGAACTTCAATTACAATGGTTTAAGACAATGTTGATAAATGATCTTAACCGATGAGGAACATATAGTTGTAAAGTTCGTAAGTACATCACAGGATGGCAATGAACTCTTTGCAAATAAAATTTTGTTCTGATTACTCGATAAGGTCAATAAGCGGGCATTAGTTACATATTGCTTGCCGGAGTGGCTAAGTTTACTTAAATCAGATGTGAGGTTATTATGAAACTCGAACAGTCAAACCACATAAGTAAAAAATATCAGCAGCTGGATGATAAGGATCTGGTTCGTTTTTACCGTCAAAACGGTGACGAACAGGCGTTCAGTGAATTAATGAACCGTCACCAGACGAAAATATACTCCTATATTTACAGTATGGTCAAAGATGGGGGGAAAGCTGATGATATTTTCCAAGAGACATTTACAAAAGTTATTACTAAAATGGACGATACGTACAATGAACAGGGGAAATGGATCGCCTGGGTGATGCGTATTGCTCATAATGCGACAATCGATTATTTAAGAAAACAAAAACGGTTTGTGGACGTTAGTTCTAACTACGACAAAGAATCAAATACTGATTTCTATGATCGTTTGCCTGATGAAGATCTTATCAGCGCACAGGAACAGCTCGAAAAAGATGAGGCGAAAAGTAGCTTAATGCGCCATATTGACGAGCTTCCTGAGGAACAACGTCAAGTAGTTATGCTGCGACATTATTATGAAATGCCATTTAAAGAAATTGCAGAACTTACAGATGTTTCCATTAACACCGCACTCGGACGAATGCGGTATGCGTTAATAAATCTTCGAAAACTTTTTGATAAAGAAAAAGAACAAGAAGAAAATAACTATGCGCAACGAGGATAATAATGATTGTATTCGGTACCTGATGAAGGAGATGGATCCTTCTGAAGAATTGCTGATGGAACGGGCCATGATGGAGGATGAGGATCTGCTTATTGAAGTGGAAAGCATGCGGCAGACCCTCAAAAAGCTTGACAAGCTTCCTGAAGTTGAGCCCCCATCGCATGTTACGAAAGCCATTAAGAAAAAAGCTTCGGAGCAGGCCAAGAAAAATCGGAAACGGGATCAAACCTTTAAGCCTGTTTATAAGTATGCTATTGCTGCCACATTAGCGCTCACTATTACCGCCGGTGGGGGTTGGTTATATATTGGCAGTGAAGAAACAAAGTCTAATAATGCGCAGCAAACTGCTACAGCATCTGTTTCTTCACCTACCGCTACTCAAACACAAGGTGTAAAACAGGTAAATACGACGAATGCCAGCTCTAACTCCACGGGATTTGTGGGCAGCAATGTTGAGAATCAGTCACCCACCGCTACTCCTGGATCCAGCAATGTAGAACCTTGGGTTGACCGAGAGGATATTCTTCGTTTTGAAGATCAGTTTTCAAACCAGCAGGAGCAGTTCCAGACTATTTTGCAAAGATCTACTGAAAGGTTGAAGCTAATCCAAGAACCATCTATTCAAAACAACCGAGTCAAATCTATACAACTGACAGGATCAAAAAATTAAGTACTGTTTTTTAAGCGCTAAAGCTTCTATACTTCTCTATCTGATGCATAGTGATTTAAATGGATAGAGGATGATTACCCATACCGAAGCAATAGTTTTCAAATCTGTAGATTACCAAGAATCCAGTAAAATAGTTACGGCTTTTACCCTTGAACATGGTAAAATTGCCCTGATGGTTCGAGGGGTCAAAAAGCCAAAAAGCAAGTTCTCGGGATTGATTGAGATTGGTAATATCCTAGATGTTGTTTATTACTACAAATCGTCTCGATCGGTACAGATTCTGTCAGAAGCCAGTTATTCTGTTAAAAATAAGAATCTACGCTCAGATTTTGAGAAAATGGCTACTATGACTTCGGCCATTGAACTGATAAGTCAGCTGTTGCATGATGATGAGATCAACGAACCGTTATTTATATTTGCAAAGAAGATGCTCAGCTGGCTCAATTCTGCGGAAGTTCATCCCCCTAAACTTTTTCCGTATATTCAAATTCGGCTGGCCGAGTTAACAGGTATTGGACTTCAATTGGATGCAAATAATGGAAATGACAAAACGAACTATTTAAACCTTGAATCCGGTTTAGTTACCAACGAACAGGTTTCCTCGCATTCATATAAATTAACATCAAACCAGTTCACTTACATCCGAATAGCATTGCTGACAAAGAGTTCTACATTGTTTTCCATAGATTTTGGAACGGGTGAATTGCGACAACTGATAGAGCACCTTGATCGGTATTTGAAATATCATGTGGAAGGACTTAAGGCTCGAAAATCAGATGCCATTTTTGAACAAATATTGCAGGAGTAGTTATGAGATTTCGTAATCGGTATTTAAGCAGCATTCTCCTTATCCTCATTGGAATTGTTGCAGGTACATTATTTGCTTTTTATAGTTTTTACAATCCTGTTGATGATCGAGCCGATGTTGCCGTTACTGAGGTCAAGCATAGTTCTGAGCCTTTATTTACTGGTGAACAGCTTGAAAAACTTGATGCCCGTTTCCTTTTTGAACGTGTTGCAGAACGAGTAACGCCCATGGTCGTTTATATTGAAACGACGATTCCGCTTTCGAAGAATGATATGCCGGATGATGAATTCCATGATGAGGACAGTTTTTGGGGAGATATGTTTCCAAACAGAAGGGCTCGAACTGTTGGGTCAGGTATCCTTATAAGCAGTGATGGTTATATTTTGACAAATAATCATGTTATAGATGGTGCTGTTAATAATGAGATAGAGGTTGTTCTGAATGATAAACGAGAATTGACGGGACGAATTGTCGGCCAAGATCCTACTACAGATTTAGCTGTTTTAAAAATCGATGCCCGAGCACTTCCTGCTATTACAATCGGTAATTCTGACGAAGTAGGTGTGGGAGAGTGGGTTCTTGCAATTGGAAATCCCTTTAGACTTAGATCAACTGTCACAGCGGGTATTGTAAGTGCTTTAAGTAGAGATGTGCAGATTATTGATGATCAGATGCGGGTGGAGAGTTTTATCCAAACCGATGCTGCTATTAATAAGGGCAACAGTGGGGGCGCATTGGTCAATACCAGCGGAGAGCTTATTGGCGTAAATACAGCCATAGCATCCCAAAGCGGTAGCTACCAGGGATATGGATTTGCGGTGCCATCGAACCTGGCATCAAAAGTTGCTAAAGATATTATTGAATACGGGCATGTACGGCGAGCCCTGTTAGGGGTAACGATCGTCAGTATTGATGCCGACCTTGCCGAGCAATTAAATATGGATACGATCCGAGGAGTATATATATCAGCTATATCGCCCGGAAGTGCTGCGAAAAAACATGGACTACGTGCCAACGATGTTATTTTAAGCGTCAATGGAGAGAAGGTTAATGAATCTAATCAGCTTCAGCAGAAGATAGCAGTTTTGAATCCCGGAGATATTGTGGAGCTCAAAATCTATAGAGAGGGCAACGAGATGAAAAAGCAGGTAGTGCTGGGAATGCTGGATCGAGAGCAGGAAGAGCTTGCTGAACGTCAACAGGATCGCAGGGAATCTATTGAGCCCCAGCAAAAAAACGGGGAAATGAATAATCAAGAAGGGACTCAGGAAGTTGAATTTGCTGTTTTTGATTTGGGATTTCGGGTTATGTCTATATCTGGTTCAGAACCGGAACAAGTTAGATTGATAGTAGTGGATGTAGTAAACGGATCGACTGCTGATAACATAGGATTAGAAGAAGGAGATAAGATTTTAGGCGTCAATAACCATAAAGTTGAAGATCTGCAATCTTTAAAGCATTTTATAGCGCAAAATTCTGGGTCTTCAGCAGATATTTCTTTCGAAGTTCAAGCTCAGGATGGGAACATAAAAACCATACAATCCAAATAGTTTAGGTAATAGTTTGATGCGACGTATTTTTTTATCAATTGCGATATTAGCTGTAACGGGATTTTTTATTTCTTGTTCTGCCCCAGCAGAAACAACTGAACAACAAATCAATCTCAAAAAAAGATATCAAATTATCCGTCCTGGTATCCTCAGCAGGAGTTTATTTCTGATGCAGATAAGCTTTTTTCTTATGCCACAGCTATTGATGGGGATTCAGCTGCTTCTGTTGAGAAAGCGAAATCTTGGGCCGTGCAAAACCTTAGATCTTCAGTATCTGACAAACTAGAACAAATACGATCTGAAGCAGTTGTAGAATATGGCAGCGAATCTGGATTAGACGAGGCAAAATTTTTGATGGCACTTCGGAAAGCCAAAAATGCCGTAGATCCTCTTGTCGAATTGGGTAATACAGAGGTAAATATTGTAGAAGGGTATGAGAGCGTGCGTGGTTTCGCAGAAATTAGCGTTCCCAAGGATGAACTTATTAACCGTATTGGAAAACGCCTTGGCGGACACGAAAAAGCCTGGAATATGATGAAAGAGTCTAAAGCTTTCAGTGATTTTTAGGCAAAAAAAATTTCGAGATTTAATTTGAGATCTTCTCCAATAAACGGCATATCTTCTTGAATATAGTTCAGGATTCTGGGTTAAACGTAGAACATTGTAAGTTAAATTCTGAAACAAATTGAGAATTACATGATTGAGTTAGTTCTGTAATTCCGTAAAAAATAAGAAAGCCCCGCAAAGTAGGTTCAACTTTGCGGGGCTTTTTGTTTTAAAGGGATATCAACTACATGTTTGAGATGATTTCTTCCCCGAATTCTGAACACTTCAGGAGTGTAGCGTCATCCATAAGACGTTCAAAATCGTAAGTGACTCGTTTTTTCATGATCGATCCTTCAATGCCTTTCTCAATCAGATCGGCCGCTTCCCCCCATCCCATGTATCGGAGCATGATAACACCGGAAAGAATTAGCGAACCGGGGTTTACTTTATCCTGACCTGTGTATTTGGGTGCTGTTCCGTGTGTGGCTTCAAATACTGCTAAACCGGTGTTATAGTTAATATTTGCCCCTGGAGCAATACCAATACCGCCTACACAAGCAGCCAGAGCATCAGATACATAATCTCCGTTTAGGTTCATAGTAGCAATAACATCATACTCGTCGGGACGAGTAAGTATCTGCTGCAAGAATGCATCGGCGATCACATCCTTAATTACAATGCCATTGGGCAGTTTACACCAAGGGCCTTCACCAATGACTTCAGCATCGTATTCTTCGCGAGCGACTTCATATCCCCAATCCTTAAAACTTCCTTCCGTAAACTTCATTATATTTCCTTTATGGACCAGCGTAACATTGTCACGCCCTTCAGAGATAGCGTAATCAATGGCAGAGCGAACCAGTCTTTTGGTGCCTTCCTCAGAAATGGGCTTTATACCTAATGAGGTGGTATCAGGAAAACGAATCTGATCGACCCCCATTTCATTGATGAGAAAGTCTTTCAGCTTTTTATTTTCAGGTGTTCCAGTCTGATATTCAATGCCGGCATATATATCTTCGGTGTTTTCACGGAAAATAACCATATCCGTTTTTTCAGGATGTTTAACCGGGCTCGGAGTTCCTTTATAATACTTTACCGGGCGAACACAGGCGAATAAATCCTTTTTCTGACGAATAGCTACATTCAGTGAGCGAATACCACCACCAACTGGAGTTGTAAGTGGTCCCTTGATAGCAATTTTATACTCTTCAATGGCGTTAAGCGTATCCTCTGGAAGCCATTCTCCTTCACCATAAAAATCAACAGCCTTTTCTCCGGCATAAATTTCAAACCACTCAATTTTCTTTTTGCCGTTATAGGCTTTTTCTACGGCACTGTCCAACACATTGCGCATCGTTGGTGTTATATCAATACCGATACCGTCACCTTGAATAAATGGGATAACCGGATTATCAGGGACAACGAGCGAGCCATCAGCTTTTACTTCAACTTTAGTACCAGATTCGGGAGGTGTAATCTTCTCGTAACTCATGAATTTTGGAATAATTTTCGAATTAAATTTGGAAGATAAGTATAGCAAAAAAAATCGCCATCTGCAGGCAATCAGTCATAGCGGAAGTGATAAAAATTGAATAAAATTCTCATTATATTGGGTTATAGTAATACAAACTTAGCAAAGTAATGGAGGTTGTTATTATGAAAGGCATGTTTAGTTACCGGCCCAAGAACAAAAAATTTAAATACCAGTACCGGTATTATAATCCCGAAAAAGAGATGAGTCGTCGTGAACGGATTAAAATTCGGCGAACCTATAAGAAATATCATCAGGGACGCTCGGTTATGTTGTATGCCATAGGATTGGCGCTTGTTATTTACATCATGTATCTACTGTAACCCTTCATTAGGCTCAGCAAATTTCTTACATCCAGAGTCAGAATTTTGTATTATCCCGCCAATTCAAAATCAATAAAAGACGTACAGACATTTGAGTCAGGAAACGGAATCCGAACAATCCATAATACGAGAACTGCCTCCCGAAATTTCAAACAAAATTGCTGCCGGTGAGGTTATTCAACGACCCAGCTCTGTGGTTAAAGAGCTACTGGACAATGCCATTGATGCCGGTGCCGACCACCTGAAGATTGTCATTCAAAATGCCGGACGTACACTTATACAAGTGGTTGATAATGGCAGCGGAATGGGGAAGGAAGATATCCGTCTTTGTTTTGAACAACATGCCACGTCTAAAATTCAGGATGTAGACGACCTTTTTAAAGTTCGGACATTGGGTTTTCGCGGTGAAGCTATGGCTTCTATTGCCTCTGTATCACAAGTGATCCTCAAAACCAAACGTCCCGGTGATGAGATGGGATGGAAATACGAAATTTGGGGTGGTGAAGAGAAATCATTTGAACCGGCGGCCGTAGAAAGTGGTACTTCAGTGGCCGTACGAAACCTATTCTATAACGTTCGGGCACGCCGACAGTTTTTGAAAACCGATGCCACTGAATTCCGACATATCCTAAAAACTGTTCAGCAGGCTGCTCTTGCTAACCCTGATTTGGGGTTTGAGCTAATTGCTGACACCGATACCATTTATGATTTGCCAAAAGAGCAAGATATAAAAGAACGTATCACCGATATGTTCGGTAAAAGCTACAAGGCAAGCCTGATCCATTTCCGGGAGGAGACCAGCTACCTCACGGTGCATGGGGTGTTGGCCGATCCCAAGCTGACGAAACGTAGTCGTGGTGAGCAGTTTATTTTTGTTAACGGACGTCCGATTCAGCATCGCTATCTTACCCATATCAT